>ERZ724505.725-NODE-725-length-19898-cov-16.020108_pt1 | contig 19898 bp, 18 predicted proteins | sample MGYA00376038_ERZ724505 | MGnify/ENA primary metagenome ERZ724505 (study PRJEB28724, sample SAMN07190884) | wastewater metagenome | isolation source: effluent of sewage treatment plant in Hong Hong | place: Hong Kong | collected 2016-03-17 ...
TACACACACGACGCTCTTCCGATTGGTAATTCGAGCCCCTTCAGCCGTGTAGACAGTGAGGCTGGAAGTCACTGATGGCCTCGAATTACGATGATGTTTTGAGCCAGATGCAGGCACTTGGCCTGCAGGTGGACAGCCTGGATATCGGCCGGATGCGCCGGTGCAAAGTGGAGGGCGACAAGGAAAAGCGCGGCTGGTACATGCTGCACGAAATCCGCCTCCAGTCCGGTGACGATGTGATCGTCGGCAGCTACGGCGTCTGGCGCGGCGCCGACAACAATGCGACCAAGATCGAGCTCAAGCGCTCCGAGCTGAGTCGCGAGCAGGCCGAAGCCATCCGCAAGCGCATGGCCGAAGACCGCAAGCGCGTCGAAAAGGCCCGCCAGGAAGACGCCGCCCGTGCCGCAGAGGCAGCCACCGCGGCCTGGCGCAAGTGCTCTGAGTCTGGCGACTCTGAATACCTCACCCGCAAAGGCGTTGGGGCCCACGGCGTGCGTTTCAGTCCCCAGGGCGCCATGGTCATCCCCATGCTGGACGTGGCAGGCCGCATCCATGGCCTGCAGATCATTCGCGGCAAGCAGCCTGGTGCTACCAAGCGCAAGCTGGACAAAGAATTCTGGCCATCCGGTCTGATCAAGAAGGGCCATTTTCACCTAATGGGCATGGTCGGCATGGTCACGCCCATCATCCTGGTGGCCGAGGGCTACGCCACCGCCGCCAGCCTGTACGAGGCAACAGGCCTGCCGGTTGCTGTGGCCTTCGATGCTGGCAACCTGGCGCCCGTGGCCAGTGCGCTGCATGGCCGGTACAAAAAGGCCAACATCCTCATTTGTGCCGACGACGACGCCTTCAGCGAAGGCAACCCTGGCGTCACCAACGCCAGCGCCGCGGCCATGGCCGTGGGCGGGGCGTGGGTGGCTCCGCACTTTGCTGATGATGCCGCACGCAAGGCCGCTTTCGAAGAGAAGGGCCAGAAGGTTACTGACTTCAACGACCTGCACCTGGCTGAAGGCCTGCACGTCGTGCGCACCCAGATCGAGGCCCGCCTACTGGAACTGTCTTGGCGCGTCGCCCAGCCGCGCGCCTCTTCACAGCCCAAGGGGGAGGGGGCCGTCAAAGACAACCTGCGCCCAATCGAATCCGTTGACGAGCTGCTGGAACGCTACGCCCTGGTGTACGGGCAGGGCGGCACCGTCTTTGACCACCAAGAGCACATGTTGCTGGCCCTGAGCGACATGCGCGACGCATGCCTGGCGCGCGAGATTCACCGTGCCTGGTGCGAACACCCGGAGAAACAAATCGTGAGAGTCACCGAAGTTGGTTTTGACCCCGCCTGCACCGACCCCAGCATCAAGTGCAACCTGTGGTCCGGCTGGCCCACAACTCCCAAAGCGGGCCAGTGCGAATACCTGCTCGACCTGCTGCGCTACATGTGCGCGGGCGAGACCAAGAGCGAAGAGCTCTACCAGTGGGTGCTCAAGTGGATCGCCTACCCCATCCAGCACCCCGGCGCCAAGATGAAGACCACCCTGGTCATCCACGGGCCGCAGGGCACCGGAAAGAACATGTTCTTCGAAGCCCTCATGGACATCTATGGCCGCTACGGCCGCGTGATCGACCAGTCCGCCATCGAAGACAAATTCAACGACTGGGCCAGCGGCAAACTCTTCCTCATCGCTGACGAGGTGGTTGCGCGGTCTGACCTGTACCACGTCAAGAACAAGCTCAAGGCTTTCATCACTGGGGACTGGATCCGCATCAACCCAAAGAACCGCAGCGCCTACGACGAGCGCAACCACGTCAACATGGTGTTCCTGTCCAACGAGGCCATGCCCGTGGTTCTAGAAGAAGACGACCGCCGCCACGCCGTCATCTGGACGCCTGAAAAGCTCAGCCCGGAGTTCTACAAAGGCTGCCTGGCTGAAATTGCAGACGGTGGCGCCGCGGCGCTGCACGACTACCTGCTCCATGTGGACCTGGGCGACTTCACCGCCGGAACGCTCCCACCGATGACCGATGCCAAGCGCGAGCTGATTGACCTCGGACTGGACAGCCCAAGCCGGTTTGTGCTGGCATTCGAGCGCGGAGAAGTCGAAGGCTTCCCGGCCAAAGGTGCGCCAGCGCTGCTGCTGCCATGCCTGGCGCAAGACTTTTTCGATTTGTACTGCGCCTGGTGCCATAGGCAGGGGCTCAAGGCGCTGAACGCGCCGCGATTTGGCAACGCGGCCAAGCGCAAACACAAAAGCTGGACTGAGCGCAAGCGCATCGGCAACTCCAACAACCCAGTAACCGTTCTGCACCTGCCCGGATCGCACCAGCTGCCACCTGGCCAGAACGAAATCGATTGGCTGACTGATCGGTGCGAGATCTTCAAAAAGTCCCTCAAAGACTACCGGGGCGGTGCCATGGGGGTTGGCAATGCCTAGAAGCGCCAAAAACGTGCAGCATGTGCAGCATTCGTGCAGCACTTCGTGCAGCATCGTTCGCTCATGTGCAGCACGTGCAGCAAGATTTACAGAATCTCATACATGCGTGTGTGCGCGTGCGCGAAGCAAGAAAACGCCTCACAAATTCACAAACTTATATGTGCTGCACATGCTGCACATGCTGCACATTCCTTCTAAATCAATGACTTACGAAAAAATTGATAGTGCACCGGTTAATGCACTTGCTGCACGGGTAAAAAGAACCATCCGCTGCACCCCGGAAAACGCTGCCCAAATGCAGCAAGTCGTCAAAAACTGGCCAGAACTCCACACCCTGGTCAAACACCTGCAAGAGCAAAACCTGTTTCCTGGCCTGCGCAACCTGCAAATCACCATCACAGGAAGCGAAACGGCATGTGCCAAGGGGTTGGGTGCCTTGCTGCCAAAAAACGCCTCAAAACCCGAATAAAGGAGCCGCCATGAAAGTGACCATGCAATTCACCGGCCTTGAAAAGGTGCAAGAACAACTCGCCAAGCTCAGCGGCCACCAGGCAGAAGAGGCCTATGCCAAGGCGATAAACGACACCGCGTACCAACTACGGCGCGCCATGCAGGAAGAGATGCAGTCCGTATTCGACAGGCCTACCCCGTACATCCTGAAAAGCGTATACATCAAACAGGCCGAGCCCGGAAACCTGGCTGCAACCATCCTACCGACCTACTACGGCGGAAAAGGCGTCGACCCCCAGCTGATCCTACGCGCCGAGGCAGATGGCGGCTCGCGCCGTGACAAGCGCAGCGAAGTAGCACTACGCCGAGTCGGCATCCTGCCCGGCGGCTACCAGACCGCCGTGCCAGGATCGCCATATCCAGGCTCGGTAGACGCCTACGGCAACATCAAAGGCAGCTTCTTGGCGCACCTCATCAGCTACTTCCAGTCATTTGGCGAGCAAGGTTACCGCGCCAACATGAAAGACCGCACCAAGGCCAACCTGCACGCCAGGGGCACCAAGACCATGGACGCCCGGCGCTACTTCGTCAGCTACGGCCGTCTGCGCGGAAACCGCTCCAGCCACCTGGCGCCTGGAATCTGGGCAGCCAAAGGCACCCATGGCGTTGACGTGCGCCCCGTGCTCATGTTCGTGCGCGATGGCCGCTACACCCAGCGCCTGAGCATGGCCGCCATCGCCAAAAAGGTCGATGCCGACAACTACCTGGCCAAGCGCCTGCGCTACCGCATCCGCCAGGCTGCAGAAAGCCTTGGATCCTGAGCATGACAACCCCGACCCAGCTCACCATCCCCGACTTCGCCGCCCACATCGGCTGCAAGCGCAACTACGGATACCAGCTGCGCAACGAAGGCCGCCTGGTCATGGCGGCTGACGGAAAACACGTCCTGGTGGCCGAAAGTATCGAACGCATCGCCGCCACCCGCGACCCCAGCAAAGCCGGTGTGGCCGCCCGCCATGCCGTCGCCCGTGGCGCTACAGCCCAAACCGGCCACGCACAAAATACGGCGGTAGCCCCCGAAAACATTGCTCAGGTAGCTACAGAAACAGTAGCAAATACCGAAAACGGCCAGGAAGACGCACCCGGCGCTATGTACGACTTCCAGTCCGCCAAAGCCAAGCGCGAACACTGGGCCGCCGAGCGCGAGCACGCCCAGTACCTCAAAGAGGCCGGCGATCTCATGGAGCGCAGCGCCGTGGTGGCCGCTTTCGCCGAAGCTGGCGCCACGCTGCGCGCCGGGCTCGAATCCTGGCAGGTAACCCTGCCGCCCACGCTGGTCGGTCTGGACGAATCCGCCATCCGCGCCACCCTGGCCGACCAGGTGGAGCGCCTGCTGCACGATCTTGTCGACAAACTGGGCCGCATGGCAGAGCAGGGTGCCCAGGCATGATGAACGCGACTGCATACGCCGACCCCCGCACCCACGGCTTTCGCGCCCTGGCCAGGGCCCTGGCGCCGCGCAAGCCGCTCACCGTCAGCCAGTGGGCCGATGCCGAGCGCCGCACCAGCTCCAAGGGCAGCGCCATCGTCGGCCAATGGGTCACCGACCGCAATCCACCCCTGCGTGAACCCATGGACTGCCTCAGCGCCCGCAGCGGCGTGCGCGACGTGGTCCTCATGTTCCCCATCCAGTTTGGCAAGACCGAAGTCGCCATCAACGCCCTGGGCTACGCCATGGACCACGACCCGTGCCCGGTCATGGTCTGCCTGCCCGGTGAAGTCAGCCAGCAAAAGTGGGTCTCCCAAAAACTCAACCCCGCTGTGGAAGAAAGCCCGGCCATCAAGCGCGCGCTCACCAGCGTGTCCAGCCGCGACTCATCCAACACCCGCACCTTCAAAGACTTCGCTGGCGGCCAGCTCTACATCGAACACGCTGGCTCCCCTAGCCGCCTCAAGTCCACCACCGTGCGCAAGCTCCTGGTGGACGAGGTCGACGAATTCGCTGCCAACCTCACCGGTGGTGACGACCCCGTTGAAATGCTGGAAGGCCGCACCAGCGCATTCCCCGGCACCTACCAGCGCCTCTTCATCAGCACCCCGCAGATCAAAGGCATCAGCCGCATCGAGCAGCTGTACAACAAATCCGACCAGCGCCGCTACCACGTACCGTGCCCCCACTGCGGCCACATGCAGCCACTCATTTGGGCTGGCCTGCACTGGTCAACTGACGGATCCCAGGTCTGGTACGTCTGCCAGGACTGCGGAGCCCACATCGACGAGCACCACAAAACCGCCATGATCGCGGCCGGCCAGTGGGTGCCAGGAAACCCCGCATCCAAGGTGCGCGGCTACCACATCAACTGCCTCTACTACCAGTTTGGATTGGGCCCGCGCTGGGTTGACCTGGTCGAACGCTGGCGCGAAGTGCAGGCCGACCCAGCCCGCCTCAAAACCTTCGTCAACGACCGCCTGGCCGAACCCTGGGAAGACGCCGCCATGCGCGCCGTCAAACACAACGCCATCGCCGATCGGGCCGAACCCTACGCCCTGCGCACCGCACCCCATGGCGCCCTGGTCATCACCGCCGGTGTGGATACCCAAGACAACCGCCTGGCCGTCCAGATCGTCGCCTGGGGCCGTGGCCTGGCATTCTGGGTGCTGGACTATGTCGAGCTGCCCGGCGACCCGGCCGACGATACCGTCTGGGCCAGCCTCACCCAGTTGCTCAACACCCCCATCCAGCACGCCAGCGGCGCCCTCATGCACGTCGAGGCCTACGCCAACGACGCCGGTGGCCACCGCACCGAGGCCGTCAAGAACTTTGTGCGCCAGCGCCGCGTTCGCCGCCCCATGGCCATCTTCGGCGCCATCCCAAACAACGCACCTGTGCTATCAAAAGGGAAGCTGCAGGATGTGAACTGGCGCGGCCAGTACGACAAAAAAGGCGTCATGACCTACCACGTCGGCACCGTCGGCATCAAGCACTGGCTCTACAGCCGCCTCAGCACTGACGCCGAAAAACAGCCCGACGCCCGCCAAACCCACTTCAGTGACGAACTCCCGCCCGAATACTTCCAGGGCCTGGTGTCCGAAACCTACAACCCCGCCAAAAACCGCTTCGAAAAACGCCGCGGCGCCCGCAATGAGGCCCTGGACACCTTCGTCTACGCCTACGCTGCCGCCCACCACCCAGAGGTGCGCCTGCACCGCCTCACCAAGGCCGACTGGGACCGTATCGAATCCACCCTGGCCGCACGCGCTGCCAAAAACAGCCAGTTGCAAGTTGACAAAAACAGTGCGACAATCATTCCTGTCGCGGTGTCGGAAAACCACCAAACCACTCAGGCAGTTAACGAGCTGCCCCAGCCACCACAGACGCAACCCCCGCCCACGGCCAAGCCCGAGCGGGCAAGCAAACTCGCCACCCTGCCACGCCGGGGAGGCGGCTGGATCAAAAGGTGGTAACCCCCATGGCCGACATCGTTGACGACTTCCTCACCCGCCTGGTGCAGCATGTGCCAAGCGTCCCCCATGAAGCCCGTGTTCAGTTAGAGAGCGGCCTGCGCCAAGCCTGGGGCGGCACCGAGCCCTATGTCGGAAAGCGCATGAGCCGCATCACCCGTACCACCCTGGTCGCCCAAGGCCTGCGCCAGGCCCGCCCGCTTGGCGAAGTCTTTGCCACGGCCGGCGTCTCGCGGCGCTCCGGCTACCGCATCCTGGCCGGCAAGTAGGGCAGGGCGGCAGCGCCCGTGCCAATTTCCCCCTGACATTCCCGCGCATTGGGAACCACTATCAGCAACCATGACCGCCACCACCGAGCCAGCCCGCATCACGGCGGGCGACACCATTGCCTGGACCAAGACCCTGTCCGCCTATCCGGCCAATGACGGCTGGTCGCTCACCTACACGCTCATCAACTCTGCCGGCCGCATCGTCATCAACGCAACGGCCTCTGGTGCTGATCACCAGGTCAGCGTCGCAGCGGCTACCAGCGCGGCCTATGCCGCTGGCGTGTACCTTTGGCAGGCCCATGTGCAAAAAGCGTCCGATCGCTTCACCATTGCCAGTGGCACCATCGTCGTCGCGCCCAACCTGGCCGCAGCCTCCACCTACGACACCCGCACCAGCGCCCGCAAAGCGCTCGATGCTGTCAATGCCGCCATGGAATCCTATGGATCCAAGGCCTACCTGCAGTCGTTCGAAATCGCGGGCCGCAAACAACAATTCCACTCGCCGGGCGATTTCCTTGCATTTCGCTCGCGCCTCATGGCCGAAGTAGCCCGAGAAGACAACGCCGCCCGCCTGGCCGCCGGTCTGGCGCCCAAAAACCAAATCCATGTCCGATTCGGCCGCCGATGAATACCGCACTCGCACCCACCACGCCATCCCACTGGTACGACGCGCGCCGCGTGTCCCAAAAGCGCAGCGTCGTGCTGTCCAAGTGGATCCAGCAGCGCCCAGGAGGAATTGAGCGGGCAGGTCTGGTGCCCGTGCGCATGCTCCCGTCAGCTGCCCGGCGCAGCTACGCCGCCGCCCAGGTCAACCGGCTCACACAAGGCTGGTCCACCGTCAGCGGCAGTGCCAACACCGACATTCTTCGCAGCCTGGACGCCGTGCGCGCCCGCAGTCGCCAGCTAGCCCGCGATGACGAGTACGTCAAGAAGTGGCTCACCATGGTCTCCACCAATGTGGTCGGCCCCAATGGTTTCCGCTTCCAGTCTCGTGTCTACGACCTTCCCAGCAAGCCCGACACGCTTGCCAACACCGCCATTGAGAGTGCCTGGGATCGGTTTTGCCAGATCGGCGTGTGCGACGTCACCGGTGTGCAGGGCATGTCCGGCCTGCAGCAGCTGGCCATTAAAGCCGCCGCGCGCGACGGCGAATACCTTGCCCGCATCATCCGCGGCGCTGACGCCGCCAACCCATTCGGCATTGCCATCCAGTTCCTGGATGTTGACCGCATGTGCACACAGCTCAACCGCCCGGCAGAAGGGGGAGTCAACGCCGTGCGCATGGGCGTAGAGACCAACGCCTTCGGCCGCCCGGTCGCCTACTTTGTCAAGGCCGTACACCCTGGCGAGCTCTACCAGGAAACCTCCGGCATCCGTGGCGACGGCATCCTGCGCATCCCCGCGCAAGACATCATCCACGGCTTCATCAAAGAGCGCCCCGAGCAAGTGCGCGGAATGCCCTGGGCGCACGCCGCAATGGTGCGCCTGAACAACCTCGGTGGCTACGAAGAGGCCGCCGTCATCGCTGCGCGTGTAGGCGCAAGCAAAATGGGCTTCTTCACCACGCCAGACGGCCAGGCAGACGTGGTCAGCACTGGTGTGGAAGACGGTGACAGTGGCGATGGCGCACTCACCATGGACGCAGACCCCGGCGTCTTCCAGAGCCTGCCCGAAGGCGTTGGGTTTCAGCCCTTCAACCCCGACTACCCCAGCGCCATGTTTGCTGACTTCGTCAAGGCCAACCTGCGCGGCATCGCAAGCGGCCTGGGCGTTGCCTACCACGCCCTGGCCAATGACCTGGAAGGCGTCAGCTTCAGCAGCATCCGCAGCGGCACCCTCGAAGAGCGCGACGCCTGGATGATGATCCAAGAGTGGTTTTCCGGCAGCTTCCTGGAACGCGTCTTTGCCGAATGGCTACCCAGTGCACTCGCGTTCGGCCAGGTCACCATGCCCAACGGTAGCGCGCTTCCCCTGAGCAAGATCGACAAATTCCGCCCCCACATCTTCATGGGGCGGCGCTGGGAGTGGGTTGACCCCCTCAAAGATATCGAAGCCGACATTGCCGCCATCAACGCAGGCCTCAAATCGCCCCAAAGCGTGGCGGCAAAGCTCGGTGTTGACTATGAAGACCTGCTCATCGAAATCAAGGCCGCCCAGGCGCTGCGTGAGAGCCTGGGCATAGCCATTACCCTGCAGCCTCCAACGCCACCAGACCCGGCAGCCACGCCCTGAACCCAAGCGCCTTAAGCCACCCAACCCGGTGGCTTTTTTTTGTGCCAATTTCCCCCTGAATTCAAACGCTCATCGCGGCCACCATCGGTGCCCATGAGCAAAGCCATAACCACCCTCAAGCCCGGCACCAAGCTCGAACGCGCCTTTGGCGTCGAGCGCGCCAAGGTGGACGAAGCCGCCCGCACGGTGGAGCTTTCATTCGCCTCAGAAACACCCTACGAGCGCTGGTGGGGCATCGAAATACTCGACTGCACGCCCACCGCCATGCGCATGGGTCGGCTCACCAGTGGTGGCCCGCTCCTGTGCGACCACGACACCCGCGACCAAATCGGCGTCATTGAATCGGTCCAACTCGGTGCGGACAGGGTTGCCCGTGCCGTCGTGCGCTTTGGCAAGAGCGCGCGGGCTGAAGAAGTGTTCCGCGACGTGGTCGACGGCATCCGCCGCAACGTCAGCGTGGGCTACCAGATCCACGCCGCCCAGCTGGTGGAAACCAACGAAGACGAGGACACCTACCGCGTCACCGACTGGGAGCCGTACGAGGTCAGCCTCGTCAGCGTCCCGGCTGATGCCAGCGTAGGCGTCGGGCGCAGCGCTGGTGAAGAGTCCCCTGTCATCCACACCCAAATCATCACCAAGGAGTCCCCAGTGACTACAGCCGTTATCGAACCCACTGCTGCTCCCGCAGCTCCCGCAGCTCCCGCAGCTCCCGCCATCGCCAATGCTGACACCCAGCGCCAGATGGCCGACCAGCGCAAGCAAATCAGCGAAATGATTGCCATCGGCGACCAGTTCTCCCGCTACAACGGCCCCGCACTGGCCCGTGAAGCCATCGAAAAAGGTGAAACCGTCGACCAGCTGCGCGGCAAGATCATGAACGCCATGACGGCCGCCCAGACCACCCAGGTCACCAACCTGGACCTGAGCGCAAAGGACCAGAAGCGCTTCAGCATCTTCAAGGCCATCCGCGCGTTAACCGACAAAAGCTGGCGCGGTGCCGAATTCGAGCTGGAGTGCCACAACGAAATCCTCAAGCGCACCGGCCTGCAGGAAGCCATCCACGGCGGCTTCTACTTGCCGATGGACGTGCAGAAACGTGACCTGACGGTCGCCACCGCCTCCGCTGGCGGCAACCTGGTCGCTACCGATCTGCAGTCGCAGAACTTCATCGACCTGCTGCGCGCCCGCGCCCGCGTTGCGCAGTTGGGCGCCACAATGCTGCCCGGCCTGGTTGGCAACGTGTCCATCCCCAAGCTCACCGGTGCGGCCACCGCCTACTGGCTCACCAATGAGGCCACCGCCATCACCGAAAGCCAGCAAACGGTCGGCCAGTTGGCCCTGGCGCCCAAGAACCTGGGTGCCTACACCGAACTGTCGCGCCAGCTCATGCTGCAAAGCACGCCTGCGGCAGAGGCCCTGGTCATGAACGACCTGGCCAAGGTATTGGCCCTGGCAATCGACTTGGCCGCCCTGGAAGGCTCCGGCTCCAGCGGTCAGCCCACCGGCATTTCCAACACCGCCGGTATCGGCTCCGTCAGCGGAACATCCCTGGGCCTTGCAGGAATGATCGAGTTCCAGACCGACACCGGCACCGCCAACGCCCTGGCCGACAACTCGGCCTACCTCACCACGCCCGCGGTGGCAGGCCTGCTCATGCAGCGCGCCCGCTTCAGCAACACCGACACCCCGCTGTGGACCGGCTCGGTGCTCGATGGTCAGGCCTGCGGCTACCGCGCCTCCACCACCACGCAAATGACAGCCGCCTCCATGATCTTCGGCGACTTCAGCCAGGTGGTGATCGGCGAGTGGGGCATGCTGGAAATTGCGCTGAACCCCTACGCCAACTTCACGGCCGCCATCACTGGCATCCGTGCCATCCAAAGCGTGGACGTGGGCGTCCGCCAGGCCGCAGCCTTCAGCCGCGCCACCTCCATCACCTAAAGCCAGCGTGCGGGGCCGTAGGGCCCTGCAGCGGCATGGAGACAACCATGGCAGAACCCACCACCAAAACCTACACCGTGCTGCGCGCCATCTGTATGGCGGGCGAGCGTGTCGAAGTCGGCGAGACCGTCGAACTCACCGCCGTTCAGTACGCCGAGCTGGCCACCGCAGGCAAGGTTGGCCCGCTGGCAGAAAAGTCGGCCAAGGCCAAACCCAAGTCCGAGAAAGAGGCCACAGCATGAGCCAATTAAACTTCCCAGGCAACAGCACCACCGTGTCGCTGCTGGCAGCCGCCTCTTGCGCCAACACCGCCGCCGCTACAGGCTCCGCAGTTGATCTGCTCGACTACGAGGGCCCTGTGGTCATTGTCCAAAACCATGGCGCCAGTACCGGCACCCTGGACGGCAAGATCCAAGACAGCGCAGACGGCTCCACAGGTTGGGCCGATGTATCTGGCGCCACCTTCGCGCAAAGCACCACCACCGCCGACATCAAGACCTTGGTGCTGCAGAGGAAGCAGGTGCGCCGCTACATCCGCTACGTCGGCACTGTTGGCACCGGCCCGCAGGTCGTTGGCGTGTCCGCCACCGGCGTCAAGAAGTCCGTCTAAGGCAGGCCCGCCATGTTTGCCGAAGATACCAGCGCCTACTTTGACACCGCCACCGGCTTTGCACAAACGTGCACCGTTGGCGGCCAGAGCGTGCCCGCCATCTTCGACAATGCCTATGCAATGGGCGCCGTTGGCCCCTACGGCATGGCCACCACCGAGCCGCGCCTGACTCTGCAAACCGCGTCTGTCCCGGCAGATGTGGTTGGCAAGGCCTGCGTCGTCGACTCGGTAGCCTACAACGTAGTGGCCCATGAGCCCGACGGCACCGGCATCAGCGTCCTGCGCTTGGAGCTGGCAGCATGACCAGCATCGTCAGCGCCGCCGTTGCTGCCGTAGTTGGCGCACTGCAAGCCGCCACCCCGGTGGCCCCGCAGATCGAGCGTGTGCGCCTGCGCGCGCTCAAAGCGGGCACCACCACGGCGGTGGTTGTACGCCCGCTGCAAGCCCAGGCCGAAATCCTTACTCTGGGGTTCAACGGTCCCAGCGTCTGGACCACGCCCATCGCCGTGGAGTGCTACGCACGGGTGACACCCGGCGTTGCTGCCGACGTGGCGGTGGATGCCCTGGCGAGTTCGGTCTACGCGCGCCTCATGGCCGATCAAACCTTGGGCGGGGCGGTGGTAGCCCTGCAGCCCAAGGGCCTGAGCTATGACTTCGACTCCGACGCCGACACCACCGTCTGCGCCACGTTCATCTTCGAGGCCCGCCACGTCGCGGGCGCATCCGTGTTCACCAGTTAACCAACCAGGAGACCAGCCATGGCTTTCAATTTTCCAGAAGGTGCCAAGTTCCAATTCAGCACCACCTTTGCCTCTGCAAAAACCATTACCGCCCTAAGCAATGCCAACCCGGCATTGGCTACCAGCACCGCGCACGGCTTCGTCGATCTGGACGAAGTATTGCTCACCAGCGGATGGGAAGATGCCACCAACACCATCTACCGTGTTGACCAGCAAGACGCCAACACGTTCCTCATCACCGGCCTGGACAGCTCCAGCACCACCTACTTTGCGCCAGGTTCGGGCACCGGCACCGCACAGCTGGTCAGCGGTTGGACTGACATCCCGCAGGTCATGACCATCAGCAACAGCGGTGGCGACACCAAGTTCACCGATGTGCAGCTGCTGGCCAGCCGCCAGGGCATCAAGATTCCGGTTGGCTTCAACGCCGTCACCACCACACTCACGCTGGCGCACGACCCAAGCAACGCCACCTACAAGACCATGCTGGGAATCAGCCGCACCAACACCAAGTGCGCGTTCCGCATTGTGGCCGGTGGTGGAAACAGCTACGGGTATGGCTACATGAGCGTGTCCGAAGTGCCAACCATGCAGTCCGGCCAGGTCAACCAGGTGCAGTGCTCCATCAGCATGCTGGGCCGCTTGATCAGCTACTAAGCACCGTTTAGGCCACGGCAGGGCGCTCCCTCCCAGTCGCCCGCCAGTCCGCCCTGAGCTGGCAGCCGTGGCCACCCAACCATCAGGCAACCCCATCAGGACAACACCATCATGGCAATCAAAATCACCGTATCCGACAAGGTCGGCATCAAAGTCAAAGGCAGCATCAAAAGCGAATCCGGAGCCGACCAGCCTTTTGACTTCAACCTGGTCTGCCAGCGCCTGGATGCCGACCAAATCCAGGCCCGCTTGAAGGACGAGACGGACAAGACCCTCACCGACTTCATGCTCGACGTGATCGAAGACTGGTCCGGCGTGCGCGGCGACGACGACAAGCCGTTGCCCTTTACCGCCGAAAACTACCGAGCCCTGTGCAAGATTCCCGGCATCGCCGTCATTGCGTTTCGCACCTACATGACCGACGTGGGCGCCAAGGAAAAAAACTAGCCCAGCTTGCTGCAGCGCAGGCCCGCGACAACGAGCAAGCAAGCAACCGCCCCAACGACCAAGAACGCCATGCCAACCCCCTGCTTGCAGCTGTATTTGCAGACGCCGGTGCAGAACAACCCGAGGAGCATTACCTCTGGCCCTGCAACCTGCAAGCCTGGGCGCTTTGGCAATCCGCGCAAACGCAGTGGCGTGTCGGCATGGGTGGTGCCACGGGCCTGGACTACGCGGGCCTGCGCGTGCTTATGGACGAAGATTTTTACACCCTGCAAGGCGACGAGCGCCGCGCTGCATTCGCGGCCGTGCGCGCCGCTGAGCGGGCCGTTTTGGAAGTGTGGGCACAAGCCCGCAGCAAGCAGCAATAGAGGTGCCTGATGGCCACAACCGACATTGGCATCAAACTGTCCCTGCAAGGCGCAAACGAAGTTCAAAGCGGACTCGACCGCGTTGGCACCGGGCTGCGCGGCATGGCCACCAACGCCAAAGAAAGCGTGTCAAGCGTCAAAGAGTTGGCCCTTGCCATGGGGGCAGCGTTTTCGGTTAAGGCCATCATTGACGCTGCCGACGCCGTAACCACCCTGCGTAACCAACTCAAACTGGCCACTGGCAGCGCCAGCGAAGCCAAAACCGCCTACGCAGCACTCTTTGACGTAGCCCAGCGCGCCCGCGTCAGCTTCACCGACCTGGGCGGCACCTACGCATCGCTGGCTCGAGCGGGCGAACAGCTTGGCGTATCCCAACAGCGCTTGCTGGGCGTTACCGAGGCCATCAGCAACGCCGTCACCATCAGTGGCGGCAGTGCAGAAAGCGCCAAGGCCGCCCTGGTGCAGCTCAGCCAGGGCCTGGCAAGCGGAACCCTGCGCGGCGACGAGCTCAACAGCGTCATGGAGCAAACCCCGCGCCTGGCCAGTGCGCTGGCCGCTGGCCTGGGCGTTACCACGGGAGAACTGCGCAAGCTGGGCGAAGCGGGCGAGATCACGGCAGACAAAGTCATCCGCGCGCTGGAATCGCAAGCCGGTGTGCTCAAAGGTGAAGTTGCTGGCTCCGTGCTCACCGTGGGCCAGGCCTGGCAGCAACTGCAAAACGCCAGCGTCAAGACCATCGGCGACTTTGACGCCGCAACGGGTGCATCGGCTGCGCTGGCCAGCGCCATGCAGGCCCTGGCTGGCGCAATCACCACCGTAGGCCAGGCCGCGCGTGAACACGAAACCGCCACCAAAGTATTTTTTGGACTGATTGCAGGCGCTGCGGTGGCTACCACCGTGGGTGCCATTGCATCGGCCCTTGGCGGGCTGGTTACGGCCATTGGGGGCATCGGAGGTGTGGTGGCCACCGTGGGCGCCGTTATTGCTGCGGCCAATCCGGTGACCCTAGCCCTGCTGGGCATCGGCGCGGCGGTGGGTGCCGTGGCCGCGTACTCCAGCGCGCAGGGCAAGAACCTGGACACCGTCAGCCAGAAAATATCCGACATCTCGCAAGAAATTACCGAGCTAGACGCCGCCATCGAACGCAGCAAGGGTGCCAAGGGCGTGCTGCTGGGCAACGGCGCCGTTACCACCAAAGAGCGCGCCAACGACCTGGTTGCAGATCTGCGCAAGCAACGCGCTGAAATGCAGGCCCTGTTGGCCGAAAACACCGCGCCCAGCGCATCCATGCTGCTGCGCCGAATAGACAACCAGGAAGACGCGGCCGCCCGCGCCCAAGACAAGATCAACGCCGAGCAAATTGAAAAAGCCCGCGCCTTGGTCAAGACCAAGAACGCCATCCTGGATGCTGGCTACAAAGAGGCCGTTACCATTGCCCAAAACTACCAGGGTGCCATCGACGCCGCCGAAAAGTCTGGCGACACCGACAAGCAGCGCGAACTCATCGCACAGCGCAGCGCCCTGCTGATTGCCAGCGCCAAAGAAACGGCCGAGGCCGTCAAGTCATTTAGCGAGCGCGACACCGCCACCGCCCGTGAGGCCGCCAAAGAGCGACTGGAAGTCCAAATTGCGGGCTACGAGCGCGCGGGCCAGGCGTTTGACGACTACCAAAAACAACAGCAGAAGTCACTGGAAACCGCCCACGCCCTGGGCTTGACCAGCGAGTCCGAATACATCCGCGCCAAAGAGCAACTGGAGCTCGGTGTCAACCAGGGCAAACAAGACCTGGCCCAGCAGGAACTGCAGGCCGTGCAAAAAAGTGGCCTGCTGCAAAAAGACCGCATCGCTCAAGAGCAAAAGTACACCACCGAGATCCAGAAACTCAAGGCCCAGCAAACCCAGATCGTCAACGACGCGGCCAACGCCATCGCCATCGCGGAGCGCAAAGAGTACATGGCCGCAATGAACAGCAACGCGGACACCGTCGAACAAGCCCAGCAGCGCGCCGACCAACTGCAAGAGCAGCTGCGCGCCCAGCAAGCCGCCAATAAGGAAATCGGACTCAGTGCCAAAGAAGTGATCGCGCTGCGCACAGCCACGGCTGAACTCACCGCCGTGGAGCTGGAGCGCCGCGCCGGTCTGATCGAGGATGCAAAACCAGCCTATGCGCAAGCGCTGCGCGACCAGGCCGCGGCCATCCGCGGCATCGCCACCGCAAACGCCGAAGCGCTGGAAAAGAGCGCAGCCATCGAGCAATTCAACGCCGTGTGGGCCAGCGTAGACCGCACCGCGCACGACACTTTCGTCAACATCTTCCAGGGTGGGCAAGACGCATTCACGAAATTGCGCGACGTGCTCAAGGCCACGCTGCTGGACCTGCTTTACCAGATGACCGTGCGTAAGTGGGTGTTTGACATCACTGCGAACATTGTTCCGGGGGCCAGCAGCGCCACGGCTGCGGCGGTCAATGGAGCGGGGTCGTTGCTCGGCGGTGGCAGCAGCCTTGGCTCCCTCAGCAACACCAACACCCTGCTGACCAAACTCACCAACCTGCTTGGCCTGGGCGGTGCCACTGGCGGCAGTGCCACCAAAGCCGCGCTCTACGGCGATCTGGGTTACACCGGCGCAGCCACGGCCAGCGGGTCCGGCTTCATGGGCTCCATGAGCAGCACGCTATCGTCCATCCCCATCGCGGGCTGGATCGCCATGGGCATGATGGCCTCCAGTCAGGCGTACGACCAAGGCTTTCGGTCGGACACCTCGAGCAAGGGCCTCAACGCCCTCAACCCCAACCACCTGCTGAATTTCACCGACCGCGGGTTGCAAGGCATGGGCATTGACGCGCGCACAGCGGCCATCCTCTCGGGCAGCGCCCTTGGGTCGGCGGCAGAGCATTTTGTATTTGGCGGAAGCACCGTTACCGATCTTGGCAGCGGCATCATGGGCACGCTCGGGGGCAGCCAAGGCTCACACCTCGCCACCTATGATGTGCATAGCCAAGACCATCGCGGCGTGTTGGGGATCGGCAGCTACACCACCGAAAACCGCGACAACTGGAAAGACGCCGACGCCCAGGTCGCCCAGTTCATCAACGATCAAGTCAAGCTGGTAACCGACAGCGCCCGCGCCTACGGCACCGCCCTGGGCCTGCCCGTAGACAGCCTGGACAGCTTCAAAAAGCAAATCGAAGTCAGCCTTACCGGCCTGGACGCCGCAGGCGTGCAGAAAGCCCTGCAGGGGGCTATCGACGGCTTTGCCAACGATCTGGTGTCGTCCTCGTTTGGCGACGCGCTCAAAGACGTGGCGCGCGATGGAGAAACGTCAGCGCAAACGCTGACACGTCTCAGCACCGATCTGGCTGGCGTGAACCAGGTATTTGACTCCGTTGGGCACCATTTGCTCGACGTGTCGGTATCGGGCGCGGCGGCGGCATCAGGCCTCGTGCAAGCGGCTGGGGGTTTGTCGAATCTACAGAGTCAGTTGCAAAGCATGTACGCCCAGCTTGCAAGCGCGCAGCAAGACCTGGCAGATGCAAACCGCAATGCCTACGACCTGATGGTAGAGAGTCAGGACCAAGCGAACAAAGTGCTTGGCAATGACAGCGGCGGTGGGGGCGGTGGAGGTGGAGGAGGCAGTAATGCCCTAGCCGAGGCCGTCAAGTACCTTGCGGACCTCAAAACCGGCATCAAGCAGTGGATCGACAAGCTCAATAGCACGCAGGAGGGTGGTTTAGGGCTGCAAGCACAGCGCGACAGCGCGTGGGCGGCGTTGCAAACGCAGCTTGTACTTGCGCGCGGGGGCGACAGAACAGCTTTGTCTGGCATTACCGGCTATGCCAGTACCTATATCGGAGCGGTGCAGGGCACGGCGCGAACATCTGCCGAAGAGCAAATTGCGATTGGCCGGGTGAAAGCCCAGTTATCCAAACTGCCTGACCAAGTGCCACCCGAGAAGCTGATTGTTGACGCCATCAACTCCAACGGGGGAAGTGGCGGCGCGGTCGCCACGGCGGTCAAATCTTTGGGCAACAAGCTCACCGCAGAGCTTACAGTATCCGCTCGATCAGAGATTGTGAAGATGATCGAGTTCGTCACTGACACCGACAAGCTGCCCCACGACCTGAAGCAGCTTGCGCTGGCTAGTGCGGACACCATGACCAAAACGGTCAGCTTTATTACGGGATCAAAGCTGACCGAAGAGAACAAGCAACTTGCACTCGGCACTAGCAGCCAGCTCACAAAGACCATCAACTACGGTCTTGGCCTGGACATACCGGATGAGTACAAACGCATCGCGCTCAAGGCCAGCGACAGTATCGAGAAGACCATCAGCTACACGGCGCGCAACGTGCTCGACCCTAAGCAAGCCGCGTTGGCGCTCATGGCCGACAACACAATCGTCAAGACGCTGGAGCTGGCTGCCGGGAGGCTTGACCCAGAGGCGTTGAAGGTTGCTTATGCGCAATCTGAAACGATCCGCAAAATGATCGAAGCCAGCGGCGGCGTCTTGACCGAAGACCAGCAAATGCTGCTGAACAACGTTGCCGAGTACAACAAGCAAGTGAACTTGCAAGTTCACTTGGACGAAGACGCGCTCACCGCTGCTGAAGACTTCTTGCAAACGCGCTTTAACACGCTGGACATTAAGACGGTACTCAAGGCCAACGATCCGACGACGGTTTTGCGCGACTTTATCAACTCGCAAATTTCAGGCGGCATCAACGGTATTGCGGTTTACAACGTCTACCAAGCGGCAAAAACGTATGGCTTTACGCAACAAGACATTGCAAACGCAATGGGCAGAAGCCTCGCTGAAGTGCAAGATGTTTTTGGGCAGTACGGCATTCCGAAATTTGCCGTAGGGGCTGACTACATCCCACAAGACATGCTGGCAGTTGTGCACAAGGGGGAGCAAATCGTCCCGGCTGCGTACAACCCCAACGCTGCTGGCAACCAGCGCATAGACACCGGCGCTCTGGAGCGCCGCATCGAAGCCCTGCAAGCGGATGCCAGGGTGGCGCAGGCAACCATGGCCGCGCTCATGTCCAGGCTTGTCAAACTCAACGAAAAATGGGACGGCGACGGCCTGCCCGAAACCAGGAGCGTTGCAGCATGACCGCGCTAAAGGTGCTCACCCCGGTAACAGTGACTAGCGCAATGCTCACCAGCAACGTGCCAGAACCCGCCACTGGCGACACCCCAGACCCCGCCGCGTGGGCCGTTGGCACCACCTACGCGCTTGGTGCCCGCGTGCATGTGGCCAGCACGCACATGATTTACGAGAGTGTGCAAGCAGCCAATCTCGGCAACGACCCAACCACGGACACCACGTCTACCTGGTGGGTGCAGGTCAGCGCTACCAACCGTTACCGCATGTTCGACCAGCGCAATAGCAGCCAGACGACAAGGGTCGGCGGCATCGACGTGACCGTTACCCCGAACGATGTCTGCTCAGGTTTGGCGCTCCTAAACCTGAGCAACGTAACAAGCGCAGTTGTCACCATTACAGACCCCACAGAGGGCACCGTGTACGACCAAAGCCATGCGTTGCAAGACCCTCCCACCGTGGGCGACTATTACGAGTATTGTTTTGACCCAATTGTCATGGCGGATTCCCTTGTCCTAACGGACCTGCCCAGCTACCGGTTTGCTTCCATCCGTGTGCAGTTTCTGGCGGGTGTAGCAGATGTGGCCGGTGTAGGCGTCATGGCCTTGGGGCGCGTGCGGGAAATCGGCATCGGTGTGCAAATGGGTGCAAGAGTTGGCATCCAGGACTACAGCCGAAAGGAGGCCAACGCCTACGGGGACTACACGATTGTGCAGCGCGCCTTCAGCAAGCGGGCGTCCATTGAAATGTGGGTTCCGCGCGCTCAGGTGGATTCGGTGCAAAACGCTCTGGCCGCGTTGCGTGCAACGCCTGCGGTCTGGATTGCCAACGATTACTACAAGAGCCTCGTCGTGTACGGCTTTTACAAAGACTTCGACATCACCATCGCGTACCACGATTACTCCGTCCTGACCGCAACCATTGAGGGCCTCACATGACCATCACCACCACACTGATGCCGCCAAGCAGAGGCGGCGCACCGGCCACTTTCAGCGCAGACATGGACGCCTTCTTGTCTGATCTGCCCGCTTGGACAACTGAGGCCAACGCTTTGCAGGCTGACGTCAATAGCAAGCAATCAACGGCCAGCACGGCGGCCACCAATGCCGCCAACAGCGCAAGCGCAGCAAGCACCAGCGCCACCAATGCCGCCAACAGCGCAAGCGCAGCAAGCACCAGCGCCACCAATGCCG
>ERZ724505.727-NODE-727-length-19841-cov-7.125594_pt1 | contig 19841 bp, 19 predicted proteins | sample MGYA00376038_ERZ724505 | MGnify/ENA primary metagenome ERZ724505 (study PRJEB28724, sample SAMN07190884) | wastewater metagenome | isolation source: effluent of sewage treatment plant in Hong Hong | place: Hong Kong | collected 2016-03-17 ...
AAAAAACCAACCCCGAGAGGTTGGTTTTGACTTACACTATCTTAATCTTCGCCAATTCATCCTTGTATTGTTTCTCCCAATAGCAGAGAATTTCTTCGGCGGCTTGCTGTGTGCTCCAAATCAGCAATGTCTCGCCAGTACGCACCGCAATAGAAGGGCACAAGTTCGGCAAAGTGTGAGTAAGCCACAACCCAACCTCCTGTCGATTTGTCTTTATACCACGAAGTAATGCGTCCTTGTTACCTCGGGTCTCTTCTATAACAAGAGCAGTGATAGTTTCAAGGACTTTTTGTGAGAACATAGTTAGGACTCCTGTGTTGTGTTTGGTATTGTGGAAAAATATCTCAAGCGAAAATAATCAATGGTCTGCCACCAGCCCACCGCTTCCGCAAGATACATTGCGTAAATTGGTTTTTTGATTGGCTTGTAGGGTAAGTTTTCTTTAACTCGTGCAATTTTCGTGAGAAAAGTACCCACGGTTTTCTTGTAACGCTCGTACTGCAGAACAGTGAGGTTATCACGTGGTGGTTCGTCAACAATCTGATGCTCAAGGTCGAGAACGTGATTAATCGCGTCCTGAAACTCGCTGTCGTCCATTGAACAAAACCCCTCGTACAACACAACAATAGTTGTCGTGGGATCAGGTAAATCAGGTGAATTCATAAGAATATCTATGTAGGTTTTTGAAAGAATGTTCTGATATTAGAATACCACGTTTTATAAAACTGGCAAGTGGTGGTATTGACACATTCTTATAGATATGTAATGTATACATTGGATGCAATACAACCCACGACCCTCAGTTTTCTCGCGAAGAGAAAGAGAGATTGTCACCTGCATAGCACTGGGCCTTCTTTCGAAACAGATCGCTCATTTCCTCGGCATATCGATCAGGACAGTTGAAAAACACCGCTCATCAATACAAGAAAAGATGGGATTAAATAAACTAGGAGGTAAAACAGCGGCCATCATTACTCTCTGGGCAATCAAAAACGGGATTATTTCCGTACCCCGATTGCCTTCACAAGAAGATAAGGCTGCCGCCTAAAAGCAAAATACCACGCATAACCTGCGTGGTATCTTTTTATTTATTTTTCCACTCTACCTCCTGTCGTACCAAATGATCTTCGGGATTATGAGAGGTATGGAGCAATGCGTGAGTAATCTTTTCCATACGCATCGACTGTGAACCTTTTATGAGAACAACATCCCCTGTTTTAACATGTTCTTTTAGATAATCAGCGGCCAAAGTAGAGTTTTCAAAAGAAACAACGAAATCTGAAGGTGTACCACTATCGCGCGCACCCTGCGCTATCTCCATCGACTCAGAACCAACTGTTATGACCGTATGGGCAGACTTTCCTGCAAGTACCCCAATGCGACGATGCTCACTCTTTGAATAATTTCCAAGTTCTTTCATGTCTCCCAAAACTGCAATTTTTTTACCTCCCGGACGTACCTCGCTCAACACAGTGAGCGCTTCTTCCAAAGCGATCGGAGAAGAGTTGTAACTGTCATCAATGAGCACGCTACCTGAAATGCCGGGCAAAATATTCATACGCCCGCGAGGTGGTTTATGCTCCCTAAAGTGGGCAATAACCTGATCAGGAGACAAACCAAATAAAAGCGCCACAGAAATACCCGCGAGTGTTGGATACACATGGTGTCTGCCTAAAATGCCGTCCTGCACGCATGAGTACTCTACGCCTCCGACACGAACACTAAAGCTAATACCTTCAGGAACATGAGTATGGGGTTCGTAATTGAGAGTATACGTTTCCCCTCTCACCACCGCCTTTTTATCAAAACCAAAAGTCATCACAGAGCGTGAGTTCTTGGTGAATGTCGTCATTTTTTCATCATCACCGTTTATAACGAGAACACCGTCACGCTTGAGAGCACCCACAAGATGGGCTTTTTCCTCGTACACCTTTTCTACTGAACCGAAATTCTCCACATGTACTGGAATGTTTTGCATGCGCGTATACACCGCCACATCAGGATGAAGCCATCGTGTGACATTTCGAATATCTCCCGGACGATCAGCACCAACCTCGAGCACAAGAATATGTGGGTACGAGAACGTAAAAACAGAAAAGAAGCCACGAACAATATTCACAAGCCACATAAGAGGGTTTGACCAAGCGTTCTTTAAACCCAACACAGTGAGAGGAATACCTATCTCACTATTAAAACTTTTTTCACTCTTGCGCGCAGAAAAATGTTTATGAAGAGCGGTATAGATAGCGTCCTTGGTCGACGTCTTGCCCACATTACCGGTGATCGCAACAATTTTTGGCTTATGAACAAAAAGCACGAGTCGTGCCTCGAGAGTGAGAATTTCAACAATAAGTCCTTTAAGAAAATTTTTCATATGAATGAGGGTTTAGATTCTAGATTCAATATTCCAGCTTCAGTCTTCCGTCCCTATCTATCCGGTGGAATAGAGTAATAACTAATCAAAAACTTTGTCATGTCCATAAATGGCTCAGTCAACGTATGTGAAGCGTACTCAGCCCCTTTAGGATACACGGTAAACAAGAAAATAATAAAACGTGGCTTATAGGCTGGAAAATATCCAAAGAACGAATGCAAGTACCTATCATCATAATAGCCTCGCTCGGTAGTACGTGCAATTTGAGCGGTACCAGTTTTTGCCGCGACACTGTAACGAGGAATTTTTACGGTTCCCTTGAGAAGAGCCTCGTCAACCACATTTACCAACATGCGTGTAATGGTTTCTGATGTCTTTTCACTAAAAACACGAGTAGGTTCTGATGCAGTAACTTCTTTTGAAAGTCCTGTCGTGTAATCAATACGCTTCACCACATGAGGATTTGGTAAAATGCCTCCATTTCCAAGAGCCGAAAGAGCTCGTACTGTTGCAATGGGAGTGAGCGCAATACCCTGGCCAAAAGCCGCAGTGGCATGCTCCACCGCACGATTGTTAAACAAATTTTCTATTTTTCCATATACCTCGCCCGGTAAATCTATTCCCGTTTCTTCACCTAAACCAAGTGAGACATAATAATCAGTGAGCTGTTTATTGCCGAGACGTGACGCAACAAAGGCCATACCCGTGTTAAGTGAGTCATTCAAAACCTTCTGCATATTTACTTCTCCTCTACCGCGTCCATCGAAGTTTGAAATCTTTGCACCGTCAATTGTCACCGAACCTTTGTCGGTAAAAGTAGTCTCAGGAGTAACCACGCCAGCATCAATACCCGCAGCCATAGCAAGTGGCTTAACGATAGAACCCATCTCGTACACACCTTGAATTATAGGATTTCCAAATACACGAAAATCTTTTTCACTACTATATGCGTTGAGGTCAAAAGTAGGAGCGAGAGCAAGAGCATAAATCTCTCCTGTGTAGGGATCCATAATGACACCTCCAGACAAATCAGATTTCCAGGTGTCCTCTATTTTTTGCAAACGATTTTCAAGTTCTTCCTGAACGGTGGGTTCAATGGTGAGAACAATGTCCCCTTCTGATTTTTTCCCCTTGAGGGACTCTGAAAGATTAAGAAATATTTCAGCAAAAAAGTTTTGATATGCACCCTCTGAAGAACGACTCAGGGTGTCGTTATAATATTTTTCGAGACCATAAAGGCCTCCAATCTCATTCTCCTCCTTATAGCCCACAAAACCGAGTGTATGAGCAGCAATTTTCCCATAAGGATAGTAACGCCACTTTTCTTTGTATACGTTTACCCCTGCCAGTTTCAAAGACTCAATACGTGTTTTTGTATCGGTATCAAGACGTTTTGCTATTTCTTCATAAGAGTCATTTACTTTTGTTGCTTTGAGTAAAAAGTCTTCCTCAGAAAGCTCAAAGATATCAGAAAAACTGTTGTACACATCCTCGGGATATTCTATGAGTTTAGGATTGAGAGCGAGAGTATACCCCGTCTTGAGAGTTGCAGCTGACACAAGACTGCCGTCTTTTGCACTAAAGAAAATAGAGCCTCTGTTAAAAATAGTATCCCCTTGTTTTGTGTACTGTCGATCGGCCTTATTACGAAAATGATCTCCATACATAATCTGGAGATAGTATAATCGCCCTACAAAGAGTAGGGCGCATGCGATTACAAAAAAACCAATAAAGAAAATCCGAGAAGACTTCATACCCTCACATTATAAACCTTTATGGAGAGAAAGTACGTTTGTATTACCTACAAGAGAAATAAAATGAGCATCTATCGTTGGCTTCGTAAAGCCGATACCGTACGCAAATTCTTCGCTTATTGTAGAACGAAGGGCATTGTACTCTGTCTCTAAATCACTCATCGAAGCGACAAGTTCAGCCTTCTCTGTATTGATATCCTTGCTCTCAACGGCAAGCATAATAGCCCCGTTTATAAAATAAATGTAGAGAGCAAAGAGTAATACAAAAAGAGAACATGCCACCCAGAGGGTTACAGGGGTTTCCATTTTTTTTACATTGTTGAGAACGTATTGAGTCATGTTTATTTTTTTATAAAAATTCTTAATTTTGAGCTACGAGAGCGAGGGTTGGCCTTGAGTTCTTCATCGTTTGGTATCAGTGGTTTCTTAAAGAGATTGGTACCGAGCATTAAACCTTCTTTTTCTTTAAAAAATCGTTTTACAATCCTGTCTTCCAAACTATGAAAGGTTATGACCGCTATCCTTCCACCAGAACATGTTCTATCAAAAGCCTTGTGTAATCCTTCCCGAAGGGCACCCAACTCATCGTTTACCGCAATACGTATTGCCTGGAATGTCTTTGTGGCGGGATGAATCTTTTTCATGTGTACCCACCGTGGCAGAGCTTCCTCGATAATCGCCACGAGCTCACCGGTTGTCTCTATGGGTTTTTCCTCCCGAGCGAGAACAATTGCGCGAGCTATTCTCCGAGCAAATGTCTCTTCGCCGTATCCGTAAATAATGTCTGCTATGTTTTCCTCGTCCCACTCGTTTACCACATCATATGCAGTGGTAGATTCCTCGTCTGGATTCTTTGAGAGAGTCATGACGAGAGGCTCATCGAGCTTTATTGCAAAACCCCTACCCGACTCATCTATTTGATGAGACGAAACGCCGAGATCAAGGAGTACCTTGTTTACACATGAGATGTCTTCGTCATCGAGAACCGTATCAATGTTTCTAAAGTTCTCACGCACAAGGGTTACCTTGTCAGCAAAAGAAGCGAGGCGTGTTTCAGAGCGAGTAATAGCCTCCTCATCGAGGTCAATACCAATCGCCTGTATCTTTTTGCCTGTTTCAAATGCACCAAGGATGTGTCCACCCGACCCTAATGTACAATCGAGAAAAACATCTCCATCTTCAAAAGAAAGGCCTTTGATAACTTCATGTAAAAGAACGCTCTTGTGCATCATATATTTCGGTGTGTCTGAATCAGAAAATAAAAAATTATTTTATGCTCTGATTCATACGCACAACTTTTAGAGAACGCCGATTTGTCCGAGCTTCTCCGCAAGCGTATCTGCTTGCTTTTCTACGACCTTTTTATAGTCGGTCCATGCTTTTTCATTCCAAATCTCAGCACGCGACTGAACTCCAATGATCACCACTTTGTCTTTGAGACCCGCACGCTCTCTCAAGAAATCAGGGAGTAAAATACGACCGATTGAGTCCACATCAACGAGAACCGCACCTCCAAACATAAAACGGTTGAAACTACGATTGTCCGCCTGAAGCATTGAGGACTCTGAAAGTTTTTTAGATATAACTTCCCACTCCTTTACTGCAAAAATAAACAGACAATTGTCGAGACCTGGAGTCACCACAACTTTTTTACCCATCTCTTGTCGAAACTTTGCGGGCAGAGAGACGCGATTCTTGTCATCAAAAGCATGTGTGTATTCTCCAATGAGCATGGTTATGGTCTTTTTATACGCACAGGCTGTCGCATCTTCAAACCTACAATCTTTACGATTTTTATTTCACGGAACGTGGTTCCATTTTTTATAACGTATGTTGTGGTGATGGCTCGCATATTTTTGTGAGAAATTATTCATACCACTATTTCCCACTTACATATTATTGTATAACACTCTCACCCACTTGCCTACAAAGTTATCCACCTTTTTCATGTACAAAAAAACAATTCCGTGTGGAATTGTTTTAAAAAATAGTTTGTTTAAAAAACGCTATTCTGAGTCCTTTTTTGGCTTCATGAGAGGAAATAAATGTGTCTCACGTAGTGGTTTGTCGGCAAGAAAGGCAAACAAACGCTCACCAAAGCCGAAACCACAGGTAGGAGGCATTCCATGCTCGAGCATTTCCACAAATTCCCCATCAAACATCATTGCTTCCTCATCACCCGCAAGGGTAAGTTTCTGCTGTGCGAGAAAACGCTCACGTTGATCGAGAGGGTCATTTAACTCAGAATATCCTCTACCTACCTCACTGCCCGCAATGAGAGGCTGAAACATCTGGACAGTCTGTTTGTCTGAGAGCGCTTTTGCGAGAGGGGCAACAAGCACAGGATGATGTACGAGAAAAGCAGGACCTGAAATATTTTTTCGGCAGTACTTCCACAGAGTATCTGTTAAACGCTCACGATTGTCCCCTTCATACTTCACATGGAGCTCTTCGAGCTTCTTTTTGATGTCTTTTTCAGAAGAAGTATAGACATTGATACCTGTTTGCTTTTGTATCTCATCGGCATAGTTAATTTCTTTCCACTCATCTGCCAAATCAAAGGTGTGTCCTCGTGTAGTAAATTTCGTCTTACCAAAAACCTCACGCGCAATGGTGCGATAGAGCTCAGTAACGAGCTTCATACCATCACGATAGTCTGCATACGACCAATAGAACTCCATATTAGTAAATTCTTGGAGATGTTCCGGACTCGAACCTTCATTACGATATACCCGTCCGATTTCAAACGTTTTTTGAAAGCCACCAGCCATCAGTCTTTTCTGCCAAAGCTCACCCACAGAAATACGAAGAAACACATCGAGGTCATAATCATTGTGATGCGTCTTGAAAGGACGAGCCTCTGCTCCACCTGTCGTTATTTCAAGTGTAGGAGTCTCCACTTCAAGAAATCCTTCTTTTTTAAGAAACGTCCTTGTCACATCCCAAAATTTTGATCGTTTTACAAAAAGATCTCGAAGCTCCGGATCAGTTGCCAAATCAAGATAGCGCTTTCTCAAACGAATATCCTCGTCTTGAATACCGTGCCATTTCTCAGGCATAGGAAGGAGAGACTTTGATGCCATAAGCCACGAGGAAACAAGCACCGATGGCTCACCTCTCTGAGTGGTGAAAAATGTTCCGGTAATGCTCAGAAAATCTCCTATATCAACCGTATCAACAAAGAGAGAAAAAGCGGTCGCATCAAGAGAATCTTTTTTGAAAACAAACTGAAAGGTTCCCTTTCCATCATCGAGCACCACAAAATAAATTGCTCCCTGACCACGGATAGCCATGACGCGTCCTGTGAGAGAAATAGTTTTATTTGTTTTGACGTAGTCATCGAAAACAAGACGTGCATCTTTGAGGCACATGTCTCGTGGAACCTTGCTCGGATAGGCCTCAAAACCAGCTTTTTTTAAAAGCTCGATTTTTGCGATTCGTGTGTTTCGTATTTCGATCTCTGATGCCATGAAAAGAGATTAATTACTGAATAGAAAGTATTTTATAAGCAATTGCCCCTTTTGGAGTTGTAACAGATACTGAATCGCCCTTCTTCTTGCCAATGAGCGCCAAACCGAGTGGTGACTGATTAGAGATCTTGCCTTCATGTGCGTTCACCTCTTCTGACCCAACAATTTTAAATGAAGCCTCTCCTCCTCCAGATTTCTGAACTTTAATAGTCGAGCCCATGCCGACAGAGTCTGCATGACGGTCTCCAACAATTTCAGCTGTTTTAAGTGTATCCTCGATAATGGCGATACGGTTTTCAATAGTAGCCTGCATTTCACGTGCCTCCTGATACTCTGCGTTCTCGGATAGATCTCCGAGTGAGCGTGCATATTCGAGATTTTGAGCAACCTCTCGACGTTTAACCGTCTTTAAATCCTCAAGTTCTTTTGAAAGCTCTGCAAACTTCTCCTTGGTAAGGTACTTTATATTTTCCATAGACATTGATTAAGTAATGGAAAGATAATAACGTATTTTTTAGTAAAAGGCAAACAACCCTCTCCTCTGCTCAAAAACGACTACTTGAAATACTCAGGAGCATATAATTCCATCCAATCGAGCATCTCTCTCATAACAAACGTACCTCCATATATGTTGGCACGTGGACCACTTTCCATAACAATCGTAAAGGCATAGCGAGGGTTTTTGTAAGGGAAAAAACCAGTAACCCATGAGTTTACATTCTGCTTCGACACACCAAGCTCCGCCGTTCCTGTCTTTGCAGCAACCTCAACATACGAAACATTGAGACCTGATGCACTACCTATTGTTGCACCCATACGCATACCCTCTTTAACAACATTAAACTGATCTTGAGTGAATGGTAATTCGAATCGTTTTACCTCATTACTTGATGTAGCTACACGCAAAATTGACGGCTCGAGCAAAGATCCACTATTTGCAATAGAAGCAGTACCACGAAGTATTTGAAGGGGGGTTACTTGAAAACCATATTGTCCGATCGATGTGAAATAGGTATCACCGATACGCCACGGATCACCTGGAAATACTTTTTCTTTCCATGCAGGAGACGGAATTACTCCTGCGGGACCTGCAAAAAAGGGATGAGTCTGTTCCTTTCCAAAACCAAAAAGAGCTAAATATTCATCAATAGCTTGAATACCGAGGCCTTTTTGTTTTTCAAAACCTCCACCAATTTGATAAAAATACACGTCTGAAGAAACAGCAATAGCTTTACGCATATCAACTGATCCGTGATTTTTCCAGTCATTAAATACCGTCTTTTTTGTTGGATCATACGGATTTTGAATAGAAATTGAACCCGTGGTAACTATTTGTTTGTTCGGATCAATAATATTTTCAGAGAGTGCCGCAAGTGCTACGTACGGCTTTACAATAGAACCAGGCGTATAAAGTCCGGTGAGAAATCTATCAAGAAATGGTTTTCTTTTATCAGTATTGTACTCAGAAATAGCAGAACGATCTCCCGACGAAAGAGCCTGACTGTCATACTCAGGGTAGCTCGTCATTGCAATAACTTCTCCTGTCTTCACATCAATGATACCGCCCGCTCCTCCCGTAAAACCAACGCGAAGAGCAAGCTCTTCTATGTATTCATACAACTTTTTCTGCAAACGTGAATCGAGAGATAGGTAAATGTTCTGCCCGGTAATGGCAGGGTCAACAACCGAACCAGACTGCACCTCACCCAAAGCATCTGTTTCAATAATCTTGAGTCCGTGCTCTCCCTTGAGAAGATCATTATAAATTTTCTCTACACCCTGAACACCCTCAAAATCTTTTCTAAAATAAAAACCATTTTTGTCTTTTGATGGATACCGTATGTAACCAAGCACATGAGCAAACCCTTTGTCTCTAATGTAATTACGTTCAGAAAAATCATCGCCCTCTTCACGTGTAGCATTCCACACGAGGCGAACGCCATTGCGATCAAAAATAGCGCCTCTATCAGCAAAAATAGTTTCGTGTAAAAGTCGATTATTTTCACTCCGTGCCGCATACACTGCCCCATTTTTAACTTCGAGAAACCATGCACGCCCTATGAGAATTGCCACGAGTATACCAAAACAAACCGACACAATAATCACCGCAGAAATATTTATAGGCTTTTCCAGACGCCCTTCAAACTGATAGGTATCAAACTGAGGAAGATTTTTTGAGTCAAGAAAAATCTCGTCCGGATCGATGTTGGCGGAGCGAGAACTGAACCTTTTAGTAAAAAGTCTTTTGAACGAAGAAAGCATGGATACCCTCTATTATACATTTCGTGCAAAACTTTTCTTGAGCCAAAAAGAAATGATCACAAAAACACTTCCGATAATAAGTCCCGTGTAATGAAAATGATCTGAAGGTATACCAAACAAAACATCATAGAGACCTCCCCACAACACAAGTTCGTAAAAATTACTTACAAAAAATATCCCTACGAGGGCAGAAATAAGTGCCACCCACCATGGCAAAAATAACAAGGAAACAATGATAGCGATGTTAACGGTGGTACGTGGACTCATGATTATTGTGGCAAAGCAAATATATCAACAAAATTGATGTCGTTAATATTGAAAGGACTTTTAAAATACACCGTTTGAATAGACTCAGCGGAATCAGTCTCGACGTATTCAACAACACCCAAAATAGAAACGTTAATCGACGGCGCTTTGATCACATCACCCTTCTCAACGAGCACATCAATAGGAAGCGAGAGTATGAAATTACCTCCTCCACGGCCAATGGCGGTACCAGACACAGATCGTGGTCCAATAAGCACAAGAGTTTCTTTACCTGGAGATGAGTAGAGTTCAACTTTTGATAGCGAATTTTCAACTTCAACAATATCACCCATGAGGACTTGTCCTGGACCGTACACCTTGTCTCCAATCGACACCCCTTGTCTCAAACCCGCATCGAGAATAAGAGAGTCGTACGGAGAAAATGGCGGGCGTCTGAGGACGACACCTAAAACACGAGAAACACCCTCTGATCTACCCAAGAGCTCCTTAAACTCTTCATTTTGCGCGACAACTTCAGCTAAATACAGACGCTCAGAAGCAAAACGCTCGCGCTCAAGAAGGAGCGCTTCGTTTTCTTTCACTAGAGATGATTTTGATTTCATTATCGCAAGAGCATTTTCAAAAGACCCTAATGCAAAAAATTCAAAACGCCATATCGGCGAAAAAACTTTTGACGTAATCGAAAAGAAAAAGTTGGGCGCAAGAATAAATCCAGATGCAAAAATAAACAACACAACAAAAGATACGAAAACATTGCGTCTCGCATTCGTTTTTGTACGGTTACTTGGTTGGAGGTAGGTCATCTTCGCCTTGTATTAATATATCCCGATATTTACTAATGTCTTCAAGAATAATACCGGTACCTCGAGCAACAGCGGTGAGTGGATCTTCAGCAATATGAACAGGAATTTTAATATGCTCACTTATGAGCTCATCGAGTCCTTTGATAAGCGCTCCTCCTCCCACGAGATAGACACCCCTATGCATGACATCGGCTAGAATTTCTGGAGGAGTTGTTTCCAAAACCTCTCGAATTGACTCAACGAGGTGATCAATAGACTGTGATATCGCCTCTCGAATATCATCGTCAGTTACCACTACTTCACGAGGAAGACCTGTGACGAGATCCCTACCGCGAATAGAAGCTTCGTGTGATTCACGTCCTGGCACAACAACACCAATCGCAATTTTCACTTGCTCAGCAGTTTTTTCTCCAATCAAAATCTTAAACTCGTTTCGAATATACGACATGATGTCGGAATTGAGTTTGTCGCCTGCTATCTTGAGACTTTTTGAGCGCACAGCACCACCGAGAGCAATAACCGCAATGTCAGTAGTACCACCACCGATATCAATAACCATATTACCGACAGGTTCGTGAATAGGTAACCTAATACCAATAGCTGCCGCCATAGGCTGTTCAACAACATGCACCTCGCGAGCGCCAGCGTTTCGTGTAGCATCTCTCACAGCACGAGCCTCAACGTTTGTAACTCCCGAAGGAATACCTACAACAACACGAGGTCCAAAAAAAGTACGAGATTTTTTCTGTGCTTTATTCAAAAGGTAGACAATCATTTCCTCTGCAACTTCAAAGTCAGAAATAACACCGTCGACAAGCGGTCGCACAGCCACAATATGTCCCGGTGTCCTACCGAGCATTTCTTTTGCTTGTGTACCTACAGCAACTACACGACCAGTTTTCTGGTTTACAGCCACAACCGAAGGCTCGTTGATCACAATGCCTTGGCCGTTTACATAGACGAGCGTATTGGCAGTTCCCAAGTCGATGCCAATATCATTCGAAAACATTCGATACAGTTTTTCTAGAAAAGGTAGGTTCATAAAAGAGTTTCGGTATTATTTTTTGAAGTAAGACGTGAATGTGTCAAAAGACATACATTCGATTTTTCCTGTTGCTCGTTCTTTAACCTCAACCCCCTGTTCTTTGAGAGTTTTATCACTCACTACGACACGAAGTGGAATACCTATGAGATCAGAGTCAGCGAACTTTTCTCCTGGACGCATATCTCTGTCATCAAAGAGAACTTCGATACCAGCTTTTTTCAAATTCTCATACATACGCACTGCCTCTTTTTCTGTTTCGCTTCCCGCTTTACCTAGAGAGATGAGATGTACTGCGTACGGAGCAATTGATTGTGGCCACACAATGCCTGACGCATCAGAGAGCACTTCCACAACAGTTCCCATGAGGCGTCCTGGGCCAATACCGTATGAACCCATGACAACAGGCTTCGGACTACCAGTCTCATCAACATACGTGAGCTCAAAAGCATCAGAGAATCGTGTGCCGAGACTAAATATATTTCCCACCTCAACAGCTTTTTTTGGTACGAGATCTGATTTTTCTACACCGAGATCTTTGAGTACGTCGTCAGTGAGCACTTCTTTGTTTACGGCAATCTTTTTCTTTTCATCAACATAGATAGTGTCCTCACCTGCGTCGGTGATTGTCTGAAATTCATGAGAATATTTTGAAAAGCTACCACCCGAAGCAAAGGTAACGTATGTTTTATCACCCAATCCTACACGGCTAAATACTCGAGTATATGCCTCTTTTGCTTTTTCATAAAAAGCTTCGTGACTTGGTACGTCTTTTGAAAAAGAATAGAGATCTTTCATCAAAAATTCACGGCCACGCATGATGCCTGATTTTGCTCGTGCCTCATTTCTAAACTTTGTTTGTATTTGATAGGTATATACAGGCAAATCTCGATACGATCTGATGTAATCTTTCATCAAATGAGTAAGTGGTTCCTCATGAGTGAATCCCAAACCGAGCTCAGTATCGTTTTTTAATTTTGTTTTAAACCAGTTGTCGACAACAGCATCTGACCAACGACCTGTTGTATCCCATACATTTTTATCCTGAAGAGCAGTCAAAAATAATTCCTCACCTCCAATAGCGTTCATTTCCTCGCGAATAATTGTCGTGATTTTATTCATCACTCGCAAACCGAGAGGTAAAAAAGAATATACACCAGCCATTTCTTTGTGTATAAAACCAGCACGAATGAGTAGCTCCGCATTTTTGCTCACTTCATCCTTGGGTGCTTCTTTGCGTGTTTTTGTAAAGAGAAGAGATTGCCTCATGGCCATAATAATAGCTTATTTTGAGCTTTTACAAACCCTTGCGATTATTTTTATTTGTGGTATTATATTAGAGAAACACTCACATGAATGTTCTTATCAGGAACACCATCCACGTCATCGGAAGTATCGTTTCTTCGGGGCTTTGTGTAGCTATCGCACACAATGCTCTCAATCAAGAACCTCCGCTTGTCATGTATGGTATCTCCTGGTTTTGTCTGGCGCTGATGTTTATCTATCACGCACTACGCAAACACTAGGGAAAATTCAAGGGCTCGTTCGATTCTGTCGAACGAGCCCTTCTTCTTTTTCTTTTTTATCGCAAAAACCTAGAGCAATTTCATCACGTCTTTTACGGTAATGAAAATCATAAACACGAGAAGTAAACCAAATCCAACAACATTGAGTGTGTTAGCAATAACTGGTTTTATCGGACGACGTATTACCGCTTCAATGAGAACAAAAAATATACGCCCTCCATCGAGTGCAGGAAACGGAATGAGGTTAAGCACCGCAAGGTTGAGCGAAATGAAAGCCGTAAATGACATCAAATAGGCAAACCCAAGTTCACGCGCCTCACCTACAAGTCCCGCAATGCCTACAGGACCTGCAACACCCGAAAAGTCAGCGGTGCCCGTAACAATACCTGCGAGTAAATTGTAAATATGAGAACTAATACCTACGAAAAGTCCAAAAGTGAGACGTGCCCCTTCCACAAACGCTGTATGAATAGGAAGAGAAACATTTCCAACAATATCCATCGAAATACCCACAGCGTAGACATCAGAATCTGCTTTCTGTAGAGGAGTTACACTGAGCGTTCTTTCTTTTGCTCCTTCACGCAAAACAAAATCAAGAGGAGTTCCCTGCGATTCTTTGACAAGGTTTTGCACTTCTTCTACTGTCTGAGGCAAAACATTTTCTGATCCCCGCACAATAGCCATAATCTCCTCGCCTGCACGTATACCAGCGGTTCCCGCGGGCGATTCTGAGAGTACACTCGTGATAATCACACGCCTGTCTTCGACATACTGCGCCGGAATATCAGAAACTCCTGTCGTGAGACCTGACATGAGAGATATAGAAAAGAATACCCACGCGAGGATAATGTTCATGAGAACACCCGAAGACAAAATGAGTACCTGTGCCCATTTTGGTTTATGCACGAAACTGCGTGCACTGTCAGGACCCTGTATAGACTCGTCGTCAGGATTTTCACCAAATATTTTTACGAAACCGCCAAACGGAACGGCATTGATTGAATATACGGTCTCTCCCCACTTTTTTGAAAAAATCTTTGGCGGAAAACCGAGGCCGAATTCATCAACACGAACGCCTAACTTTTTTGCAGAAATAAAATGACCGAACTCATGCACGAGAACGAGCACCGCAAGTATAATGAGAAATATAATTATAGACATATAACTTCTAGCTCATTATTTCCTTCTCCTTCTTTTCAAACTGATCTGATAGTTTTTTGTTTACCTCATCAACAATCTTCTGTACCTCTTGTTTAAGCTTGAAGTGTTCATCCTTTCCCATACCACCCTCTTTTTCTTTTTTATCAATATCAGAAATAACTTCGTCACGATACTTTCGAAGAGTAATGCGAGCGTGCTCCAATTTTTCTTTTGCCATTTTTACAAACTGCGTACGTGACTCCGTCGTGAGCGCTGGAAAAGAAACACGCACCCCTTTTTCATCAACAGAAACCGAGAGTCCGAGATTTGCGGTGGTAATTGCCTTTTCAATAGGCTTCACTTGGCTCGCATCCCACGGAACAATACGAATTGTTCTCGGGTCCTCGCTCGTGATAGCAGCAACTTGGTTGATAGACATAAATTGTCCGTATGATTCAACCTTTACGGTATCCAAAACAGACGGATTTGCACGGCCGGTACGTACGGTACCGAGCTCTTTTTGAAGCCACGCCTCAGATGTTTTTGTCTTTTCTTTAAATGAAGAAAGATTGTATGCCATAGTGGTAAATAAAAAAATAAAATGGTTCAAAACCTCAATCAGAGACTAGTATATCACAAACGAGGCATCATGAGAGCGATATGTTCCAAAATCAACTTAAGCGACGACGATCTGTCGCGCAAGAATGATTGAAAGCGTACTAATGTCTCGTATATATCATGGCGATCAAGGAAGAGTTTCCTCTTGTGCACAAGAGCAATGAGTCGTTCCACAAAAAGCTGTGCCTTAACTTTGTCTTTTTCATCGATAATGCTCTTCATTGCTTCCAAACGCACACTATATGGTGCCTGTAAAAAAGCGACGACCTTGGCATCAAAGTCCTCATTCTGAGCGTCGACAGACGAGTGACGTATTACTACCACACGAGAAAGAAGTGTCGGTAAAAAACGTTCAAGTGATGATGTGATGATAAAAAAATGTGTCCCTTCGGTTGGCTCTTCAAAAACCTTGAGTAAAGCATTCTGAGCTTCGTGATTCATGGAATCAACACAAAACAAAAATATCTTTCTCGAACCCGAAAATCCTCGATAATTCTGCATACCCTGAATCTTTCGACTGTCATCAATACCAAAATGAGAAAACTCTTCATAGAAAAAATCAGGATTTCCCTGACGCACAATACCGAGCTCCTCCTTGAGGAGGCCACACACTTCGGAGACAATACGTTCCTTGTCTCCATAAATAATGTATGCGTGGTGAACAGAATCCTTTGTAAACATGGGCTCAGTATAAAACACTCTACAGCAGAGAGAAAGAAAAAAGCCCCACTCTTTTACGAGCGGGGCTAGTCTTCGGCAGTACAGATAGCCTGGTTACAGAATCATGAGCAAGACCCAAACAGATGCCCACCGAAACGTATGTCTACCTATACTGTGTGTACACACGGCACTCAAAAAAGATTCGTGCGTGAAGAAGACTATAATGTAGTATACACCCAAACACTGATAAAGTCAAGTGTCTGTTTTTATGGCTTACCTCTTGGCGATAATAGTCTTTTTGTATACGTCGAGATGGTCCATAGCAATACCTGTCCCCTTCACCACACAATAGAGAGGATCTTCGGCAAGCACGGCCTTTACTCCAGTGCGACGAAACACGAGCTCGGGGAGATTGCGCAACATTGATGAGCCTCCTGTCATAGTAATACCCTGATCAATAATATCTGCTGACAATTCTGGCGGAGTTTCTTGAAGTACGTCTTTGATAGCTTTGATCATATCTCGTAGCTCCCTACTAATCGCTTTTACAATTTCATTTGTTTTTATTTCTGTTGAACGAGGAAGACCTGAAATAAAATCACGGCCTTTAATAGTCATCACGAGCTCCTCTTCGAGAGGCACAGCAGAACCGATCTGCATTTTTATATCCTCAGCAGTCTTGTCTCCGATAGCGAGATTGAATGTTTTCTTTATATAGTCGGCGATAGCCGCGTCGATTTTGTTACCTGCGCATTTTACAGACGTAGACGACACGATTCCTCCGAGAGAAATAACCGCCACATCAGTAGTACCGCCTCCAATATCTACGATCATGTGACCCTTTGCTTCATGAATAGGAATACCCGCACCAATAGCCGCGAGAATGGGCTCCTTTACGACGTATGCATTTTTTGCCCCTGCGTTAATGGCTGCCTCTACCACAGCGCGTCTCTCTGTTGAAGTGATGCCTGCGGGTACAGAGACGAGAACTTCTGGTTTCCACAAATTCCACTTACCGAGAGCTTTGTCGATAAAGTATTTGAGCATCGCCTCAGTCACACGATAGTCGGCAATCACACCGTCCTTCATTGGTCGGTACGCAATGATTGATTCTGGAGTACGTCCAATCATTGATTTTGCATCGAGTCCCACCGCCAAGATTTTGTTGTCTTGCTCAGAAACAGCCACAACAGAAGGTTCGTTGAGTACAATACCTTTGCCCGGTACAAACACGAGCGTGTTTGCGGTTCCCAAGTCGATTCCAAGTTTTTTAGTAAATAATGACATAGAGTGGCTATACTATACGCTTTTTTTACTGTTTTGCGATAGTTGACTGTTTGAATATATATGACTTGATTCTGTGTATAAACAACAGTTTACTAACATAGCATATATGCTATACTATAAAGACATTACTCTTTTAACACATCAGCCTTGCGTATGAAAAAAACAGAGGACACATTGATTGCTATAGGACACATGATTGCACGTTTGCGAGAAGACAGACGTATGACTCAGGCGGAGCTAGGAGAAAAAATCGGCACGACCCAGTCAGTTATTGCGCGCATCGAAAAAGGAGAACAAAACCTCTCTACTGAGTCCCTCTCAAAAATAAGTCAGGCACTCAACCATGAAATACTCTCGCTCTCACGTGGAGGAACGGTCAATTTTCGTATAGAAGGTGGCAAAAAACTATCAGGATCAATACAAGTACGCACATCTAAAAATGGAGCGGTAGGAGTCATGTGTGCTTCCCTACTCAACAAAGGCAAGACGGTCATCAAAAATACTCCGAAAATCGAAGAGGTGTTTCGTATTATTGAAGTATTTGAATCAATAGGAGTAAAAATAGAATGGAAAGGAAATGATCTCCACATTACTCCACCAGAAACATTTTCTCTCAAAGATATTCACTACGAATCAGCTGCAAAAACACGCAGTGTCGTCATGATGATTGGTTCACTCATTCATCGAATGAAGAAATTTAACCTACCTCAAGCAAGCGGATGCAAATTAGGATCACGCACCATAAAACCCTACGTATACGCTCTCGAAAAACTTGGCGTCACCATTGAGACGAGCTCGCTGTATTACGAAGTTGAGCATCAAGGTCTCAAGAAAAATAGAGAAATCATTATGTATGAGGCAGGTGACACAGTAACTGAGGCAGTACTCATGGCATCAGCACTCATACCAGGAACAACAGTGATTAAATTTGCCTCAGCAAACTATCAGGTACAGGACGTATGTTTCTACCTCGAGCTTCTCGGTGTACGTATCGAAGGCATAGGCACATCGACACTCACCGTACACGGCCTCGACACCAGCGTACAAAAAGATGTTGAGTACTTCTTGTCCGAAGACCCTATCGAAGCAATGTCTCTCATCACCATAGCGATAGTAACGAATTCATCGATAGTCATCGAGAGATGCCCTATTGATTTTCTCGAACTCGAACTTCTCAAACTTGAAAAAATGGGCTTCAAGTACAAAATACTCAAACGCTACAAAGCAGATAACGGCAAAACAAACCTCGTCGATATAGAAACAAAACCTTCAAAACTCACTGCGCTCACAGAAAAAATACACGCACAACCGTACCCAGGAATAAATATGGACAATCTTCCCTTCTTTGCGGTCATTGGTACCCAAGCAGAAGGCGAAACATTTATTCACGATTGGGTATATGAAGAACGAGCGATTTACTACAAAGAACTCGATAAGCTTCGCGCAGATACTATCCTCGCCGATCCTCACCGTTTTTATGTAAAAGGCCCAACAAAACTCAAAGCTACGGAAATTGTTTGCCCACCAGCATTACGACCATCAGTAGTACTCATGATTGCTATGATGGGAGCGCAAGGTACTTCAGTACTCAGAAATGTCTACAATATTAACCGTGGATACGAAGACCTTGCCGAGCGACTCAACAAAATAGGAGCACACATAGAAACATTCAGAGACCTCTAAGGCTTTTTGTTTGACCACAGTGTACTTATCTGGTTGAGTATAAACAGCCACAACTTAGGGGTATACTTAAAAAGCTATGTTTCTCGTATCTGTCATACCTATCTCGCGGGGCATCGCAACAGATTCCCTATCGTATTTTTCAAAAGAAGCCCCAAAAGAAGGGTCTGTTGTCACTGTCCCTCTTCGGAAAAAAACGGCTCATGGACTTGTTATAAAAGTTTCTCCTGCCCAAGAGGCAAAATCAGAAATAAAAAACGCAGACTTTGAACTCAAAAAAATAGAGGGTCGTTCGCGTACCATTTTTTCTCAATCATTTATCAAAACAGCTGAAGAGGCTGCAACGTATCACACAGGAACAATCGGTGGCGCGCTCTACGAAATAATCCCGAAAGCAATACTCACCCATCTCGACACAGTACTCGAGTGTACAGAGCCTCACTATGTCGCGAATATTCGACAGCATTTTGTACTTCAAGAAAACGATGATGATCGATTTGCTCATTACAAAGGTATCGTGCGTGAAAAATTTGCAAAAAAACGCTCAGTGTTCTTGCTCATGCCTACAATCGAAGATCTCAAAAAAGGTAGAGCATATCTTGAAAAAGGTATTCAGGACTATACCTATGTTTTTCACAGCGACATGACGCAAAAAGAAACGGTTGATTTATGGAACAAGGCGCTTCGCGAAAAGCACCCTATTCTCATCATCGGCACGAGTATTTTTCTATCTCTACCACGCTCTGATATTGGGATGATTATTGTAGAAAAAGACAATTCACGTGGTTACAAAAATATTGGTAGACCCTTCCTCGATATGCGTTATGTTGCCGAGCGTTTAGCAAAAAACATAGGTGCAGATTTTCTGATTGGCGACTCATGTCTACGTGTTGAAACCATCGAGAGACACAACGAGGGAGATTTTGTCGAATTTGCTCCTCTGTCATTCCGCTCTCTC
>ERZ724505.728-NODE-728-length-19831-cov-4.479167_pt1 | contig 19831 bp, 19 predicted proteins | sample MGYA00376038_ERZ724505 | MGnify/ENA primary metagenome ERZ724505 (study PRJEB28724, sample SAMN07190884) | wastewater metagenome | isolation source: effluent of sewage treatment plant in Hong Hong | place: Hong Kong | collected 2016-03-17 ...
ATTGCACTTCCTACACCAATAATTAAGGCCGTCCCTTGCTGCCCTGCTGACTGTGAAATTATCCAATGTCTTTGTTAATAGACATTTTGTGCATTGTTTGGTTTGTGACATTTAGTCCTTTAAAAGCCCGCCGAAGCGGGCTTAGTTTAAAGTGGTACGAAGGACTACCACGCCGAATGCTGATTCTTCACCACTGCCGTGAGGACTGGTGAGCCTCCGCGCTGCGCGGTAGCCGCCACAGAGGATACAACCGCGTCGCCGCCCGGCTGCGGCTCGACAGGGAACTCTGTGTAAGCGATGCTCGGCAGCGAGAAGTTGATGTTGTTGTTGGCACCAACGCCAGCAAAATCCAACTGAAGCGACGTAGTGAACACCTGGTCCGAGACAGTTGTTCCTGACGGTGATCCGTAGTGGAACTTGTTGTACTCAGTCAGCGAGTCGAAAATGAGATCGAACGAGGCGGTGACTTCGCGTGTGCCCTCGTAAACGTCGAGCGCAATGAAGTCGTCGGTTTGCTGCCGGGTCAGGTTGTTCTCAATGTTGATTTCGAACGAGCGAACCATCGCGGTTGCGCTGCCGCCCAGCGTAACCGCGGCCTTGTTGTAATTGTAAACAAGAGAGTTCTCAATCGTCTTCGGAGCGGCGTTGTCAATTGCCGCCGTAAGACGAGTGGACTGCCGCCCGTTGATTCCGATTGTTGCTGTAAGCGGTTGACCTGCCTCGGCCTTAATGCTCAGCGAGCCGACCTTGCAGTCCTGATACTGCTCGAACAACGTGCCGCCTAGCGACTTCCATACGGTCAGGTACGGAAGCGCGTTAGCAGGCGTGACTGTGTGAGTGTAGTTAGTTGTACCCGTTACCGCTGAAGCACCTAGTGCGGCCCACAGCCAGAACGAGATTGACTCGTCGCGGACATAGACCTCTGGGGAACCCTCAACGCCAGTAGTCGAGGCGAAAGACACCCCAATATCACGGGACGAGTCAGTCTCCGAAAGCTGGTTGACCTCACGAACGGGGCCAATGGACCCGCCCGAAAAGGCGTTCTTGACCGAGCTTGCGTCGGCCCAGGTCGCCGCTGTTCCCAGCGCAGTCTGCTTCTGCGCGATCAGGTTGGCGATATTGCCGCGTAGTCCGGCCATCCTAGTTGTCCTCGTCCTCGTCGTTTACCGTACTGAACCCAGCAAACGGCGCTGGTGCATACTCAGGCGTAGCCTCGACAACCGCTCTGCCTTTTGCTTCTTCCGCCTTGCGAACCTCACTAGGGTCGTTAGGGTTGACCTCCTGACCAGCCTGTGTCAGGCGGTCGTCTTCGGGAGCCAGTGTCCGGTGAGCCTCGCTGGTAAACACTTCGACCGACGGTACTTCAACGGTCAGCCACGGATGTTCAACGGCGTTGACAATCAGGGCTTGGTCGTTACTCTCGACCGATTTACCGGGAGACAATTCGACCGTATCCTGCGCCAGGTTGAACGTAATCGTTTCCTGGGGCGCGTTATCAGACAGGGTAAGGTTAGCCATTTCCTTTAGTATACGGATCGTCGTGTCTGTTAGACGGTTTCAAACAGGGCGTTGTTGTTGCCCCACCCACGGATCGTAGCTACGAACCGCGTTTTGTTACCTGTCGGATCGTTTGGGTACGCGATACGAACTAGCTGAAAGAACCACGTCCGGCCTGTGGCTGGGTCCGTGCGGCCATAGGCGTTCCCGACTGCCTTACGGAAGCGCTCGGCAAATCCCGTGATCCGGCTGGGATTAACCAGGGTTTCTGGGCTGATCTCCTGTTTCCACAAATCGAAAAAGCGTACTTCAACCATTGTGTGCTGAACGATGTTGTTCGACGGAAATACAATGTCCTCGACGGGAGCGATGCCAATGTCGACTCGTTTGCGGCCGAGGCTTTCGTGGAGGTTGTCCAGGATTACTGTAAATCCTTCCGCAGTGAACTCTGCCTCGATGATGTCCTTAAGGGCCAGAGCAATATCTTCGTAGCTTGAGCCAGCCATTATCAGCCTGGGTAGTGCTTTGCAGCGATAGCGGCGTACCGTGCCTTCATGTAGTGAAGCGCAGCAACCATGAAGTGTTTGCCTAGATTACCGGGGTGAACAATCGCGTTGCTTCCGGGTACCCACATGCGGCCCTCGCGCTCCCAAAAGAAGGACACGTTACCTGGCATAAGGTGCGGGAATGTGCCCTTTTCCTGATAAAGGGCGTAGTCCGTCCCTGCGGCAACTGCCCCTGAGTGGGAACTAAGCACAACGCCCCGAATAGACCTGTACAGCTTCCCTGATCGCCGTGGCGTTTGGGCCTTAGCGACCGCTTCTGCGTTAGCGACAATTTCGGCAACCGTTTCGGACGCTGCCTTTTCAAGAAGCGATGCGAACCGGCCCGCATTGTCGCGGTAAGCTGCCTCGACGTGAATTGTCGCTGTCGCCATTATACCGACACCCGTGAGTAGTTAGCAAGCAGGTCCCGAACAGGCTCCGGGATTGCCAGTTGGACAGAGATGTTGCGCGTTCCCCAGGCTCGTGACCAGCCTTCAATCGCTTCGGCGGTCATGTTGTCGGACGTAGGCCGTGTTTCCCAGGCCTGTACGACCCACGCCGTCGCAACCTTCACGTCGTCTGGGACAACAGCCCAACCCCACGTACCTGTGACCTTAACAGTCTTGGGGGTCGGGTAGAGTCCTCCGCCCCGCTCGCGCGCATAAACATCAGCGTTCCATGTGAAGCCCATTTCAGGATCAAGGGGGCCGAGCCGCCCTAAATCGCTCGGAATCTCAACGTACGTGTACGCTGGGGAGTCCTTGGCTGACCACGTTTCCGGGTCAAGGGTAATGTCTGGCGATCCATACGGGTAAGCGAACACGACGCTCGTGATAGCGGACGCATCATCAATATCCAAGAAACCTGAGCCATCATAAAGGAACGAGCGTTCGCCAGTCTCGACCGGAAGCCCAAAACTGCGCTGTGTGTACGCACGAATAGCTGCGGACGCGGCCGGGATCAGTGTCGTGTAGAGGGCGTCGTTTCGAGTGTCGGTTGGGTCGACGCCTAGGAGATTACGCAGTTCCGAAAGGGTTAGAATCCATCCCTGCGTGCTAGTTGCGCTGCTGTGTACAGGCGGAGTGGACGGGCTAAGCGCTGCACTAGCATCAGACCAGTGCATCCGGTACCAGCCTTCCTCCAAAGCGGCAGTTGTCACCGTGATGGATGTAGGCTCAGCCGTCGCCGGATCAGCGTCTGTCCATGCCTGAGTAGAAATTAATGTCCAAGGGCCAGCGGCTGCTGCTGCTTCTTCAATGTGGACGCTAGTCCACGGTTCGTTGTCGAAACGAATCGGGGCGAGCACCCCTGAGAATGTCTGTACAAAGGCCATTAGCTTAGTATACCTGCGCTACCCGCTGCTGGGATGCCGCTGCCTGATGTCACTCGATTTTGCGGTAAAGCCCCTGCCGCTGGGTTGCCGCTAAAGCTTGAAGTAGGTGATGTTTTCTGACCCGGCTTAACGGCTGTACCTGCGCTGCCAGGCGTACTTAGAAGCACAAGCCCCCCTGCTCCGCCGCTGTAACTGACAAGCCCATACGCCATAACACGGCCAAACACCACATCGAAAAAACCATTGCCGTACTGCACTTCTACGAGGCGGTCAAATCCTTCAGCCTCAACGTACACCGGAATATGATCCGTACCAAACGGATGAGTGATGTGTACTGTCTGCTGGTTAGTGAAAGGAAAATCGGGCATTATGGCTGACCTACAATGATGTCAGTGTTCTGCTCAGTATCTTGTACGATCTTCCCGGCCGAGTCGGGTGTCGTGTGGTCGGTAAGGTCTTCGTTCCAAACAGCGTCCGCGATCTGAGCAGGTGTAGCGCCGCTACCTGTTCCACCTACGATCAGTCCGGCTGAGTTGAACGAACGCAGCGATACTTGGTTTACATTTGTGGTTTCAGCAATGTTGCTGTTTGCGCCGACAAGGTTCACCGCGTACTGGCCGTCCTCAAACGTAATCGTGTAACCGTTAATGATTTCGAATGTCTGAGCCAGCGCTAGACCGCCAAGCGTAACAGGTGCGTTACGGCGGTGAGTATCAGGGTAAGAGATTCCCTGTTCGCCATCCTCAAGATTCTTGAGGTCTAGGCGAAACTGCTCAATATCAAGCTCGTAAACGCTGCCAGTAATGTGTGTCAGGTACGCCTTAGGTACAGAGATTACCTTAGACGGCCAATGAACGGAAATCGCCATTGCATTACACCGGCCCTGTCCCGTTCTTCAACACCCAGACTTGCTGGATCATGTTTGTCTGCTTCTGAATCATCTGACTCAGATTACCGATCATGTTCTCTAGGCTTTGAGCGTACTCGCGCACGTCACGAATCTCCGCCTCAAGCTCCTTGAAACGTTGATTGATCTTCTTCGCGTTTTCTTCAGATGCTAGATTAGCCATTAAGCGTCAGCGGTTCGGATGGCTGTAACTGATCCGCCGCCGCTGCCCAGAACTGAAGGCGCGGTGAAGGTCTTGATTGGTGAAGCTCCGCCGTCGCGCACTCGGACAACAAGGTTACGATCAGCGCTGTAAATCACAGAGAACGATTCAGTGCTGCTTCCCGCTAGCTTGTCGATGTAGGTGATGTATACGCCGTTACCGACATTTGCTGGAGCATTTTCGTTGCTTCCTGCGAAGTTGTAAGTACCGCTAAGCGTGAACGTGCTACCGCTCCATGATGAGTACGGTAGCCGCACTTCGTATCCGGAGTTGTTTACAACGCGAATTGTACCAGAAGCAGGCGTGTCAGAAGGAATACTTGAGCCGACGATTACCGATGAAACAGCAGCGCCAGTTAGCGCAGTGTTTAGCGAGAACTGGTTGACGTTCGGTACAGGGTTACTTAGGCTGTCGTAAGTTACGCCGTCCCACGGAGCAACGTAAACTCGGTCCTCGCCAGACACTAGACCGGCAACAGTGAAGGTAACTGTGTTCGGAGCGGAGCGAGTGACACCATCAAGGGCGGTAAGTTTATCGCTCGCTGTTAGTGCAGACACCTTAATGCCGACACCGTAAGCACCGAGAATCGCTGATCCAGTTGAGTTGCCTAGGAATGTAGAGTTGACTGTGCGCTGGGTTGGCGTACCGGAAACTGTTGCGGTGCCGCCGGACGTTCCGCCTGTGATAGTCGCGGACGCTGCTGGGGCAACGCCGGTAAGTAGCTGAATCCACACGTTACCCGCGCCCGATGGGTTGCTAAGGGCAAGGACGCGGCCTGTGCCCGCCGTAGCTCCTGATCCCCAAGACAGAGACTCGTTCTGCTGGAAGGGGCTACCAGCCTTCGATCCATACGCAATTTCGTGCGTAATTCCACGGAATAGGAATCCTCCCGTACCGTAAAGTGAGGACGATGTTCCGCGTCGAGTTAGCCACTTAGTGTACTCGTAAAGGTCGTTGCGCGAACGAACACCTGGGTCCCACTTTGAGTAATAGAACTCGTTGGTACCGTTGTTGTCAACATCTAGCGCCTGGTAGCCGGCGATGTTAGTGATCGCCCAACCGGCGATGGTTGCGGCAGAAGTTTGGTTGTTGAGGTCGTCAACAGTGAAAAGAGCGGCAGTGTTGTTACCTTCACCGCAAGTCAAAGAGAACTCGGCATAGGTGTCACTAAGCTCACGAGCTACAACGCGCAGCCGCTTACCGTCAATATCGTTGCCGCCCGAGCGTGTCTTAATCAACATACGCGAGATGATGTTCTGCGTAGGATCAGCGTTGATTCCTGTGCCCCAGAACGATGTGTAGATCGAGTTGTTCTGGACGACCTGAAGCTGTGTCCCGGGTTCGACTGACCCTACGACTACGAGGCCAGAGTAAACCGTGTCGCCGTTGTTTTGTGTGATTGAGCCGTTGTAAAGGTACTGCGCCGCATCGTCGTCAATGTTGTATCCGTTAAGCAGCGTGATGATGTTGTCGGTAGCTCGCTCTGACGGGTTAACGTCAGTAATGTCTAGCTCATCGTTTCCGACAGCAGCAGCGTCGTCAGCCAAGTCCTGTAGGTAGCGGTGGAACTCTAGAACAGAGTAGGTTGCCGTTCCACTTACGTGACGGATGTTTCCCGTTGATCGGCTAACCGAGAAGTCTGCTGCAATTGGCATTTCTTTAGTTTACCTGCCTACTCGTCCTTAACCAAGAACACTGTTGTTTCGAATCCGCTTGACTCGATTGTTCCGCCTGCCTGGGCCTGCTTGTACGTCGGCGACCCTGTGGCCTTACGTACCCACCCTGTAATTGGCTGGTCTGAAGAGAAGCCGTAGGTTCCAGTAAGTACACCACTGGAATTTGTTACGCCAGTCAGAAGCACTGTGCCAGCTGTTTCCGGTCCGCCTGTGTCGGCCTTAATGTACACACGCGCGTTCTGTACAGGGGCACGGTTCTCGTCTACCGCCGTAATTGAAACTGTTACCGGCTTGGTTTGTGGGTACAGTCGAGCGCGTGAAGTAGCGCTTGAAAGAAGCGGGAAGTCGATCTGGTAGGCTGCCGCCGTGTTTGCCTGGTTCGCGGTCATTCGAACCTTTAGGCGTACTCCCGTTGATAGGAACGGAGGCTCGTTAGGGGTGTTCCAGAACACAGCTGGGCTTGCTACAGCAGCGGTGTTGTTATTGCTTAGCGTGACAGCCTGAGAAGCTACGGTTGTAACAACTGCGCCGTTTACAGAATCAATCAGGGTCGCAGAACCGTCGTGTCCGGCCCAATCTGCGTCGAAAACTTTCGTTGTCTGCGTAGCGTCAGAGTACACACGGACGCGAGAAATTTCACCTGTGAAGTAATCGTTACCTGTAGTGCGCTGACCAATAAAGAACGTAGACGCAGACGTTCCGATAGACGCACCTGTAAGTGTCTGTGTTGTGCCTAGCTGAGTCCACGGATCAGAGTCCAGAAGTCGCCAGAAAAACTTGCACTCAGATGCCGCCTGGTCCCATACTGCCCGTACCTGAGCCTCAACACCGTTCGTAAGCACGGTAGAGAGCGAGGCCGAAGATGTAGCAGACACAGCAGACGAGCCTAGGCCAATAGCCAATGAAAGCTCTCCTGTAGAAATGACGCGGAAGTAGTAGCCCTTCGTAAGCGTCGATGAGTCGCCCTTTGCGACCAAGCACATCGCAGAGCCAGGTGCCCAGTTACTCATGTTCAGCTTTACGCCAATAGTTAGCGAAGAAGTCAGCTGTAGTGCCGCAGAGTCCGGTGCAGAAGCCGACGACGCACTTCCCAGCATCGTTAGCTTACCTGTTTGCTTAGCGGTAACGGTTGTTCCAGTAGGAACACCAGACGCAGCATACGCGCAGTCACCGACCTGGACTAGCGACGAGTCAGTTACAGAAATAGAGTTAGCGCCGGAAGCACCAGCAGCACCACGCCATAGCGCAGCGTTCTTCCAAGGGCCAAAACCAGCACCATCATCACGCTGATACTGAATATCAAACGCCTGCAGCTGGGCAAAGTTTGAGATTACGTTACCGTAAGGAATTGCCGGAGTGTAAGCAAATCCCTCGTAGCCCTTAATGAAATCAGGGTGCGTCCATGTACACTGGTCGCCTACTGCTGGTAGAGCTAGCGAACCAGCGCCGGTAAACCCAGCGGCACCGGACGACGCAGTAATTTCTGCTTGTCCTACCGTCGCAGTTGACGGCTCGTTCATCATAATGCGGTACTGTGAGTCGCCCGCTAGACGGTAATCTAGGGTGCCGCTTGTAGCGCCTCCGTTTCCGCACGAGAACGTAAATGTGTCCTTGTCGAGAATGTTGATGGTGATAGCCGTGGCACCCCAGGTGTTCTGGATGCCCGTAGTGTTGGATGAGTTTTCGATCCAGATACGCTGAGAAGCACCTTGTAGTCCGTGATTAGGCGAAGTTACTGTACATGTAGTCGTAACTCGGCTCCACGAAACGCCCGTTACTGGCGCTGCCTGGCCTGGCACTGCGCTTCCAGGTTCGCGGACAAATACATCTGAGAAGTGAGTACCGAAAACAGCTGACTGCTGTCCGTACACAGCGTAGTCGCCTTCGTAAAGCGAACGTACCTTCGTGTTGTGGGCAGCAAAAATAGGCAATAGGTTATAGATTTTGGCATCGCCAGTCACGTTATCGAGCGTCATACCGTAGTTCGTGTTGGCCGAGCTAATTGGGGTCGAGAAGTGTCCGCGAATATGGACATTCTGCAATGTGATGTTCGCCGTGGCGGTCGTCACCACAATGCTGCTAAGCGCAGAAGCGTAGTAAGACAGAACGCCTGAAGTTGCACCCGCGTTTAGGCATGTAAACGAGAACGTGTTTGCAGTTACCGCCGTGACTGTCTTTGTTGAGGCAGTAATTGCGGCACCACTAGACGAACTAAAGACAACAATAGCGTCGTTTACGCGGTATGGATGACCGTTTTCTGTGACGGTAGCTGTTGTACCAGAACGTGTCCAAGAAGCCCAATACTTAGTACCGTTGATACGCATGTCGATTGGAGAGGCAGCTGTTCCCCAATTTCGGATCGTAGGGCCATCAGAGTTTGACGCAGCCGACAACAAGCTAGTACGCGACAGAGGGTTCTTCCCGTAGAGCGTAAAGTTTTCAAATGAGCAGTTAAGCGACAAGTTTTTTAGGTCGATTGTCGCTGTTGGAGTAGCGATCAAACCAATGTCGCCATATGCAATTGAGTAGTAAGAGCAGTACGACATTGAGATGTTCGAGAACTGCGACGATGTAATAAGTCCCTGCCCGCCGAAGTCACAGCGTGTGAATGTCGCGCGTGAGCCGATGCTGGCATTGACCGTGTAAGTTGCGCTCGTTCTATCGCCAGTTCCAACAAACCGGCACTTGTCGAAAGTAATGTCGTAGGTGCCGCTCATCGCAAACGGATAACGTGCCCCGATCTCCCCGACTGAGAAACAGCAATCTAGAAACGTGCTGGCAGCAATCATGCCGCTGGTGCTCAAAGCATTGGTAAATGTTGCCGCAGCGTTACCGCCCATACAAATGTTGCTAAAGGTGCATGGGTTTGACTGAGAAGCAACACTGAAAAGGCTGATTCCAGTAATGTCTGCTAGCTGAAGAAGCTTGCCGGTCTGGAACACGCTCGGACCCCAACTACCAGAAAGGTGAGTAGCCTTGATAGTTCCAGCATTACCGTTGTAGTAGCGCCACCGAGATGCCGGGGCGGCTGCCAACGAGTTGACTGTTCTAGACGCGGATTTAGCGTTTGCCGTCATAATGTTCGGCATACGCACTACGAGTCCAGCAGGCGGGCAGTAGCCGCCGGTCGATGTTGTTCCGTCGTTTCCGAATCGCAGCTGAGCAGTTGTAGGGTCGAGCCAGCAGAACTTTCCTCGGTAGGCTTCGGTGCCTACCTTAGTGTTAACTGTTTCGGTCGTTGGGTACCACTCTTGCGCCGCTACGGTTCCGCCCGACACGTAGGTGCCTGGATTTGTCGCCATCGGCAGCGTGAACTGGTTAGCGTTCAGCCGTGTGATGCGCTGAGTCTCTACTGTGCGGAATGTTCGCGGAGAAATGCCGCCGTCGATGAACACGCGATCATCTGTAGAAAGTCCGTGCGATGGCGATGTAACCGTCAATACTCCAGCAGACCAAGTGGCAGCTGTGATTGCTGTAGCTGGAGCCTTGTCCACCATGAATCCGCCGTGGTAGCAAAGCTCGCCATTGCTCGGTACCTGATAGGTAGTGGCACGGTTGCCGTCTGTCGTACCTACCTCATACCAATCGCCCTTAGCGAATGATCCATCTCCGTAAGTCTGATTTAGAGAGCTGATTAGGCACAGGGTTCCTTCCTGGCCTACGGGGATAATGAATCCGACCTTTTCGCCAGCTGATGCTGTTGCGCCGATTCCTGTTAGTGCGCCTGTGCCGTAAAGGTTGAAGTTCCACTGCTTAACTCTGATCCAGCCAGTAGACGGCATAGCCGAACCCGGTGTTGTTGGGGCAGCGTTGATAGATGAGTGGACGCCAATAAGCAGTCCGGACGCTGCGCCGTTAGAGATTGTTGTGTTGTACGCCGGGACATTTCCAGTTCCGCCCGTGTACGGAATAAGCCAGATTGCGCGACCGTCAACAAACATTGAGCCGCCCAGCGCGGCTGATGGAGTCACCGTACCGATGATCGCAGACGTATTAGCGTTCAGCCCATAGCGAGAATCCTCATCGATGATGAGCGCTCCACCGTTAATGGTGTATGTATCGCCGCCTGTTCGGCCTACGAGCGAGTCAATGTTCGTAGGGGATGTGATGGTAAAGGTAGCCATTAACTCTCTAACTGCGCGACAGGCACTACTACAAGCGCGTCATTGTGTACCTGAATGTCTGCGCCTTCTGCAATTAGTTCGGCAACAGTTGGAGTAACGCTCCAAGCGCTCGCGTACCCCGCCGGGGCATCTTCAGTGTCAAGGTCGCACGTCATAAAGCCCCAAGGCATTTCATAGCAGTAGAAGTTAGGCATATGTCAGTCCTGTTCGTCCGGTCCAATTAGTTGCGTAGTTTGAGTTGCCGTGAGCTTCTTGCCGCACATTACTTATCACGGTTCTACGCTTAATATACCAAGCACCGCTGGAGTTTGTGTAGCCGACGTACACGTACCCGCCCGACTTGTCGTAATCCTCGTACACGTAGCCCGATGATCCTCCGGCGAGCGCTTGTGCCTGGGCTAGCGGAACAGCCTCAGTAGGATCAACGGCAAAGTCAAGCTCTAGGATTCGAAATCCATCTGCTCCAAGATCGCTTCCTAGTTTACGCATGCACCCAGTTTACTAAAACCGAAGGCCCGCACAAGGCGGGCCTTCAAAATTGTCGGGTGTTTAGTTCCTTAGCTCTCGTCAGCGAAGACTTCTTCTGGTGACTTGCGATCACCGTGAAGTGGGGTTAGTGACGAACCGATGCCCGCGTCAGGAATCTGCACTGCCTCTGGCGAGTTAGCGTCCGTGATTACGTGGTCTGACTGAATGTAGACCTCGTTAACCTCAGAAGTCTCAACCACGCGAGCAGGAGCGCCTGTTACCTGTGCCTTTACAGGAGCGTCGTTAACTTCAACTGACTCTCCCTTAGCGGCAGACTGCACAGCCTCGTCACCAATAAGGGCGTTCTCCGCAACAGCAAACTGCTTCGGATCAACCTTAGGTGCCTCGACAGCGGCAGGAGCCGGAGCCTCGTTCTTCTTTTCTGTCTTTTCGTTTGCCATGTCTTGTTACCTTTCGGACTAGCCGTTCGCCAGTCCAGCGCCACCGACCACGTTGAACGCAGCGGTTACGCGTCCGGCGGTGAAGCCGACACGTTCCTCGACGCGGAACACAGTCTGGTTGGTAGTGAAGTACACGTGCGATGAGTCGTCCACTGTGATGCCCTGACGGTCAAGGATAAGAGCTTCCTTGAAGTCACCGACGATTACGCGAGACTCGTTCGTACCGGCACCCAGGTTAGTCGGGATGCGGTTCGACGTGATGACCGGCACGCCCCAAAGGAGCTTGACCGGGCCGCGAATCCCTGTGCGCGGGTCCTGAACGCCGCCCGTCGGATCGACGTAGTAGGCACCCTGAAGGTCCTTCGCCTGAAGGACGCGTGTCCACGTCCGCGGGTGCATCAGGATCGCTGACGGCGCACCGTGGTTCGACTCGACCGTTGAGATGGCCTCAAGAATCTTGTCGAGCAGCGTCGGGATGTCGGTCGGGGTGATCGTCGTTGTGCCGATACCGGCAGTGTTCAGAATTCCGAGGGGCTGGCCCGAGCCAGAGCCGCTGAGGAACGCTGTTTCCTCAAGCGCAACGAGGCGCTTTGCGAGGTCGGCAGTCACCAGCTGGTCAATCGCCGGATTTGCGTCCGCAAGCAGCTGGTTTGTGATTGTCACAAGACCCGCCGCGGTGAACACGTTCGCAGTGATGCTGGCGAGCGAAACGCTCGTTGCCTCCGGCTTTGTCGCCTGCTCAGCGACCCAGCCTGCGCTCGTGCTTACGCCAAGCTGGTCGAGCTGGATTGAGTTTGTGTCAAGCGTGATGCTTGTGCAGAGGCCGCGCAGAACGTTGTCCGACTCACGCGCAAGAACCAGCTGCCGCTCGATTGCGGGACGTACGAGGTAGCCACCCTGAGAGTTCGTACCCTCAGTCATGGCCTTGCCAGCCTTGCCGTCCTCGGTCAGGCCCTTGCCCTCCATGCCGTGCGTCAGGCGCTCAAGCGCCTTCTGGTTGCCACGGTTAGCGAGCTTAATATCTGCCCATGGAGAATGACCTGAGCCAGGCTTGTAGGGATCGTCCGCGTCAATCACGGCCTTCCCGTCCTCGACCTCAGTTACCTCGCCCGCGACGAAGCCGCCGCTCGGCTTACGGAGAGTTTCCTCGATCTTCGCCTCTAGCGTAGAAAGAGCGGCCTGGGTATCCGCCAGAGCCTTAGCCTGCTCCGCCTTCTCCTTGTCAGCCTCAAGAGCCTCTACCTTAGCGGTGATTTCCTCAAGGGCCTTCTGGGATTCTTCAGCAGTAGCGTCCTTATTCGCAACGGCGTCTGCCGCCTGCGTCTTAAGGGCCTCTAGTTCAGCAAGGATTTCTTCCAAGGTCATAATCAGAATCTTACGCGACGAAGTGACTGTATTTCACGCAGGCTGTTGACGTTGCGCTGGGATCGTCGACAGGCGACTAAAAACGTCAGTCAGTTCCCGAATGGCCCAGGCCACCTGGTCGAGGTCGGACTGACGAATCTCACCTTCAATCTCAGGGGTTTCAGGAAGGTTGATGTCCTGTGTGAGCGCCTTCTTGCCTACGACCGCGAAGTTGGTTCCTTTGCCTACAGGAACTCCGGTGATAGACCATTCGGTTAGGTCTACGTCAACAATGCGCGGCTTACCGCCTACCTCAGCGCGCTTGAAGAAGCCGCCGCACGAGAGCGCGTTAAGGCTGCCCTTCTCAACCTGTTCGTATAGGTGTCGGAGCGGCGAGTTTTCTGGTTGGTGGTCAACACGCGCGACAAGCTCGACGCCCTTGCCGTCCACCCGTTCAGCGTGCAGCACGCGGCCTAGAATGTGGTCGTGCTTGTGGTGATAAGCGAGAGTGGCCTCGCCGTCTAGGAAGCGCTTAAGTCCACGGTCAAACGCGCCCTCGGCAAATGCCTCGTGTTCACGATCCATCTCGAAATTAGCGCCGATCCCCCGAATAAGAAGGTCGCCCTCTTTGAGTTGGGAGCCGTATTTAGCAAGATCATCCTGAGTCACGGCCTTAGTGCCGCCGCTGAACCCAATGTCAGCGACAAACTGCATAAGGTCGGGGTGCCCGTCAACGGGGCGGAGAAGCGCGTCGTGATTCATGCCTATAAGTCTACTAACGAAAACGACCCGCACAAGGCGGGCCGTTGACGCATAGGGTGAAGCCCTTTCAGGGTATCACAAATTAGTACACCTTTTTAGGCCTGTTGTTCGAGGCAGGAGGCGACGCCGTACCGGATGTACGAACATTGTCTCCGCCCGCGTAAATGCGCCCTACCTTGACGCCCGCGCTGCTGCCCTGTGCCGGTCGAGAAACTTTCTTTGTAGCCATAAAAGAAGGTTAGCAGACGGGCGCACTGTGGGCAATGAGCGCATCGGGTGCGCTGTCTGGGGTGAGTGCGTCCCGTCTGCTAAGAACTATATTATACACCACACACGCCGCCCGAGCATGTGGCGTCGTCTGTGAATAGCTGGCCTTCGTTTTCGATTGCCCACTCTAGGTCCACCGATGTTCGAGGCTGTCCAGCACGCGCACCGTCAGGGTAAACCGTGATGCCCCGCATCTGCGGAAGATACGGTAGCAGAGTGCGTCCGAAGCCTTTTGCTTCGCGTTCGTTAGTAACAACGGCGGGCAGGTTCACCGTTCCACTAATAGCATGGTCAACAGATTGCTGCAGATATGCGGTCATTGCAAACCGCCGCTCAGGGTCATACGAGAGCGTGTACGCATCCTCGATCAGGCTGGCCGGAACGCCTTCGCTTAACAGGCGCTTAGCCACTGGGTCCACAACGATGTGCGAAGTGTACTCGTCCTTACCGGAGTGATGGGCGACCTTTACTTCGCGTCGCTCGGCAGCAGAGAAAAGAGGGTCTGCTGAAGGCGTTGATTCAGCGATGATTCCAATTGTTCCGTTAGGTGCAATAGCAGTAGCCCCAACAGAGCGACTGATTCCAATGGAGTCTTGAAACTCATTGGCGTACTCTAGCGCACGACGATACTCAGCCATGTACGGTTCCAGAATTTCAAATGCTTCAGGGGTGCCATACCGGACGCCGCGTTTCATACAGAACTCGTGGACACCGATAAGCCCGAGGCCGAGGCGACGGTTGCTGTCCCGAATTTCAGAAATTTTAGCGTAGGGCACATCGCTGTACACGCTTCCGGCCGTAAGGAACACGACCATAGCCCGGACTGCTCGACCGAATTCCTCAGGCGACTCGAAACGAGGGAGAACCAGCGATCCTAGGTTACACACGTCGGAGTCGTCGGCAGACGTAATTTCGGTGCAGTTTTTAATTACAACGCCTTCCGCAACGAACATGTGCTCGATAACCTTTACGTCAGCACAATACACTGGCTCCGCTGGTCGTGTGGACACTGACAGCACCTTAATCTTCGACTTACGATACGGCGAGGACCACCGAGCAGCAAGCTGCACACGCTTACAGGGGATGATCTCTGCAAATAGGTCGTGATAATCAGCAGCAACGCAGAGCTGATAGCACTGCGACTTACCATATGTTGAAGTACCGTTCTTACTGACGTGCGCAACAATGCCCAACTGCTCCAACAGTAGGCCCACGTCCCGCAGAAATCCCTCATGCTTAGAGGACAGTCGAATACGCTGCTGCGTAGAATCGTAATTGCCGTCTGCGTCCCACAGACCTGCAATAAAACTAACCAGTTGATCCGCAGTGAACCTAAAAATAGATGGATCAACACGGTCCTTTGTGTAAGGATATCCCGCACCGTAATAAATGCGATGGTAGCCTCTGCTGTCATTGCGGGTCTCTGACTTCGGCTCGCTCAACCACTCACGACACAGCTTACTTTCGTCAGAGCAGAGCGTTAGTTCTGCTCGACCTTCCTTCGTAAAGGAGCCGTCGCCATACAGCCAGCCGAGAGTGTAAGCATCATTATCAAGAGTACCCGTCACGTCAACCTCTGGCAGGCTAACAAGTAGTTCTGTACCCGGTACAAGCTCCCCAGCAGCTAGGTTCTCGCCGGTTGCGAGTACGAACGGGTGCGAGGGATCACATGTGATTGAGCGGCCGCCCGTCATCGCTACTTCGACAGTGTGGTCGGGGCGCTGGTTTTCAGAGAAAACTACGTTCGGTGCCCACTGTAGGCCCGTCCAAACCGTTACGGGCTGGCCGACGATTTCCGAAACGGCGACGTAACCCGTATCAGTTAAAACTCGGGTGGACCCTACAACAGGAGCGTTTCGTAGTTTCTCATCGGCCTTATCCCCTACGTCGACCGAAAACCCAGGTTCGCCGTGCTTAAGCATGTGCTGGATCGCCGTGTCGTAAACACGACGTGCCCAATTATGCCATGTTCCACCGTCCGGGGCGATAGCGGTACCGTTTGACCAGTTTTCGTTGTGGTACGCCTCAAAGAACGCGTCATCAAGGCAGACCGAGATGTTGGTCATATCCATCGGCGCAGGAAAGGTCCAGTCCTTCGCCTTCATCGCCTTAACTTCGTCTGACCAGTCCTTAATGGTGATGAAGTCGAAGACGTCCGCGTGGTTCCAGGGTAGCCCGGCCCAGATTGCTGAGTTGTGAACAAGCAGCCCTTGGGCTATAAACTCGTTGCGGTCTTCGACCTGAATGTCGAAAGTCTCGTGAACGCTCCCCTCCGAAACGCTGACGACTTTAATGGGAACATAGCCACGATCCTCCGGCAGGTGACGAACGACCACATCGGCCGACGCATTGTTATGCGGGCGGACACCGGCGGCCGCTGCCATAGCATAAGGAACAGAATAGTCAAACTGCGCGCCCTGCGGCACCGTCGGGATTTTATGCCCAAACCCTGATACCCGCTCGACGAACGCGCTTACTTGGTCCCGGCTGACAACATCCAGCGTGTACAGGTCTTGCCAGTTACCCTGCGCAGCCCTAATCAGCTTCATCCGGGATACGACGCCAAGAGACGCAAGGACGGCCTGGACCTGGCGCAGAAAATCAGGATAAACTGAGCCTGCTACCTGAATCGGTCTAGTCTTAACCGACCCGTCGGCGTCCATCAGGCCCGCAATCCACGCGCCACGAATCTCTGGTGTGCCGCGCAGGACGCACTCCGGCACGCTAACCGACGTGTGAGGGCGCTTGAACTGAGAGAAATACTCCGCCAACTGGCGAGACTTGACGCTCACTACCTTGCACCCGTCGCCGTCGATGACCTGAGCATTAACACCGAAGCGCCGAAGCGCGGCGGCAGCGCGGTCGCCAGTAGCAGGCAAGTCAGGCGCAATCGAAATCTGGACAGCTCCGCCCCGATACTCGCCGTCCGAAAGATGGACACAGCCGTCACCGGCCAATATACCTAAAAGCCAAGCAATTTCCGTATCAAGCTCGGGAAGTAGAATATCCGTACAAGTTGACGAATACTTCGGGCGGTCGTACGTAAATGCAGGCAGTTCTGTGTCTGTTCCAGGCAAAACTTCAGGCACAAACATCATTCGGTCGCCCTGCGTCAGCTCATCGGCGCGCTTCCAGTCATAGTCGCCTTCAACGGAGGTCAGCACTGCAACCTTGTGGTTAGGGGTGCAGACAAACGGCCCCATCTGAGTGTTAATCGTGACAGTGGGCTGTTCGCCCTGGGAAACATTCGCCACCACACGTCGGAATCCATCGAACGTCAGCGCCGAGTGGTCAGAGTTCACCTGCTCAATAGGAATAAGGCCCGCGGTAGTATGGACGAGTGTTCCTGACGGCAAGCAGCGCCGATTACCGCCCTGCATCGTATGACGACCTGTCTCGTTCACCTGCTGCATCTTCGGCAGCGGTCCCGAGGCGGTGCCGCCCGTCTTTCTGATGACGCTGCCGCCGGGGCGTACATCACCGTAGTAAACGCCGATCCCCGCGCCGGTCATCAGCGCCATTTCCGCCTGGTACGAAGTGGTCGCCCAGCCCTCGCGTGAGTCGGGGCAGCGAAGTAGGACGCAATTTGAGGTAATTAGGCCATTAGCAAGCGTAAAACTCTCGCTCTGCGGGGCCACAACGCAATACACAGGCGCCGTTTCGCCCGTCGGAGAAACCTCCTCGACTGTGAGGCCCATCTTGAAGTTCTGACGAAGATTGCGCGCCTGGATACGAGCAACATGTGAGGGAAGAATCACAGGGGCCGAAAACGGTTTAATCGACACCATACCAAGCTCGCGTCGTTCCCCAGTATACGGCGAGCGAGTTGAAACGCAGCGAACAGAGTTCACGACGCAGCCCGCCAGTACCGCAAGCTCAGCGATGCGTTCGCAGGCAGCTAGCCCTTCCTGCGAAATAGATACTGACCCTGTTTCGGGAACGGTCCCATCAGTTGCAATAAGGCCAGCAATAAAACCTCGCGCGTACTCAGGGGTGCAGGCCTCTGGGAGCGCTTTGTAATGCGCGGGCTGTAGCGCAACACAGGTTCCCGCCTTGTACTGGCGGACAGTTCGGTAGTTAACCACGGCACCGCCGCCTACGGCAATCTCTCGGTCCTCGTCCGCGAACCAGTCTACGAGGGCCTGATCTTTTTCTGGATTAACAAAAACGATCTTTGAGTATCGTCCCTCGTTGCTTAGGAAACCGTCACCGTAGATGATCCCGTGCCGCACCCCCTCTGGGTCGAGGTCGGGCATTGACGCTGCCAACGAGAAAGGTACTTCTTGTAAGTTAAGTGTCGAAACTCGCGTGCCGTCTTCTTGCCACCACAGGTGGTTTGCGGTTGTCTTCACTTGAAGACCGTTAGAGAACCGAACAATGTAAAGCTCTTGCTCACCGAAAGGCCGGACTTCGGCCGCTTCCCACTCTCCAAAGCGATTACGGACCTCGACTTCTTCCCCTACGGCATCTTGAAGCGAGCGCGGGCCGTTCTTCGTGATAAATCGAGTATCGCCACTGAAGCAGTTATTAACTTGGTGCAGCTCGCGCCCTGTGGCGTACAGGTACCTGCCGCCCGGTACCGCCTTCTTAGCGAGAAAGAGTTTGAAGATTTCGGACGCCCACGACGAGAGGTCCTTGCCGGTTCGAGCTTCGAGCGCGGCGAGCGGGTGTGTCACGACACGACGGGCGGTGCCCTCCCAGTTCCCGTCGTGTGGATGCTTGTATCGCTGCTCGTAAATGCTCCTGGCAAACTCTGTCTCAAAGGCTGTAGTCACGCGTGTAAGTTCCGGTTTCGGGGTCGACAAAATGCCCCAAATATCCTTTATTTACACGGCGATGCGGCCGACGGGAGTCCGTTGTTGGGGTGTACTGATACTAGCAGATCGAGCGCCGCTCGTCAAGCTAAGGCAGCAGGCCAGCTCGGATGAAAAAGGCAGCCTCGATTAGCAGGGCAATTGCCCCTGCGACGACCGCCCCGGTCGCGGAAACGGCCGTCAGGATGGCCGCAAAAGCAAAGACGGCGGTGCTAAGCGAAGAAGGAATCGGCGTCTTCACCTTGAGCCTTGATAATGAGGCGCGACTGAATCATCAGCGGGCCATCCTCGGAGTCAAGGATCGCGTATTGCGCCCCGTTTGCGGCCGAAATGTTCAGGCGGTTGGTCATCTCGATCAGGTTTCCTTCAACCTTCACGGGGTTGGCGTCACCACGGAGCCATAGGGTTACCGTCATTGTGCCTCCATTGCTGTTGCGAATCTGGGCATGTTCCCCATTCTATCGCAGAGGGCACACATAACAGCTTCGCGGGTCGTGCCATCCCTATCGAGGTAAGGCACCGAGAACAGCGTATCCTGCCCGCAGTACACAATTTTCTCCGTCTTGCGGAGCTTGCCTGTCCACTTGGTCTGCACAGGCGCATGCGGCCGGTCCAGGTGTTGCCCGCCCTGATCGGTCACCAGGTCCATCAGCTTGAAAAACTGCGCCTGCGAATAACGCATCCGTGTCATAGCAGCTAATCTTAGCAGATTAGCGTCGACCTTTGGGCTTCTTTTTCGGCGGCTTCCCGCGCTTGTAACCGTCAACCCGTACCGTGCGCTTGTGCCCGTCGGGACCGCGCGGAGAACGAATATGTCCACGTACCTTCACCGCTGAGCCAGCGCCAGGCTTTCGGGCGCGTTTCTTGCGGCCGACCGTTACAAACAGAGTTTCACCCATCTACCTTCTCCTTCAATTCATCAAGCAGGTCTTCGAGGCTTTTTCCTGCGGTCCCGAACCCACGCGTATTTTCGCCCTTAGGCGGACGCCCTGGTTCGCCTGGGAGGTTTCTATCGGCCGAATGCGCATCAGCGACGTTCACCTTTTTCCCCGTTACAGGGTCGATAATGTTCCCGTTCTCGTCGGCTTCCGGGCCGGGCAAGTTGAGAACGAAGTCGTCAATCGCAGCGTCGCCCGTCGATTCTGAAATCCCAAACTGCTTAAGCTGCGCCCGAATTTCCCTGATCTTGATGCCCGGAAGCGCGGAAAGCATGCCGACAACCTTCACCAGTTCGTCCGCTGGGAGAATTGAGCGGTGCTCGATGACGAACTTGCAGCCAAACGCTTCAGTCAGACCAGCGGTGACTGTTTCAGCAAGGAACGTCAGGAACGGACGCAGGGCAGAGTTGTCGAACTCTCGCCGGATGTCAGCGACCTTATCGTTGCCCTGGTTGCTTGAGGGCTGGCCGAACAGCGCGGGGTGCGCGCGAAA
>ERZ724505.729-NODE-729-length-19817-cov-4.846119_pt1 | contig 19817 bp, 17 predicted proteins | sample MGYA00376038_ERZ724505 | MGnify/ENA primary metagenome ERZ724505 (study PRJEB28724, sample SAMN07190884) | wastewater metagenome | isolation source: effluent of sewage treatment plant in Hong Hong | place: Hong Kong | collected 2016-03-17 ...
TTCAGCGGAGAGAAACTCTTTTACCACATATGATTCCTTATGAATCTTCTTTTTGATTACCTCCCCCACTACTCTTTCGTAATCATAATTACCTGTGATATGAACTATTCTGACGATATCCGAAAGCTGCTTTGCGTTATCAACCAGGGCATCATTGATTGGGACCGCCCCCTGACTCCCACCAATCACAAGAACAACGGGCAGCCCTTTTGCGTTACCTTCTCCAAAGAAGTGCTCTATACAAGCAGTACGAGTCGCTTTCTCATGAACAATCTCATTTCTAACTGGGTTGCCGGTAAATATTACCTTTCCTGTTGGAAGAGTTTCATACAGCTCTGGCGGGAAACCAACCGCAATATCATCCGCCCAGCGCCCCAATATTTTTGTACCTAATCCAGGAGTTGCGTCGGACTCGTGAATGACCAGCGAAATTTTTAATATCTTTGCTGCCAAGCCTACAGGGAGGGCCACAAACCCACCCTTGCAGAAAACTACATCTGGCTTAAACTTTCTTAATATTCGAAGACTCGCCGTTAAACCTGATACACTACGGCCGATATCACGAACATTTAGAGCCAGGTTTTTTGTGTCGGCAAGCTTGTCTGCTAAACTGGCGTGTGGCGCTCGACGGTACTTTCCCGCCTTGATGCCTTTAAATTCAATACCAGCCGACCGCGCCATATCGGCCTCCATGCCTGCCCTCTGGCCGACATAAAGAACCTGTATGGACTTATCGCGCCGCTTTAACTCGGCGACGGCTGCTAGAATTGGTGAAATGTGGCCTGCTGTCCCCCCGCCGGCTACGACTATCCGCATTGGCTCCCTCGTTTACTGTGTATCTTGAGATGTTGAACAGAATTCCAACTGCCAACATCATTATAAGCATACTTGATCCGCCGTAACTGATAAACGGTAACGGAATACCTGTGAGCGGAATCAGCGACAACATGGCGCCGATATTAACAAATGCCTGGAACATTATTATCAGTGAAATACCGGTAGCTAGTAGTCTTCCGAAAAGATCCGGAGCTTTTCGAGCAATCTCAATTCCGCGATATGTCAGTAGCCCAAACAGACCAATAATGATCAAGCACCCAACTAAACCAAATTCTTCTCCGATAACAGCAAAGATTGAATCGTTTGCAGCTTCTGGAAGATAACCATATATTTGGATACTTTTCCCCAAACCTAGGCCGAGTATCCCCCCGCTACCAATTGCTAGAAGAGCCTGACTAATATGATACCCAAGGCCGTTGGCATCTTTGGAGGGATCGAGAAACGTCATCAACCTTTCCATGCGATGCGGGAAGCTAACGATAGCTATCCAGCCCATAACAAATCCCGTTGATAATATTAAGGCCAAATGCTTCATTTTCATTCCAGCAACGTAAAACATGCCAATTGATGCTAAAGCTAAGGCCATCATAGTGCCCATATCGCGCTGAAGGACCACAATGATAATACTGGTTACCCCAATCATTATCGAAAACGGCACAACGCCATCCCAAAAGCTGCGTATCTCATCTCCCCTCTTTTCCAGCCACACGGCAAGGTAAAGCACCATAGCGATCTTAAGGAGCTCAGCTGGCTGGAAGCTTATCGGCCCAAGTTCAAGCCATCTAGTAGCACCGTTTTTTTCAACACTTATTCCAGGGATCAAGAGAAGTATAACCGATACAAAGGCCACGATTAGCAGCGGGAGAGATAGTTTGCGCCATCGCTGATAATAGAAGTTAATTGCAAAAACCCAAGCTGCTACTCCAACTACAATGTTCATTAATTGACCACGGAAATAATAGCCACTATCAACCCTACCAAGAAGCTTCTGACTTAAAGCTGGGTTAATGTTGTACATCATAATTAAGCCAAACGCGATCAGCACAAATACAGTTAAGCCAAGGACATAGTCGCCTCTATGCCCCCTGATTGGATTGATCTTGTTTACTGCTGAGGGTAGCGCCATATCTACCCTACAATGCTCGGTTGCCTAGTAGACCGATAATTAACCCGATTACAGCAGAGATTTGACCAATAACCCAGAATCTCATCGTTACTTTAGTTTCTGGCCAGCCTTTAGCCTCAAAATGGTGATGCACTGGAGCGGATAGAAATATTTTTCGCTTAAATATTTTCTTTGAAAGGATCTGGATTGAACTTGAGCCAGCCTCGAGCACGAACACCAAGCCAATTATCGGCAATACGAGCACGGCGTTGGTTAGCACCGCAATTGCGCCCAAAGTTGTGCCAAGAGCAAAGGCACCAGAGTCGCCCATAAAGAACCTAGCAGGATATATATTGAACCAGGTGTAAGTAAGCATTACTCCAACAATGGTTGCACAGAAAGCTGCAATTCCGTAGCTCTCCTGGAAGTATGCAATGGCACCGAATGCCGCATACGAGGACGCTAATAGCCCCCCAGAGAGCCCATCAAGCCCATCCGTGATATTGACTGCATTTGCGGTTGCAACAACAACTAAAACAAATAGGGGCACATAGAGCCAGCCAATGGAAAAATCTCCAACAGCTGGGATGTGGATCAAGTTATACCCCAGTTTGAAGTAGAAGTATAATGCTCCGAAAAGAGCTACTCCAAAGATCAATGCAAACTTGAGTCTACTTCTTAAACCAGCGACGCCGGCCCCATTGCCTCGAATATTGATCCAGTCATCAAGCAGCCCGACAAGACCAGCAGAAACCAAAATAGCCAGAGGTAAATAGGTTTGGCTTCTGCTTAAATTGAATATAAGAGTAACTATTACTACTGCAACAATAATTACAAGACCACCCATCGTTGGGATATTGCGCCGATGCTTTGCAGCGTGCAATTTATGGAAAATAGGTGCCTTTTCTCCAGTAGTGGCTGTATCACGGACCTGCTTCCACCATTTATAGCGGTAAGCCATTTTGGTATAAACCGGCGTCAAAAGCATAGAAATCGCGAATCCCAGGAAACCCAGAAAAAGGATTCTCGAAAGTGATACGATATCGGCTTCTGTTACGAATTGCATTAGTAGTACCTTACCATATTTTCAGGTTAAAAACATTAGCGTGATGAGTCATTTATCTCTCCCCCGCCCCTGGAGTTGGCGGGACTGCATAGTATTGAAGTAGCCAGCGACTCAGGTTCGCAAAAACTGGTACTGTCGTCTTTTCCGCAAATCCTTCAACCTTAGGTTTATTTATACGCACCATCACCACGAATTGAGGTTTTTCGGCTGGGGCAAAACCAACAAACGTACCAATGTTGCCCTGCTTGAGGTAGCCTCCATTTGGATCCGCGATCTGAGCTGTACCGGTTTTACCGGCAATGTTGTAACCCGGCGTCCTGGCAGCCCACCCAGATCCTCTCTGAACAACTACCTTCATCATTTCTGTCAGGTCGCTCGCCGCCTGCTTACTTATAACGTCACTTTTTACCACCTTGGGCTGAGTTTTATCAGTTGATCCGTCCGGCCTTACTCTCTCTTCAACTACATACGGCTTATAGAGCGTGCCTCCGTTGGCAATCGCGCTCACAGCTGAGGCCATTTGGATCATGGTAACAGACAAACCTTGTCCGAAGGTCATGTTGGCGTAGTTTACGTCATTACTTGTTGGAGGGTTGATCAAACCCTTGGATTCAACCGACTGTTCGATCCCGGTCCTATCACCAAATCCGAACTGCTCAGTAATGTAGTGATGAAAATTCTTTTTTGATTCAAAAGTAACCTTGTCTGGGTTAGCACCCAGCTGCCTCAGGATGTATATAACACCTGTGTTGAGTGAGTCTCGGAGAACCGTCGTCATGTTGGTGTTTGGGCCACCTTTATGGTTGTCGGCATTGCAGATCTTATACTTCGCCATTTCCAGACAGCCTTCATCATTATAGGTAGTGTCTGGCCTCACCTTACCCGAATCTAGACCGGCTGCCATCGTGAACACCTTAAATCCGGATCCAGGTTCAAATGAACTCGAAACAATGTCATTCTCAAAAGTCGTATAGTCTTTAACTTTTTGATAAGCGTTTGGGTCGAATGTAGGATAGTTTGCCATTGCCTTGACTGCCCCAGTATTAGGATCCATCACCACAATACTGCCAGAATCGGCTTTTGTGCTCTGAACACCCTCTTTTAGAAACTTCTCGGCTTGCGCCTGGATGTTGCGATCAATTGTTAATACAAGATCGTTCCCCGGAGTTGCAGCGCGACTCAAATTATCGGTGGTGGCAATCGGTATGCCATTGGTATCAGTTTTGGCATTAAGTAGACCGTTGACACCCTTTAGCTCTCCATCAAGCGCTCCTTCAATGCCATACTGGCCCTTCCCTTCTCCGTTAACAAATCCGAGGATCTGTGCGCCCAGCTCGCCCTCTGGGTAAGAACGGTAATCCTGATTAACCATACCGACTCCACGCAGCTTCAAAGCCTTAATCTTGTCAGCGGTTTCATCATTGACGCGAGTTTTTAACACTGCATACTCTTTGCCTTTTTTCATGGCATCTATAAATACTTGAGGATTGTCGCCAGTAGCTTCGGCCAGCTTTTTGGCTGTTTCCTCTTGATTAGGAATGATACTTGGATCAGCGTAAACCAGCTTGAGTGTCTGGTTTAAGGCAAGCGGGACCTTCTGCTCCCCATCATGCAAATAAATCTGCCCCCTTGGAGCAGGAACCTCATATTTTCTTAAATGCGTAGAGTTGGCCAGGGCAGCGTAATGTTCGTGTTTGAATATTTGCAGGTACACCAAACGCGCAACCATTATTCCCCCTATAACAAACATTAGGATGATGAGGCTGCGCAGTCTAAATCCAGTGCTGCCGGTGGAACTGCGTTGCATCTGTATTACTTAGCGTAAGTTACTTGTGAAGTTGGCACAAGCCCGCTAACCACCTTTGACTTTTGAATATTTTGAATTGAAGTGAGTCTTGCGGCTTCTACCTCAAGCTCTTTTTTGGCGTTCATGGCTTCGTTACGCTGATGCTGGAGTTCCGTAACCTTGTATCCGAAGACGCTAGTTTTGGTAATTGAGTTAAGGTAAAGCAGTGCCAAGACTGCGATGATGGCGACCACAACCATTCCACTCGATACCGGACCAAGCTTAAACTCAGCCTTCGTTCGGTATAGGTTCTGGTTGCGTCGCACGGCTAAGGTGGCTGTGCTCATATAAGTTCTCTCTTTCTCGTTTGTTTTTGTTTTTTATCCGCGGTTGGCGGCGCTCATCTCGTGTAGTTACACACCGCCAACCGCTCGCATCAAATTACTTACTGATTCGTACTTTGATGCGGCGAGGAGTTTCGTTTTTGATGACTAAAGTCATAGCTCTCCTTTATTTTTGTTTAATTTCACTGCGGCTCGAAGTTTCGCGCTTCGGGCTCGCGGGTTAAAAGCATCTTCTTGACCACTTATCGGCTTCTTAGTGATTTTTTTCAGGGTTGCCTTGTGGTTACAGGTGCATACCGGTTGTTCTGGTGGGCAAATACAGTCTTTCGACTCGGTATTGAAGAAATCTTTAACGATTCTGTCTTCAAGTGAGTGAAAACTGATTACCGCTAGCCTTCCGCCTGGATTGAGTATCTCAACTGCCAGCGGCAGCGCTCTTTCTAGCTGATCGAGTTCCTCGTTTAAGTAAATTCTGATAGCTTGAAAGGTCCTTGTGGCGGGGTGGATGTCTCCACTACGACCAACCGCTTTTGCAACTACATCCGCAAGTTGCTTAGTAGTTCGAAGGGGCCGGTTTTCAACTATTGCCTTGGCAACACGTCGGCTTTTGCGTTCCTCACCGTACCGGTAAATGATGTTCGCCAGCTCATTCTCTTTAAAGTTGTTTACGACATCTGCTGCAGTTTCATCTTGTGTTTGGTCCATTCTCATATCTAGCGGACCATCACTATTGAAACTAAATCCTCTATCTGCAACATCAAGCTGAGGCGACGAAACCCCAAGATCAAGTAGTACCATATCGACTGTTCTACCCTGCTCTTTTAGTTGAGCAAGAACCGAAGCGAAGTCTTCTGGCCAAATCTCGGCTTGATCTCCAAACTTTGTTTCTAGTTCCTTTACCGCCCGCTGATCTCTATCGACCAAAATCATCCTGCCATTTAGAGTCTTGCTCTTAATGGCTTGGGCATGGCCTCCGTAACCGGCAGTTCCATCAAAGTAGGTTTCACCTGGATGTGGGTCCAAGATCTCGACCACTTTATCAAGTAGGACTGGAATATGTTTTGAGGTATCTTTCATCATATTTTCTGACTGTATCACATTTGCTTGTATTAAGCCCTAGGTGGTGACCGGAGCGAAATACAGTGCACAGTGCTTGTTAGGTTCAAGGTCACCTACCCAGCAGCCAGCTTTTGTTTGCTGTTTTTGTTTTGGTAGAGTTTGAGCTCCAGTTGGAGCTCGAGTTGTGGTAAGGAAAGGTCATAATTCCTGGGAATTTTGGCGCATTCCTTATAACGATTGTGTGAGGTGGAGTTTTTGTTGGGAGGAGCCAGGGTTTTACGGATCCCTCGGACCGTGGTGCTGACTGCCAAGTAGGTGTTCTCGAGTTTTTGTTTTGGTTTTAAAAGGACAAGTGCAAAGATTATCAGTTAAGCAGCTTCTATCGCCCAGTATGATCGGCCGCCGGAAGTTTTTACGCGAAAGGCATTGATATTCTTTTTGATGCCTGCGTGGTCCAGAAAGCGCTGCTCAATTGTGATACGACCCTGTTTGGCGTCTAGGCTTGTTTTACTCTGCCCAGACTGTATCTGTCGGTTGAGGCGAAAGCTCTCGACGTCACGGAAGTCACCTTCCAGTGCCGGCTCAATAACGTTCTCCCAGTACTCCTGTGAATACAGCGCCAGAGTGTTGTCGTATCCTTTAGTGAGGACAATGTAACCTTTTTCGAATTCAGGACGAAGCTCGACTGGAATTGTCAGCCGATTTTTGTCATCCAGTTTTCGTTCGAAGTTGTTCATTGTTCTCCGTTTCAACCCTCTATGAGTAGCTGTATGCGACTCATTGATTTCAGTATATTACCCACAATTACCCACGTCAACCCCCTTTTACCCACTTTATTTATATTTTCTTCAACTAAAAAACCCGCTTGCTGAGCGGGTTTGAGTAATGGAAGCGTTATAAGGCTAGAATTTGTCTAGCGACTCCTTTACCGAGCTCGAAAGGGTTTCGATCTTAACTCTATCCTGCTTGAGCGTATCTCGGTTTCTGATAGTCACCGACTTATCTTCGAGTGTGTCGAAATCAATCGTAATGCATAACGGCGTACCAATTTCATCTTGTCGACGGTACCTCTTGCCGATGTTCCCGTTATCGTCATACATCACCGCTCCAAATTCTTTCTTAAGATCCTTGTAAACCTTTTGAGCTACCTCAACGAGCTCTGGTTTATTCCTTAGGAGCGGAGATACTGCCACCTTAACAGGTGCAAGTTCTGGTTTGAGCTTGAGAACTGTTCTGGACTCGCCGTTAATTTCCTCGACACTGTAAGAAGCAGCTATAACTGCCAACATTAGCCTATCTACTCCAAATGACGGCTCAATAACATGCGGGATAAATCGTTCCCCGCTATGTGGATCCTGGTATCGAAGCTCTGCACCCGAATGCTTAGCGTGATTCGCAAGGTCAAAATCGGTTCTATAGGCAAGTCCGATCAGCTCCTTGGTACCAAATGGGAACTTGTATTCAAAATCTATGGTTTTCTTACTGTAATGCGCCCTCTCCTCTTCTGGGACATCGAGTTCATGAATATCCTGTAGATCGATGCCTATCCCTGTAAGGAAATCTCTAATGTCCTTAACCCAACTTTCAAAGCTACCTTCCCAGCCTTGGGGGTTGATGAAATATTCAATCTCCATCTGCTCAAATTCTCTGGTTCTAAAAATGAAATCCTTTGGAGTAATTTCGTTTCGGAACGCCTTACCAATTTGAGCCAAACCAAACGGCAGCTTCGGGTGCAGGCTATCCATTACGTTTTTGAAGTTTACAAAGATTCCCTGGGCTGTTTCGGGTCGAAGATAAACTTTTGAGGCAGTATCTTCCACGACACCGGCGCGAGTCTCAAACATAAGGTTGAACTGTCTTGCCTCGCCAAGTTCATTCCCGTCTGGGCTCTTTAACTTCATCTCTTTAATCTTCGCCGACATCTGTTCGAGGGTCATGCCAGTTGGGTCAACTCCATTATCTTCTAGGAAGTGGTCAACCCTATAGCGCTTCCGCGTAACCTTGTCTTCTATTAGTGGATCTGCAAATCCTGCACCGGTATGCCCACTTGCCTCCCAGGTTTTGGCGTTCATCAAAATAGCAGCATCAATTCCATACATATCGTCACGCTGCTCAACGAAAAATCGCCACCAAGCTTGTTTGAGGTTGTTGCGAAGTGCAACACCATAAGGGCCATAATCATACGTTCCAGCTAGGCCACCATAAATTTCCGATCCCTGGAAAATAAATCCCCTCCGCTTAGCTAAGGAAACTAAATCTTCGATTGTAAAATCACTTTTTTGTGTACTCGGCTTTGACATTATGCCGATTATTATACTGTAAAAGGTTTGGCTAAGCGACCTCTAAGCAAGAGTTTGTTCTGAGCGAAACTGCTTACCAAAGGTGTATTCGTAGAACTGATTGCATATAACAATGCCCTCTTTGGCTAAATCAACTGCCTTTGAAACACTTCGGCTCCTAGCTATACTACCGTCTATCAGAATTCTCCAGAACTTGATCTGTTCAATGGTCATTGGAGACCCAAGCCCAACCCTGCAGCTCCGACATACAATCCCTCCTAAAGCATCATTGAAACTGTAGTCTTCATTCTCCTTCTTCTGATGACATTTCATGCAAGCATCAAGACCAGGGCGATAACCCAGCACATCTAGAAGCCTTAACTTAAACCAAAGCTCTAATACCTCATCTGGATGGTCTAAGTTGCTGAGCGTCTGCGAAACCAGTTCGTAAAGACCTGGGTGGTCCCCGTCAGCGCCCAAACGATTTACCATTTCGCCAACCAAATATGCGATTCTCATTTGGTCATAACTCGCGGTTACATCGTGTCTTGTTAGCATCCTGGCAGAAGTAATGACGTCCATATTTTTTCCTGTAGCCATCATGACCTCTGTTTCCGAAAAAAGCTCAAGATGACCAGCCATTTTTGATTTTATGCGCCGAATGCCTTTAGCTACACACCTAATTACCCCCTTATCGGTAGTCAGCAAAACAATAATTTTATCGGCTTCTCCAAACTCGTATCGGCCAATTACAATGCCTCGAGTCTTATATAAAGACATTTTACTCTAGGCGCTGAGGGCCTTCATTACCTTCTCAACCACCTCATCTGGAGTGTGATGTGACTTGATCAAATAATCGTTTACACCAAGAGCACGAGCCAACTCTTGGTTCATGTCAACCTGGGCTTCGCCAAGGTTTGTCAGGAGAATTACAGGAATGTTTCTAAGTTGAGGCTGCTTTTTGATCTCTTTTAAGACGTGGAACCCGTTCATCTTTGGCATTAGGATATCTAGGAGAATAATGTCTGGCGTATAACCCTCAAGCAAATTGAGGCACTCTTGCCCGTTTGAGGCTACAACTATATCATGCCCCTCCATTTCGAACTTAGCTTCATACATCTCTACCAGAATGGCATCGTCTTCAACTAGCATAATTTTTGCCATAGAAATCTCCCTTATCAGTCCTCAAGTTTGTCTATTATAGCAAACGCTTCGTAAGTTACTTTCACAAATTAACCTAACTGATTAATGGTAATTGTTTTGCAATTGGAAGCGAAAAGCTAAACTTGCTTCCCTTCCCAACTCTCGTAGTAACCCATATGTTACCTCCATGTGACTCCACCAGATTTTTTACGATATATAGCCCGAGTCCGGTGCCCCCTGCCTGCATGCTCATTGGGTTGTAGATGCGCCCAAACTTCTGGAAAAGGCGCTCAACCTGGTTAGCAGTAATTCCCACTCCCTGGTCACGGACGCTAGTTATTAGCTCGCCGCCCTGAACTTTAAAGTCGATAACCACCTCACTCTTTGGCAAAGAGTATTTTATTGCGTTATCAATCAAGTTGACCAAGATCTGACGCAATCTAACCTCATCGGCAAGAACAAGCGGAAGCCTATGTTTACGATTTACCTTAATCATAATCTGACGCTCAAAGCCTTTAGTCGATAGCTCTGTCACTACTTCCGAGATAATTGGTTCAACCGCGATCGGGGTAACTTTAAGTTTTATTTTGCCGCTCTCGATGTAGCTAACATCTAACAAATCCTCAACCAACCCTATCATGCGCTGGTTAGTTTGATAAACCTTGCCCAGATAATGCTCCTGCTTCTCGTTTAGGTCGCCAAAATTCCTCTGGAGTAGCATACTCATAAAGCCCTTAATTGCAGTAAGCGGTGTCCTCAATTCGTGAGAAACAATCGAGATGAAGTCGCTCTTAACGGCCTCCATCTCACGCTCTTTTTGGATATTACTAATTACCGCAATACCGCTACTTGCCCCGCCATGATCATCAAAAATCGGCGAATAGCTAATCTCGGTCCATATAGTGTTGCCACTTTTGGTTTGAAGGAGCTGTTCTCTCTTTGTAACGACCTCCCCCTCTCCAAGTACTCTCTTGATCGGTGATATCGCCGAGAGATTAAGCCCCTCCGGTGAAACTGTCTTGATGACATTTGTAAACTTTTTGCCAATCACATCGTTCAGCGAGTAGCCAGTAAGTTTGCTGGCTGCGGGGTTGAACCCAACGATGCTGCCATCGCGGTCAAAAATCACAATGCCCTCTTCGGCGAACTTGAAGACTGCTTCCCAGCGCTCACGTCGAGCGTTTACTTCGTTATATAACTCAGCGTTTTCGATGAGGATGGCAAGTCGTAAGGAGATTAATTTGATTAACTTAACATCGTGGCTGTTGTATTTGTTCTGTCGATGGCTGACAACCAGAGCGCCCCAGCATTTTGAGCGGTAGATAATTGGCACTGCCAAAAGGTTTGCTTCAAACACTCCTTCTTCTTCAGGGTTGGGCGAGTAGTTCTGCGTTCTCCTGTTTACAAAGGCATTAACGACTGGGTTTTGGCTCGTAAGGTCGCATTCTGGAGCATGTTCGTTGAAGACCGTTAGCGTTGCGTTTCTCTCGAGCTTTTTATCCTTGGGCTTATATAAATAGATACTGGCATGGGGCGAATCAAGAAGAGTCGAGATAGTTGTTAGGTACTTGTTAAATACTTGGTCATAGCGAAAGCCAACAAAAGCACTAAGTTCTAATAAGGTGGTTAGCTCCCGCGAATGTTTACCGGCTAGCCTTGCCATTTCGTTTGCTTCGATTGTTTTCTGTACAAGCGGTGTCACGTCACGAGCGGTTATAACTATTCCATCGTGAGCATAATCTCGAGAAATCGAGCCAGCTACAAGCTGGAGATGTTGATTCTTGCCGCCCAGCTTCGCTTCGGCATAAAAAGTTACCTCACGTCCGTTTCTAACCGATTTAAGTACTGCCTCAATGTCGGTATCGAACATGATTTTACTTTTCATCTCGTCTGACTGCATAGCCTTAAGAACGTCTTTGCCACGTAAAAAGCTATCAACTTCTACAAATTTTGTTTTTATAGATGTAACCTTGTTGTCCTCATCAAGAAGAATTAGACCAATGCCGTGATTCTCTTGGATAATTCGAAGCTTCTCTCTCTCGGCGTAAATTTCTGTCTGATCGCGAAGGCTTACAAGAACGCCAATAATCTCTCCTCCAACACCTAAGTATGGACCAAACAATGCCTCAATTGTGGTATCCGGACCCGCTTTAATAATTTGAAGCGCCAGACGTTTCTGCTCCCCCCTCTTGGCTTCAGCAATCGCTTCGTTGATATCGCCTTCAACACCGATACCTTCTATCTTGAGTCCGAACTCGCTTGGGCGCTCAATAACATCAATAAGCGAGTGATCAATCGCGTTGTCGTTTATACCCATCAAAGTCTGCGATGCCTGGTTAAAGTACGAGATCTGCCCGGATTGGTCCAAGGTGATTAAGCCGTCCTGCATACTTTCTCTTACGCGATCAATTTCGTTTTGAGTTTTTGTGCTGTAAGCAAGAAGTTCAGAGTTATCAAGTGCAATTGCCGCCTGGTCAGCAAGCAACTTAACCAATCTAAGTTGAGAATAGCTAAACCGGCTTCTCTCAACTGTTGCAAGCAACAATACTCCTGCCCGTTGATGCTCTTGGATAAAGGGAGCAATCAAAATCGTGTAAAAGCCCTGTTTCCTAAGTTGTTTTGTCAATGGCCCACCATCTTTACTTGGAAGTTGAATTTTTACTGGTTCGCCACTCACAAGAGAATCGGCAACCGCGCCTTCGACTAATGAAATCTCTTTCGGCAATTTACTTGCATCATCACCATATACCGCCTGCGATTGAGCAATGCCCGAGGGCGTCTCAGAGCTTGTGTAGATGGCTGAGGCGTCAACCTCTAACAAAGACTGACTCTGCTTCAATATCTCTTCTGCGACCCCTTTAAAATCTCCCGCGGCCGTTATTGTTCGGGACAGATTGAGCAGGGTTTCAATCTCTCGTATGCCACGGTTTGCAGCTAGCTCGTACCTTAGAGCCTTATAAGCTAAAGACGCTTGGTTGCAATAGGTATCGACAAGAGTTGAGTCAATCAATTCCGACTCAGAAAAAATAATTGCAAATCCCAAGTTATAGCCCTTAAGAGAAAGCGGCTTAGCAAAAATATGCTTTGATGGTTTCGATGACTTAATTAGCTCTGGATCGATCTTTGTTGTCGAGGTGGGCATTTTTGCTTCAACAAATTCAGTGAGCTCTTTCACAAGCCCTAACTTAAGAGATTCATTACTGGTTGCCGAATGGTGCATTCTGCCTAAATGGTTACGCCCAAGAACTACCGAAGCAACAATTCCTCTGCTGTCCGCCAGGGCAATAGCCAATTCTTTTAGAATGTCGATGAGTTTAGTTTGCCCAATCAAACTCTGTAGATTGTTGGCAATTTTTTGTTCGTCGTTTAAAAAACTAGTGGTTGTTTCGACATTGGCGTTATGTAACTGTGTCTTCTGCTGCGCCATCGTCACCCACGTTAATACCTACTTAAGGTACCACTACAGGGGTCTACTCTCAAGCATAAGAGTAGCAATTTTTAGGTGCTTTTATGGGTTTATCTTAGCAGTTGAGACGATTTTTTCGAACTCGTCTTTGTAGTTCATATTTTCGGTGATTAATACCACTGTTTTGTCTCTAACTGGGAACACAATTACGATACCCGTATGGCGCTGATTGTCGATCTGACCTTCAAAGCGAGTAGCGGCTATTCCAGACACAGTAGTACCCTTACTGGTTACCTTTTTCTGTTTTACAAGAGCATCGTAGTTCTTAATAACTTCCGTCTGGCTTTTCTTAAGAAGAAGCATCTTAAAGCCTTGGGTGTTTATGGCATTTTGAGCCTGGTTATCAACTACCGCATTGGGGTTCGAAAGAATTTCTAGTTGGGTTGTTGGGTCTACATTTTTGTTTGCGACTAAGCTCCATGACTTAGGAATCTGCAGCTGAAATCCTCCGTCTAATTGATCGGCAGTGTACACACGATAAGGGAGGTCATTCGCCTTGCGATTCTCCTCGGCATCTTTCTTCTTCTGATCCTCAACAGCCCTCGTGACTGCTGCTTTAACCTTAACGTTTAGGTTATTTACGGCGTCCTCCCTCTCGGTGTAAGCGTAAACTGCTAACGCTCCAAAAAGAACCATTCCTATTCCTAGGAAGATGGTTAGGAGAAGATGTAGATTAACTTCGCCGCGTTGATTCATACTGCTTATGTTTTACCATACACTTGGTCTAGGTACAAGGACTATGGATAAATATAGAGATGAGTATTTCTTGTCGACTTTACTGATTTGCGAGGTAGTTCAAAAACGTAACTCACCACTTTTGTTGAAAGCTTGAGTTCCGCCCTGAGCTTGGCGTCTAATTTATTTGTGTATCGATCGATCAAAAATACGTATATGACATCTGCTTTAGGCAGTTTCGCACTCCAATAACTTCTCAAATGTATCTTGACTTGCTTTCGAAACTTAATGCAGGCAATCACTGACCAGATATACATTATCGGGTTTATTTCGTATCCGACGGCGTTTGCGCCTCTTTTGGCGGCAGCTATCAGCAGTCTTCCATCCCCTGAACCAAGATCAATCACCGTTTGCCCTGCTTTTACGTCAGCTAAATCTAGTGCTGCCTCAGCGTCTTTCTGCCGTACAGGTAAATATGGGGCTCCCAAAATAGCCCCTGCTGCAAAGCAAGCCACTATAAAGAATATGAGCCAGAACATTAGAACAAGGTTGGTTCGTTATCCGTTGCTTCCGGGGCTACCTCTTCAATTGCTTCATCACTTGTTTCAATATTCCCATCGAATTTCTGTTTGATAACTTCAACTCGATTCTCTATCTGTTGAAGCTCTTTCTTTAATCCGGCAGCCAGCTCCATACCACGCTCGAACTTTTTGAGAGCTTCGTTGAGGTCTACCTCGTCAGACTCAAACCACTCAGTAATAGACTCGAGTTCTTTTAGTTTTGATCCAAAATCTTCTTTATTGCTCATTTTTTTCTACCGTTGTGTTTAGTGATCCTTCGGCCAATTGTACCATGAGAGAATTACCGCTCGAAACCTGTTTGGGGCTAGTAATAACCCGCCCTTCATGACGCACGATAGCGTAACCTCTCTTTAGCGTTGCGGTAGGGTCAAAGCTTGCCAGTAATCTTTGTGTTGAAATCAATCTCTGCCTGTAGTCAGCAAATACTTGCTTTGAAGATACTCGCAAACTTGATTCCATCCGATCAAGTTTTTCTCTTGGCACGCGAACGAACCTTTCGAGGACATGGATCTGCCTCGAGATATTGTGTTGATGATGATTGATCTGCTGACGGAGCGAGCCAAGAAGTCTTCTCTGGCGATGATCGAGATCGCGAAGAACCTCTGCCCTATCAGGAACCACAATTCTTGCGGCGTCGGTCGGTGTCGCTGCTCTCCTGTCAGCCACAAAATCTGCCAGGCTAAAATCAACTTCGTGGCCAACCCCCACAATCGTCGGGGTTCGACTCGCGGCGACTGCTCTTGCAACTTCTTCGGTACTGAACGCTTGGAGATCCTCCAAACTTCCGCCTCCTCTGATAATAATTAGAACTTCAGGGGGCGAAGCCAGCTGATTGAAATAATTGATTGCCCCAACGATTTGGTTAGGCGCCGCCGCTCCTTGAACTTGCACATCGGCAAGTGTAATATCCAGACCGCCCCATCTTTGACCTAAAATCTTGATGAAATCGGCGTAGGCTGCAGATTGGCCAGATGTAATGAGCCCTATTTTAGTAGGTAGCCTAGGAAGTTCCCGTTTACGAGACTCGTCAAACAAACCCTCTTTTTCGAGCTTTGCCTTAAGAATCTCGAAAGCTCTCTTTAGCTCTCCTTCTCCCGCAAGTTCAACTGATCTGACAGTGAAGCTAAACTTACCCCAGTTAGTAATCTTAGGAATACCAGTAACACGAACCTTCATTCCGTCTTCTAGCGGAACCTTGAGCTGGTACTTAGGCATAAAGCATGGCAAAGTAGCATCTTCGTCCTTTAAATCAAAGAAAACCCACTTTCCTTGATTAACCTTAAAGCTGGAAACTTCTCCCTCAACAGATACCGCTGGGAACGCGAATGTAAGCGTTTCGTTGAGGATCTCCAAAAACGCCTTAACGGAAATTATCTGGTCTGTTGGCGGTTGCATGCAAACATTATATCAAGTTGTTGGTATCATAGGCTTATGCAATATTTAGCCGTTCTTGGGCGACAGCCCGAAATTGGTCTCGTCGAGCTTGAATCACTTTTCGGGAGCAAATCAGTAACGCCTTGGGGCAACTTCGCTGCCCTACTTGAGACTGAGCCCGACATCAATCGGCTGGGTGGGACTCAAAAAATTGGTCGGGTTATATACGAAGGACCAACAAGAGATATAAACGAGGCTCCAATAAATCTTGAGGAGTTCAAGCGCTCGGGTAAACTGACATTCGGCCTAAGCTATTATGGATTAAATGCAACCCAACGCTTTGTTGTCGCTAGCGGTATAACCATGAAAAAACGTTTGCGCGGTAAGGGATCGGTGCGGTTTGTCGCACCGCAGCATGGACTTGCACTAGGAGCTGCTCAGGTAAAGTTCAACAGTCTTATTAGGAACGGTTTCGAACTATTGATCGTTATCAGTAAGCAAAAAATGGTTGTTGCTGTTACGACTCAACTTCAAGATATTGATTGGTACGCGGTGCGGGACTACAAGCGTCCAACCCGCAGCGCCAAGGTCGGGATGCTTCCTCCTAAGCTGGCTCAAATTATGGTCAATACGACCTCCTCTCCTCATGTTTATGACCCTTTCTGTGGCACTGGAGTCATATTACAGGAGTCGTTACTTCTTGATCGAGCTGCGAGCGGATCGGATATAAGCGACGAAATGGTTGAAGCGTCGATTAAAAACCTCGACTGGCTCAAGACCCAGAAGCTCATTTCAAAAAAATGGGAAGTAAAATTATCTGATGCTAAATCTGTAAAGCTGCCATCTAAAGAGACTTGCATTGTTTCAGAAGGCTACCTAGGGCCAAATCAGTCAAAGAAAGTTTCAATTGAGGAATATAAGAAAATATCGTCTGATTTGTTGGACTTATATTCAAAATCCTTAAGAAACTGGGCGGATCAACTTCCCAAAAACTCCGAAGTCACTATCACTGCGCCTGTTTGGCAAACCACAAAGGGATGGAAGCCACTACCAATTGTTGACCAATTAACAGATTTGGGGTATACTTTTAAACAGTTTGCTCACGTAAAAAGTGATGCATTGGTTTATAGACGGCCGGACCAGATAGTTGGCCGTCAATTATTAATCTTGAGGAAGAATTAAGTGTCTAAGACAAAAGCCGGAGGAACAACAAAGAATGTCCGCGACTCAGCAGGAAAAAGGCTGGGTGTTAAGCTCTTTGGTGGTCAAATTGCAATTCCCGGCAGCATTATAGTTCGACAACGCGGAACCCGCATGGAAGCTGGTGCTGGTACCAAAATTGGCAAGGACCAAACCATCTATGCTACAAAAGCCGGTCGAGTAAAGTTTACAATTAGACAGATCACTAAGTTTACCGGCCAAAAAGTTCGACGTACTTTCGTAAGTATCGAAGACTAATAGTTAAATAACCTAAATTTTGCTCCCCACTGCGGGAGCATTTTTAGTTTTAACAACCGCCTCAAAAAAGCTTTTGAATAGTGGGTTGGGTCGATTTGGTCTAGAGGTAAACTCAGGATGGAACTGGCTGGCTACAAAGAATGGGTGGTCTACAAGTTCCACTAATTCTACAAGCTTCTTATCAGGTGATTGCCCGACAACTTTCAACCCAGCTTTTTCAACTACATCTCTATACTTATTGTTGAACTCATACCTGTGGCGATGTCGCTCTTCTATACTGGTTGATTTGTAGGCTTTGGCTGCAACAGATTTGGAATCAAGTTCACACTTATAATTTCCTAAACGCATAGTCCCTCCCATGTCGACAATGTTTTTTTGGTCATCCATAAGAGCAATGACTGGGTGTTTTGTTTGGGGATCAATCTCTACTGTGTTGGCAGACTCGTCTTTAAGTGCCTCTCGGGCAACATCAATCACCGCCACCTGCATACCGAGGCATAATCCGAGATACGGAACATTGTTTTTGCGAGCGAATCTTGAGGCAGCAATTTTTCCTTCAACACCTCTGGATCCAAAACCTCCAGGCACAACAATCCCGTCCAGACCCTTGAGGTGCTTATCCGCCCCATCCGACTCAATCTTCTCAGCATCAATCCACTTAATACTTGCACCGTAGCTATGACTCCATGCGGCTGCCTTGATGGCCTCGACAACACTCATGTATGTATCCTCGTGATCTAGATACTTGGCAACTACACCGATGGTTTTTGTCGGCTTGTCAGCGTCAAAAATCACTTCATTTAAGTGTTTCCAATCTTTAAGATTTGGCTTACTAGCTTTCAAGCCAAAATACTTACATACATAATCTGCGATGCCGGATGCTTCAAGTGTTAGGGGTACCTGATAAACACTTTTTGCTGTTGGCAGTGCGACAATTGCATCTTCATCGAGCCGACAAAATAGACTTATCTTGTTAATTACATGTTCGTTAACCGGCTTATCGGCGCGTGCAAAGATGATGTCAGGATAAACGCCAGCGGCCCTTAGATCCCTGACGCTGTTCTGAGCCGGTTTAGTTTTGAGCTCTTTACTCGCCTCAAGGTACGGCAAGTAAACCAGGTGGGCGCAAATTACGTTATCGCGTCCTACCTTGTATTGGAACTGTCGAATCGCATCAATATTGGCAAGACTTTCATAATCGCCAACCGTACCACCTATTTCGATAATGAATATGTCATAATCTTTACCAGCCTCAACCACCCATTTTTGAATCAAATCGGTAACATGAGGAATCACTTGAACCGTTTTGCCTAAATAACGACCTGCGCGCTCATCGGCGATCAAGTTTGCATACACCCTCCCGTTCATTAGTGAGCTGGACTGAGTCGTCTCGATATCAAGGAAGCGTTCGTAGTGACCGAGGTCAAGATCGGTTTCGGCACCATCAACGGTTACGAAAACCTCTCCATGCTCCGCTGGGTTGAGAGTACCCGCATCGGTGTTCAAGTATGGGTCGCTCTTCATAACGCCAACACTAAATCCGCGAGCTCTTAAGAGTGCCCCCAATGATGCAGCAGCAATGCCCTTTCCTAAACCAGAAAGCACGCCGCCAGTTACAAAGATATACTTCGTTTGTTTGCCATTTTTTGCCACACTAAACTCCTTTTGTTTTTCCCCACAAATTAAGTTTAGTATCTCACAGCTTATCTAAGCTGTACAATTTTTATCGGTTTTGAAGCTCTTGAAGAGCGCGCTCCAATTGAGGATCCCGATCAGCGTTGAAGTCTTCGGTGCTCTGCTTTACCTCAACGTCTGGCTTGATGCCTTCCTTGTCGATACCCTTTCCACTTGGCGTGTACCATCGAGCAATTGTAACTTTCAATTCGGCCCCACCGCCCAACTTAATCACCTCTTGAACGCTTCCTTTACCAAAGCTCTTCTCTCCAATCAGCATGGCAGCGCCGTTATCCTTGAGAGCGCCGGCAACAATCTCACTAGCAGAGGCACTTCCTTCATTAATAAGTACCACCATTGGTAGTCCAACCAGCTGACCTCCACCTTCGGTTTGAAGTTTTTCAACCGTCTTACCCTTTTGGCGCTCCTCAACTACAACCTTCCCACTCGGTAAGAATTGATTACTTACATCAACCGCCGCATCAAGGTAGCCACCGGAGTTGTTCCTTAGGTCCAAAACAATCTTTTTGGCGCCCTGAGCTTTAAGATCATTGGCTGCTTGCTTTGTTTTTTCTGAGGTATCGGTCCCGAATTGAGAAATCTCAATGTAGCCGATATCACCATTTTTCATGCTCCACTTAACGCTTGGGACAGAAATGACATCGCGTGTGATCTCAATAACCTGAGACTGTGATCCAGCTCGAACGACAGTAAGTTTTACCTTGGTTCCTTTTTCGCCCCGAATTTTGCTTACCGCCTCATCAAGAGTTAACGTTGAACTATCAGTATCGTCTATTTTGGTGATCCAGTCACCGGGACGAAGTCCTGATTTTTCGGCAGGAGATCCATCAACCGGAGAAACAACGACTAGCTTGTTATTCTTAATTGCAACCTCTGCACCAACGCCGGAAAGAGTTCCGCTCAATTGGTCATTTAGTTCTTTTGCCGACTTCGCATTCAGGTAGGTAGT
>ERZ724505.730-NODE-730-length-19795-cov-31.621125_pt1 | contig 19795 bp, 18 predicted proteins | sample MGYA00376038_ERZ724505 | MGnify/ENA primary metagenome ERZ724505 (study PRJEB28724, sample SAMN07190884) | wastewater metagenome | isolation source: effluent of sewage treatment plant in Hong Hong | place: Hong Kong | collected 2016-03-17 ...
GAGTTAATTCATGACAAGTATATTATGTGCATTCTGTTCCGACTTCGGCAACTTTTAAGATAACAACATCCCCAACATGAAGTGCGTTAGATGTAACAAGCAATTGATCATGAACCTTAGCAGGTTACAAAGTAACAGAACCAAGAGTAAGATATTTAGAAATAAGTTGATGACATGCTCGATGAGCTTGATATGATAAAAGTCCAAGCACACTGTATTTTACAGATTGATTCTCATTACCGCTAAATGATTTAACTAATTTGAATGCCAATGTAGCATTGATAGGAAAAGAACAAGATTGAATTATTAACTGACTAAGTGAATATAACCAAGGTGTGATAATAGCAAAAACAAGCAAAATACATTATTGAAGTAGAGCTACTGGCTCTTTTGTAGAATCATCTATAGATAGCCAAACTGGAGGTTATGCAGATAGAGCCATAAACACAGTGTCAAACTCCCTTGTTTACTTCAACGAGAGAGGTATTGATAGCCTAGCAAAAAGAGCTTGAGTAGATGGTGCATGAGCTTTAGAAAGTCAGTCACTATCAGCAAAGATCAGAGACCTTATAAACACACTAAAACCCAAAAACTATAATTCATCCGCATGACAATACATAAAAGAAGTGAACAACTACCACTTTATATTTGATAGCAACCAAGATGATATCCCAGACACTATGGTAGTTTATTCAGCTCTAACATGATGACGAACACAATATACATTTCCGAACATATACGACTTTGGACAATACATAGATTCAAGTAACAACATCCAATACCTATTTGCTAGTGCAAGTGGTGGCCAGATGTATGAGTACGAATATTGATTTGATGATGACTGATCCCCAATAGCCGTAGACATACAAACCAAGAAATATGACTTCGGAGACCCAGCACAATTTAAGACATTTAGATTTGTAGATGTTATATGACGAAAACAAGAAGGAGGAGAAATAGATTTGAATGTTTATGTAGATGAAGAAATCGTATGAGAATGAACCGTAACAGATAGTCACATAGATGTAGCATGATGATGAATAGGAATAAGTGCGATATGAACTGATCCACTATGAGGAGAGGAAAGTGACTTATTCCTGTACCCATTCACTGTAAGAGTACCACTATCTACTTATGCAAGAGGTAGTGATATAAGCCTAAGGATACAAGCAGAATGAGTACAACTCATATTTGAGAAAATGAGAGTAGGAGTAGATGCAGAGGTAATAGACGTCTTTTGATATAACAATATTTTATAATTATTACTTTATAATGAGCCAATTAACAACTCTCCCCCTACAAGATAACTATAGAACAACACTCTCTCAAGCACGGGACGGTAATACATGAACTGTTTATGTGAATACTGTTCCTAGTTTTACATTCCCTGCTGGAGTAAAAACATATATTTGTGTTGATGCTGGTAAATCAACTATGCAAATAGCAAGAATAAGTGCTTATAATTCAACTACAAAAACATTAACTGTTGATAGTATTTCATTCAACAAAGCTAATGGAGTGGCATATTCAGCACAAAATCATTCAGTAGGAGCGGTGGTAGAAATATCAGACAACTACCAATTCCGAGATGACATAAAAACAGCTATAAATACTAAAGTAAACACCAATAGCACAGATACAGACACAGGTAAATTCGCAGATGCAACGGCTAGAGATGCTTACTTCACAAGCCCTGTTAATGGTAATAGTGCATACTTAACAACAGAAGGCAAACGGACTGATTATGTAGGCGGTGCATGGGTAGATAGAGCAACAGGAAGCACACTAAATGCTAGTACGACAGTAGCAGGTAAAGTAGAGAAAGCAACAAGCTGAGAAGTAACAGCATGAACAGCTACAGGATGAACTGGTGCGGAGTTATTTGTATGACCCGCAGAAATGAAAACAGTTACTGATTGATTAACCACTAGCATAAACGCTAAACCTAGTATAGCAACTAATGCTGAAGCCATAGCTTGAACAGACACCGTCAAGGCAGTAAATCCATTACAACTGAGAAAATATTATTGACCCCAACCCATTGCTTGAACTTCAAGTACTGCATCAAGTCGAACAGTATGAGCTGGTACATCATGAACTACCTATATTCAAGCGTGTATTGGAACTATAGCGAAGTGATGAACGTATACCGTATCTTTTGATCTATCAGCTTGAGCAATAACAACGTGATATGGAAGGATTTATAAAAACTGAGTAGCTTTCTGAACTGAAAGATCAGTATACCAAACAACTTCAAATTTTGCTGAAAATCTTACTTTTGCCGAGTGAGATACAATTAGCTTATGGGTGAAATCTTGAGGATGATGAACGGCATCTGTTAATAACTTATATGTGAAATACTCTTTAAGCGACTTAAACGCATTTACTATATCATAATTTATATTTCATATACCACACTATGGCCACTAAAAGAATTATACAACTCCCTACACTCAATAATAATAATCAAATTACTTGAGGTAATTCATCTCAATGAGGTTATTTGCGTAAGCTACCAAATGAGTTACCATGATGAGATTGACCAAACCCTAAAAACGTAATACAAACTCCGACAACAGATGCTAACGGCAATATAACTGGTTGATGATGAAAAAAAACAGCCATGAACTCTCCAGAAGAGCCAGAGGTATGGACATATAGAGGAAATAATGGCGTAGTACAAACTACAAACAAAAATACAACACCCGCAAATTGATGATTCACACAGTATTCTAGTAAAACAGATAGATCGGCTGCAGTAATGAATGCTAATAAAAACGGCACAACTTCAAGTCTACCACAAGCAACTCCCGCTAATCTCCCATGAGTTACTAAGTATGCAGGAATAGACAAGAACTATTGAAATAATCAAGCAGGCATAGACCTTGTAAACAAACAAAGTGAGCTTGACGCACTATCGGAAGCAGAGAAAGCACAAAGACTTGCAGGAGCTTATAATCCTACTCCTCCGCCTACAGTTGCAACGGCACAAAATCCAGTAATTAAGAAAACAATAGATAAACCACAAGAGCAAACTGTAACACCTGCAGCGATACAAGGAGCAGATATAAACACCCTAAACAGCACACTCGATGAATTAAAATATAAAGTAAATGTAGAATGAAAGCAATTAACAAAAGAGGAATACATGACATTTGAAAGTGCTAGGAGACAATTACAAGAAATGATGAAACCAAAAGAATACACATGATTTGAGAATGTAATAAAAGATACCAAAAATCTCATAGAAACAACAAAGAAAGAAGAATCAGCAAGTAACGAAAAGGAGCTTGCAAGATATACTGAAAGCCAAGAGAAACGAAAAGAAAGCCAATTGGCTATTTTAAGTGAGCAAGAAATGACATCTAAAAAAAGACTTGCAAGTATACTATGATGATCTGGACAATGACAAAGCACAGACACAGTGGAGCAATTTAAGGCTCTTGAGGATAGCTTTGCATTAAGAAAACAAGAAAAGATCAACGAAATGCAAGATAGAATAGACCTATATGGGGCTACATTAAGAAAAGATAGTAAAGAAACAATACAAGCATTAGAGAAAAGGTTAGCAGATCAACAGTTGAAGGTTGTAGATATTGATCTTAAAAATCTGGATATGATCAATGATTATAACCAAAAACAATGATTAAGCCAGCTAGAAAAGATAGACAAATTACAACAAATGGCTGATGATATTATAGCAAACAATACACCGCTAACTGACCAACAGAAAGCAGATGCCGCTATGCGATCCAATAAGATCATAAAGCCTGACTGAACATTCGATAGAGAACTATGGGAGATATTAAAGAAACAAAACCCAATGATTGCTGCAGAAGCAGTAAGACAATCTACCGCAATACAAAACGAAAGAATACAAAGTGAATTAGCTATGAGATGACTAGACGCTGATATAAAGAGAGCGCAACTTAATAAGCTCCTTAATCCAGAAAAGCCAGATGAAACATTTACTTATACGGATAATGGTGATTGAACTTTTACAGCTAAGGGTAACAGATGAACACTTAAAACAGTCGACTCATCTTGATGAGTTGTCACTGGAACTACTAAATCATGAGTACCAATATCACAAGCAATCCAAACTGCTTTAGATAAATGCAAGAACTGAGCACAATGTGGTAAATTTGTTAATGACGTACTTGAAACAGTGGGCTATGGTAGAATGATATGAGATAGTTATACTAGTAAAGTACAAACTATTAACAAAATAGGAGTAGCTAACACAATAGACGATATAGCTACTTGATCTATATTTGCTTATCCAGTCAAAAACTCTTCATACTGACATATCGGAATAGTTACTTGAAAGAATGCTGACTGAACTATAAATATTATGGACTACAACTATAAGGGGGATGAACAGCAAAGAGAAAGAATGAATGTTAAACCTTCTGAAATATTCAATATGAAGTGATTAATAAGTAAGCCTATAGTTGTTGATAGCACAGTGTATCAAAAACAAAGTGCGGGTAAGGGGCTATCGGCAGTCGCTAAAGAAGCGGTAAAGAGCTGACAAATAAACTGAACACCAACAGTACAATCTGGTATTATAGAAGAACTTGCAAAGGCTGGAGAGTTTGATAAGTGACAAGGTAATAGCACATTCTATACATCTAAGCCAGCCGTAAAAGATGAGATAGCAAATTTTACTGAATGATATGCTAAACGGCAACAAGCTAAACAAATATTTGATAAGTTAAAAGCCGATTGAACACTTTGATGAGCTACAGGACGATTTGATACTTTAGCCAATAAGTGAAAGAGATTTGCAGGTGCATGATCTACTGATGTGAATAATCTTAATCAAATACTTTCTGAATCTCTATCAAAATATATGAACAAAATATCAGGCGCTACAGTATCAGAAGCAGAAGTAGAGAGATTAAGGGAACAAATACCTAATCTATCAATGTGAGATAAACAATTCATTGATGCATTTGAACAATACGACCAAAGTATGCAAAGATGATTAGATAATACATTAACTAAGTATTGATTTAATAGTTATGATGATATAAAGCAAAAGATATATTGAAGTAACAAGTCAGCTCAACCTGCAAGCACATCATGACAAATAAGCTCGGACCGAAAATAATTTAACTTTTTTATAAATTGACATGGCTAAAACTTACCAGTCTATAGACCCAGCTATTTTAGCGCTACAGACAGCAAAAAATACTATGCCTGCCTCACCAAGTACGCAAGTAGTTGCCAAACCTTCGTTAAATGTTAAAAAGCAACAGACGCAAGCCATTTCTACGAATATAACGCCACCAGTCACAAAGATTGGTGGTATTTCATCACCTTTTTGAGCTACAAATATCAATTCTAGTGTTATGTGATGAGCAACACCACAAGAAATAGGAACAAGAGCTAAAGAATTGCAATCGCTCCCTAAAGCTATGCCACAGACTGGAACAAATGAAGATATTAGAAGCAGACTATCGACAATGGGTGGCGATATAGTTTTAAGATGAAAAGGACTTGCTGAAATAAAATCAGCTTATCCTGAATTTGCTCATATAGATGATGAGACATTCAAGAAGATAGGTGGCGATATTGCATTAAGGGGTAAGGGTATAGATGATATATTGAGAGATTACCCAGAGTTGCAACAAAAGATAAACACACAAGAAAAAACAACAGTACAAAAAATAGCTACACCTTTTGTAAGGTTTGCTAGAGGTGTAGCTGATGTAGGAGCTTGAATACAAGAGGGTATAGACACTTGATTGTCTAAACTATGAATACTCCCAGATCAAACAGCTATAAATAAAAAAGCTAGAGTTAGGGATGAAGAAATGACACAACAGATACTTTGAAAAAAATCATGATATGAAAAGTATGTACAAGAATGATGAAGAATAGCTTGATCATTTATTGCAAATGCTCCTGCTAATAAATTCTGAACAGCAGGTAAAATGGCTTTATGAGCAGCAGAATGATTACTATGATGAGCAACTTACAATCTATCTACAGGTGAATGAGTTTGATCTCCTGTTAATCTATGAATATCAACGGCAATAGGTGCTGCAGTACCTGCAGTATGACCATTATATCAATCAATTAAGTGATCACTACCATGAGTAGCTAAATGAGTAAAAAATATAATACCATGATTGCAAAAGGCAGCATGACAAAAAGCTGAATGATTAGCAGTGCAATGATTATTAAATGCTAATGATGCAAAGAAAATAGTAAGAACATTAAAGGAAACATGAGAGGGTGATGTGTGAAGTCTTTGAAGGCGAGCATTAGAAAGATGAATAGCTTGAAAAACAACAGAACAAGCAATAGATACAGCAAAGGAGATAGCAAGCAAAAACTATCAATGAGTAAGAAATGCTATAAGTGAAATATCAGATAAAGTATGAACATTAGCTAAGGATGACGCAGTAGCTAAAGCCATGACTATGGTGTGAAAACAAGCTGATAATATAAATAATAGAGTGTGATTCAATGCAGTAGATATAACAGAGATAGACGAACTATGAAGAAAAGCATTGAATTGAGAATTAACTCTATTAGATAAACAAAGATCAAAAGAACTTATAGACGAGTTTGTAAATATATTTAAAAAGTCTTGAGAGGTATCAGATACGCAAATTGCAGACGTAGCAGCTACACTAAGAAATAAGATAAAAAACTCTATAGAAGATATAGTAGACTATACAACGCAATGAAAAGTAAATATTAGAGAAATGAACAGAGAAGTAGCCGTTGCAAAAGCATTTGAACAATGAATTCAAAACAAAGCAACAGCTAATGAATTAAAACAATTTGCTATACAATGAATAGCTTGATGAGTAGCTAGCAATCAATGAGACTTTACAACTCCTGAATGAATAGGTAAATTCTTTTTATGAGCTTTTATGTGAAGACAAGTAGGAAAGTTATTGTGAGACCCAGCAGTTTTATGAAAGATAGCGAAGGTAGTGGATAAACTATCAGCATGATCTAGAAAATGATTACTAGAGTTTATAAAGAAACCAACCCAAGAAATACCAGAAGCATTATTAAAAGAAATAGTACCATTAAGAAATGAAATTAAAGATTTAGCATTACCCTTTTTAAAAAATGTTGATACTCCTAATTTGCCTATGGCTAGTGCTACTAACAATAAAGCACTCTTAAAGTGAACCAACATTGCAAATACCCCTAAACCTACACCTAAAACACCTCCTATAACAGTAGAAAAATGAGCTATAGGTATGTGAACCCCTAAAGTAAATAAAGCACCTGTTATTCCTACAAAGGCAACGGTTGCACCTAGTGTTTCAGCACCTAAAGTAGATACATTCGCAAGAATGACTGAACTAGATAGTAACCCACTTTATAAAAAAAAATCATTTCAAGAAACTAATTATTGAAGGAATGCAAAATGATTAGAAACTGAGTTTTGAACTATACAAAAAGTGAATGTAGATAATAGATACAATCCTCAATCATATACTATAGACGGCGTACAATACCCAACAAGTCAGATAAAAAATTTCCGAGAAAAACAAGCTCCTGAAGTAGTAGCACAAGCAAACAAAGTAAGTAAAGCTATATCAGACCTTAAAGCTATAGAGAGCTGAAAAGGTAAAATAATGTGATCTAGTTTAAGATCAGTATTAGATGATCTATGAATTAAAGATGTTAATAGTATTCCTGAATGAACCGAACAAGATATTTTGCAAATGGTAAGAGCCAGAAATCCTGTACCTAGCAAGTGAATGCCTAAACTATGAAAAGAAACATTAGAACAGAATCGATACCATTGATGAACAAAAAAGATAGATAGCTTTGACATCTCAAAAGCTAAAGAGTGAAATTATTGAAAATGAATATACCTTACCGATAATCCTAAACTTGCTGAATATTATTGAGGGCTAAAAATAGATAACGAAGCATTAAATAATTTACCTAAAGGAAGCTTAAACTTCCCAGAAAGGCAGAAATGAATAGTATCAGAGTTTAGTATACCAAAGAATATAAAAATAAAAGAATTAAAAACGCCACCAAGCAAGAAAGAGATAGAAGCAATCAAGAATCAATGATACGATTGAGTAAAATTCCCCGATACGCTAGAAAAACAAGACTGGAACTATAGGCTCTTATGAGATTATCAAGATTGAAATACAGTCTTTGTATTTAATACAGATAAATTTAACAAAAAACCTTTACCTCCTCTTCCTAAGAAATGAAAATAAAACAACTTAACTATGAAATACTAGAACCACCAATAGTCAATAAGCCATAAACTTTACTTTTACCCCCAAATCAATATGAAAGAAGAAGAAGCATTAGCCATAATAAAGCTAGAGCAGATACACAAAGCACAAAGGGATTCTCTTTATGAATTCTTACTTTACTATCGAGAAATAGAGAGAAAAGTAAAAATAGATAGGAACCGACACTTAGAACTTATCTGTAGCAAGCTAGAGGATGTGTATAATGGTAAGATCAAAAGACTCATGATCAATGTACCTCCTAGATCGCTTAAAACAGAGATAGTATCTATTGCATTCCCTGCTCGATGTATAGGTAAAAGACCACAAATGAAATTCATGGGTATATCATACGCATCATGACTTGCAGAAGATAACTCCAGCAAATGTAGGACTATGTATGAATCTGATACTTACTTATCAGTATTCCCAAGAAGACCAGAACTAAGAGAAGATCAAAACACTAAACAACACCGAGAAAACACTGAATGATGACAATATTATGCAAGTGGAGCAACCGGAACAATAACTTGAAAGTGATGTGACTGCCTAACAATCGATGATCCTTTGAAGCCATGAGATGCAATGAGTGATGTAGTAAGGGTATGAGTAAACAATAATTACCATAATACATTATACTCGAGATTGAATGATAAAAGCGAATGATCAATAGTTATAATAATGCAAAGACTACATGACGATGACTTATGCTGACATCTTATTGAACAAGAAGATCATTGAGAAAAACGAGAAAAACTAATAATCCCAGCTATTGCAGAAGATGATGACCAGTATAGAAAAAAAGGTGAATCATTCTTTGAAAAGAGATTTCCCATAGAAATGTTAAATCAAATGCAAAAACAAGATCCATTAGTATTCTCAAGTCAGTATCAACAAGAACCAACCAATAAGGAAACACAAGAGTTTCATGAGGAACGATTTAGATACTATGATCAACTACCTGCATGAGTAAGAATATTCACTGTAGTAGATCCAGCATTCAAGACCTGACAAGAGAATGATCAGACAGCTATAATGACAGTATGATTTAAGGATGAAAAGATGTATATAATAGAATACACAGCATGAAGATTTACAGCTGATATAATGCAAGATAAGATAATATACCACATAAGAAAACGAAACCCAGAGAAGATATGAATTGAAGCATTCCAAGCACAGAGCCTAATTGTAACATTCTTAAAACAACAACTTGTAAAATTATGAATATATTGTAACATAGAAGAGATAAGACAAACAGGAGATAAGAACGCTAAAATAAGAAGTCTCATAGCATTCTATAGGAACTGACTCATATTCCATACTAGAGATTGTATGGAGCTAGAAAAACAACTAGTGAAGTTCCCAAGAGCAAAGCACGATGACATCATTGACGCATTGCAAATGGTATATAATATGTACACACTAGCACCAAATACAAAAGCATATAGACCGATCCAAATAGAATACGATATGAATTGAAATGTAATTTATAACTAAAAACCATGATAAAACTCACTCAATCTCAAGAAAATGAAATAGTTTTGCATGTTAGTAATACATTCACTGACTATAAACAAAGATCACAAAGCCGAAGAGATAGAATGGCAAGGATATATGATGAGGTTTCCTCATTTAAGAGTTATGGTAAAGATCGAGAGACTAAGTTTAAGGTCAATAAAGCACATGAGATAGAAAATAGAATAGTCCCTAGGATAATGAGTAAGAACCCAAAGCCTATAGTAACATCTACAGACTATGGTAAGGATGAAGAAACAACAAGTGAAATGGCTCTTGCAGTACAAGATAGAATAAGCGAGATCTATTGCAAACAAGATATGATCGAGAGCTTAAGACTACGAGCTAAAGCATGAGTAAGATATTGACTAGCATTCGCTAAATTAACACCAAAGTATAGACTCAAAAGAACACCCACAGAAAAAGAATGAATAGAAATAGACGAAATGGGTAATGAAATCCCAGTAGTAACTAAAGAGATCAAAGAAGAAGTTTACGAACAATATACATCCATAGATATAAAGAGCCGAGATGATATGTACTTTGATCCAAGATATACAAGATTAGAGGATATGCCTAGTATCATAGATATATCAAGGAATGTGAGACTATCGTACTTCACAAAGAATAAAAGAAAGTATATGAATATAGACAAGCTAATAGATGCTTGTGTAGCAACACAAAATGGAGATTTCGACAACTATAGATCGCAAATACAGACTATCACTGGATTAACTGTGTCATCTATGATAAAGCCAGATAAACTCGATGTGAAATGTTACTATGGATACTACGACATATCAGATAGTAAAGATATGAGCAAGGAGAGATTATATGAGTTCTGGACTGTATCTGATACTATCCTCGTATATGCAAAAGAAATATCAGTATTACCTTATGAAGACTTTAGAGTGTTTGAGGATACTGAATCATTCTATGCTACTGGATACCTCGAACCACTCTTATGACTACAAGAAGAGATGAACTGGAAGAAGAACAGAGCCAGCGAGTATGTCAATCAAATATTAAAACCTAATTATATACGAAGTCCTGCAAGTGGTATAGATCCAAGAAAACTAAACCAATGACATGGAAATATTATAGCTACTACAAGAACATGAGTCGAAGCACTGGATAACTTACAACAGATGCCGATGAGAGAATTACATGCTAGTTACTTTCAAGAACAAAACGATATTGAAAGACAATTACAAGCAGCGTCATTCACTATAAATACTAGCTCGCCCATTACAGAGCAATCATTAACTGAAACAGCTACTTGAGCAAAGATCCAATCTTTTGAAACTGATGCAGTAACTGGAGAGACTAGAAAACACTTCGAAGAAAGTTTAGTAAGACTAACATACAAACTATTGCAAATGGAGTTTGATAATATGGATGCAAACATAAAAGTAAAAGCAGATAAAGGTTATCGAGAAATAAACAAAGAGGTATTAAGGGATGCAGTAGAAAGATACGAAATAAAGATACAATCTGGATCATCTAGTTACGATAGCGGAGAAGCCAAAAGGAATGATACTCTAGCTATGCGAAATATAGGTTTAACAGCTAAACAAGCATGAATACCAGTAAACCTGCAGAAGTTGTTCCAAAATGTTATAGAAACGTTCCCAGAGATCGACTTCAGTAATATGATAGATCAAGCCTCACAAATGCAAGCCATGCTATGAATGCAACAGCCACAAGCACCATCTACGCAACAAATACCACAACCAATATAATTATAAGTCCGAAGACTATAAACTACGATTTATTATGAATTAACCCCCATGAAGCTACTTGATCTCCACAACAGAGTTAAAAAAGTATTATGACTACTTTCTAAACCTGAAAATCAATGAGATTATTATGACATGCAAAAGGCAGCAGTCCAAGCTTTAACAATTCATAGTGAATGGAGATTTATTCAAGAATATCATGAGACACAAGCAGAGGATGCAATGCAAGCGTTAGCTAGTCCAAAAACTCCCAAAGAGTTATTTCCCTACTATCAAGCAAGATATTCCTATGCTATTTGATTCTTAGATCGACTTGAATGAATGAAAGCCTAATGGCTATTTAGATTTTACCCCCACAAAACACATGTCAGAACAATTCGATGAACAAGGTAATGTTATTACCACTCAGTGAAACTCTGTAGACCGAGAAGCCCAGTACAAAGCATTACAAGCATGATTTACTAAACAAGCTCAAGAACTTGCAGCACTTAGAAACTCATGATCTAGTAATGAATGAACTGCAGAAGAACGAGCTAATTACATTAAACAAACAGCTCAAGAAGAAGCACTTAAGGTGAAACAATCCTTAGTATCCGAACAACAACTTAATCATTTAATTGAAAACAATCCCTCACTAAGACCCTATGAGAAAGCTATTAAAGAGCTTTCGGCTAGTAAATGAGTAGCTTATGAAGATGTCATTGAAGAATATGGCTTCTGAACTAAAGACAAGATCGTATATGCTAAAGATAGAAGTTTAGTAGGAGACAGAACGCTTGAAACCCAACCGAAGTCTGTCCTTGAGTTATCTGAATCAGAACGAAAAGAATTTATAAAGAGCCATGAAGGAAAATGATCGTTGTCAGAAGTGAAAGGATACTAGCAAATATTTATTTTGCTTATTTTAAACAATTATGGCTAATTCATTTAATTTTGCTGACATCCGAGCAAGAACACAACAGGATGTATTCTTAAAGAAATCAGTCGCAATGGTAATTGCAGACAATCAGTCTTGAGCTATTTCTTATGGTAAAACATACAAAAGAAACTACTCTAGTGTAGCATCTACTGATGTTCCTAATGTAGTAGTAAGAGGTACTGATATGACCGTAAGAGATGTATCAGATACAACTGAAACACTTACTGTAGACAAACAATTTGGTATTGTTATTTCTATCCACGATTGGGATGAGATTCAATCAGCTTATGGACTTGCTATAACTTACGGAAAACAATATGGCGAGATCATGAAGGGACAAATGGATGCTGATGTACTTTACGAAGTAGTTAATGCTTATTCAACAGTTGATGCTGGAGATACAGGATGAACTGCTGGACAAGGTATTGATCTATCTACTTCAAATGTATTGACTGCTGTAATGGCTGTAACAAAGAAATTGCATACAGCTAATGTATGGGATACAGACTTTGTAGCTGCGGTATCTCCTAAGTTTGAAAACATTATAGGATTATACTATGGAGCTAAAGTAACTGATTTAGGTGATGATGTAGCATTGAATGGTTACTTCAATAAAATCGCTTGATTCAAATTATACTCTACTAACAATCTTACTTGTTCTGCTGTATTGGCTTTGGCAACAAACCCAACTGCAAATGATACAGTAACTGTTGATGGTATTACATATACTTTTGTGTCCTCTATTGGATCAACTCCTGGTAATGTATTGATTGGATGATCTGCTGATGTTTCAAGAGCTAATCTTGCTGCATTGATAAATGCGCCATGAACTACTACAGCAAATGGTGTAGCATTATCTGCCGCTAACATATTGAAGGCACAAGCCAGACATGTAGCTGTTAATGATAATACTGCTGATACATTAACTGTTTATGTTAAAGGAGCTAACACATTGTCTGTTTCAGAGACATTGACTGCTGGAGCTGATGTGTGGACTACAACACTCAGAAAACAATTAAACGTGTTTGGTATTAGAAATAAGTGTACTACTCTTATAGCTCAAAAAATGCCTACTGTTGAAAGAACTAGAATACCACTACAATTCGGAGATTATGTCAAGAATGGTATGTTGTATGGAGTTAAGACCTTCCAAGATAACGCACGCAGAATGGTTAAAGTAGAAATACTTGATAACTAGTAAATAGGAGGGGCAACCCTCCCTTTTATATCTACATCTTTCTATGGGGGGAGGTGTAGATATAAAGGATTTATTTATTACCCCCTTAAAACATGAAAAAATTTGTAACAAAATGAGAAAAGAAAATCTACTTTTACTTAGCTAAGGCTGGTACAATAGAAGTAGTAAAAACACCAGAACTCAATGATTGAGTAGAGTATCCTCCTTTTATTGTAAGAATTAACTGATCCGAACAGAATATATTTTATGATGGTAAATTCTACATAGAACAAACAAACAAAGAAGAGCAACTCAAAGAACTAGAATTACACAAGGATGAGATCACAAAGTTACAAGAAGAATGAAAAACAGAAGAAGAAATCCAAGAATATATGACATGAAAGGGAACTCAATACATAGACTTAGTAGAGTTTATCATTGATAATGAAGAAGTTATAAACGCAGTAGAAAAATCAGTAGAACTTTTATAATCTAATTATAATGATATGATATCAGATGGAGGTATGTTATGGTACACTATCCAAAAAAGACCAAGAATCGTACCGATGGATTGATTAAGATTAGAGATATTGTGCAATGCAGAAATCAGAGACACCAGTGGTTTATCAAACATAAGTTCATCTTCAAACGTAACACTCACATCAAATTACGCATCATTTAATTGAACATCATCTCAGATTGATCTCGTAAATAATACTCTTCCTGCTTGAACAACCGCAGTAAGCTATAGTGTCTGGGTATACCCTACTAAGTGAACTTATGCAGCGGACGGCAAGATTATTGATTGTAGGTGATGATCACAGCTAGTCACATTGTGGCAAAGTACATTATGATTCTTTGTTGTATCATGAGGCATCGCATTGAATTATGCCGTTCCCAGTCTTAATCAATGGTATCATCTGTGTCTAACTGTTTCCTGAACATCCATAAAATTTTATTTAAATGGATTATTAGTTTTGTCATGAACATGAACATCACTTAATATGACAATGACAGACGGCAAGATTTGACAGGAACGAAATAATGCTGCTCCCAGATATTGGCAAGGCAGAATGAAGAAAATAAGAATATATAATAGATTATTAACACTGGAAGATATACAAAGGCTATATAGGGATATTTAAATTATTACTAAGAAATCATATTTAATCACTAACCCCAAAGGTTAATGAATCGAAAAGCATATATTGAGCTATTAGCAAGTAGTCCGCTCCCAAAGAGTGCAATAGATAAAGATACTCCGGAAATAAAACCTCCGGAGTTTATAAGTAATTACGAGCAAGCAGTTTTAAATGGTTTTAAATGAAGTGAGGCTTATTTCGAGAAGAAATATAAAATCCATGACAAATTATACTCTGAGATATCAAATATTACCAAAGCAATAGAATCATTAAAATTAGAGCAAAACACAACGACAGCAAGCATCTTTTGAGAGGTCAAACAAGATATAGAAAATATACAAAATACTCTTTCGGGAATAAATGAAGAATTAGGTGACGAGAAGGCATTGGCAAACAAGAGAATAAATGACACAAACGAAAAGATAGAAAAGAAATATAAACAAGCCGAATCTAAGATTATTGATTTATACCCCCAAATCAATAATCTACAATCAAGCATTAAAGAAGTCGAGGAATCTATTTTAGAGAATGAAACCAATATATTTAAAAAGATAGATATAGATTATAAGGAATTATCAATCTCTATAGACGAGAATAGAAAACAGCTAGAAGACACGATCACAAAGAACAAAAAAAACACAGACAAAGAGTTAAAAGAAAAAGTAAACTTTGAAGAAGTAAAAAATGCCTTAGATGAGTTTTATACAAAGGACGAAACTTACAGTAAAAGGGAAATAGACAACAAGCTCGAATCATTACCATCAAAATCCGTTACAAATATAATAAGATGATGATCGGCCACTAGCTGACCAGTATATGCGCCATTTGTAACTGTTACTAATGCAGAAAGGGAACTATTAATGCCAGACATATGACGAATAGTATATTGTACAGACGAAATAGAATGATTATACTTATACACATCTCAATGACGACAGATATTTAATACAATATTGGTACAATAATGGGAAAAACAACATATACACCAGCATTAATTAGTCTCTCATCGGGTTCTTTAATTTCTTGAACAAGATACCCAGCGGCGATATTCTTGAGTTGAAATAGCCTAGAGAACAACCGAGCATGGGGAAAATCTCATTGAGCGACAAAACACTTATACACAGTACAATAACATGCGAGAAATAGTCCTATGATTATCAAAGTTAATGTTGTGGGCAGTCATAGGTTTCATTACCTGAAGAATACGAAAATAATTTATTTTACATACAGAATAATGTTTTATTTAATTGCCTTTTTGCTTTGATTCTTGGTGGGTAAGTGTCTTAATGAAGACCTTGTTTATTTTAAAAAAAGATAATATGAACCAAAACTATTTAAGATATATTTTTGCATTCTTAGGTATAGTTGCGATGGTATGATTGATCTTTTTAGATAAGATATATCCAGAAAGCAACCCAATATCTAATAATGTATTATATATAATAGCACTGTTTATAGTGTGAAGTTTTATAGGTGCAGACAACTTAACATCAATAATAAGTCTTTACTTTAATAAAAAAAAAGAATAATGATGCTCTTATGAATAATACTTTTAGAGTTAGTGGTATTAGCTCTCATAGCATATCACAAAAAGCAATGACTCTTGCAGATGTATATAGTAGCTAACATGTTATGAATAGGGGTATTCTGACAAAAGTATATAAGTATAATGTGATTAGATACGAATGTTTGAGCATTGATCTATCCATTTGTTGTCTTTACGCAATATGCATTATTAAAGATTAATGGGGAGAGCTCAGTTATACAATCAACAAAAACACTATCCATCACGTATGTTTACTTTATACTGCTTTGATATACTATATCTTTATTACCTATCGTATCAGGTAATGAGGCTATATCGCACGCAATAACTACACTATTATGATGATCTATTAGGGTTATCATTGCATCTTTTGTTGCATTTGTCATAGCCCAAACAGTATTAATTGCATCTTATAAGAGATATGGCTATTTTATCTCTACAATACTTATGCAGCTTGTGGATAGTTTCTTTTTTTTCTGATTAGCTTTTGGTTGAGTGACAATGTTTATGTTTGACTGATTTTTATCAAAAGTATGTATATGAATATTATTATATCCATTATATAAAATAATAAAGTAATTTATATTATTACTATATCCCCATGATCAACATCGAAGGACCAAACAAGATCCACGACATCTATAGGTTGTTGTGGTTATTATGTACTTACTTAATATTCGCCACTTTAGGCTATTTAGTTTGTTATTATACCTATGAGCAAAAGCCTGTTTCGTGTAATTGTAGTAATAATGTTACTTGCTCACTGGATAGTTTACCTCCGGTGATAATAAAATGTGATCAACCTAAAACATGAATTTAACCTATAGCTCTATAGTATGTATCAAAAAAGATTAGAATGAGGAAAAAGAAAAGGAGAAAGAACAGAACGTCATCATATATACCCACTCTCTTATGGTGGTGAGGATCACGCATCAAACATTGCTGAAATACTTAAGTGAGACCACCAAGATGTAGTGCACCCCACCATAAACGATGATAGAAATACCTATAGTAAATACAGAAGGGCGCAAAGCAAGCTGGAGAACTGAAACGCTATAGCTACCGAAGATGCGATAGAACACATGTCAAAAGCACAAGAAAGACTGCTCACCAGGGTGTTTAAATTACCTTGATACCTCATAGATCTTTATAGGCAGAAAACCGCAGAAGTAATGCTACATGAAGTAGATAAGTTTAATAATCTAACAGGAGAAAGCTATATCCCTGAAATAGGCGATATATTAGAAAATCACGAAATATACACAAGAGCGAAGAAATCCATAGCCCAATACATTAGGGAAACATTTACTCAATAATTTCATACCATGAAACCATCTTACTTCAACTCAATGACTAGTCAAATAGTCCTAATGATCTGTATAGCTATAGTACTTATGCAGTTATATCAGTTTTATCTAAACAGGGAAGTATTAGACATATTCAACACTCTGGCTAGTATGGTATTGTGAGCATACTTCCAAAAACAATTACCTGAATCTAAAGAACTACCATTTAACCCTGAACTTAACTAATGACCATAAAAGAACTCCAAAACAAATGGGAAGGTAAAACATACGCAGAAAATGAATCGTATGGCTATCAATGTGTGTCATACTGCAAACTTGCAATAAGAGAGCTTTACTGAATAACTCTATGATCATTCTGATGATCTGCTCATAATTGATTTATTACTGGGTCGCCGTTTACTGCTCCATGATGGACTAAGTTCGTAAATACTCCTGATAAAGTTCCTGTTTCATGATCTGTTATATTCCGATCTAAAAGCTGACAACTACCTTATGGGCATGTAGCAATCGTGATTAGTGCAGATGCAAATAATATTACAGTACAAGAACAAAACGCAAAAACTGGTAATGGTAAATGAATAGGTGGTGATGCTATCACAACAAGAACTCATGACTATAGATGAGTGAGCTGATGGTATTCTCATACTAAAATGTATGAAGTACAAGAAATTGACGAAGATATTCAAGCTCTTATAGATGACTGAATCCGAAATGGGATTGAAGGAGATTGAATGACTAATAGGATTTGAAAAGTAATCTGAAAACTATACAATAAACTAAAGTAATTATTTGTCCTGAAGAGGACGTTAAATATACTATTTTATATTTATATTTATCATTATGAATCACAAAACGCATGAGTTTAATGTTTTCTCAGTAAAAAACTTAGATGTAGAATGTATCTGTGAATTTGAAAACAGTTCAGAAATGCTATTTCTAACTGACTTTTCTCAAGTAAAATCTGTAAGTTTCTATGTGATCGCTTATTTAAATTGAGATATAAGAAAATTCTCTTTTGATTTGTGAACTACAAAAGAACAATTAAGGGATAGAATATTAGAATTTGTATCTATGTTTGAGATATTTTGATATGATGTGTCTATTAGTGATCCTGCTTCATTAAATACCATATATGATAAAGTGTATAAACAACTTTGTATAAGACGAGAGTAATAATTTATTTTTTAGTTATAAAAATTATGAACCACCTTAAAGAATGAGAAGGACAGCGAAGTCCATCAGAAGAATTAATAAAAAAGATAAGTGAAGTAGCGGAGGAATTATCCGAAGTATGAACTAAGTTTTCTATGGACTTATGATTTTGAACAGCTAGTTTTAAGTTTAAAAAAAAAGCTAGTATTTACTATGAAGAAGATTGCTAAAAATAGTAATTGTCAAATAATATCGTTCTAGGAATAAAGAAAAAGCTATCAGGAGTGATAATATACCTGACAGCTTTTTTTATGAGCTTTATTTTACTTTTAACAACGTAAGTAAGCCATTTTTGGTTATTTATCGAATAATATATCTAAATCATATTTGAATTTCTCTATTATTTCTTCTCAGTGTTCTTGCCTGGCTAAGTAAAACAAATTAAACTTCTGTACATAATCGTTAGCATCTACCCAATATTCTTTCTTTCTATTGTTATATGCTATATGGTATTTAGTTTGTTGGTAGTTGTTCCGATCAGGAATAAACTCACCTCGCTTCTCTTCTGCATAAGTTTTTATACGATACAGAGCCAATTGTTTATCTCTTGCTTTCATTAATTCTTCTTTTGTTGGATAACAAAATGGTTTATATATGTCTGGTTGCTTTACTTTTTCACCGTATATATTACCAGATATGTCATGAAACCATACTTTATCGCCTCGCTTGCTTTGCTTCTTCTGATTATCTTCTTTCTTTACATAAGTAACTCAATTAATAATGATTTCGTTTTCCATGATTTAAATAATAAGTAATAAATAGTTATCTATATTTTTATAAATCTTTTATTTTTCATTATTCAGAATTGTAACACTCAATTACTATTAACAATCAAAGCACTATTTGTATATTTGTCTCGCAACTCGTTATAATGTATTGCTGTAGAATATGGGATTTGTATCATTCATAATATTCCATATGCTTCTCAATCCATATATCTTCTAAACTTTATAGGAGCTTTATCATATAACTTTATACAAAATTCTTGTATTATATCCTCT
>ERZ724505.735-NODE-735-length-19775-cov-64.107708_pt1 | contig 19775 bp, 24 predicted proteins | sample MGYA00376038_ERZ724505 | MGnify/ENA primary metagenome ERZ724505 (study PRJEB28724, sample SAMN07190884) | wastewater metagenome | isolation source: effluent of sewage treatment plant in Hong Hong | place: Hong Kong | collected 2016-03-17 ...
GAGAAACGTGATGACGGAGTGGTGAGGCTGTACTTCAGTTATTACGGGCGGCGGGATGGCCTGCAGCCGGAACAGTTTGTCGTGTCGAAGACGGCGGGAACTCCGACCGTTGCGGATGTTGAGGTGCCTTACATTGGTGACGGGCAGTATTGGGCGGATTTATCCGGGATGGCCAATGGAGACACGGCCACGTTCCAGATTGTTGCCGAGAACGGAACGGTTTCGAAGACGCTGGTGACTGGGATTGTGGTGACGGCGGATGCGGCCGGTCCGCCAGACGTGACGAATGCGGTGGCGGTGGAAGTCGATTGAAAGAAGCAGGCAGGGCGTGAACGCGGAGAATGACCAATGCCTTTGACGGCTCCGAAAACAGACAGCAAATCGACGTTTGTGCGTCAGGTGCGGGACATCGCCTGTTTCGCCAGCCGTGACATCGACACGCCGCCAACCGACAAGGATCTGGTCATCAACTGGATTCCGGATTCGTGGACATGGGTCGCGAATGGCGAACAACTCAATTCCATCCGCATCATTCATGACTTTTCAAGAGAAGACAGCGACAGGATTACTCAGGATCTCGTCGGGCTGAAGGATCTGACAACTCCGGTTGCATGGGAACGACAGGTTGAGTTACGGCAGAAGGATGAAGACGGTTTCTGGAGCAAACTCCTGGCGTGGGGCTTTCTATCGCAGCAGCATGGAACTCTGTCAGACTTTGATGAGTCGCTGACGTTGGATGTGCGTCTGGAGAAGCATCATTTCGGTGTGCCGCTGACGAGTTACCCGATCATGGAAGCCGGGAACACGGGTGACGAACAGCGAATCGACATCGAACGGCCGCTGGTTTGGAATCCCGAGCGGATGGTGAACGGCACACCGAGGGTGATGGGCAATCGTTCAGACAGGACGGACGCCAGCGATGACACGGCGGATCCTCCGTATGTGGGTCACGACTGGAATTACGTGATTGATCCGGATTCGTTGCGGACGGATCTTGCCGAGACGTACCAGTACCAGACGGCCAGCAGTTGGAATCTGGCAGAAGCGGCGCTGGCGTTGTGCTGGTGGTGCAATCCCGATGAGGAGTGGATTGAAAATCCAACTCGTGAAGAGATCGAGTTGATTCTGCCGACCGACACGATGCTGAAGAATCAGGATCAACCGTACGGGGACTACCTGCCGGATGCCCTGGATAAGTTGTTGGCTCCGCATGGTTGCGGCTGGTTTCTCGATAATTATCTGGAACGAACCGAAGGCGAAACCGACGACGATGAACCGACTTTCACCAGGCACAGCAAGATCCGGTTTTACAAGAAGGGCGAGGGCAAGAAGGCTGTTCTGCTGCGTCAGCGATCCGGGGCGAAGGACATCAGCAAGACGAAGGTTCACAATTTGAATGTGGACCTGAGCGTTGTGGATATGGCCAACCGGATTCAGGTTTTCGGCGACTTCGAGAAAACCGAGTCGACTTGGCCGCTGGTCAGGGGCTGGGATAACAACGGAGATACGCTGAATGCGTTGGATCTGGAACGTGGAGCGGGAAACGAACAGAATTATCCATGGACTGGTCGAAAATATGTGTTGAATGAGGCGGCAGATTACTGCCAGTTGCGGGTAACTCGTCAGCCAGCCGATTATGACGCGGACACTGAGTATCCGAGGCTGTCTCGCGTCATGTTTGCTGGTGAAGTCTGGATGGCGGTGGTGAATCAGGACGCCAGCAATTCCCCGGCGGATTTCCCGGATGATTGGCTGAATCTCGGTCCGTATACCTCTGCGAATGAACAGGACGAACCGTATGACCTGAGTCCCTACTTCACGGCGGATAGTCTGGCGGTGCGCCGTCGGCGGTTCTTGCCGTGTATTTCGGAAAAGAGCGACGGGGATGATGCTGAGTCAAACCGGTACGTGATTGAGTGGCTGAACCCGAACGGTCGGCAGGCTCCAGTGGCGTGGAATTCGACCAGACAATGGGCGATCGGGGAACTCGTGTCGTTTGAGGATAATGTCTACGCATGTGCGGACGACAACACGAACATCGAACCCGATTCTGATGACACGAAATGGGTGTTCGTCGGGCCGGTGACTCCTGAATTCTACAACCCGGCGAACACGTATTATCTTCATGATGTTGTTGTCTACAACGACATCTACTATCGATGTGCCACAACGTTCATCGTTGGTTCCGACCCCGAAACGTTTCCTCAGTTCTGGACGGAAGTTGTTTATCCGTACGAGGGGGCGAAGTGGGAGCGGCTCAAGGGCCAAGTCAGCATTCTGGAACATGAATGCGGGATCTTGTTCGAAGGGGCGAGAATCCCGGAAGAGTTGTGGAATTGTTTCCGGATGAGTCCTCCGCGGGATCGCGTGCGGATTACGTGTTCGATTCAGGGGGATCGGCGAGTTCAAGGCGTGGCAACGCGGCGCGATGACAGTCCGAACAATCAGGACATTCAGTTGACGCTGTATCTGGACGACAAGTTCCAGAAAACTGTGGTCCATGCCAACAGCAAGTTTGCAGGCGGGCTGAATCATGCCCGGGATGACTCAACGGCCTGCCAGACATACGCCGAAACGGTCCGGGATCTGGAAGACTGTGCGGATCTGACAACCAGGGTGATTCTCGAAGGGATTTCGCATCCGGAACTGCGTCCGGGCGTGCTGGTCACGAAAATTGAGGGCGTGGAAATCTCATTGAATGCCCGCAGTGATGCTCAGGGCGTGGAACCACGGTATCCCCAAATTGTGGGCTTCGAATTCAATCGAAACGACAACACAACAACGTTGATGCTGGAAAGTTTCAAAAAGATCCGGCCAGAACCAACAGTGGCGGAATGATTTCCAATCACCTGCGCGGGAACTGCGCGGGTTTTGCGCGGGTAATGCAAATGGACGAGGGATGTATCGCCGTTGCTGAACAGGTGCTGTCTGACGCTCGGATGTCGATCGTCAAGACGGTGTCGCAACGTGCTGCGTCTGTTACGGATGAGGGGTCTGTGTGGGAGTGCATTCTTGTCGAGCGTGCGGAATGGCGGGATTCGACGGATGCAGTTACGACGATGGATCTGGTTGAGACGGAACGTGAGGCGGTGGTTTGGATATCGGGAGACATCGAACCAACCGGGCCGTCTTTCGTAGGGTATTACTATGTGATTGAGGAATCAGGCCAATGGTTGGCGATCGCTCGTTTCATGTGAATTCGATGCCATTGGTAGCGAAGCCGGAACTTTACGCCGATTCATCGCCATGGTTTCTGGTCCGGACTGCGGCGATTCCCGGCTATGCCTATCCCACACAACTGACGAGCGGTGGCCAGTATTCGTTGCCGGTTGAGTTCCTGGAATCGAGCTACGACGCCGAGACTGGTAATTTCACTCGCCGATCCTCTGGCGAACGGCGTGAAATCGCATGGTCCGGGTACTATCAACCGGAGGGAACGACGGTTCGCGCCGTGCGGATGGGTGCGCAGTTGTATCTTCTGTCTTCGCCGTTGCCGTATTCCTGCGTATGGAATGTTCAAACCCAGTCGTTTACGAATGTCACGACGGTCTCTGGCGACATGGTGATTGAGAGATACGAGGTCTCGCCAAACATCTATCGTGTCCGGTCGTCTGGGACGGGTACGGCCATCGCGAAAGCCGTGTCGGTGTTGATTGAGGCAACGACATCTCCCGTGTTGATGCGAGTGCGCCCCTATGGGACGAGCGGAAGAACTCCGACATCCGGTCAGTTCTGGATCGGCATTCCAGGTGGTCCGGGTGTGATGTTCGACTATGCCACGGGAGTTGTTTACTACGTGACGCTGGATTCAGCGGGTTCAGTCGACGCAATCAATGGTTCGGCTGCTTACGATGCCACGGATTGGCCGGTCGCGGACGAGTCAGGGACAGACGATAATCCGCAGATTTTTGCCGGGTGGTGCTTTCTTGACTGTGAGCGTATGACGGTTGGCGGCGGGAGCGGCGGAACCGGTGATGATGTGCTGACGTATTCTAGTTCTGTGGTGTCTGCGCATCTTCCTGTGAATCAACCGAACACAAGTTTCACCTTCGCGTTTGGCGCGAATGTTGATTCGACGATTGCAAGAGACTGGCATATCGATGTGGATTGCGGCGGTGTTTGCGATTGTACTGGGCGTGATGAGGTTCTTGATCCGTTTCCACGTCCAGGAGAAGTGGAATTAACATGGAACGGCGGTCCATTGACGTTGCTGGATCCAGGAGACTCGCGAGGTGTCCCGGTGTTGGGGATGCTGAGCGATCCTGTTTCGGCAGTGGGCGGTGTGGCGGTGTCATCGCTAAGCGTTGTCGATCAGGACGGTATTTATTTCGTGACGGATCGGGCGTGTGCGGATTATTCGGCCGCCGAGACATCTGCGGCGTCGGTCACGAGCGGTTCGGAAATCTCCAATGTTGATGATTGGACAGAAAGCGTCTCGATCACGGTTTTCAACGGGAACACTCTTCGTTGCGAGGATGATTACGCAGCGGTTTCTGGCGGTGTGCAATCGCTTAGTATTCAGCATGGTTTTGCTGTGACGTCTCCAGAAACGGCGACATCTTCTGTCGTCGCTTCGTATCATCGCGCTGTTTATGTTGCGACATCTCAGTTCCCGTCAGATGAGACGCAAGTCTCGTTTGCTCTGCAGGGCGTGTATCACACCAATTACGAGTATTCCGGCGGAGGTCTTCAGGAAATCACGGATTGCGATTCGACGGCGGCTCAGCCATGGATCGATCCGGCATCCTGGCCGTCGACAATTGATGCCGCGTGGATCATTCGGGCGTCAAGTTGTACGTCGTCGAGTTCGTCGTCCTCATCGAGCAGTTCCAGTTCATCGAGTTCCTCGTCCAGCAGTTCGTCGTCTTCTTCCAGTTCGTCGAGTTCACCACCTCCAAGCGGGCGTTGCTGTTATGGGCTTGAACCGCCATTTAACTGTGATGTGCTGACTCAGGCGGAATGTGATGCGTTGTTAGGAGTGTGGACCGAAGGCGGAAACTGTACTGGTGATCCGTGTAATTCATCGAGCAGTTCCAGTTCGTCGTCTTCCTCATCGTCAAGCAGTTCGAGTTCTTCGAGTTCCTCGGGCGGCGGTGCTACGGGAGCCTGTTGCCAGACCGCGACATCGGTTGGCGTGTCATGCTGTGCGGAAACGACGCAAGTGGACTGTGAGGCGATGGGTGGTCTGTACCTTGGTGACGGGACGGCTTGTAATCCTGACGGCTGTACTGGCTGCGACCCAGTTTACTTTGATCCGTGCGGAATCTGTTCATGATGGTATGATGAGAGAATCAAACGGCTTGGCGGCTGCGTTTGGTAGGGGGCGATGGGTCGGTGTTGTTACTTTTCCTGCGATACAACTCCGCAAGGGCCTGACATCCTGGCGGCGATGGTGGCGAGTGCTCGTCGGTGCGGTGTGACGGATGACTTTCACGTGTTCTCGCATCGGCATGTTCCGGACGCGATCGTGTACAAGCCGGGTCCGATCGATGTGAAGTTTCATACGTTCAAATGGCGTCTGTTGCGGGATGAACTGGCGCACATGGACTATGACTATTTTGTGTGGCTCGATTCCGACAACGTGTTTGTTCGCAATCCTGGCGATCTGGAGAAAAGCCTGCTGCGCGACAACCGGATGTGGTGTCTGATGGAATCGGACATGACGAGCCCCAAAATGCGGATCGGCGATTGGTGGGGAATCAAGACTCCGAACCTGTTGAAATTGTTTCGAGACAACGGGGCCGGTGAACGGGTCTGGAATTCGAATGGCGGAATGTGGGCGGTCCGGCGTGAGCACGTTGCCGAATTCGTCGAGACGATGGAATCGTTTCGGCAGAAGTGCTACGCGATGGGCTACAAGAACGTTCACGACGAATTGCCACTGGCGTGGATCGGGCAAACTCCAGATTGGGTCAAGGATCCCGAACGGAACACAAACGCGGCAGCGGCTGCGATCTGGGCGTGTGACTGGCAGGGTGTGTTCTCTGATCGAATTCCGACGGGCAAACCGTGGGCGATCGAAGACTACATGACGGGCGAACGTCGCATCGCCAACCCGGCGATTGTCCATGCCATGCGTTCGAAAATGGCGATGGCACGTGGTTTGGATCACAAGCCGGAAGACAATGCGATTCCTCCTGCCGTCGCAGAATGGCTCGGTAAAGCGGCGCTGAGCGGGAAGTACCAGATTGCCGTCTGGCGTGAGGAGTTCGGGAAGATTTATCTCGATCACCTGACAAACAACTGGCAGAAATCGGACTTCGATGAATCCTTGAAGATGTTGGCTCGTGAAGTGGCCATCAAGAAGGGGGACATTCCCGCAGAGGCGGCTCCCATCGCGAAGCCGTATGATGGTGCCGGTACAATTCTGGCGGGCATGTTTGCGGCGATGGGCTTCAAGGCGGAAGCGGAGCAACCCGAAACAGTCGAGTCTGCCGAGATGATTGCGGAGAACATCCGCATCATGGAGTGCGGAGGATGCAAGGCCATGCTGGCCAGAATGGACAACGAGGGGCCGGAATGGTGTGAATCGCACGTTGACGAGATTGTCATGCGGATCAAGGCGAATGCGGCAAACCGTCCGGTCGCGGTGTTCGGGAGTCTAGACCGGATTCCGTTCTTCGAAACAACGGCCAGATACTTCGTGAATCAGGCGATCAAGAAGGCGAAGCGTGTGCGGGACGAGTACAAAACTACTTCGGGATCCTGAGCAGCAGCGCCAGACAGTGCCATCGGTCATTGAACTTGGTCGCCAGTGCCAGGCGAGTGTAACTGTCTTCGATGACTTCCGAGATGGGAGCGATTCGGACGGAGAAGAAACATTCGACTTCCTCCGTGGTGACGGTGTAGTTCAGTCGAGTTGTCCCGAGAATATTTTCGACAAACGACAGCCGTTCAACTCTTTTCGCCGTGCAAATATAACCGTTCCCGCCTTCGATAAAATGCGGTGATGTCATCAGTTTCAGAACTTGAATGTCCGTGTTCGTGTTCTGATCAAACTGGTAGACGGCGGCGGTTTTCTGAGCGACCATTGTTTGTCTCGCTGGTTGCGGATCGGCGAAGAGTCGGCGTCACGGAGTAAGTTGCAAAGTCGCGGGCCAGGTGGTGTTGGCGTCACCTCGAATGAGTCGCAAGTTGTTCGGCGGGCCTTGGTAGACGGCGTTGTCTGCACCGATTTCGTTGTTTGCGGCTGCCATGGAGACGTTCAAGATTCCGGTGAAGGAATCATAGCTCGCCGAAAAGTATGGCGTCTTTTGTGGTTGGCACGATCCGTTGAAATTGCCTGGAGACAGGGGCAATTCATTGAGCGTGCAAGAGGGCGTGCCTGAGTATGAGTTTTTGTTTCGGTTGCACGTGGCCGAAATGGTCAGCGTGTACGAGGCTGCGTCACAAATGGTGGTTGCGACAGCAAGCAGGCATGCGGCGAAAATCATTGTTCGTTTCATGGTGGTGGTTCCTGACATAATTGGGGTTCATGACGGAAACGGTCTCGGTCATCAAAGTATCGTGATTCAGACGGTTGTTCCAGTGGAATTTCTGCAATATCGGGCGGCGTAGGCGTTCCGTTCTGCGGCATGGTCATTCGCTTGTTGTTCTGACATATTGAATGCGACCTGATCTGGAGTGCTGTGGATCACATCGCCGGTTTCCTCGTCGACAATTCGATTAAACGATTTCGTGTCGATGACTCCGAACAGTCCGTTTCTCTGGCTGATGACTTTGTACATGGTGTTCCAATCGTGGTGATGTTACTGGTTATTGTCACATTGGGTATTCAATTCGACCTCATCGGCTTTTCTGTCGTCGTGGGAGTCACGAACCCGTAGTTGTTTGAAACAATCCCAGCACATCTTGTGGATGTAACTGATGTTTTTTGTTCCGACTCGTCGATAACAAGCCGGGCAGCATTTGCGGTCCGCATATCGTGGTGGAGTCATGTTCGCGTTCCTTTGTGCTGAGTTGAGTTGGTTTGTTGGTCGGCCGATCGATCGGCCTTCATAGGTAGTGGCCACGAGTCGCGGCCACACTGCAAGGTTTTTTGGAATTATTTCAGGTTGATGTTTCGAATCGGCAACTGATGTATGCGGCGAAGCGGGGCTTTCCGTATTTTGTTCGGCCTTGGTAGGCAAACCTGATCACGGTTCCGATGGGTGGCGGATTCTGCTTGATGTGCTCCGGGATTCCGATCCCGATTTTGAAGACGTTTCCGTTTTCGTTCACCATGAACGATCCGCACCAGCCAGGATTCGACTTGCTCGCTACGTGCTCGATGATCACGGCGTCTGCATCGGCGATTGGTTTGTGTTTCCAATCCTTGCCGTCTGCGTCACGAATCACCAACCCTTCGCCTCCAGCATTCACAACAGACTGAAACAGTTCTGCGAGGTCTTCGTCGGTAATCGTCCGGCGTTCGATGATGGCGACCGTTGCGGATTGGTGATCGTCAAGCGGAATGTCGCTGTCGATCACCATGAACCGGATCTGCTGCCACTTGGTTTCGTCACGTGAGTTCAGCGCGGATAGAACTGTTTCGAATTCGCCTCTTCCTGCCCAAAGTTCGCCAGTCATCTGGCATTTGGGTAGAGAATCGACGAACCATGACGGGGCGGAAATCTGGTTGCCTTCCTTGCTGAGCAACCGTGTGCCGTTCCAAGTCGCGTTGACGCCATCCAGTTTCTCGGACGCAAGACATCCGGAAAGCGGAAAACCGTTGTAGATGTCCATCATTCACCTTTCTTCTTGCGGTCCATGGCGATCTGCTTGAAGCCGATGGCGGAGATGGCCTGGGCGATTCCGTTGGGGGTTGGGGGAATCTTTTTGATTCTGAGGACGGCTCGGATTTCGGCAACGTCTGTGCGGACAAGTTCAACCGTCAGTCCCTTTTCCCGAAACAGTCGCATTGATGTGACCAACCGGGAATATTCCTCATGCCACGTGGTTTCGAACCATCCCTGGAGAACGGCGTTCATGTGCTGGGCTTCGTCGATTTCCCAGACGAAGACAATCGGCGGGCTGTCTCCGGGTTTGAGCGTGATGCCCTGGCACAGTTTGGCCACGTGCGCCGTGGCGGTGGCGTTGTGATCATTCGGCGTGAATGGGGTTTCGGTGGTCATGGTGTGGTGGTTCCGGTTTGGTGTTGGTTGTTGTATGTGGCCATCCGTTCGCAGAAGTGCTCGTGTTCTCGTTTGGCAGCCAGGGCTTTGTCGGCCAGAACCTGAGCGTGGTAATTCGGGTCAATGAGTCTCCAGTTGACTGGTCCCCATAGGTATCGCCCTTCTGCGTGATGGCGATCCATTTCGTCAGGGCTGAAGACTGATCCATCGTACGCGCTGCGCAGCCATTTGTTTTTGTCGCGAGCCTCCTGAATCAGTGGCTTCATTGATTCGATGATTTCGCCTGGTCCGATGAGTTTTGGCATGGTGTGGTGTCCTTTTGTGGTGGTTCTTTCGGTCGTGTGCATGATCCGATGAAGTTGCCTCGGTATTTCCCTCGGGCAAGTCGCACTTCCACGATTTCCCGGCCTGATGGAAGCCAGTTCTGATGGAGTGTGACGAGACGGTTTTCGGTCAGATAGTCGTCGCGAATCGAGTTCTCGGTGAATCCATACTTGGCCGCCAGGGCGAGAGCGTCGGTGGTCTTGTAGACTTTGCGGCGTGGCATGGTGGTTGTCATGGCGTGGTGTCCTGAGTTCGATTCCGTGGCGACAGCGTGATCACACAAGGGAATCCGATCACGACAGACTCAACCGAGTACCCCTGTTCGGCCATGATTTGAACGAAGCCAGATTGTGCCGCCTCGTCATTCTCGAACCAATCGGATGACTCGAATGAACTCGCCGATGTTCCATCGCTGTTGAGAACGATGGCCTTGTATTGTTTCAGGCCATCGATTTCCATTCGCTGTTCTGTCATGGTGCGGTTCCGGATTCGGGGGTTGTGTCTCGTCGTTTGAATACCACACTGCATCCATCTTTTCTTGCGATTATCTCGCCGTCGTCAGTGACGATTGCAAAGCTCATGCAACGGTGGTTGTGGCGTTTGAAATCGGTGTCAGGTTGCTGGCACACTGGCCGCCAGTCACACTGCCGACAGATGTTTTCGCCGTAGTTGACTTTGAGTGTCGCGTAGTACCCTTCTGGTGCCTCATCGGGGTCGACCGAAAGTTCTCTTGATCGTTCTGTCATGGCATTGACTCCAGTTGGTTTGTTGGTGGCCGATCGATCGGCCTTCGTAGGTAGTGGCCACGAACTGGGGCCACACTGCAAAGTTTTTTGGAAAGAGCGGGACTGCTGCGTACTGCCTGCAGCGGGCTCGGTATTCGGCGTGGTTCGTCCCGGATCAACCGGCCACGTTCAACCGCTTTGGTTCCGGGGGTCGTCAGACTGCCGGTCCCTCACAATGCCAAACCAGCCTTACGACCGGTTCCGTCCCGTTCGTATGTGTCACAGTGGGATCACTTCGCCTGTTTGAGTCCATCCGTACGGCTCGTGAAGTTCATCAGGAACGACAATCAGCCGTTCGACATCGGATTCGCTCATGATTTGGAAGCCGTCCGTGTCATCGACATAAATCCAGAAATCTTTCGTCAGTCTGCGGCATTGCGCGCCATAAACGTTGACTCCATCCTCATCGACAACTCGTGCAATCGGTGTCGTGATGAAGTTCCAAATGTCGCGAAGGTTGGCGGTTTCCTTAAACTCATCCGATTCCTTCGCTTTCAGTATGTTCGGGTTCCTGTCGGCGTCTTCGTCGGACTGGTAGTTCGGGTATGGTTTGCGACTGACAGTAATGTGAACACTGTTCCACCAGCGATCCGAACCTGGGCAGTGATGGAACTCGCATCCGCACGGCTCAGCGTCTTTCAATGTTTCGGCAAGTTTCGCGTGGGCAATTTCGCGGGCGGAATCTTCGTTTTCCGCCTCAATCTCTTCAGACCATTGGTCTGTTGGATCGGAGTAAACCCCCGCTGTGCACGGATGCCCAACACTTGCGCCTGCGGTGTGTTCTGCCCAAACATGGTACCGGTTCATGATCGTCTGTCTCCGTTGGTGGTTTGTTGGTTGCCGTTCGATCGGCCTTCACAAATAGAGGCCACGAGGGCCTTCTACACTGCAAAGTTTTTTGGATTATCTTTTCGCGGTCGATTTGCGCGGGGCGTGCGCGGGTTCTGCGCGGGCTGATTTGGCGCATTGTGCGGCAAGTGTCAGGATTTGCAAGATAAGGGAGTCTTTCCCTGTGTTGCACACTGCCAGCGTTTCGCCGGTGGGGGTCTTCACTGTCAATTTGCGGTCGGCTACGGTGGCCGTCCACGTCCCGTGTTCTGTTTCGTAGGTGATTTCCTTGTCGGGCGGGAGCGTAGCGATGTGGCGCAAGTCGCCAGGCCATTGAATTGGGCGAGTCCCGTTCCGCGGTTGCGGTTTTTCGCAGATGGTCCCGACGATGACGGGGGTTGTGATGTGCCATTCGCTTTCCGGGATGATCAGCGGCATGGCAAGCTCATCGAATTTGCCTCCCAGTGGCGTGATGGTGATTTCTGTTTCTTCGATCTTGCGCAGCCAGGCGGGCTCAATGCCTCCAAGATACGACAGAAAAAATTCCGTCATCTGCGCCGTGGTGGGATCGGCGGGGAAATGAACGGGAATCGGCAACGCGATTTGCAGGGCTTCGCCCCGAACTTTCAGGGCTGTCAATTGGTTGTTGCTGAGAAAATACTTCATTTGATGCGGTTCCTTTGTGTGCGGGTTGGTTTGTCTTCATCCGTCGATCGTCAGCAAAACAACATCAACGGCGGTTCCTTCGCTGCGGAATGATCTTGCGGGCAGGATCTGCCATGTTGTGGCGATAGGGTAGAGGTCTCGGTGTTGTCTCGGGCCTGCGGCACAAAGGGCCACGATTCGGCCGCCAGGGGCAAGGAATTTCCTTGCGTGTTGAATGTGTTTGATGTCTGTCCCGTTCTTGAATGGCGGATTCATGACAATCCGATGGAATTGGCCTAGCTTCTGGGGATCTTGCGCCATGAAGTCGCCACAAATCAAGTGTGCGGGCTGATGCGGTGGTTCCGTCATGCGGTACAGTTCCTCGCACAAGTCCCGCGACACGTCCACCAGCGTGAAATCATGCTGGTGATGGGGTTCGTTGGTTGCGGTCCACGTGCGGGCGGCGGTGTACAGTCTGCCAAGTCCTGCGGACGGTTCAAGCCAGTTGAGCGGGCCTGATGCGGGGGCGGGATGGTCGGCGAAAAGTCCCGCCATCTGGGCGGCGATGTGCGGCGGTGTCTGGAATAGGTTGAACGATGTGACAACACGTGGCGCGGCGGTGGCTTGGGCGAGTCGCTCGAAGCGTGGCGACATCTCGGCCATTTCCTCGGCGCGGGCTTCGTGTTGTTCGCGGTGGTGTTTCAGTCGCAAGATGCCTCGTTGGCGCGATTGTTCTGCGGGGTTGGTCATGGTCCGGCGGTCCGTGGCGGTGTGTGGAAAAGAGTCCCGGACGGATTAGCATCCGGGACTCGTCGTGTCATGCGGCAACAATCAAAAGAGTGCCAATTCCTTGCGGGCGGGCTTCTCGGTCGGTGTTGGTGCGGTGGCCTGGGCTTCTGCCTTCCGTTTGTTGTGTTCCTGCAGGAGCTTTTTGCCAAGTTCGGTCAGTCCCGGCACGTCGTAGCGCGAGTCTGTCAGGATTCCTACATATGAGGCATTCTCGCAAAGTTGCGTCATCTCTGCGGTCTTGTTCATGCAGTAGTGGGCGTTCTTGATCTCTTCGATGCGCGGGGCGAGTTGTTCCACGGTTGGGCATGATGCGCGGGCGGTCTCGATTGCCTCCCATGGTATCGGGGTTTGTGGTTTGTCGGTCAGGATGACAACACGTTGCGCGCCGTAGAGTTGTCGGGAATCTGCGGTCCGTACCTTGAAGACTTCAACACGTGAGCGGCGGTTGAATCGTCTGATTTCGGTGTTTTCGTCGACGGATACGGTTTCGCATTGTGCGTACGTTCCCTTCGATCTGTTGGTGTACTCTGCCTGAGTCATCCGCTCAACTTGAACGGGATCGGCTGATTTGCTTTTCTTCCGGGCTTGTTCGTTCCAAATGTCTTGGAGCTTCTGCGCGTCTTCGTCGGTCGGGTTGATGAGTTTGACGGGAGCGGGCTTTTTTGCTTTCTCTTCTGCCTTGCGGGTGGCAGTTTCTGCCTTGAATGCGGAAAGTTCCTCATCGGTCGGGGCGCGGTAGATGTTCGCGCCGAAGTCTTCAATGTTGATTGTCTTCAGTACGATCGGGGCGGGACCGGGTCCGTTCCACCAGTCCCGCGGGCCGAATACCTTGACGGAAACAACTCGGCCAGTGACGGGGCTTTTGTTTATGGCTTGGATTTGTCGTGTTCCGATGAATCCTCCGGGAATCATTTCGATATCGGCCGCCTTGCCTCCTTCGTTTTCTAGCATCGCGTTTTCATACTGCAGGCGAAGGGCATAATGCCTGGACATTCTCGCGGAATAAGACTCTTCGTCATCCGGTCGGGTGGCGTTTTCGAGCCAAAGTCGGGCTGCTTCGCCTGCTGTGATCGGGTCGGCGGTGTCTCTCATTAGGTGGTAAAGGTCGGCGGTTTTGCCTGTGCGGGGGTGTGTGAAGTCTTGCCAACATCGCAAGCTGTCACAAGCCAATGAGTAGGCCAGTCTTCCGGCCAGTGATGTGGCTTGCATGTCGATGCCGATGTGGTCGGACGTGTCACGAATCACAACGGGTTCATCTGCTCCCGCCAAGTTGAGAACCTTCATCCAGGCTTCCCATGTTTTTGCGTAGTCGTTACGTGATGAATCGTGTTTCCGTTGTTCTGCCTCCAGCGTGAGGATTCTCCTGCGGCGTGTCTTGGGGTCTTGTTTGTGCAAAGCGTGCCGGATGACTCCGGCGGTGCGGTCTCGCCAGTATTCCGCCTTGGACCACTGGGAAGCGGCATAACGGCGGGTTCGATCAAGTCGGCGGGCGATGCGGTTTGCTCGGGCTTCTGATTGGTGGCCGATGACTTGCGGGCCGGATTCGTACCGGTCCGCGGCGGTGGTTGCCTCGTCAAGGCGTTTGCCTCGATAGCCTTCGAATCTTTCGGCGCGGTCCGCGGCGCGTTCTGCAGGGCTGTAGTCTTCGTCTTCGATGTCCTCGTCGTCGTCGAGATACTCGCGGGCGATGTCTTCGCGCTGCGGTGTCCACACTGCCACGAAGTCACAAGACTGTTTCGGGGTACTGACGAATCCGGCATCGCGAAGGCGTTCGTATTCGTCGCGGGGGACTCGCCCAACATAAAGGCGGATCTTGTTGTCTTCGGGTGAGTAGGTAACGGTTGGCATGGTTGCTGTTCCTTACTGGGTTGATGGGTTGCGGAATTCTCCGCAAAGTTAGAACGAAGTCGGCGATTTTTAACCGGCCTTCACTAATAGAGGCCACAACTGGGGGCTACACTGCAAACTTTTTTGGATTTGTTTTGCAGGTCGCCCCTGCGGTGGTTATTCGGATGGAATGTCGACTCGTTCGCCGAATGGGTGAGGCTGTGAACTGGTCGCGCACCATAGGACGGGAACGTCTGGCGCGGTTGCTGGGAAGTCTGACCAAAGGTCAGTCAGACATACCACCAGCGCGGGGGGCTCGTCACATTCTGGGCTTTCGAGCCAATCAAAGACCGGGTTGTGGTCCGTTCCTCCTCCTCCGCAAGGCGTGAGCGTCAACGGTCCGTCCTCGGGTGTCCAGGTCTCGGTTTTTACGATCTGGGAATCGTGGTAAAGGATTGTGATCCGGGCGACATCCTGCGCGGCGATGTCGCCAAGTTCGGAAGCGAAACGGGTAAGGGTGGCGTCGGTGATCGATCCTGATGTGTCGATTGCTGCCACAATGTGGCCGATCCGGTTACTGTGAAGGCTTGGCAGAAATAAACCTGCGTGTGCGTGCCGTTTGTTTGGCCGTTTCCAGTTGTAGTTCGCTTTTGCGGTTTCGGTCATAAATCGGCGAAGTTCTGCCTTCCAATCCACTTCGGGCGCGAGTGCCTCGCCACATACTCGGGCGAGTCCCGCGGAAAGAGTCCCGCGGCGCTCTGCTGCCGATTGCGCGGCAGCAACATTGATTTTCCATTCCGATTCCAATTGCTTCATCTGGGAATCGTCTGCCGTGTCTTCTGGGTCGATGATCCCGCCACACTGGCCAGGGTCGGGGGCTTGTCGTGTGGGCTTTCCGGTTCCGTTTCCATCGCCTGACGTTTCCCCAGTCTGGTCGTTATCGTCTGCAGGGCTGGATTGGTCGCCAGAATCTTGGCTGTCTTCGTCGCCAGTGTCTGACGATTGGTTGTCGTTGCCATTGTCCGGGTTTCCGTCTGGCGATGGCTTGCCGGGTTGCTCCTGCTCGTCGGGCTTCATTTTTTGGAGTTCGGCGAAGTACTCTTCCGCGGCAAGTCCGGCGGGCAAGTGTGCGTGATCTTTCTTGCCTGGGAATACTCCACAAGCGGGCAAACTGAATCCAGCGTCGATCAGGATAGGGTTTATCGCCAAGTCACAAGCGATATTCCAGTTTTCCAAGTCTCGGCCGTTACGGCGGGCGAAGTGTCTCGATGCACAGTGAAGAATCTCATGGGCGATGACTCCGATAAGCTCCTGCTCGGGAAGTCCCGCGACGAATTCCGAATTGTAGTAGACTTTCCGGCCGTCGGTTGCGGCCGTGTCGATCGTCTCGTCTGGCAAGAAATCCATCTTGAGCGCGAGTGAAGCGAAAAATACGCTCTTGGCATCCTTCGCCAGAATCAATCTGGTCTTTGCGGTGGCGATGGCGTTTGCTGCGATTGTCTGCAGGTCGTTTTTGTTGGTCATGGCGTTCGATCCTTTTGATTTGTTCCGGCGTTTAGTGTTTGCCAGTCCCCTCTAGACTGGCAAGCGGTAAACGTCGTGGGGTTCAATTCCAAGCGAATTCGAGCGGTCGGGCTGATGCTGCCGATATCGGCGAAGGATCGGCGAAGATTGGGCCGGATGCGGCGGATTCGTAGACCGTAGCTATCGCTTCGATCCCGGTTGCGCGGTCTAGTTGTTTCTTGAGGTCGTTCAAGCTGATGGTAAAGGCATCCTCATAGGCTTCGATCTTTCGGCGAAGGTCTTTGGCCTTAATCTTCTGAGTTCTCGCCGATTTCATCCCGGTTTCCGGATCGCTCAGAATCGACTCGATTTCTCGTGATTCTCGTTCGATTTCGTTGGAAAGAGCTTCGCGAAGTGCGGTTGCGGAATGTTCGTCCAGCATGGTCTTGAGCGCGAATGCCTTGTTTTTGTGGCCTGCCATTTCCACGGCGTTGGCGACCATTTCCCAGCGTTCGAAGCTGGCGGTCGGTATCCAATAAATCCCGCCACTTGGGCGAAGTGAAACCCCCTGGAGTTGGAAGATAATTTCGACCAACGATCGACTCACGGCGTGGTATGGGAGCGTCTCACGTCGACGGCGGAAACTGTCTGTCAATCGCCAGTCTGTCGCGCTGTCACCTGTGTCTGTCTCAACGTTTCCGGATGGCGTTACCCATGCTGTCATCACGTGGCGGTATTCGTTGGTTTTCTCTTGGCCGTTACTGCGTACCCTCACGACTTCGAAAGTCGGTTGCGCGGTGCCTTTGACGGGAAAGACTTCCGCGCCGGTTTGATCGTCCTGCAGGGCATCACGCAAGCAAGCGTAATCCGTCGGTCGATCGGGAATGTTTTTGTGGAATCCTGCGGACTTCAATGCGGCGGAGAATTTGGAAAAGTCTGTGGATTCTCCCAATGTCCAGTAGACAGCAGAACCTGCGATATCGAAACGAGTGTTTTCCATGGTGTTTGTTCCTTTGGATTGGTTGCGGAATGATCCGCGGTTTGTGGCCGTCGCGACGATTTGCTTGGCCTTCACTAATAGAGGCCACAAGCGGTGGCCACACTGCAAACATTTTTGGAATTATTTTCGGGATGATGCGAAGATATCCTTATGGGCGACGATCCAAGCGCCAACGGTTGGAATGGTCATTGCGTGGGGCGCTACAGCCAATAGATCGGTCATGAGTAGCGCCCCGAACTCTGTCGGAAGCCGTCCTAGATACGTCACCAGGTCGCGCAGTTGTTGCGATGCCATGGCGCGGGCGCGGTCCGTGAGCGCGGCACATAGCGCGAAGAGTGCGCTTGGTTCCCGTGGGATGCGGGCGCTGTCCGGGTTCGCCAAGATATCTGCCACACTGGGAAGCGATGCGATATCGCGAAGGAATCCGATAAACTCAGTTGCTGCGCCGGTTCCTACGGTCCCGGATAGCATCTCGAATCGTAGGGCATCCGGCGCGGTGTCCAGGATGCGGGATGCCCGATGCCAAGAACGTGGGGAACAACCTGCGCGATCCTTTTGGCGCTGTGATGCGTCAAATTGGAAAAGCAATCCAGGCCGAAAGTCGATGAAGGCGCGGATTTCTGGCCGGATTCCGGCGGTTGCTGCCCATTTCTGCCAGTCGTCACGGCTGACGTCGAATTCGATATGTGTGAACCGATCTAAGACGTGCGTTGCCACTTGTCCAGCGCCTGCGCGGTCCGTGGCACGATTGGACGCGCATATTACGTGCCATCCTTCCGGAAGATTGTCGACAAGTCGCATCAAAGCGCACTGCGTGGCAAGTGGCGCTTGTGCGAATTCGTCGATGAATAGAATTCCTTCACTACCAGGCTTCGGCGCGAAGTCTGGCGCAAGCCATTTGACACAATTGTTCTCAGTGTCTGGAGATGGGAATCCTAGAACGTCAACTGGTTCCAATAGGTTGGCGCGTAATGTCGTTAAATTCTTGGCGATGATGTCCGCGCATTGTTCGACTATGCTGGTTTTCCCTACTCCAGGAGCGCCCCAAAGGTATAAGGGAACACGCGCCGCGGCGCTGGCTTTAATGGCTTCAATGACTTCTGACGGCTTCATTCTGTTTTCCGTTCTAGGCGCTACGCGCCAATTCGAGCCTATTTCTGACGATCAAATTGTTGTAGGAAATGGAATCCGCGCTATCCATGTCGACGAATTCAACGAGCTTCGAATACGCGCCAAACGTTTCACGATAGACGATCCCGCGCACGATTCTGTAATCGATTGCGCCGGTATCGCTTGCCAGGCGAATGTAAGGTTCAAATGGGTTTCGCATAATCTGACAATCGGCTGGATTCCAGCCGATCCCAACATAGAACTCCCGCGCATCGACAAGGCGCGCATGTAAATCGTCGATCGTCAGCAGCATGGCAAAGTTCCTTTGTTGGCGATGGCACGTGCCATCGAGTTCACTTGTGGCCGATTGTTTGGCCTTCGTTAGTAGTGGCCACAACTGCAGGCCACACTGCAATGATTTTTCGTTAGAATGGGATTTCTTCCGTTTCCAATTCGATCGACTCTTCTGGCAAGTCTTGCCATTCTCCAAAAACGACATCATCGGCCGATTGTCGATCGATCACCTTGTCAACGGTAGCGCCAATAACATCATCCGAACGAATCGACGGCCGTTTCGCAGTAGCTTCGCGCAGCAATTCCAACAAATCGGCGCTACAGTCCCAAGAATTGAATCCCAATTCCGGAAAGTTCTCCGCCACCAGTCGCGCGCAATCGTCGAAACCAACAATCTTTTGCGCATCTAGGCCAGAATTCTCTAGCCTGGCCAAATGTTTTTGGAACTTGGCGACACTGTGAGGAATTCCGGCAGAACGATGCGCAAGCCATCGGATAGCCCACAATCGAGCCCGATTGCGTGGCGCGCCGGACGCCTCAAATTCTGCCATCGCCATGGCGTGACAATCAGGCAGAACTTGCGCTACTTTGTCGATGTCGATCTTGTGTCGGATGGCAACATCCTGCAGGATGTCATGTGACTTTGACCATTCAACCCTTGGTGATTTCTTCCGTTTCAATTTCGTTGGAGCTTGTGGACGTTCCAACATGGCAAGCGCAGCAAATCGAATAGCATTGAACGATGGGCGCCATTGTTGGAGAATGTTTTCCCGTAGAACTGTCAAACGAATTCCGCGGAGTTCAACATCCCAAGCAGCTACTTCGCCGCGCTCAATGTGTTCTCGAATGATTTCCATCATCAGACTCCAATCATCGGCCGATAGACTGGCATCGAGCTTGCATTGATTGCCATCGAAGGATGGCAGTACGTTCGGGAATTCCTGCAGCAAGCGCGGCACGGGACGTAGGGAATTTACCTTCGCGACAATTCCCGCCATCTGCCAACAATGCCAATCCACAATCTAACAAATCGGCAGATACTGCGCGGCACGATGCGAGCGCGGAGTCGATCGTTTCGCGTTTGATAATCATTCCAATCGGCGAAACATCATCGGATTCCATCACGTCAACTATTTCGGCCGATTGTCGATTCTTTGTTCGCGAGAATCGATTCTCGCGAGCTAATGCCCGTTTAGCTCGCCAGGCCAATTGTTTGCGATTTAATTCGGGATGATTCTGCTCGATCATCCAGGCGATTCCCTGCAGGTCTTCTGAGAGTGTTTCTGAGAGTGTTGGCATAGTTGATCCCTGTTTGTTGGCGCTGGAACTATCCAGCAGTTTGGCCAGGTCACAGAATCCGGCCGATGTCGAGACTCTACCATAGCTATCGAATGATCGTCAACCATTCTTCAACAATTCCGGAAAGATTATCGCGAGAATCGACAGCAAAACAGGCCATTCATACCACCAAGCTAGGCAATCGGCCGGAAGGCATCCCCCCCTACCCTGCAAGGTTCTTCCCGACGCCCCCCGACCGGCCATCGCGGTTGGTGAACT
>ERZ724505.737-NODE-737-length-19770-cov-5.004007_pt1 | contig 19770 bp, 12 predicted proteins | sample MGYA00376038_ERZ724505 | MGnify/ENA primary metagenome ERZ724505 (study PRJEB28724, sample SAMN07190884) | wastewater metagenome | isolation source: effluent of sewage treatment plant in Hong Hong | place: Hong Kong | collected 2016-03-17 ...
AAAATTAGCGTGCAAATAAATAGTGGGGTTATGAAAGTAAACAGTAATAACGTTACTGTTTTTGCAAACGTATAGCCTTCAAGCTAAGGTAAGCGTAAGGGTTTTATCATGCCAACGCTGATCAAAAAATCAAAAATAAAGAAAAGAGACTTCCTGGCATTTATTTGCATGTTCATAATTGCGGCTGGAATCTTTGTATATTCCTCTCGAGCTGCCTCTAATCTTGGCGATATCAATAATGATGCCAAAGTTGATATGACCGACCTATCATTTCTCCTTTCAAATTACGGGAAATCTACAGCACAACTTAGCGATCCTGATACGGATGTCGATGCGAATGGTTTGGTAGATATCTTTGATCTTTCAATACTTCTAAGCAATTACGGTAAAACGGCATCTTCAACACCTTTAAACCAAACACTGGGATTTAACACGCTAAACTTGAGCGCTTCTGACGAATTTACTGGAGCAGCGGGGACTAAACCTAGTAGCTCAAAGTGGGGAGCCAAACAGTTTACCGCTACAAATGGCTCGGTTGTATATTGGAATGGCCTCAACAATGTTCAGCTGGACGGTACCGGCAATCTCGATATTTTTGCACAACGGCAAGCGAGCGGAACTTGGAATTCTTCTTGGATTTCCGGAACCCAAAGTTATACCGGCCCAAGGTACATGGAGGCGAGAGCTAAAGTCCCTGCCGGCCAGGGTGTATGGAGCGCGCCAATTTGGGAGTGGGACGCTCCTTATGGCTCCTTGGGGACTGAGAACGATGTTATAGAGCAGCTTGGCATTGAGCCAACTTCTTATCACACTACACTACACTCTGGCGGAACAGATTCGAGCAAAAACAACACCACCTTAAGCACGCTAGCTAACGACTACCACGTATATGGGGCAGCAGTTTACGCCGATAGGGTTGACTACTACTTTGATGGTGCAAAAATTCAAACCATAACCAAAGCAGAAATGGGCAACAAGTGGGGGTTTGATGCAACCGCAATGGTACTCAATATAAGTCTTGATATGGGAGGATGGGGCGGCGCACCTAGTGCAGGATTACCTTCAACGGTTCGCATGTTGGTGGATTATATCCGCGTATATACGCCATAAAAACTTGAATTATAATGCTTGTGGTTGTACTATGAGCTCAATAAGAGATTAAAACAAAAAATGATCAAAAAAATATTACTCTCAACTATATTATTAGCACTTCCGTTAACTACTTTTGCGCGTGATGGTTCGAATATGGAATCAGAACCTGGAGACATGCGTCAAAGCCAGGTGAGTAATTCTGGAAAAGAACGGTCTGAATCAATTAAGCAAAATCGTCAAGAAAAAGAGAATGAGCTAAGAGAAAAAGCAGAGGCAAAGAAAGAAGAAGTTCGAAAAAAGCGTTGCGATAAAGCAACAGCATTGCTAGAGCAGAAATCTACAAAGGTTGAAGAACGAAGTACAAATATAGATCAAAAACTTGTAACTGTAGAGCAACGATGGCAGCGCATAATAGATAGGGCTGAGTCGAAAAACGTTGACGCATCAAAATTAGAGGAAGCTCTAAATCAATTTAAGCAGTACCATGCAACCTTCAATACCGACATGCAAGCATTGAGGCAATTACACTCTTCAAAGACTAGAGCATGTGGCGAGCAAGGGGAGGCAAATAACCTTAAACAGCAGATACGAGATGCTCATACAAAGGTTCTGCAGGATGCCAAACAGCTTCGAAATTTCCGAAAACAAACTCAGAAAGATGTAATTGTTCCGCTTCTTAAGGAAATGGCTAAGGCATCAAAGACTGAGTCCAGCGATGACAAAAAAACGGATTCAAACACATTCGAAACTAGTAATTCAACAGGAGCAAACCAATGATTAAGCTAGCTAATGACCAAAGAGGAATTGTTGGTATCGCACTGCTATCACTTGTACTCGTTGCGACTATTGTAGGTGCCGGATTTTATGTGTATCAGGCTAGAACCACCGACACTGTTTCTTCATCTACGACATCGGGTGAGACTAAGTCCAAGACTCCAAAGGAAGTAAAAGCCGATGCCGACGCGGCTGCTGCCGATACCGCAGGGCGAGCTGCAGAAATGGAGGATCTTGATGACATTGGCGTTGATAACAGCGATTTCTAGCTCTCGGAGAATTATTGAAAGCTAGAATTCTACTACCAATTTCCATTGGGCTAGCCTTTATTGGCGTCCTGGTAGTTGCTGAGTATCGAAACGAGGCGACGGAACTGGCAAGCTCAATAGAAGCCAAAGACAGGGCATCTGTTGATGTATCTAAGGACCTTGAAGAGCTTAAAAATTACAGCTCACAGCATATGGGAACTTCGGTTAGAGTTTACCTAGGTGGTAGCTATGACAGTGCTGTTGCTGCTACAAAATCTACTTCTGATCCAACCACTAGCGCAAGAATATACGCCGAAGCTCAGGCTTCCTGTGGGTCTCTAAAGGATTCAATATCGCAGTCAAAATGCATCTCTGAGTATCTGTCTAAAAATGCAGTTCCGGCTCCCAACCCTAAACCTGCCCAAATGCCCGACCAGTCCAAATATATTGTTGTTACAAAATCTCCAGTATGGAGTCCAGATTTAGCAGGAGCATTTCTTTTAGGTGCTGCTGTAGCAGGAGCACTTGGGATTATAAAGCTTCTCTTTAAGCCAAAACGTCGCAGAAGGTAGCGCAAAAAAGAGCCCCGAAGGGCTCAATTTTTTTATCTAGCTAATTTGGTTACTTCTTGCCGCCGGACTGGTAGTCCTTGATAGCTTGAGTAACTTTGCCGTCCTCTTTGAGGTTCTCCCAGAATAGGATCTGATCTCGAGAGATGTACATTGTATCCTCTGGGCCATGAAGCTCACTTCCTAGCTTTGCGAGTGATACGTTTGGCTGCTTGTTGGCATCTTCTTTCTGTTGGTCAGGCTGAACTGTTTGCTGAACCTGCAGGTAGTAAATGTCGGTAAGTTTAACATAGGCGCTATCTGGATTCTTTAGCTTTCCAAAGTAAACTTGACCATTGGTCAAAAACACTGCCTGATACTGCTTGCCCTTAACTGAGCCTCCAGTAGTAGCCATTGCAAGTCGGCTTCCTAGAAAAATTATTGTTACAAGCGCTGCTACGCTTAGAAGAACAACCAGGACGGTGTTCAGGATATTGTTTCCACCACCTCGGCCAGTAACAACAGCTGCTGGGGAAGAGGGAGATGGAGAATGAGACGCGTTAGATCGTCGTGGTTCCATGTAAACTCCACTTAATTACCATTAGTACTATAACGAAGATTATACGGAAGGCACCTTTTTATATCAAGGGAAAAGGGACTTGAGATGAAATAAAAAAATATTTTTACTTCTGTAAAGCATAAACAAAATGCTTTAATCTGTTGACAAGGTATCAATCATTAGCTTAATCTGAAAATCAAGATCAAATAAGTGAGGTTTACTAATGGCTTTTACTCATACCAATTCTAAGGGTCAGACCTATTATCTACACCAACGCGACGTCACCTTGAAGGGTGGACGCGTACAGCGAATCTATTTCTTCGCTCGTGAGCAGAAGGAAGGCGTTCAAGACGCAATGCCATCAGGCTATGTTGTAGTTGAGAACCCACGAACCGGACTTCCAATCCTTAAGAAAGGTTAAGAATCCGTTCGTTAAGGAAATGCCGCCGAAAGGCGGTTTTTTCTTTTTGTATTGCCAAGATCATGTAAGCTGGTAACATAAAAGCATAAGGTTTTTAAAACACCTATGGCAAACCATAAAAAAACTGCTTCAACAAAAATTATAAAACGTTCTACTTTCTCAGTTGTAACTCTTGTTGCAACAGTATTTGTATTTGTTATTGCTGGGTATTACTTACTTCAAAACGCCAGGCAAGCAGGTACATCTAGAGTATTTATTAATCCTTCAACGGTTAACGTTCAGGCAGGTAATTCTTTTACAGTAGACGTTAAAGACAATACGACGACCGCAGTCAATGGTGTGATTACCGTTGTGAACTACCCCGCAAATCTCCTAGAAGTTACAAACGTTGATTACACCCAATCCTTCTACACAAAAGTAACTTCTTCAAACACCGCCGGCACAGTGAGATCAGATATGTACTATGTGGATCCAGTATATTGTGGGCCTGTTCCGCCATCTGATCATCCTGGCTGTACAGAAGGCCAACTGATAGATAATAATCCTGCTCCGACAGGAGAGCATTTGATTCATAAGATCACCTTTAGGGCGAAGGCTTCCGGAACAGCTAAAATCACCTTTGGTAACGGAACCTCTTTACTCGAGAGAGGAACGGCCACGTCGGTTCTGGGCTCAAGTACAGAAGCAACCGTTAATATTAGCGCCGCTCCGTCGGGCACGCCTACGACAACACCTTCAAATACTACTAAGCCTTCAACTTCAACAACGACCAAGCCAGGTACCAGCACTTCAACTACAACAAAGCCTTCAAGTACCACCCCATCCTCTTCGTCCACATCTACTTCAACGAACCCAGAACAAACCCCTGCTGAAGAATCGGCTACGGGAGAGGTAGAAAGTGGCTCGATAGTCCCATTGAGTTTGACAATAGTGGGCTCAAATGGCAAACCAGTTTCTGGTGCCGAGGTCACAATAGAGGGTAAAACTGTAAAGACTGATAATAGTGGGCTCGCATTATTCGATAACCTAAGAGCTGGTAGCTACAACGCTGTTGTTAAGTACAACGGGACTGAAGGCTCGTATCCTGTTGAAATCGCCGCTGGGGCAGGCCAGTCAACCCAAACCATTCAACTTGTAGCAGCATCAAATAAACTGCCAATACCGTTTGTAGCGCTCGCACTAGGGTTCTTAGCCCTTTCCGGTGTCGCAATTCTCTACATCTTCGGTCACAAATTCCTTAAAAAGCCACATCTAGAAGCAGCTGCAGAGATGGCTCCGGTTTCCGACGAAGCAACTGCCAAAGTCCAAGAAGCTAAGCCGGCTTCAGATAGCTCCATTTTGAGCGAGCTAGAATCAATTCAAAACACAAGTGTACAACCTGGATCGGTAATTCACCCGCAAGAGTATTCCGAGCACTCGATCCACCATCCAGACAATCAGCCGCCAACGGCAGAAGCACCAAGCGACGATACAAAGCAAAGTTAATTTCCACCCTAGCTAATAAAAAAGCCCCAGTCATCTGGGGCTTCAAGCGGCGAATCGTCGGTGCTCGCCGCTATGCATTGGCATGTACTGCTCCCCACCCAATTCGGTAGAGAGCTTGCCGGGTAATTGGAGAGAGCTCGATTTTTTGATCTTCAAGCTCGTGCTCCTTGTAAAAACCGTACGTCTTGATCTCGGGACTCTTTTTGAAATGCCTAAAATCTGTAAGCTCTCCGGTAAAAAGGTCGATGCTGCGAGGTCCTGACTTAACTTTCCCAATGTATTTGAGCTCCGGGGTTTCGATTCCTAGCTCTTGGGTTATCTCGGAAGAGGCTTGATTAATCGCAGACTTAAACCAGGGCCGCAAGCCACCTGGCAAAAACCATCCTTCCTTGCCATACGTGTGCTGGACGAGGAGCAGCTTGCCCTCGTAAGTAAGTACAACCAGAACGCCGGGGATTTTTGGTAGTGGTAGAGATTCATACACCCGGATGAGGGCGTATCCCGCTTTCAAGAAAAGTACCCTCACATTGCTCCGATCTGTTGTTCGGCTGGAGCTAATTTATGTTATTTGAAGAATTATTGCAAATGGTGGGGCTGGCTGGACTTGAACCAGCGACCAATCGGTTATGAGCCGACTGCTCTGACCACTGAGCTACAGCCCCAAGTCAGAATGTACCTACTGATTGTAAACAGGTTGAGGTGCAAGATCAACGCCTCCTCGCTGTTATTCTTACGCTTGATGTATTAATCTTGAGTCATGAAAGAAGCTCTTATAAAAAGGGTCAAAGGCTGGCATCTTGGCATCTGGATCGGGATCGCTGTTGCTATTTACATCTCATATTACCTGATAGTTACCGTTAAGAAGAACTACGAGATGCAGCAGGAGATCGGGAAGCTGGATCAGCAGATTCAAGATCTTGAGCTTGAGACGCAGAAGTTGAAGTACCAGATCCAGTACTATCAAACCGATTCGTATAAAGAGAAAGAGGCTAGAGCGCGACTCGGCTTGCAGGCACCAGGTGAGGGAGTTGTGATTTTACCGAATAGCGACAAAGAAAAAACTCCAGAGGAGCAGGCTCAACAAAAACGCAAGAAATCCAATTTTGAGCAATGGATTGAGTTTTTGCGTGGTGGCGGAGCATCTTGACCAAAGGGCTCTAATCTGGTAAATTACTTGGAGCGTCGCGGGGTGGAGCAGTCCGGTAGCTCGTCGGGCTCATAACCCGAAGGTCGCAGGTTCAAATCCTGCCCCCGCTACCAAGTAATTATTTTGCCGGTTTAATAACCGGCTTTTTTTTGTGCCTATGCAACGTAAAAATTATCTTTACATTAGATAAGCGTAAGCGTTAAAATAAACATAAGTTTATACAAGGAAGTGTGTGGATCCAGTAGCTCCTATGCCCGAAGCTCCAAAAAGTTCCGGTTCGACCGCCCTACGGGTTGTCGGTCTCTTTTTCCTTGTTGGTGCGTTAATAGGTGCCAACTATGTGCTTGCGAGTAATATTGTTGATAACAAGTTTGCAAGTGAACAAGTTGCTGGCGGAGAAGCAACATTAACTCCTTCTTTAGCCGAGCTCGCTAAGCAGAATTCCTTGAGCGTTAACCAAGACGGAGAGCTGACGCTAGACAATCAACTTAACTTACAGAATTCTGCGGTATTAAATCCAACTACCGAGCCATCGAGTCCGGTTACTGGCCAAATTTACCTTTCAAGTATTGATCAAAAGATTTACTACTATAACGGAACAAAGTTTGTCGCCCTAGTTACAGGCGAAACATCTGAAAATATAGGTAACACAGGTACTCCCGCAACTGGATATTCTGTTCAGGGTACATCCGGAATTTCGCTTACTGCAGGTTACGGAATTCTTGTTAATGGTTATCGCATTACCAACGCTGGAGTTACAAAGCTATATGCGGGGAATGGCGTTCAGGTTAGTGGTGTTACAGGAGATGTCACGATTGCACTTCCACAAGCAGTTGGACCAGGAAATGCGCCAACATTTGCAGGCTTGACTTTGACTTCTCCCCTCGGTGTTGCGAGCGGCGGCACGGGTGCTTCTTCTGCAACAGGGGCTCGAGCCAATCTTGGTGCTGCATCTATTGGAGCAAACAGTGATATTACTTCACTTAGTGGACTTACGACTGCTCTATCCGTGCCTCAAGGTGGCACAGGTCGAACTAGTTTTGCCGCAGGGGGAATCCTGATAGGTAATAATACAGGCGGGATTGATCTTATTACCGCTGGAAACCCAGGGTACTGTTTGATGTCTCAGGGGAGTGGCGCTCCTCAATTCCAAAACTGCCCAGGTGGCAGCGGTACTGTTACTGCGGGAAGCCCACAAAATACAGGCCGACTTGCTAAGTTTGGCAACTTAAACGAGATAATAAATTCTCGTATTGAGGAATCTGGCGCAGATGTAAGTGTTTACGGAAACCTATACGCTTCAAATCCAAGTAATTCAACTACGGCATTTGTAATACAGGATGCTTTACTAAATAACCTTCTCGTTGCGGATACTCAAAATATGAGGGTAACGGTTAGAAACCTAGTAATCTCCGGCCATCTAATTTCGTCAGGAACGGCACCAGCCGCAACTGTTCAGCTGAATGCTGGTACAAGTGCAAGTTGTTCTGTTGTAGGCAATGACTCGGCCGGTACAGTTACGTTTACAACAGATGCAGATGTGACTGCGGGTGATATGTGCAAGATAACCTTTAATACACCATATGGTGCAGCACCAAAAGTGCTCTTAAGTGCTGATAATGTCGAGGCAGCTGCTTTACAGGCTGCTACTACAGGTAGAACAATCAACGAATTTACGATTACTTCAGCAAATACGCCAAACGGCCCGACTACTTATAAATTCAACTACATCACCATTCAATAAAAACTGAGAATAACCTGATTTTTCCCCTTTACATCAAGTAAGCATAACCGTTAAAATATAACTACGTCGGAGTATAATTTTAAGGGTAATTATTGAATCCTACTGACCCTAACAATCCAAACATCAGTTCATTACCGACGTCTCCTGCACCTAGCGGGCAGGGGGCTGTTAATGATGTCCCAACTCCAGTTCAGCCTGGGGCAGTTTATCATCCGCCAACGGCAACGGATCAAATTTCTGCCGCACAATCCTCAGCACCTGGGGTCGATAACTTCAGCGCTCCTGTAGCATCTAACCCTATAAACACACAGCCAGTTTCTTCTGGCGTTGATTCGCCAACTGGTATGCAGCCAACTCCTGGTACGCCTCAGGCCGAGACTTCCTCTTACTCCCAATCGGCCGCCCCCGATGCAGCTGGTGCGCCTCTGGGGAACAACTCTCCTTTGCACCCAGAAGTTCTTGCAAAGGATCTCTGGGGTGGCGGTACGCCTCCTCCAGAAGCACCTGAAGAGCATGTAAAAACCCCTTGGTTCAAGAGCCTTTGGTTTATTTTGCTGGCAGCCCTGTTCGCAACCGGATTGATTGCTGGTGCATTCTTTATTTTTGGAAAGCCATCAGGCGACACAACAATCAATAATTCTCAAGTTAACGAGAATTACGAGGTTACGACAGTTCCATTATCGGATTTGGCATCCGACCAGATTATAACCATCGATAACGACAGCCAGCTTGCGATTAATGGTCAGCTTAGAATCAACAACTCAGCTGTTATTGAAGCTACCGAGCAGCCAGACAATCCAGAAGCCGGAATGCTCTGGTTCTCTAGCGCCAACAACACGCTTTACTACTACAACGGTACTCAGTTTGTCCCAATGAGCACCTCAATTGGTGGCGTTGCAGGCACATTGAGTTTGGGTGGCGGGCTTTCGCTAGTCAACTCCTCGATTGTAAACAGCGGGGTGATTTCGATTCAGGGGCAGGCCGGAAATGTTGATTTTGCTGCTGGTGGTGGGATCTCGATCAACGGCACAACAATTACAAACACTGGTGTGCTAGGCATAACTGCAGGTAACCCAAACCAGCTGAGCGTAACTTCGAACAATGGGAACGTTTCGATTTCACTTGCTGGAATTTCGGCTGGGGGTGTACTTATTGGCACAGCAGGTGGGGGGATAGGCACTGCCTTACCCGCTAACCCTGGTCTTTGTTTAATTTCTAATGCCTTTAACCAGCCAGAGTTTGGAAGCTGTACGGGTACTACAACAGTTACTTCGCTTAACGGTTTAAATAATGCCGTTACAATTGCTGCTGGTGCTGGAATTTCAGTAACCCCAAGTGGAAATACGTTAACAATTGCAAACACCGGAGGTGGTGTTTCCTCGATAAACACGGGAGTTGGAGCAATCAACATCCAAAACGCCTCACTCTCTGGCCAAGACATAATTATTGATACAGCCACAACTAGTGCTCTAGGGCTTGTTTCTGCAGATGGCACGACAGTCCTGATAAATGGAAGTGGAGAGTTATCAATAGGTCAAAATGTAGCCACGTCTGCCAATGTTTCTTTTAACAGCCTATCTTTAACTACTGATTTGTCAGTTTCAAACGGAGGGACTGGAGCTTCATCGTTTACTGCTGGTGGATTGCTCGTAGGTAATGGGAGTAGCCCAATTGGAGTTGTTAGTGCTCTTTCTGCAGGGCAGTGTTTACTTTCAGGTGCGGGCCCAAGTTTTACCCCAAGTTTTAGCAACTGTCCTGTGGGTGGGAATATTTCTCAGGGCTCTCAGTCGGGTGAGGCACAAAATGCAAACAGGATCGTAAAATATGGCGTAAACGCCAACACTATTACTAACTCATTACTAACAGACGACGGTTCAACAGTTACCGTTACCTCAGGAGACTTTACAGTTTCAGCCGGGACGATTACAGGAAATGGTTCAGGGATAACCAATGTTAATGCAGCAACACTCCAGGGAAATCCGGCTTCCGCTTTTGAATTAGCAATTTCAACTCTTCCTGTAACTAAAGGGGGTACGGGGTTAAATACACTAACTCAGTACGGGGTTCTGGTCGGCAATGGAACAAATAATGTTAATCCAATAACCGCTTCAGGGTCAGGACTCTGTTTTATGTCCAATGTTGGTATGCCATCATTCCAATCATGTCCAGTTGGAGGTAATTTAAGTGGTTCTGGTACCGATGGTACATTATCTAAATTTGATATAAATGGTGACTTGGTTGACTCTTTGATCTCTGAAGCGAGCGGCACAATTCTTGCTGGAGGCAAACTCATAGTCCGAGATAATTCAACTGATGCGTTTGTAGTTCAGCAGTCGCAGTTGGGCAACCAAACGCTAGTTGTCGACACTACAAATAACAATGTTGGAATTGGCTTCGCTCCTACGCTTGCAGAAATTAGGCTCCAGGTTAATGGTGCTGCACAATTCTTAGTAGACACACTTAGCAAACCAACAGCTTCTGTTGCTAATAGTGGAGCAATTTATTACGACACTGACGATCAGAAGTTCAAAATTATTGAAAACGGCGTTGAAAAAGATCTTTGTAACACTGTTAACCAGTCATGCGGTGCTGGTACCGCTGATATTACACTTCAAAGTGCTTACAGTGGCGGAAATACAATTACCACAGCAGATGCTCGAAATATCGCTTTCACATTAGCAGACACAGCAACTGATTCTAATTTCCTTGTTAATATCACGGGTTCTTCGACAGGGAAGTTCGCCGTTCAGGGAGCGGGCAACGATCTCTTTAGCGTAAATTCAACTGGTGCAATCCTTGGACAGGGTGGTCCTGGTGGAGTGGCTGGCAGCCTTTCATTTAAGAATTCACAAAATGCATACAATGTTGAGTTAAAGGCATCTACATTGACTTCCGAAACTTATACTCTGACACTACCGACAACTAACGGTAATAACCTTGAATGTCTTAAAACAGATGGCAGCGGTGTACTATCATGGGGTACTTGTGTTGTAGGGGGAAGCGGAGGTGGAATTACGGGTAGTGGAACAGCTGATACAATTCCGCTATTCACCCCGGATGGGCAAACACTTGGCAATTCGATCATTACCCAGCCCGACACAAATAACATCAACATAAATGGTGATCTTACTCTTGGTACAGCAAATTCAAAGGCTGGTTCCTTAGTATTGTCTAGTGCTTCATCGGCATACACTGTGACCTTACAGAGTGGTCTAAACTCTGGAAACTTTGCTCTAGTATTGCCAACCGACGATGGATCTCCAGATGAGTGTTTAAAAACTGATGGAAATGGTAATTTGAGCTGGACTACCTGTCTTACGGGTGGTGGTGCAGGTGGTGGAGTAACTAGCTTGAATACCTTTAGTGGGTCAGTATCTATAGCTGGAACAACAAATCAAGTTACAGTATCTAATAATTCAAACATTATTACTTTATCTCTTCCTCAATCAATTGCAACTACTAGCGCTCCTACATTTGGAGGACTCACACTCAGTGGAACTGGGCAATTAAGTCTCGGAACTAACGCATCACAAGCCGGCAAGATAACATTCTATGATGGTCAAAATTCTGGTTTTAGTGCTGTACTACAGGCAGGTGGTGCGTTTGGGGGAAATAGGACGATCAATGTTCCTGATGCAAGCGGGACTCTTGCGGTAAGTGCTTCGGGTAATATTGCACTTTCACCAGCAGGTAATATTACCTTTACAGGTCAGTTACCTATTGCCAATGGTGGAACGGGGGCAGCAAATGCACCTGCAGCAAGATCTAATTTGGGAGCAGCAGCAAGCGGGTCGAACAGTGATATAACGGCACTTTCTGCAGTTGCAACCTTGCAAAATTCATCGGGCAGCTTAACGGTTGGTAACACTAGCCATACCTTGACTTTGCAGGGTGGGGCGGCAACAAAGCTTTCGGCTACAAACGGGAGCTTTACGAGTGAGCTAGTTTTTGCTAACCCAACTGGTAATGCCACGATAACAATTCCAAATGCGACGGGAACAATTTGTTTACAAAATTCAGGTGCCTGTGGGTTCTTAACTTCGGCAGTACAAAGCTTGCAAGGTCAAACTGGAGCTCTAACCCTTACTGGAGGCACGGGTATAACGATCAACCCTGGAAGCCTAACAATAACCAATGCTGGAGTAACCTCTATTGCTGGTACGGCTAATCAGATCTCGGCTTCAGCTGCGACGGGTGGTGTAACCCTCTCTTTGCCAAATGATGTATACCTTGGAGTTAGCACATCTGCAGCTGGGACATTATCACTATGGGATAGCGACGCTACACACCGGGCGATTTTGCAGGCGGCGAACTTAGATTCGAACCGCACTTATACACTCCCGAATGCTACAGGTACTCTTGCTGTGAGTGCTATTGGTAACATTGCACTGAATTCCACGACTGGCGAAATTTCGTTTACTGGGACACTTCCAATTTCGAGTGGTGGAACCGGGACAACATCAACTCCATCTTCTGGGTCTTTGCTTATTGGCAACAGTTCAAATGGCTATACAGTAGCAACTCTAACTCAGGGTTCTGGAGTTACAATTACGAACGGAAATGGTTCGATAACAATTGCCGCTCCAAATGCAGGTTCCTGTTCAACATGTGCTAACCAATCTTTAACCAATTTGAGCGGCACGGGGATTGCTACAGATAGAGTGGCGAAGCTTAACGCCGCCGGTACAGTACTCGTCTCATCGGATATCTATGACACTGGTACGGCAATTACTGTTGGAGATGGAGCAGATAATAATCAGACAGTTAAATTGCAAGGTGGGAATACTGCTGCAGCGGTCAGTATACAATCTCTTGCTGGCGGGACTGTCAGTGTTGGTACTGACAATGTAGCAAATAATATTCAGATAGGTATTGATGCCAGCTCTGCTTCTCAAACAATAAAAGTAGGAAGCAATACATCTGGCACTGCAACATTGACTGTTGGGTCATTAACTGCATCAAGCACAACTACTATACAGGGTGGTACAGGAGTGTCGGCAATATCTATACAGCAAGGTACTGGTGGAACGGTTGCCATTGGAACGACGAATGCAGGTGTATTGTCAATTGGAAACGTTGGAAGTACTTATTCTACTACTATCAGAAGCGGTTCTGGTGGGGTTAAGATAAACCCAGCAAATGCAGTAACTGCATTCCAAGTATTGCAGAATAGCTCTGGTAATGCGCTATTAAATGGTGATACGACCAATATGAGAGTTGGTATTGGAACTGCTGCCCCCACTTCGACTTTGCATGTTTTAGGTCCAAGTTTAGCTTCCAATCCAAGTGGAAATGGAACTGCGGCAGCACCTTTGGTAACAGTTGCCGGAGGTGCGGGAGGAGACTCAACTAGTACGGATACATTTTCTGGTGTAACTGCTGGTGCTGGTGGAGGTATCAGCATTTCATCGGGAGCCGGAGGAAATAATACTCAGTATGCGTGTCCTTTTATCTGCGCTGGAGGCTCTGGTGGAGCGGGAGGGGCATTTTCAATTCAGGCTGGAGCAGGTGGCAATGGTTCTCTGTTAAATTCGTCGTACTCAACAGGGGGCGTGGGGGGTTCTTTATCGCTTCAGGCTGGCAATGGCGGTCAAGGTTGGACAGGTGGCTCAGGAGGATCGATTACTTTGCAGGCAGGGTCAGCATATGCTGGAGGGGGCTCTACCGGGACTGCTGGAAGTATTAATATTCAAACAGCCGCAAATGGTACGATAAATATTGCAACAGCAAACGCAAATAACACTGTACAAATTGGGAACATTGCTAACGCAACTACTCAAACAATTAATATTGGCAACAACGGAACAGCATCCTCACAAACAACGGTTAACATTGGTTCGTTGATTGGGGCTAGCCCGGTAACGATTCAGGGGGGAACGAGTGGTATTACTGCGAATAGCTCGACCATTTCTGGAACAGCTTTTACAGTTAACTCCTCAACAGCAACCACTGGAACGGGTCTAGCAGTAACCCCCAGCGCGCTAACCACCGGTACAGCACTTTCGGTTACAGCAAACGCACTTACTTCTGGTACTGGATTGAGTGTATCAACTACTTCGGCATCATATTTATCTGGCAACCAAGTTCAAGTTGTGCAGAGCCCTACGTATACTACCGATACAACTAACGCTACAAATCTCTTGAATTTAAACCGAACTATTACCCTAAATAATCCATCGCAGGACATTGCATTAAACAATACTGCTACGGGTAGCGCATCCCCATCATCTACATTCTTTACCTTATCGGGGAATATCACCGTGAATAGTGGGAACAATAGGTATGTTGTTGTAACTGTCCATTCAAGGGGAGCTCAAACTTGCTCTGTCTTTGGGTCACCAACTTTTGATGGTGTCTCGAACTTCACCACCATTGATAGTTACGGAGGAACAGGTGGTAACGGAGACGTTAACACGACTGTTCTTGGTATGCCCGCGCCTAATGTTGGCTCTAACAGAGCAATAAGCATTACTCTTTTCTGTGGAGGCTCGGTTTCTTCATACTATTGGTCGGCAATGGTGTTTAATAATGTATCTCAAACTGGCTCTTACTCTTCTGTCACAAGAAAGCAATCCTTCTCTTCACCAACAAGTATGGATATAGCCTCTACAAATACAACCCAAATGGCGGTTGATGCATTGACTATTAGCGGATCGTATTCAGGCGCTACAACACAGTCTGGGCAGGTAAGAGTGCTAAATAGTGGGGCCCATGGCTATTCAAGTTACCGACCAGGACAAACTACCACAACAACTATGGGCTGGAATGGTCCTAACGGAACCTCCTACTCTATAGGTTTCGCATTAAATAGAGCTTCAGCGCTAAACACTCTAACGGGTAGTGTCGCATCATTTAGCTCTAACTGTTCGGGCACAGGAAACTGCGCTGACACTTCAAATATACTGAATCTCAATCAACAGTTTTCTGGTGGAACAGGTGCAGTTCTTGCAATACAAAACGCCGGCAGCGGGCCGGATATTCAATTGAGTAAAGGAACAATCCAAACGACGGCTACGAGTGCTACAAGCACAAATTCTGTTGGAGTTTCAATAAAGAGTGGAAATGCCTCTGGAGCTACTTCTAACTCCGGAGATGTAACTATTGATTCTGGGACTGCAACCGGTTCAACAGGGAATATATACATTGGAAATGCTAATGCCTTGACTGTCCAGATCGGCAATACTAACGCCACGATTGGTACTTGGGCGAACAATAGTGGTTATAACCTGGTAATCAGCTCGGTTTCACAGCCGAGAATGGCACACGGTTCTGCAATATATAACGGCTACGTTTATGTTGTTGGCGGGCAATCAAGTAACTCAGTCGCAAATGCTGTAACAGGAGTATATTTCGCAAGACTAAACGCTGATGGATCTTTGCCCACTACAGGAGTAGGGGTTTGGTCAGATGCTGGAAATAACCTTCCAGCAAAGAGAACCTTCCATTCGGTAGTTGCCTCCAATGGATACCTTTATGCAATTGGAGGTATGGATGAGACAAGTGCTGTTAAGAATACCGTCTACTATGCCAAGATTAACTCCAACGGAACTATCGGTGCCTGGCAGACAGAGAGTGATACGATAACGGCAGTTCAAGGTCACCGCTCCTTTGCTTACAATGGCTACCTTTACGTTGTCGGTGGCTCTACAACCAGCGCCACTACAGGAGCGGTTTCGACAGTGCAATACGCAAGACTAAATGCAGATGGATCAACAGGCTCCTGGGGAACTACTACTGGCATTGGTGGCAGCTCGTTGGTTTCAAGGTATTCCCCTGGCGTAGCCGTTGGAAATGGTTATGTATACGTTGCTGGGGGGATTGATAGTTCCGGTACGGTTCATTCGACTGTTTATCTTGCAAAACTTAAGTCTGATGGAACTATTGATGCCGGTGCTTACAATGCAAGCACAAATCCGGGAGCCTGGAGGACTACTAATGCTATATCATCGGGAGGGACACAACCAAGGTACGGCTTGCAATTGGTTGCAAGCAACGGAAACTTATATGTGTTTGGTGGAACAAGTGGTGGATCACAGACAGGGGTATTCAGCGCACAACTGCAAAACGATGGATCAATTAGCTCCTGGTCAACACTTCGCTCCATGACTCTTGCCGCCAACTACCATCAAGTTGTAGCTGCCAACGGCTACTTCTACACCATTGGTGGAATAGATGGAAGCAATGCAGTTCTAAATACTGTTTACTATTCAAGCACACCAAGAGTGAAAGTCGCTGGAAGCTTAGACCTTATTGGCTCCGACAATATTGGTTTGAATGAAGGCGGAGCTGGTGGTGAGTTAACGGCAGGTAATACGCGAATTGTTGGGACGTTCGATGTAAGCGATCAGGCTAACTTTATGCAAGATGTAAAAATTGGCGGAAACCTACTTGTTGGAGGCAACCCAACCAATACCAATCCAGTATTCGCAGTTCAAAACGCAACCGGGGTGAACGCAATTCAAGTTAGTGCAAATAACCTGTCACTCACCGGAATTAACGCTAATGATACGGTTCTAAGAGTTGCTATGGATTCGGTCACCAATCGATCAATTAGTGCAGCCGGGTATATAAGTGGTCTAGCATTCAACACAGCAAACGGTGACTATGCCGAGTGGATTCCATGGTCTGGGCCAAAACCACCTGCAGGTAGCGTCATCGATTACAACGGCGCAAAGATGGTTGTCTCATCGCTAGAAACAGCAGCTGTTATCGCAAACGATAAGTTCTCGGATGGTAACTCAATACTGGTAGCGTTTACAGGACAAGTCAGCGTAAGGGTCACTGGACAAGTAAACGCGGGTGATATCCTTGTGGATAATGGTGATGGTACTGCACGAGCTATTTCGTCATCAAATGCTTCGCTATCTGATTATGTATCACGAATCGGTACTGCACTGGAAAGTGGAACACTAAACGGAAAGGTTCTTACCCTCATAGCAGGACCTGGAGCAGACTCCTCAAGGTTTAGTCAGCAAGCCAACACATTTGCAGACCTCAACGTTTCTGGATCGCTAACAACCAACGATCTGGTCGTCATGGGTAATGCATTGTTCCAAGGCAACATAACGGTTAATGGACGAATTATTACGGGTGGTGGAACTCCGCTTGCAACAGCGCTTAGTGCTGCCGGAACAGGTGCGACTGTAACTATCGACGGTAACGATAGCGCAGGTAGAATCACAATTACAACGGGTAGTGGTACAACAGCAGGCGAAATTAGTAAGATCGACTTCTCGACGACATTTGGTAAGGACGCTAAAACAAATCTCACCCCGATGAACGGCTCAGCGGCTCAACTCGAGTACTACTACTCTTCAACAAATACCAACTTTACGCTTAAGAGCAATAACCAGCTCTCTCCGAACACGACCTATATCTACTCATACTGGGTTGTAGAGTAAGGGCGTAGCGGGGCCTAGCCCCGTTGCGCCTTAACCTGTTTTCGGCTAAACTATACCCGTTCTGGCTGCGTAGCTCAGTGGTAGAGCAGAGGACTCATAAGCCTTTGGTCGCAGGTTCAAATCCCGCCGCAGCCACCAGCAATTATTTTGAGCATTTATGGATTTAAGCAAAATTGCTTGGCCAAAGCCGGGTAAATACATCATCGGAGTTTCTGGCGGGGTGGATTCGATGGTGCTTTTGCATGTTTTGGCGGCTTGGGGTGATTACGAGCTGGTACCGGTTTATGTTGATCATGGTTGGCGGGATACCGCTGAGGATTGGCGGGCGGTAGAGAGGCTGGCTGCAGAGCTTGGATTAAAGTCTTTTCGCATGGAGCTAGAACTCAAAACTAGTTCAGAGGAAGAGGCGAGAGAAGCAAGGTATAGGGTGCTACGTGAGGAAGCTAAAAAGTCGGGCTCTAACGGAATAGTCACCGCTCACCACCACGATGACTTATTTGAAACAGTTCTTATAAATGTTATTCGTGGAACTGGCCGTCATGGGCTTACACCTTTTTCGGACGATTCAATTTTGCGCCCGATGCTTAATATTCGACGAAGCCAAATTGAGCTCTATGCGAGTGAGCACAATATTGAGTGGGCTGAAGACCCTAGCAATAAAGACACCAAATACTTAAGAAATCGCATCCGACATGAGCTGATTCCCAACCTAAGAAATGAAGCGAAGGCCAAAATTGAGCAGCAAATATTAGAGGCGCAAACTCTTAATAAAGAGGTGGATGAAGAGTTACAAAAATTAATCAATAAAAAAGGGCATTTAATTGAAATTCCGCTCCAAAATGCAATCAACCAAACGCCCCAAGCTATTCAAGAAGTGATCGTTTTTGCTGCGCGCCAGCTTGAGCCGGGCGTCGAAATTAATCGTCGAGCCGTTGAGCAACTGGCAATTGACCTAAAAAATGATCGGTTAAAAAAGCCCAGAGCGCTGTCCAAGCGGTTGTCCGCAAGCGCCTCGCATGGTACATTTACTATTGCATTTAAGGCTCGTTAAAGCAGTAAATCGCTAGTGCTTTAAACGCCAAGCATCGCTTGTAGAAAGGATTATTTATGAAAAAACGATCACGAAGTTTTCTGATTCTTATTGGCATTTTGCTGCTTCTTGCTGTTACCGCTGTTATTTCTGTTCCACAGCAAAAAGTTGAAAAGGTTGATATCTCTCAGATGATTCAAGACGTCAAAGACGGCAAGGTCGAAAAGCTGACCGTTTCTGGCGACAAGGTTACAGCTACCCCCAAGGATGACAACGCTGCAGTAAAAGAAACAACCAAGGAGCCAAATACCAGCCTTAACGATTATGGGGTTGATTACAGTAAGGTAAACGTTGAGGTAAAGTCGGACGACACGACTCTTCGTTACATTTTGGCTGGGATCTTTAGCTTGCTACCATTCTTATTAATAGGAGCGTTCTTGTTCTTTATGATGCGCCAGGCGCAGGGCTCGAGCAATCAGGCAATGAGCTTTGGTAAAAGCCGGGCTCGGTTGTTTGGAAGCGACAAGAAGAAGGTTTTGTTTAAAGACGTTGCCGGAGCAGAAGAGGCAAAGCAAGAGCTTACCGAGATTGTTGAGTTCCTAAAGTACCCATCGAAGTTTGAGGCGCTTGGTGCCAAGATTCCAAAGGGAGTTCTGCTTTTTGGACCTCCCGGAACCGGTAAAACTTTGATGGCACGTGCTGTCGCAGGCGAAGCTGGTGTACCATTCTTTAGTATTTCGGGCTCTGAGTTCGTTGAGATGTTCGTGGGTGTTGGTGCTAGCCGCGTTCGAGACCTCTTCGCAAAAGCTAAGAAAAATGCACCATGTATCATCTTTATTGATGAGATTGATGCTGTCGGTCGCCAGCGTGGAACCGGCATGGGCGGCGGACACGATGAGCGCGAGCAGACACTGAACCAAATTCTTACAGAGATGGACGGTTTTGAGCAGGGTACAAACGTAATCGTGATGGCTGCAACCAACCGACCAGATGTTCTTGACCCAGCGCTTCTTCGACCCGGACGATTTGACCGCCGAGTTACTCTCGATGCTCCTGACGTTCACAACCGCAAGCAGATTCTAGAAGTTCACTCCGAAGGTAAGCCTCTTGATAAAAATATCGACCTCATGAAGATAGCGAAGAAGACGCCGGGATTTTCTGGAGCTGATTTGGCTAACTTAGTTAACGAGGCCGCTATTCTTGCTGCTCGCAACAATCAAAAGAAGATTTCGCAAGCCGATCTCAATATTTCGGTTGAAAAAGTTCTACTTGGTCCTGAGCGCAAGAGTCATGTGCTCAATGAACAAGAGAAGAAGATTAC
>ERZ724505.738-NODE-738-length-19732-cov-7.267012_pt1 | contig 19732 bp, 13 predicted proteins | sample MGYA00376038_ERZ724505 | MGnify/ENA primary metagenome ERZ724505 (study PRJEB28724, sample SAMN07190884) | wastewater metagenome | isolation source: effluent of sewage treatment plant in Hong Hong | place: Hong Kong | collected 2016-03-17 ...
GGGTCCGGGTCAAGGGGGGGGGGGGGGGGGGGGGGGGGGGGGGGGGGGGGGAGGAGGGGGAGGTGGCGGTTCTGGAGGAGGTGTGAGTTTTTCAGGTCGTGCCTATCCTCGTAGTACGATTACTTTTTTGAAAGATGCTCAAGTGGCAGCAACTACTATTGCTGACTCGCTTGCTCAGTTTTCTACAACTCTTTCAAACTTAACACCGGGCAACTATACTTTTTCTGTATATAGTGAAGACGCACAAGGTAGGCGATCAAGCCTCCTTACTTTTCCTGTGGGTGTTACTGCAGGCGTTGTCACGAACATTACGGGTATCTACATTACACCCACGATTGCGGTCGATAAGTCTGAGGTAAAAAAAGGTGATGATATTGCCATTTTCGGACAAACCGCCGTACAGAGCGACGTTACGATACAAGTCAATTCCGATGAGCCATTTTTTGTAAAAACAAAAGCAGATGCCGGAGGGGTGTACTTATTTAATTTTGACACTACACCTCTCGAGTATGGTGATCACAGTACAAAGTCGAAGAGTGCAATCGGCGGAGAGATCAGTTCATACAGTTCTGCTGTAGGGTTTAAGGTTGGTGATAAAAATGTGGGCGTTGTTGTCGCACCGCGTGCCTGTACTGTTCGTGGTGACGTGAACAAAGACTGTCGTGTAAACCTCGTTGATTTCTCAATTGTTGCGTATTGGTACAAGAGAGCGTCGCCACCAGCACATGTTGACCTTAATAACGACAAAAAGGTTACCCTTGTTGACTTCAGTGTGCTCGCCTTTAATTGGACTGGTTAATTTTCCTATCATGCTTACTAAAACGTTCTTTATTTTTGTTTTTTTCTTTGTTTTGCCCATAGTAACCTTTGGCGCTACTTTTAGCGTGGAGGCCCCCGAGAGTGCTTCTCTAGGAGAAGAATTTTTGGTTCGTGTTTTTGTAGATACAGAAGGCGATGTTTTAAACGCCCTTTCTGGTTCTGTGCCACTGGAGAAAAAAAGTTTTTCAATTGAGCGTATCTATGATGGTGAGTCAATTGTTTCCGTGTGGGTCGATAGGCCTCTTTTTGATACAAATACTGGCCGGATCACTTTTTCTGGTTTTACACCAGGAGGGTTTGTAGGCAAGCACCTCATTTTTTCTTTTGTTGTGAAGGCAAAAGAAAGCGGTCTGTTTGAAACCAGGGTAGGAGAGGCTGTTGCTCTTAAAAATGACGGTGAAGGCTCTTCGGCCACCGTTGTTTCTCTGCGAGGCAGAACATCGGTCTCACAGAATGTTTCTACATCAACGGTTGCTTTTACAGATAGTGTGTCTCCAGAAGTTTTTGAACCCGTTATTTCTCAATCTGAATTAATGTTTGAAGGTAGGCCGTTTGTGTCGTTTGCTACGCTTGATAAGGGGTCTGGAATCGATCATTATGAATATACATATGCTTTTTTCATGCCCCGTACATCGAGCTGGAAAGGCGCAGAGAGTCCTTTTGAACTGGAGTCACGTGGTTTCTCTAAAAGAATTTTCATCAAAGCTGTTGATAGGATGGGAAATGAGCGCGTGGTGAGTGTTGTGGGTCCAACCTACTACCGCACGATATTGTTGTGGGTTATACTTAGTGGGATTGTTTTATGCGTTCTCTTTTTTACAAGACGTTTTTTTGTATCGCGCTCCTAGGTTTTTTTGTAGCACCTAGTTTTGTTTTTGCTGATACGCTTTCATTTTCTCCGGCAACGGGTTCATATACCTCTGGTAGAACTTTTCCGATAACGGTTTTTGTTTCTTCGCCCAGTCAAGCGATTAATGCCTTGTCTGGGGAAATTTCATTTCCACCAGACAAGCTCCAGCTCGTTTCGATTTCTAAAACAGGAAGCATTCTCACACTTTGGGTTCAGGAACCTACATTTTCTAACACAGCAGGGACGGTAAGTTTTGCGGGCGTTGTCCCAAATCCGGGTTTTACTGGTTCCGTGGGAAATATTCTTACTCTTAATTTTAAAGTTGTAGGGCAGGGTAGTGCTACTGTTAAATTCAGCGCTGGTGAAGTTCTCGCAAATGATGGTAATGGCACAAACATTTTAAAACGTCTTAATAACGGAGTATATACTCTGGGTTCGGCGCCTATTCCTGTACCAGAACCAGCTCCTGTAGCCCCAGCACCATCAACGTCTGGAGCACCAGTAATCGTTTCTTTGACGTATCCAAATTCAACAACATGGTACCGAGAGACAACAGGTGAGTTTAGTTGGAAGATTAGTAAGGATGTTATAGCAAGTCGCGGACTTCTCAATAAGATTCCTAATTCTGATCCTACAAATTCAGTTACTCCTCCTATCAGTTCAAAAGAGATTAACAATATCGAAGACGGTGTGTGGTATTTCCATGTTGGTTTAAAAACGGCTGCCGGATGGGGACCGACTGGACATTACTTATTTAAGATTGATACAAAGCCACCGGAGTCCTTTACTATTAAAGAAGTTCCTCGTGAGGACAAAACAGATCCACAGCCTAAGTTTCTGTTTTCCGCTATTGATCTCACATCAGGTATTAACAGATACACTGTTACTGTCGATTCGGGTATAACCGAGGTTTGGAAAGATGATGGAACAGGTATATATCAGTCAAAAGCGCTTCCTCCGGGAGATCATACTATTTTGGCACGGGCATATGATGAGGCAGGTAATTCAATTGTTGCTTCTGCAGATTTTTATATCAAACCTATTGAACAGCCTGTCATCACCTCATATACAGAAAAAGTTACCAATGATAATCCTGTTGTGGTGAGCGGTACGGTAACTCCGGGTGTTTCGGTGCGTCTTGTCATGCAAAAGACAAAGGGTGAGCCTATTGAAATTATGGTAAGTCCTGATGAGAAGGGTAATTTTATAGGAGAGTTTGCTGAGCCTCTCACTCGGGGTGTTTATAAGTTGTGGGCTATTGCTGTAGATGATAGGGGCGCACAAAGCGAACCGACTTCACCAAAAATTGTTTTGATTCAAACATGGTGGGGTGCACGTATCCTAAGTCTTCTCTCTGTCTTTATACCGCTCCTTGCTCTACTTTTCTTGCTCGCACTCCTCATTATGTATGGAATTCACCGTCTTCGAATGATGCAAAAGAAGATGAAGCGAGAATTTTATGGCATAGAGCATATGGCTGACGACGTATTCCTTTTGCTTAAGAAGGCTATTGAGGAAACAGTGGGCACTCTCGATCAGGCAAAAAATAAAAGAAGCCTTAACGAGGACGAACAATTAATACATAAAAAACTTCAAAAGAAACTTGATGAGGCTGAAGAGGCGATACTTAAAATTAAACAAGCTGAAAAAGAAATAGATCAGTAGTTTTTGTGCTTTGCCAAAAGCCACGCAATCCTCTATATTTATCAGGCATATGTAGTATGCCGATGTAGCTCAGTTGGTAGAGCACGTCATTGGTAATGACGAGGTCTCCGGTTCGATCCCGGACATCGGCTCCCTCACTTTGTGGGTAAGAAATATCACAAGCCAAAGTAGCTCAGTTGGTAGAGCACCGCTTTCGTAAAGCGGGGGTCGTGAGTTCGATCCTCACCTTTGGCTCATCTCGCATATTATGGATAAAGAAATTCTCAAGAAAATAGAGGAGATTGAGCATCGCATGCAGGATGTTGATTTTTGGAATGATAAGGATAAGGCCCAGGCCCTCTTGAGAGAGCTTACACTGCTTCGAGCACAGCATGCAGAGGCGGGTAAATATGAAAAAGGTAATGCAATCGTAACTATATTTTCTGGTGCTGGAGGTGATGATGCAGAAGATTTTTCACGAATACTTTTTGAGATGTACCAAAAGTACATTGTTAAAAAAGGATGGTTTCTCTATTTGATTCACAAAAACGATAATGACCATGGTGGCTTTAGAAATATTACGTTTGAGGTTGAAGGTAAGGGTGCGTACGGATTACTCAAGAACGAGTCAGGTGTTCACCGTCTCGTGCGCATTTCTCCTTTTAATGCAAAAAAATTAAGACACACGTCTTTTTCTATGGTGGAGGTTATTCCTAAATTTGAAAAGACACACACGTCGGATATTGAATTGCCTGATAAGGAATTGCAGATATCGATAGCTCGGGCAGGAGGTCCAGGGGGACAAAATGTAAACAAAAGGGAAACAGCTGTTCGTATTGTACATATACCTACAAAACTATCTGTTCACGTGACATCAGAACGCTCCCAAGCTCAAAACAAGGAAAAGGCTCTCGATATTTTACGAGGTAAAATATTTAAACTGCGTGAAGATGAACGTATCGCAAAAGAGAAAGGTATGTATATTTCAAAAACAACTGATGCAGAATGGGGAAATCAAATACGTTCGTATGTTCTTCATCCTTATAAAATGGTTAAGGATCATCGCACTGATGTGGAAACGGCTCAAATCGACAACGTTCTCGAGGGAGATATTGATCTTTTTATCGAAGCAGAGAAATCTTTGTAATGTTTAAAAATGGGTTTTGTACAAGTTTTTGTAAACTAAACCTCGGTCTTAATGTATGGTATTCTTAAGAGTACATAACGATTATTTTTTGAGCCATCCATGATCCATTTTGATAAAGTAACCAAAATATATTTCGATGATTCTGTCGCGCTAAGTGACGTGAGTCTTTCTGTTAAGCCAAAGGAGTTTGTATCGATTGTGGGGCATTCGGGTGCGGGAAAAACAACCCTCATCAAAATGATTTTGGCAGAGGAGAAACCTTCTCGAGGTACTGTTCTGTTTGAAAAGATTGATATTCATCGTCTTAAAAATAAAGATATTTCAAAATTGCGTAGACGTATTGGAACAGTTTTCCAAGATTTCAAACTTTTACCAAACAAGACGGTATTTGAAAATATTGCTTTTGCTATGGAGGCCGCTGGTAGGACAGATGAAGAGATCGCTTCTGACGTACCTCACGTGCTTGACCTTGTAGATCTCGGTAAAAAAATTTGGAACTTTCCCAAGGAGCTTTCTGGAGGAGAGCGCCAGCGTGTAGCTATTGCTCGGGCGATTATTAATCAACCTGATATTATTATTGCTGATGAGCCAACAGGAAATCTCGATCCTATAAACACGTATGAGATTGTCCAGATTCTCAAAAAAATTAATGATCTCGGTACTACTATTATTTTGACCACACACAACAAAGGAGTCGTTGAATCCATAGGAAAGCGTGTGATTACTATGGAAAAAGGCAAAGTAGTTCGGGATGATGAAGGTGGTATTTATGCGATGTAATCGTGATAATATAAAACTGTATGTGGATCACATTTAAGCGAGTATGTAAGGCGGGTTTCGTGAGTTTCTGGAGAAACGGATTCGTTTCGCTGTCTTCTGTTTTTATTATGGCGATTACTCTTTTTGCTTTTGGTGCGGTTATATTTTCGAGTGCGCTTCTCAATGCCTCTCTTGAGGAAATAAAAAGCAGAGTAGACGTTAATGTGTACTTTGTATCAACCGCTACGGAGGATGATGTTCTCGCTATAAAAAAACGTCTAGAGGCATTACCTGAAGTTGCTACTGCTGAGTATGTCTCAAGAGAGCAAGCACTCGATACTTTTAAAAAGAAACACGAAAACGATGAAGTGACACTTCAGGCCCTTGCGGAACTCGATGACAACCCTTTTGGTGCGGTGATTAATATTAGAGCAAAAGAAACTTCACAGTATGAGAGCATTGCTCAATTTTTCCAGTCGCAAACTATTATTTCTCAAGACGGTTCAAGTATTGTCGACAAAATAAATTACTATCAAAACAAGGAGGCGATTGATATGCTCTCTCGTATGATAGAAGGGGGAAGGAAACTTGGTGCGGGCATAACACTTGCCCTCGTGCTTTTGTCTGTACTCATTTCATTTAATACAATTCGACTCGCTATTTTTATTGCTCGTGATGAAATTGCGATCATGAAACTTGTAGGTGCAAGCAATCGATACATTAGAGGGCCTTTTGTGGTGTCTGGTGTGATGTACGGTGTTATTGCTGGAGTTGTGACGCTGGGTCTTTTTTATCCAGCAACGTACTGGTTTGCTTCGGTCGCACAAAACTTTTTTGGCGGACTCAACTTGTTTAGCTACTATGTTTCTCATTTTGCCCAAATCTTTGGTCTTATCCTTGGTGCGGGAATGATTCTCGGAGCGCTCTCGAGTTATTTGGCAGTGCGAAAGTATTTAAAAATGTAGTTTCATATGCTGATTTTTTAACCGATGAAAAAACACAAATATATTTTTGTTGTTGGTGGTGTTATGTCTGGTGTAGGTAAGGGAATTACTACGGCGTCACTCGGAGCAATCCTTCAGGCGAAGGGTTTTAGGGTCAACCTTGTAAAGGTTGACCCTTATCTCAATGTTGATGCAGGTACCATGAATCCGACTGAGCACGGAGAGGCTTTTGTGCTTGATTCGGGCCTTGAGACTGATCAAGATATGGGAAATTATGAGCGTTTTTTAAACAAGAGTTTGTCTCATGATGACTATATTACAAGTGGAATGGTGTACCTTCATGTGATTCAAAAAGAGAGGGCTCTTGGGTACGGTGGAAAATGTGTTGAAGCAATTCCTCATATTACCAATGAGATTCTAAGGAGAATCGAACACTCTGCGCTCGTAAACAAATCAGAAATATCGGTCATTGAAATCGGAGGCACTATTGGCGACTATCAAAACGCACTTTTTATTGAAGCGGCACGAATTCTCAAGGTGCGCTGTCCGGAAGACGTCATGACTATTATGGTAAGTTTTTTGCCCGTACCAGGAACTCTTGGTGAAATGAAATCAAAACCAACTCAGAATGCTGTGAGACAACTCAATTCCTATGGAGTTCATGCCGATATGATTATTGCTCGGTCAACACATTCTCTCGATAAGAAAAGAAAAGAGAAAATTGCTGACGCGACTTCTGTTCCTGTGGATCATATTATTTCAGCTCCTGATATTGAGAGTATTTATGATGTACCGCTTAATTTTGCAAAGGATTCAATTGGTGACACACTATTGCGTATTTTACGTTTGAAGCATAAAAAACAAGAAGAGGGTCTGCATGCGTGGAGTACTTTCGTGTCAAAGACGAAACAGGCAAAGAAATCAGTCAAAATTGGTATTGTTGGAAAATATTTTGATACCGGAGATTTTGTTTTGTCTGATGCATACATTTCGGTTATTGAAGCTATCAAGTTTTCTTCTTTTGATCTCGGTGCAAAACCCGAAATAGTTTGGCTCAATGCAAAGGATTTTGAGAATAAAAAAGAAGCAGTTTCTGTTTTGAAAGAATATGATGGTGTTGTTGTACCGGGTGGTTTTGGAGAAACAGGTATAGAGGGGAAGATTCGCGCTATCGAGTTTTGTCGAAAAAATTCAATTCCATATTTCGGTTTGTGTTATGGAATGCAACTCATGGTCGTAGAGTACGCTCGTAATGTTCTCGGTCTGGTGGATGCTCATACTACAGAAATACGACCAGAAACGAAAAATCCCGTCATTCATATTATGCCCGAGCAAGAAAAGAAGCTTTTGAAAATGGATTATGGAGGAACGATGAGGTTGGGATCGTATCCGGCTCGGATTAAAAAAGGTACTGTTGCGTATGAGGCATATAAAGAAGAGGGTATTTCCGAGAGGCATAGACATCGTTTTGAGGTGAATAGTGCCTACGTACAAAGTCTCGAGAAGGCAGGGCTCATTTTTTCGGGAACGTCTCCTTTTGGTGATCTGTGTGAGATTGCTGAGTTACCAAAAGACAAACATCCGTTTTTTCTCGGTACACAGTTTCATCCAGAACTTAAGGCTCGACCGCTTGCTCCTCATCCGCTTTTTACTGCCTTTATAAAAGCGTCTCTCAAAAATAAAAAAATCTAGATCGTGAATAAGAAAGAAATTTTCATTAGTTTGGGTGCGCTGGTCTTCTTCTTTTGGATGTACTACAGCCCATCGTTTATTTTTAATGACACGGGTATTCGGGGTTTTTTTGCTAAGGGCTCTCTGGAGGGAGAGGTAAAAGAGGGAACACTCAAGGTTGCGGAGAAGTCTACTTCGTTTGATTTTTTTTCCCTGTTTCATAAGGAAGCTCGCGTTCTTTTTGTGGGTGACAGTATGTTTGACCGAACGATACGGTCACGTGCTTCGACGCACGGTGAGAACTTTATCTTTTCTTGCGTGAAAGATTTTCTCACCTCTTTTGATGTTGTTGTTGCAAATCTCGAGGGTCCCGTGACGTCGTTTGATTCAAAGAGTGTGGGTACCGTACCCGGGCAAGAGGGAAACACTACGTTTACATTCTCGCCAACTATTCCCAAAGTACTCTTTGATCATAATGTGAGGGTGGTGTCTCTGGGCAATAACCACATAACAGATTTTGGTCGAGAGGGTGTAGAAATGACACGTTTGTATTTAAAAAAAGCATCAGTAGATTATTTTGGAGACCCGTTTGATTCTAAAAAGAAATCAACAGTCGTTTCTGTTCCGGGCGCCACCCTTGGAATTGTTGGATACAATCAGTTTCTAGGAGTAGATACGGTAGCGCAAACAGTAGAAGAGATTGAGCGTCTCAATGACGAAGTTGATCATGTGATTGTGTTTAGTCACTGGGGCGATGAGTACGTAGATGCAAATCAGTTTCAAAAAAGCTCAGCACGGACATTTATTGATGGGGGCGCTGATGTGGTTTTTGGGGCTCATCCTCATGTGATTCAAAAGAGGGAGGAGTATAAAGGAAAGACTATCTACTATTCTCTGGGTAATTTCGTATTTGATCAGTATTGGGATACCTCAGTGCGTAAAGGCCTTGGAGTAGAGATGGTTGTCCGTGGGGATGAACTTTCTTTTGTGGAGCATGTTTTTGAACTTGGACGTGATGGACGGACATGTCTAGTCCTTGAATAAAAGGCATTTTTCGGGTATTTTGGTAGGGCTACGTCTAGAGGTTAATTGTTAAAAGTTGTCCGTTCTTTGTTAATTTATTATTGCCGGATCGTCTAAAGGTAGGACGTCGCTCTCTGAAAGCGAAAATTTTGGTTCGATTCCAAGTCCGGCAACAAAAACAAAAATCACCCGTAAGGGTGTTTTTTGTTGCCGGAAGGAAGCGTGGAGACGCTTCCGTCTTGGAATCGAACGCCGGAGCGGGACCCGACGGTTTCCGGCGGGAGCGAGGCGGTGCTCGACTTATTTTTATTTATAAAAATAGAAGTCCTCTTGTGGGATAGACAAAACTTTTTGACGAAAAAGTTTTAGTCGAGGTCGATAAGCGAAGCGGTCCAAGCCCACCCTCGCTTTCAGATTTGCACATATCCCAAAAACAATTAGACTTCTCATTGGTGTCACGTACTGTATGAGCTTCGGCTCAGTGTGAGTAATACACGAACAACCTACTGCATAGTTGGGGTCTAGCTGCTTTCGGGCAGGAACCTGATAGGGTGGAATTCGCATGAATTCTTAACCAAAGAGGCATGAGGTTTGTCGGTCTGAGAACAATGCCGTGGCGTATAAAACGCTGAGTGCTCTGCCGAGGGTTCGTGGCCTATCAGCTAGATGGTGAGGTAATGGCTCACCATGGCCAAGACGGGTAGCTGATCTGAAATAACGATCAGCCAAGGTCAGTACAATGTCTACACCACTGGTCCCATCAACACGCGCAACTTCCGGATTAGATACCCGGAAGCGTTGATGGGACCTTTTTTAATATCGTCGAGCACTGTAATCATACACAGGCCATCTCCTTGACCGCGCACACCATTACCTTTACCATGTTACCCAGTATGAACCTTATTATCAGAGACGTTTTGGTAAACCCACCCACGTGGTTTCTGTCGTTTCGTGATCTGACTCTTTATTGTAATGTTTTTCTAAAAACAGACATTGTTATTGAGTCAGCGTATCCTGATGTATATTATCGATGGATTAAACCTAAAGGAGGCATGGATTTTATTGAGGACTTTGTTCGTCCTGGAAGCGAGGATGGTGTTCGCCTCGATATTGAGCACAATTTTCCACGGTCAGTCATAACTGACCGTATTGCTCCAGAAAATGTCCATATTCTGATACAAAAAATCCGTAGATATCAACATGTATAAAAACCGCCCTCTGTAGGGCGGTTTGTTTTTTTGGTTTATACTTAATGTATATGTCCACAAATATAAAAACGATCGGTAGTCTTGTTTTGCTTGCCTTGATTTTTTTTGGTTTTAAAAATTATGAGCAGATTGTAACCCTGCTCAGTCCTTTTTCTCAGGTAGCGTTGATAACAGGTTCCGGCTCTGGTTTGGTTGCTCACTACACATTTGACGAAGGTTCGGGTGATGGGGCACTTGATGCGGTGAGTGGAAATTCAGCAGTGCTTGTGGGTAGTCCCACATGGACTAGTGGAAAAGTAGGAGGGGCTCTGTCTTTTGATGGTGTTGATGATTATGTTCGAACCTCTTCTAATCCAACCTCTGCATATCCGGCAAGTTTTTGTGCGTGGATAGAGCCTAAAAAAACAGGGAACGGTTTTTCTTCGTCTGTCATAAACAATATTGGTATAGAGTTTTATCTTGTTGAGGGTGACTCCGAGAAAAAAAGTCTGCAAGTATACAACTCCTCAGGTTCTCTCAGCTCTCCGTTCGGAAGTATTACTCCTAATATGTGGCAACATGTGTGTACAACAATCGAGGCTGACTCTGTCGCACGTCTCTATATAAACGGTTCTCTTGTATCTGGTCCGCGTACGCTCGGAAAAATGGTGACTTCTCGAAACATGACTATTGGTTCTCGAGCGCTTGGCGGGGCGTACCTTCTTTTTAAAGGATCAATCGATGATGTGCGTGTTTATAACAGATCACTTTCTGCTTCCGATGTTCAAGAGTTATATTTGATTGGATCACCAGTAGGTTCTGTTCCTCAGAATGATCAGTCTACTACTGGTGGAGTAGCAACCCCTGTGCCGCCCGTACCTACTATACCGACTCCAGACATTGTTGTGCCTGAAGTCAAAAAAATTAACATCTCAACTACAAAAGCAGGCACTGGATCGGGAACTATCACTGGTGGGGGAATATCGTGTGGTAGAACTTGTTCTGTCTCAGTTCCTGCAAATACCACGTTATCTCTTTCAGCTGTGCCCGCATCAGGCTCTACGTTTATTGGGTGGTCCGGCGGTTCTTGCTCAGGAAATGGTTCTTGCTCAGTTACAGCATCAATTGATACAACGGTTACCGCTACGTTCGGAACAAAAAGTATTAGCGGGCTCGTTCCTGCTAGCCGAGTTGTGGATTGGCAGGCAAAAGTGAATGTCGGTGTTCCTGGAGGTATACCTACAAATAGAAGCAAGTGTGTGACTACAGAATGTCAAAATCTTGAAAATGCCTCTGCACAGTACAGAGATGGTAGTACAGACGCGTCTTCACTCATTACAAGTGCGGTTGCTTCTGCGCCAGCAAACACATTCGTGTATATTCCAGAAGGTACGTGGCAAATGACCAAGGGAATTTTTATAGGTAAGGATAAGGACTCTATAACTGTCCGTGGGGCAGGTGTAGACAAGACCATTCTCGACTGCCGTACTACTGGTAGTACCGGCTGTGTCAGTGTTTCAGACTCTAGTGATTGGCAGTGGCGTTCACCCGCAACAGGTAATACTGTAAGCAGTGGTCTTACTAAAGGAAGTACTACTGTGCGCATTCCAGACACATCGTCATTCTTTGTTGGCCAGCTTGTACGTATTTCTGTCGAGAATGATCCTTATGTGCCGGTGATTAGTGTTGCCGGCTTTCAAAATTTAAGACGTCAGTTTTCTCGGGTAACTGCAAAGACAAGTGATTCGCTTTCTTTGTTCCCAGCGGTATATCTCGATGCGAATGGTTTCGGTGCAAAAATTCACGGCGCTCAGAATCAGGTTGATTTTGTTGGAGTGGAAGATCTAACGATTGATGGCACAAAAGGTAGCCACACGTTCAGTGTGATTTTTGAGCAAACGTATGGTTCATGGCTTAAGAATGTAAAAGTTGTTGGCGCAAAGAATTACGGTGTCTTTGTAAATACCTCTTTGCAGTTTGAAATGAGACATAGTTATATTGGTCCCGTTAAGAATTCTGGAACAAATGGAGCGGGGTTGCTCGTGAATACTGCCTCAGGGTCACTCTTTGAGGACAATATTATTTTGGATTCATTCCCTAATATTGAAGTGAACCACGGTGCATCAGGAAACGTTTTTGCCTATAACTTTATTAAAAAGAAAAACGGTCAAATTTCAATAGACTCGAATCACGGGCCACACAATCAATTCAATCTTTATGAAGGAAATGTGAGCACGAACCTCATGAGTGATGGTTACTTCGGTAGCGAGTCTGACACGACACTCTTTAGAAACTGGTTTCATGGTAACAGTATGATTGAGATCGATACGCGAGCGTATTGTTTGAGTCTCAAGCGTTTTTCTCGCAACTTCTCTGTTATAGGTAACATGTTTGGAGGCCCTCGCCATACAACCACATCTCGTTGTGATTACTATCATGGACAGCCAAATATAGGTAACCCTTTTTCTGAGGGAACTGCTCAGTTGAGCAAGGGTGATTCATGGGTTGATTGGAGTCCAAACTCAGGAACAACTATTCGAGGTGTTCTGGTGGAGAGGACGGATGATCAGCATGGTGTATTAAAGATTGTCTCAGGTACTTTGCACGCAGACCAGATTATCACCGTTGCCTCATCAACAATTCTTGTGAGGAAGTTTGCAAACGGATTGGCAACTATAGATTCTTCACCGTGGGGAAGCGCAGCGAAAATTCCTCCACTATCAAATACTGAGTATAAAATTGAGCCTGGTGCGGGAGGCTTTCAGGAGCTCGATCTTGATGTTGAAGCGACCACAATAAAGAAGGGCAACTGGAACTCTTTTGATGGCACAATACCAGCATCTGAGAGTTTGAGCGCTGACATGTTACCAGATAGTCTCTATCTCTCGGTTAAGCCCGCATGGTTTGGTGATTTGTCATGGCCAGCAATCACGCCACATAATCCAAAACTCGATCTCACTATTATTCCTGCTGGATACAGATATATTCACAACAAGGAGGTTCCGGGAGCTATACAGTAAATAGCGATAGGGTTAATCAAAAAAACGACACGAAGCTTGACTTTGTGTCGTTTTAGGTATATACTATATGAGTAACTATATCTCTGCCGGTTTCGTTTGTGGATTTGATCCGTAAACCTCTAAGCCTCACGTAGGCCTTATTTAAACCTCACGAGACGACCTAGTCGCTTTATTATTCTAATGACTAGAGGTTATCGAGGTGTTTTTTGAACATCTCGTTTTTAAAGTAATGTTCAACAAAAATTTAAGAAAAGCAGACCACGACAGGTCTTTTTCAAAGTCACCTCGAGGTGGTGGTTTTCGTTCTGAGAGAACTCGAAGTGGTTCTCGTGATGGTGCGAGTTCACAGCGAAGCTCTGGTACATCTCAATCGAGTTCATACTCGGGTGGTTTTCGTCGTTCTGGTCCAGTAAGCCGTGGTGGACGCCCAGGTGGCTTTCGTGGAAGAGGAGGTGGCGGTAGGGGTGGAGGCCGTAGTGAGCGCATTGATTTTTCGCGTTTCGTAAACAAAGCGATTATCACTGAAGAGGTAGAGCATTTCAAACCTGAGCATTCATTTGCTGATTTTAAAATAGAAGCAGAGCTCAAGAAAGCAATTATTGCCAAGGGGTATGAAACACCTACACCTATTCAGGATAGGGCTATTCCTCACATTCTATCGGGTACTGACATTGTCGGTATTGCAAACACAGGAACTGGAAAAACCGCTGCGTTTCTCATTCCTCTCATACATAAAGTACGTCTCAATCCACGCGAACAGGTGATGATTATTGCTCCTACTCGTGAGCTCGCTATTCAGATTGAATCTGAGCTCAAGGGTTTTGTCTCAGGAATTAAAACTGGTGCAAAAGTATATTCAGTGTGTTGCGTTGGAGGTATGCCTATCGGTCGTCAGATCAAGGATCTCCAGTATCAATATAACTTTGTTATAGGAACACCGGGACGTCTCAAGGATCTCATTGATAGAAAAATGATTACTCTTTCTGAGTTCTCAACAGTGGTACTCGATGAGGCAGACCAGATGCTCGATATGGGATTCATTAACGATATGCGCTCTATTATGGGTGGTATGCCGAAGGCCAGACATACTCTCTTCTTCTCAGCTACACTTTCTCCTGATATTGAAAAAATCATTAAGGATTTCCTCAAGGATCCTGTACGTATTTCAGTTAAGACTCAGGATACTGCAAAAAACGTTGATCAAGATGTTGTGCGTATTACTCGCGATAAACAAAAGATTGATGTTCTTCATGACCTCTTGAAACAAGAAGGTTTTCTCAAGGTTCTTGTTTTTGCTCGTACGAAACATGGGGCAGAAGAAATTTCTCGAGAACTTGCTCGCAAGGGTTTCAAAGCAGAATCAATACATGGAAATAAAAATCATGGTCAACGCCAGAGAGCTCTCAAGAGTTTCAAAGACAGTCATGTGCAGGTGCTCGTAGCGACTGATGTGGCTGCACGAGGTCTCGATATTGCTGATGTAAGTCATGTGATCAACTATGACATACCTGCAACATACGATGATTACGTTCACCGTATTGGGCGTACAGGTAGAGGTAACAAAAAAGGTAAAGCTTTGACCTTTATCAACTAAATAGGTAAAACCGCCGAGAGGCGGTTTTATTTTGTTACAATGAGTCTCATATGACTCAAGAGAGAGCACTCGATATTCTAAAGACAGGGGCGTCTGTTTTTCTCACAGGGGAGCCGGGGAGTGGTAAAACACATACCATCAATCAGTATGTTGCGTACTTGCGCGAGCACGGTATTGAGCCAGCAATTACAGCTTCGACAGGAATTGCCGCTACACACATAGGAGGTATGACCATACACGCGTGGTCAGGCATAGGAATAAAAAAGTACTTAGCCGAGGAAGATTTGGACCAGCTCAGTACAAATGAGCGCCTTGTGAGACGAATCAGTCAGACCGCAGTACTTATTATCGACGAGATATCTATGCTCTCCGCCGAGACGCTTTCTATGGTTGATGCTGTCACGAGGTCTATTCGCAGAAATGAGGAACCATTCGGTGGTATGCAGGTTGTTTTCGTAGGAGACTTTTTTCAACTGCCACCTGTCTCAAGGGCGGGTGATGAGGTGGCATCTTTTGCTTTTAAGTCTCCCGTGTGGACGGAAGCACGAACAATCGTATGTTATCTTTCCGATCAGTACCGACAGGAAGACCCGGAATTCTTGTCTTTTTTGACACAGATACGAAAAGGGGAAATACATCCTGATACGCATTCGCTTTTGCTTGAAAAAAAGGTTGTTTTGGATGAGGGTGACTCAAGAACCCGTTTGTATTCACACAATATCGATGTTGATCACCTCAATAATCAGAGAATTGAAGCCTTGCCTGGAGAGGTTCACGTTTTTGAAATGGATTCTCGTGGTTCTGATGGTGCAATCATGTCACTCAAGAAGGGCTGTTTGTCTCCGGAGAGGTTACTGCTCAAAGTGGGTGCTCAGGTTATGTTTACAAAGAACAATTTTGAAGGTGGTTTTGTAAATGGAACTCTCGGAGAAGTAGAAAGTTTTAATAGTCTTGGAAATCCAATTGTACGAACACGCCAAGGAAAGAAAATAGAAGTAGAGCCCGTCGAATGGTCGGTTACTGATGGCTCTCGCACACTCGGCACTATCACTCAGCTACCTCTACGTTTGGCTTGGGCAATAACCGTACACAAGAGCCAAGGAATGACACTTGATGAAGCGGTTGTTGATCTATCAAAAGCTTTTGAGTATGGGCAAGGATATGTTGCACTATCTCGTTTGAAATCGTTTGGAGGTTTGTTTTTGTTGGGACATAACAAACGCGCACTTGAGGTCCACCCACACATTTTGTCGGTAGATATGCAATTTAGAGAAGATTCTCAGGGTGCGGAGGATGTATTCGGTAGGCTTTCTCCTGAAGAGCGAGGTGTGATGGAAAAGAATTTTATACGCGCATGTGGGGGAACATTAGAAAAGAGTACTCGTAAGGAAAAAAAGAAAACTAAAAAAGGAGAGAAGCAAACAACATATGACATTACTTTTGATTTGTGGAAGTCCGGTAAAACTCTCGCTGAAATAGCTTCGATACGCGAAGTAACCCTCAGTACAGTTATATCTCATCTCGAAGAATTGTTTATGAAGGGGCGAATAGAAAAAGGGTCGCTCGGTTCTATTGTGCCTAAAACCCTTGTTAAGCATTTAGCGGCTTTGAACACGGCTTTTTTTGAGCTGGGTACTGATAAGCTTGCTCCTGTGTTTGAAAAATTTGAAAAGAAGTACTCATATGAGGAGTTAAAAATTGCGCGTTTGGTATTTCTCTCTGATTCTCACGTATAATTAAAGCTACGATGAAAAGAACAATACATGTGAATGATCTTATGCAGAAGGGGTATACCTATGACTGTATAGAGCCTGTGGGTTCAAATTTTGACCCAGAGTTTAAACCACAACTTACCCCACAAGAAATGCTTGAGCTCGGAGTTTTTGGTGGTAAGTATATGACTGATTGCAGGGAGGAGTTTCCTCGAGCGTGGTTTGAGAATGCGAAATTATCACTGGGTAAACATGATCCACGGATCAATTTTTTCGGCGTGAATGCAAGTCAGCCACTTTCGGTGTGGATACAAAAAGGGTGGATATACAAGGATGACCCTCGGGGTTGGTTTCAGTGGTACTGTCGCTATTTTATGGGTAGGAGAATTCCGGATGAGGATGCTCGACAAATAAAGAGGTGGAAAGCAATGAGGAGACATATTATGCAAATTACTAAGAATTGTAGGCCGGGTGACTTCTCGTGTCACACCAAACAACGTCAGGCGGTGCTTCATTGGGCGTACGATAGCCGAAAGTTTTAGGTGGTTTTGGTATATACTTATCCTCATGAAGGCTCACTATTCACGTGACAGCATCGTTTTTGGTGGAGGTTGTTTTTGGTGCACGGAAGCTGTCTTTAAAATGCTTCGAGGGGTCCAATCTGTAGAATCAGGTTATACAGGAGGCTCCACGGTAAATCCTCTCTATGAGGAGGTTTCTTTAGGAAATACTGGTCATGTGGAGTGTGTGCGGGTTTCTTTTGATTCAGAACGTGTATCTCTTAATGACTTACTTACAGTCTTTTTTGCCACGCATGACCCAACGGTCCTCAATAGGCAGGGAAATGACGTCGGGACTCAGTATCGCTCGGCTATCTTTTACTCGACATCAGAACAACGTAAAGAAATCGAGATGTTTATCGCCCATCTCAACACATCTTCTGTATATGGTGACCCCATAATAACTGAGGTTAAACCGCTTACTGTTTTTTATCCTGCGGAAAACTACCATCAGGATTATTATGCTCAAAATAGCAAAACATCATACTGTGAGGTGATCATCAATCCTAAACTACAGAAGGTTCAGGAACAGTTTGCGCAACTCCTTAAGAGGGCAGAGTAGGGGATTTAAAAACGCATGTAAGAAAGCCTAATTCCATGTCATGGAATTAGGCTTTTGTTTTTATAGTGCCGTTGCGCTGTGTTCACTGTGCCATGCGGGACAGAGTTCTGATTTCTCAGCAATGTCCTCTGGGACAAGTATGACGCCTCCTGAGACATCAAGGCATTCGAATATTCCGTAAGCATTGTTGTGTTTCAGGATGACTAAGCATTCACCTGGAAAGAACCGTTTTCTGGTACTGCGACAAGTGAACTCTCTCACTATTTGAAGATAATACCAATCGTGAGTATCGAGCATAAGGTTCTGGTTTGGGTTTTCGGAAAGAACAAAATATAGCCATATAAGGGCTATATACCTATTGTTTACGTTTTGCATGTTTTCGTCAATGTTATAAGAGGGGAGCTTGTGTGTTTTTGATAAGTATTGACATTGTTATAAATATGTTGCATAAGATAGTATCTAAAATACTGAGAATTTTGATCCTGGCAGACACCCTTGTTTCGGGCATATTGAGAATTTGTCTTTTATGCTCATGAGACGCGAAGTGTGAAAGAGTGCATAAAGGACATTTATAAAATCACGTTTTTTAATAAAATGTCTTTTATAAAAATATGTCCTTTATACTCAAAACTAGGAAACAAAAGGGGAGGAGGTCTTCTTCTTGTATTGACAAGTTTCCAATAATAGATAATGTGAAAAGAGTATCGTCAAGTTTATATATGAATTCATCTATACGATATAACAAAAAAACTCTTTTACACAAGGCGCTCTCTGGCGTCTTGATGTTCGTCGTTGTTATTCAGTCCGTGGGGATTGTGCCTCTCGAGGCTTTTGCTGATGAAATACTCAGCTCAGAACCGGCTCCAATTGTGGAGAATGTTGTTACTGAAGAGGCTGTGCCGAGTGAAACTGTTTCTCCTGAAGAAGCGGTAGTTACTGAGGAAGGTTCTGTTGTTTCGGCTGAACCTGTTGCTCCAGAAGAAGCACCTGTTACAGAGGAAGAAGTCGTTGTGACTGAGCAAGTCGAAGCGCAGGCTGTGCAAGAAGAATCAACCGTATCTGCTGTAAGCGAGACCCCTAGTGTTTCTTACTCTACGTTTGCGGGCAGCTGTCCTGTCGATAAGGACTGTGAGATGTTTGTTAAATCTCCAGGATCTATTCTTGATCCAGGTGAGGGTGTTGGTTACCGTGCTGTTTGCTCTAGTTCTGCTCAAATTTGTCGTGAGCAAGGCTATGAAGATGTGATTTGTGATCCTGGTTACTGGACAAAATCGTCATGGTCTTCACCTGTGGATAACTTTCAGAAGGATTATTCGGCAGGGCAGTGGGTAACGTATGGTGCATCTAGCGGTGACAAGGAGTATTGGTCATCTATTACCTGTCAGAGAAACACTGTCGTTGTTGATGTGTGTACAAACATTCCTGATGTTCAAGCGACTGTTCCCTCAGGCTATGAGCTCAATTCTCAAGGTGCATGTGTTCTTAGCTCTGGCTCCCCTACTACTCCCCCTTCAAATCGAGGCACTGCTCCTGAAGGTCTTTTGTTTATAGAAACTTTTGCAAACGTATACGCTGGTCAAGCTATTCGATTGCTTGGTTCATACAGTGATGTGGATGGGAATCTTTATAAAGCAACTATTCGTGATCTTGGTGTTGGAGAAAATAAAGAAGGTGATGTAGGAGTTTATCCTGCAATCGGCGAAGCTGGTCAGATTATAGGGGGTGAATCAGCTGCAGTGGAACGTTTTTTTACTTTTCCTTCAACTGTTTCTGGAAAATATTGGTTCCGCACAGAAGTTGTTGATACCGAGGGCAACTCAGACATCATGTGGAATTCTCTTTACGTGTACCCTGCTCAAACAGGAAGTTCTTCGTCATGCCCTTCATCGTATGTAGATGAAACAGTAACCGCTCGAACTTCTAGCGGTGTTGTATGGGGTTCGGGTCCTTACACAAGTGATTCTACTCTTGCTATGGCAGTTGTTCATCAAGGTCTTTTGACTCCTGGACAAACAGCAACCATACACAAAACATCAGCAGGTTATTTGAGCGGTTTTCTCGGTAGTACTCAAAATGGCGTTACCTCTCTTTCGTACTCACCATCGTGGTGCGGCGTTTCTCTTTCTGTAGTTCCAGGTACTCTCGTTGATATTCCAACCACTCCAACCACGCCCGTTAATCAGCTTCCACAAGCAACTCTCACCGTTACACCTTCAAACCCACGCCCAGGTGATGTTGTC
>ERZ724505.741-NODE-741-length-19702-cov-6.511019_pt1 | contig 19702 bp, 22 predicted proteins | sample MGYA00376038_ERZ724505 | MGnify/ENA primary metagenome ERZ724505 (study PRJEB28724, sample SAMN07190884) | wastewater metagenome | isolation source: effluent of sewage treatment plant in Hong Hong | place: Hong Kong | collected 2016-03-17 ...
GAGGGTCAGAGGTTCAAGTCCTCTACCGCCCACAAATGATCCGGCGAAAACAGCCGGGGCTGCTGTTTGAGTGGAATATCATTGTGAGGCGGTAGAGGACTTGAAAGGCGGAGCGCGACGGCGCTAGACGGGGTCGCGGAAAATTTCAGCAGAAATTTATCCGTGACCAAGTCCTTTTCCCCATTTCTCCAATCCCCAAAAGTGTGTTAAAATGGTAAATCAATATACGTTTATATTCATTATGATTTCATTTTTAAAAGAAAAAAAGTTTTTTGTTATAGGAGGACTCGCACTTGTTGCGATTGTTTTTGTTGTGTTCGGTGGTGGCTCGAGTGATGCTTCAGATACTACGCAGGTTACTCTCGGTGATTTGGTAAGGACGGTGCATGTGAGCGGAAAGGTTATTCCTAACCAGAGTGCAGACCTCTCATTTGAACGTGGAGGTACTGTTTCTCGCGTCGTGAAAAAGAGCGGAGACGCGGTGTATGCGGGAGAAGTTATTGTCGAGCTCGATCAATCGAGCACTCGCGCGAGCTATCTCAAAGCACAAGCCGATCTCGAAGCAGCTCGTGCTGAGCTTGCAAAGGTTTCTGGTACCGGCGACACTCAAACAAAGACCGAAAACGCAACGCGAAAAATAGTTCAGGAAATTATCGACTCATATACGCAGGCTGATGATGCGATTCACAACAAAATCGATCAGTTTTTTGACGATCCTCGTTCTGCAAACCCTGAAATCAACTTTGCCTTTGATGATTATGATCTCCGTGATTCGATAAATGCCGACAGGGTTGTGATTGAGGATCTCTTAAAGACCTGGAAGGCTTCTGTTTCAAAGCTCACTCTCGAGACGTATTCTCTCCAGTACTTCAATGAAGCAAAAGCACACCTTTCGACTATTTTGTCTTTCCTCAACGATGTAGCTCGTGCGGTAAATAGTTTTGAAGTAAATCAATCTCTCACCCAGACAACAATTGATAAATACAAGACCGATGTATCTACTGCTCGTAGCAATATAAACGCTGCAATGTCTGCACTCATTACTGTAGGAGACACTCTCCGTGAATCAGTGTCTGATGTTCCTGTGCAAAAAGCTCGCGTGCTTTCTGCTGAGGCGACTGTCGCTTCATACCGAGCCGATCTCGATAAAATGGTTCTCAGAGCTCCTTTTTCTGGCATCGTTTCAAAACAGGATGCTGAAGTAGGCGAAGCGGTATCAGCAAATACAAAAATTGTTTCGGTGATAAGTAATGATTATCAAATCGAAGCTTTCATTCCTGAAGTTAGCGTTGCGGGTGTAAGTATTGGAAATATCGCTCAGGTTAAATTGGATGCATACACCGCTCGTGATACTTTTGTTGCTCGTATTACACACCTCGATCCTGCTGAGACTATAAAAGACGGTGTTTCTACCTACAAGGTCAATTTGGTTTTTGACGCTCCGGATTCACGTATCAAATCAGGTATGACGACTAACATAGAGATAGAGACACAGAGAAAGTCAGAGGTGATTCTCGTTCCAAAGAGGGCTGTGGTAGAAGAGAACAACATGTCTTTTGTGTACGTCGTTTCGGGAGATTCAAAGAATCAGGAGAAACGTACTATCGAAACTGGTCTCTCTGACTCAGAGGGTAATGTAGAAGTGCTTTCTGGACTTTCTCCAAACGAATTGGTTCTCATTAACCCGCCAAAAAAATAATATTTAGTTCATGCCTCAGTTTATTCGCATAGGTTTTTTTCTAGCGCTCAGACAGGTGAGACGCGCGAGCAAGTGGACAACAGGTCTCATTATTTTCGTCATGACGCTCACATTCCTCAACCTCGTTGTGGTTTCGGGAATACTCGTGGGACTCATCGAAGGATCGGTGGAGGCAAACAAGACGTACTACACAAGCGACGTCATTCTCTCAAATCTTTCGAAAAAAGATTACATAGAACAAACACCAAAAGTGCTCTCTATTGTGGAGGCGCTTCCTGAGGCGCAGGCGATCAGTGCGCGATACATTCAGGGCGGAACCATTGAAAACAACTATCAAAACGCTACGCGAGATGAGGACATCGAACGTGCGGGAGGCTCTTTTGTGGGTATTGATCCTATCAAAGAAGAGGAGACTACCGGCATCTCTCGCTTTGTTGTGGAGGGAGCATATCTCGAGCCAACTGACTATGACCAAATTCTCATTGGTTCAAACTTGCTTAAAAAATATTTGCCGATAGAGTCACCCGGCTTTACTGTTCTTTCTGATGTAGAAGTGGGGGACAAGGTGCGTATTAAAATAAACAATATTACCCGCGAGGTCACTATCAAGGGTGTGGTAAAGGCAAAGGTAGACGAGCTCTCTTTCCGTGTATTTTTTGTGGATTCACAACTTCGTTCTCTCATTGGTCGCGATGATTACAATGTAGATGAAATTTCTATAAAGCTCAAACCAGGAGCTGATCCTGTTTTGGTGCGTGATGGCCTCATACGTTCAGGGGTTGATCAGTATGCAAAAGTTCAGACCTTCGAGGACGCCCAGCCAAAGTTCCTCAAAGACATCAAAGCAACATTCGCGCTACTCGGTAACATGATCAGCTCTATCGGCCTTGTGGTGGCTTCTATCACTATTTTTATCGTGATTTTCATCAACGCTATTACGCGTCGCAAGTTTATCGGTATTCTCAAGGGTATTGGTATTAGCGGAAAGACAATCGAAGCATCATACATTTTTCAATCATTCTTTTATGCGGTGTGTGGTTCGGCAATCGGTCTCGTAGTGCTCTACGGTTTCCTCCAGCCGTTTATCGCAGCACATCCGATAGACTTTCCTTTCTCTGACGGTATTTTGGTGGCGCCATTTTCAGGAACACTCACCCGTGTGCTCATTCTCGTCTTTACCACTATTATCGCGGGATATATTCCAGCACGTATGATTGTCCGAAAGAATACCCTCGATTCCATTTTAGGTAGAAATTAATTATTACATCCACCATGTCTCTCATTTCAGTAAAAAACTTAACAAAAACATTTACCGACGGTGACAAAGAAACACGTGTTCTCAAAGGTATTGATTTTTCTGCTGAGGCAGGAGAGTGGGTTGCGATCATGGGTAGATCGGGAGCAGGAAAGAGTACGTTCATGTATCAAATCAGCCTTCTCGATCAGCCTACGTCGGGAGAAATCATTGTTTTCGGCAAAGATACTCAAGCAATGACATCTGATGAGAAAACACAGTTTCGTTTAAATGAGCTTGGATATGTGTTCCAAGATTACGCGCTTTTGCCTGATCTCACGGCCATTGAAAATGTGGCGGTACCGCTCATGATGCAGGGAAAGAGCAAGGCTGATTCATACACCTATGCAAAATTTTCTCTGGAGCGTGTAGGTCTCGGTCACAGACTAGCAAACCTTCCAAGTCAGATGTCGGGAGGAGAACAACAGCGTGTTTCGATTGCTCGTGCGCTTGCTCACAAGCCAAAGATTTTGTTTGCCGATGAGCCTACCGCAAACCTCGACAACGAGTCATCTCGTACGGTGATGAAGCTTTTTGAAGAAATATACAAACAAGGTCAAACTATCATCATGGTTACTCATGAGGAAGAATATGCAAAACTCGCACAGCGTATCGTTCGACTTGATGATGGAAAGATTTTATCTGACGAAAAAATAGCAAAGTAGGCTTAGATGCAGGCTTTTTAAATATCCTCGGAGACAGGTTGACTTTTCGGTGTTTTGGAATTTAATAGAGGGAGGTATGCTCCACACACATTGTTCTACCCCAGAGGGATATACCGCTCCTCGCCTCCAACAAACGGAGCAGAGTGAGCTTGATCGGGTCATCGAAGAGCTTCTGTATCTGTTCTCTATCTGAGAGAGTATAGAGCTCATCGTTTAAAAAACCGTACCACATTCTGTGGTACGGTTTTCTTTTTTTACGGGTTTCTCTTTTTGTTTAAGTCTGCAAATACACTCGCAGCGAGGGCAACGATGACTATGTTTTTTATAATGTACTGTCCTTCGAGGGTTGGGATAAAGGTATTCTGCCATGCAATTTCTGGGAGAAAAAAGAGAGGCATGATGGTCGTAATCATGTGAGGTAGGAGGAGAAATGTCGCTACTTTTTCCATGCGAGGAATGATAAAGAGGAGGCCTATAATGACCTCAAAAGCCCCAAAAAGGACGATAAAGAGGTCTGCAGACATAAAGGGCATAATAACCCCGAGAGTGTCATTATAGAGGGCTGTAACGAGTGATCCTGCTGGTGATAGCCCAAATAGTTTGAGCGATCCAAACCATACAAAGACAGTAAAGAGGGCAAAGTGTGCAAATATAAAAGCGATATATTCTCTTCGTTGCATAAATTAAAAACTGCTATACATTAGCGTCTGATAAAATGAGACACCTAAAGTATAGCAGTTTTTTGTTTACTTACCGTGTACGTAGAGGTAGATATCTTCGAGAGCTTTGACCGCATCTCCCGCAGCGATATTGTTTTGATGATAGAGCCCATCCGTACAATCTCCAGCAGCCCACACACCTTCGCTGGTACCTCGTTGATTCTTTGGATCAACAACGATACGTCCGTAATCGTCTATTTTTGTAATGTCTTTTGCAAAAGATGTTGTAGGTATAGAACCAATTTCAACAAAGATGCCCGCAACAGGAAGCGTGGTTGTTTTTTGGGTTTTTGTGTCTGTGTAGGTAATGCCGGATACAAACTTTTCACCCTCAACACGTACAAGCGAGGTATTACAGAGGGCTGTCATTTTTGGATGAGCAAGTATTTTTTTGACCGTAGAAGGATCTGCGCGGAATGTTTCTCCTCGATTAAAGAGAGTAACGCTTTTACAGTAGGCGAGAAGCTGTGCTGCGGATTCAAATGCTGCGTTACCACCACCAATAACCGCTACATCTTGGTCTGCAAAAAGCGGGCCATCGCATGATGCACAGTAGGTGATGCCTTTGTGTTCAAAGGTGTCTGCTCCGGGGATTGAGAGTTTTCGACGATGGCTTCCTGTGGTGATGAGTACTGTTTTTGCGGTGTACGAAGATGTGTTGGTGGTGATAGTAAAACCCTCTTTTGTTTTTTCTATTTTTTCACAGATTTCTCCTTCGTGAATTGAAACAATGTCGCCCGCATAGGCACGGAGATGATTTTCAAGACTTTTGGCAAACTCTGGGCCGGGTATTTTGATAGTACCAATCCAGTTTTCTATTCCCTCAGATACTGTGCTCTGACTATTCCAGTCTTTGGTTATAAAAATAGTCTTGAGGCGTTTACGAGACGCATACACTCCAGCGGAAACGCCCGCAGGACCTCCTCCGATAATAGCTAAATCATACATGAGGTAAGTATAAAGTATTTAGTTTTTTGTATCTAGTTGCACCGTGCTTTGTATTGGTTGTGTAATACAAAAAAGAAGGCGGAGGCCTTCTTTTTTGAGTATTTATTTTTTGCGTCGTAGGAAAGCTGGAACTGCACCCCAATCATCATCCGCATCAGCGTCTATTGTCGGTATGCTTACCGGTGCTTGTTTCTTTTCTTCAACAATTGGTTTGGTTTCTTTTTCTACCGGCACCGTTACTGAATTGTAGATTTTTCCAACAGGTTTCTTTTCCTCTTTTATTTCATCGTGAGTTTGGAAAAGTGATTTCTTTTGGATAATGTGCGCAGCGTCTCCAAATCCAGAAGCAATAACAGTAACTTTGACTTCACCTTTTTTGAGTTTTTCATCGCGTACGGTACCAAAGATAACTTTAGCATTCGGATCGATTGACTCAGTGATGATTTTCGCAGCGTCTTGGATTTCAAACATAGTGAGGTCGTCTCCTCCAGCAATAGAGAAGAGTACGCCCTTTGCTCCAGCAATAGAAATGTCGAGGAGGGGAGAACTGATTGCCATCTTTGCAGCATCTTCTGCTCGTTTTTCTCCTGCAGCTGCTCCGATACCCATGAGAGCAGGGCCTGCGTTTTCCATAACTGCGCGGATATCCGCAAAGTCTATGTTGATGATACCCGGTGTGGTAATGAGGTCTGAGATACCCTCTACTGCTTGCTTGAGAACTTCATCGCACATTGCAAAGGCTGCTTTTGCAGTGGTGGTGCGGTCGATATTGTTGAGGAGTCTATCGTTAGGAATAACGATAATTGCGTCTACTTCTTTGCGCAGATTTTCGAGCGCGATTTCTGCAACCTTCATGCGTTGCTGACCTTCAAAGAAAAAGGGTTTAGTAACGACACCTACGGTGAGTGCGCCAAGTTCTTTTGCTGTTTTCGCTACGATAGGTGAAGCACCGCTACATGTTCCTCCTCCGAGTCCTCCAGCAACAAACACCATGTCTGCGCCTTTGATTGCTTCTTGAACTTCTTCTTTTGTTTCCTCAACAGCACGCTTTCCGAGTTCTGGGTTCATGCCTGTACCGAGTCCTTTGGTGAGATTTTTTCCAATGTGGATTTTCTTTTTTGCGAGTGAGTGATGGAGATCCTGCGCATCAGTGTTGATTGCAATAAAATCAACGCCTTTAACCTTTGAGCTGATCATGTGGTTGATTGCGTTTTTTCCTGATCCTCCTACACCGAGTACTTTGATGCGTGCAAAAGCTTCTACTTCTGGAATTATGTTTGGCATGTGTTTCTTGTGTTAATGGTTTAATGGAATTCACCCGTTCTCGACTCCTCAATATCACCGTATCATATCAGAAAGCATCAAAAAATAAACGATTGCCATTGAGGTGTATGTGTGGCAAAACATACTTAAAAACCGCTCTATGAAGCGGTTTTACGGTAGGAGCTGTTTTATGAGTTTCTTTGACCACTCGATGATTTTTCCTGTTCCCGTTTTGACACGCGATATGCCAGAGATGTCCTCACCGCCTTCTGATAGGCCAAAGAGACAGAGACCGTATGCAACAGCCCATGTAGCGTCTTTTACGCCATCACGAGCGTTACCACCGAGCGATGCGACTCGTGAAGGGAGCTTGAGCGTTGCTTTTGCCATGTCTTCGATAGTTGCAATACCAGATCCTCCTCCGGTGATGATGATACCTGCAGGGAGTAGTCCGTTTTTGTCTATTTTTTTGAGATGAGCTTCTATGAGTTCAAAAATATCAGAGAGTCGTGCAACCACAATCTCATCTAGTTTTTTACGAGAGTGATTTGAGTTGTTTGGATCACCTCGTTTGATAGTTTCTGCTTCTTCGAGAGGAACCCGTAGGCCGAGAGCGATGTCGTTTGTTATGTCAGTGGAGCCGATAGGAAATACTTCGAGTGATATAGGGAGATTGTCTTCAAAAACAACAATCGAAACAGTTTCTGCTCCGATGTTTGCAAGCACACAGCCTGCGAGTTTTTGTGTTTTTGTAAGGGTGACGATAGATGCTGCGAGAGGCGCAGTTACTACATCGAGAACCTCGATGTGCGCATCGTTGAGCGCATCAATAATATCGTTTAGGTGTTGTTCGATACACGTAATGAAAAGTGTTTTTGCTTCGAGTTTCGTTCCTTTCATTCCCTGGGGACGACCGAGCACTGTTCGTCCATCTATTTTGTAGTGAAGGGGAATCGAATGAATTATTTTTCGATTAACAATGCTTTGTTTTGGAATATCACGTTCGCACGCATCGCTTACTTTTGAAATATCAAGATCTGTTACTTCGGAATCTGCACGCGAAATGATTATTGATGAAGATTGGGTAATACTCTGGAGACCAACACCACCGAGGGCTAGGTACGATTTTTTTATTTTTATACCAGAAGTTTTTTCTGCTTGTGCTACCGCGCTACGAATGCTTTTGGTGACGTCTGCGCTGTTTAAGATGTAGCCATGGCGTAGACCTTTTGACTCTGCCATTCCAGCACCAATAATCCGAGGAGGTTTGCCATCCTTAGTCTCAGTGACTACCACTTTTACTTGGTATGTTCCAATGTCGATACCGACAGCAATGTTTCGAGACATAATAAAATAGTAGAAGAAACACTGTGACGGTTTATTTCATAACGAGTAACCAGACAAAAAGATTGTTTGGTTACAGGTGAATAATAAACAGTCAAAGATTAGATTCGAAACTTCTTTCGAATTTTTGTTTCTGCTTTTTCCATTCTACTACCATGATCGAATCCTTTCAAATGAAGAAGGCCGTGGATAAAGAGGAAACCGACAAAGTTTTCATAGGTTCTTCCAAAATCGTGGGCTTCTTTTTTTGCAATAGTTGGGCAGATGATAATTTCTCCTGAGGTTTTACTGAGAGGAAAGCTCAATACGTTTGGTGTGTATGTTTTTTGCCGATACAGGAGGTTGAGCTCTTTGGCTTTTTTAGGCCCCACAAAAGTGAGAGATGCTTCGTATTTTGTGCCTAGTACGCTTTCTTTTATATGAACAAAAGGCAAGCTGGGAAGCTTGCCTTTTGTTTCGTTTGTAAGAGTGAATGTTTCCGACTCGTGCATAGATTATCTCCTTCGCTTTGTTACTTCTGGAGCTTTACCGAGTTTAATCAATTCTGCGAGTTCTGCACGGCGGTTAATACCCTTGAGGGTCTTCATCTTTGTCTTGTAGTGAGAAAGTTCTCGCTCGCTGTAACGAAGGCTACGTACGCGAGGGAGCACTCCTGAACCCTGTACTCTTTTCGTGAATTTACGAAGGAGGGAAAGGGCGTTTTCACTGCCTGTTCTTGTTACTTCTACGTTTGTTGCCATAGAGGGATATCCTATCATAACCAATAAAGAGAGGCAAGATAGGGCTGGAAGCTTGAATTTGGAAGCTATACCTTGAGTTTCTTCAAATGTTCCGCGAGGTTTTTTACGAGTACGGTGTCTTGTGACCTTGTTGTTGCGTCTCGAACAATAACACTTTGTTCCATAGCTTCTTTTTTACCCATAATGAGTATCGTCTCTGAGCGTGTTTTTTCTGCGACGACAACCTGACCAGCGATCTTGTCTTTTACGATAGAGTGCGTGAGTGGAATGCGTGCCTCACGAAGGATTTCTATAACACCCAAGCTTTTTAGTTTTGCTTCAAATCCAAGTTGTATGTAGGAGAGGCTCGGGTTCATTATTTTTTGCACGGTTGTCTTTTTGAGGAACGGTAATTTTTCTGGTTTTTTGAAAGCGAGAGATACTCCTACGGCAGCGATTTCTTTTTTGTGTCCAAGCTTCTTTGCTAATGTGTCATAACGAAGCCCTACAGCAAGTGGGTGGTCTTCTCCTTCTGCTCGTATTTCAAAAACAGTCTCACTACAATAGTCTCGATTTGCTACGAGGGTATTGTTTATCATGTAGGGTATCTCGAGCATTTCAATATATTCGAGTACTTCTCTGAAATGCGTACGGCTTTTTTCGGACAAAAAGTTAATAGATTTTGGGCACTCAAGGGCGAGTGTTTTGCACTTGTCGTGCTGACAACCCAAGAGGCTAAAAATATCCTTTCGCATCATTTGTTTGCATTGAGCAGGGAGGTCGGAGAGATGTTTTTTGTAATAGGCGCTTATTTCCCGACCAAAACGGGCAACTGATTCCTTGTCACCAATACTGTTTATTTCGACGCGTAAATTTTTGAAACCTTGGTCGCGTAGTATGGCGAGTGATGTTTGAATGAGAATCGCTTCTGCAACGCTTTTGTCTGTGCCGATAATTTCGAGTCCGCGATGAATTTCTTTTGAGTTTAATTTTCTTTTGTCATGAAGAAAAGGTCTGCTGTAATAGACCATGATTGGTTGTGGGGAGGTGTAGAGTGCGTTTTCTTCGTATGAACGGAGGAGGGAAACTTTTTCTTCGAGACGTACGATGGCACCGTTTTCATGAGTGTCTGAGTCAATGATGACTTCACCCTGAGAAACATTTTTTGCTTTTTGTAGGTCATCTCCACTGAGCGCAGGAGTCTTGATAGGCGTAAATCCATAGTAGAGCGCCGCTTCGCCGGCCTTGTCTACGTGTTCGATGTCTAGTATGTCTACGATTCCTTTCCTTTTTTTGTCTTTTTTCTCAGAATCTTCTTTTGTTATTTTGTGTACGGTAGACATGGTGTGCTCGTTTAGTTTTTTGTTAATGGTACGTTTGTTTCTGTGCCCGGCAGGTAATCTATTCGAGAGAAAGGTAGAAGCCTGACAAAAGGTCTACCAATGATATTTTTTTTCGGTAAGGATCCCCAAAAGCGTGAGTCTGAGCTCACGAGACGATTGTCTCCCATAACAAAGTATTCATCAGGACCGAGTGTTTTTTTGAGATCGCCAAATGTTTGTGTGTGCACATACGGTTCATTGAGTTTGAAACCCTTTGGGTTCTCGGTGTTTATAATCGTAACGTCTTGGTTTTTTACAGAAATAGTTTCTCCCGGTAGGGCGATAATTCTTTTTATGAAGTATTTTTTTGGTTCGAGAGGGTATTTGAATACAACAACATCACCTCGAGCGGGTTCTTGAAAACGATAGGATAGCTCATCAACAATGAGATATTCTCCATGAGCAAATGTGGTATCCATTGATGCACCGTTTACGATAAAAGGTTGAGCAACCCACATACGGATAGGCACGACGATGACAAGTGCAGTGATAACGTAATGGACAAGATCTTTGAGGAAGGCGACTTTTTTGAGAGGTACGTTTTGTTTTTCTAGTGGTGATGTGTCCATACTTTTTTTAAAAATGTGTACTAAGTGTAGTATGGACGTAGGGGTTGACGCAATGCGCAAGTGAGTATCACAGTATTTTTTGTATACAAAATTTTACCTAACCCTAGATTCAATGTTCTATATGCTATATACTTCTTCATTATGATTATTGTAGGACTCGGTAATCCAGGTGAAGAATACAGCGAGACACGTCATAACGCTGGCCGTATGGCAGTTTCTGCTTTTGCAAAAAAACATATAGACGGCGATTTTGAGTACACCAAAAAGGCACAGGCTCAGGTGCTTGAAGGTAAGGTCGCAAAGGAGAAAGTCACTCTCGTCTTGCCGGATACGTTTATGAACAAGTCTGGAGAAAGCGTGAGGGCGTTTGTTAAGTTCCCCAAGCAGGCAAAAAAGATGATTGTCGTGCACGATGACCTCGACATACCACTCGGAAAGTTTAAGGTCTCGTTTAATAAGAGCTCAGGGGGGCACAAAGGTGTTGAGTCGGTGATTAAAGCTGTGAAGACACAAGAGTTTTATCGTATTCGTATTGGAGTGTCTCCAGCTACTGCATCAGGTAAAATCAAAAAACCATCAGGAGACGATCTCATAAATAATTTCATCGTTGCTCCTTTTAAGCCAAAAGAAATGGAAGAGCTCAAGGCTGTAATTAAACATGTTGTAGGTTGTTTGGAGATGGCGGTTTCTGATAATGTCGATAGGGCAATGAGTGAATATAATGCTTTGTCTAATAAATAAAAAAACCACTTCGTTTATGAAGTGGTTTTTTTATTTATTTCTTGTCTCCGATAAATGAGAGTGTCATTTTTTGATTTGGAGCATCAAAGAGAGTGATCTTGAAGCTGTATGTCTTTCCGAGTTCGAGGTGAGCTCTGAGTTTTTCTTCGCTGCCAAATTCAGATACGTGTACGAGTCCTGCGATACCTTCCTCAATTGAGGCGAGAGCTCCGTGTCGATTGAATTTGATAACTACACCTTTAACAACTTGCTCTTTCTTGTACTTCTTTGCTGCTTCAACCCAAGGGTTTGGCTTGAGTGCTTTTATTGAGAGAGAGATTTTTCCTTCTTTAATCTCAATAATCTTGACGTTTACCTTGTCTCCAACCTTAAACATTGTTTTAGGGTCTTCTACAAGCGCCCAATCAATTTCAGAAATGTGTACAAGTCCTTCGAGTCCGTCTTCGATTTTTACGAAGACACCAAAGTCAACCATACCGGTAACTTTTCCTTCGAGTTCATCTCCAACTTTGTATTTGGTAACCATCTTCTCTTTGTCTTTTTCAACAGGGTTCTTTTCAGAGAAAATAAGTTTTCCTTCTTTTGGAAACGCTCCAATGATAGAAACAGCAAGCTTTGTGCCAACAAGTTTTTTGAGCTCGTCGAGAATGCGGTCCTTGTCACCATCCTGTACGCGTGGGTAATGCTCAGGTTTGAGCTGAGATGCTGGTAGGAATCCTTGGATACCTTGCCATTCGATGATAAGTCCTCCCTTGTTTGCTTCTTTGATAGGGAGTTCGAGTACCGCCTTGCTTGCGATTGCTTGTTCTGCCTCGGTCCAGATGAGTGCTTGGCGTGCTTCTTTGAGAGAGAGTTCGATGTAGCCGTCTTTGTTGTTTGTATCAACAATTTTTGCAGCAACTTTGTCTCCGATGCTTATTTTCTTTATAACATCGCGAGCAATGATGTATTCACGTCCAAAGATGATACCAGTACCAAATGGTGGAAGGTCGATGTATACACCGCCACGATCTATTGCAATAACAGTTCCTTCGATGAGGTCTCCTGCGTTTGGAGGAGTCGCTGTATCAGCGAGGAGCTTTCCCATGAGGCTCTCTTTTTTCGATTTAGGTTCAGCCGAGAGGTCTTCTTCTTTTTCAACGACAACAGCTTTCTTTACTTTCGGGTCTTCAACAGGGGTCTCTTTTTTCTTAAATAACATGATGATTGTGCCTTCGAAACATCTCTCAATCAGTGGTGGTAAAAATACGGTAGAGAGGCTTGATTCCTAGGGCTTAATAATAAAATCGGCTTTTAAGGCCAGATACGAAGACACTATCACGACTCGGCTTCATCGTCAAAGCCTTGAAAATAGATACGTTTATGATGCCGTCTCTGCTTTTTTATTGATAATTTAGCGGAAATTGGTTACAATTTCCGCCATGGTAATTACATATCTTGGCGGAGAATTTTTTAAGGTTCAATTTGGAGACACTGTTTTGGCATTTAATCCGATATCAAAGGACTCTAAGCTCAAGACTTCTCGTTTTGGTGCTGACATCGCACTCATAAGTCTCAATCATACTGATATGAATGGTATCGATCAGGTGTCTTTTGGCGAGAAAAAAGCTTTTGCCGTGACTGGTCCTGGTGAGTATGAGGTCAAGGGTGTCTATATAAAAGGTTTCAAGTCGAATTCAACATACGACAAAGAGCCACGTCTCAATACTATATACATGGTATCTCTCGAGGGTATGAATTTGTGCTTCCTTGGTGCGCTTTCAGATAAAGACATTTCAAACGAAGCACTCGAGGCGCTCGATGAGGTGGATATTTTGTTTACTCCAATAAGTGGCAATGGCGTACTTACTCCTGCGGACGCTTACAAGCTTGCCGTTAAACTAGAGCCAAAAATTATTATTCCAATGCATTATGGTTCGATCGGGGATGCGAACGCGCTCAAGGTGTTTCTCAAAGAAGGAGGAGAGGATGCACTCAAACCAGAAGATAAACTTACTCTCAAGAAAAAAGATCTCGAAGGAAGAAAGACTGACATTGTTGTCCTCGGTGAGCAGGCCTAAGGCATCACTTTTATTTCTAAAAAAAGCACATGTTTGATTTCATAGACACATTGCGTGCAAAACCTGAACATGTAAAAAATCGATTCGCGGTTATTTTTGCCTTTGTGGTCACGGGCTTCATTTTCGTCATCTGGCTCATAACGTTTACGTATTCAGGAAATAAGGAAAAGAGTGCTACTGCAGGAGGGGAGAGCGGTCCGTTTAAAGATTTGAAGACAACTTTTTCTCATTTTTTGGATCAAATGTCTCCAGAAGAAGCCACAACATCTTCTCTTGTGGAATAAAAGAGTCTTGCCAACAAGAACGTATATTAAAGGTTGCGTCAAGTGCTTCGCTCGGGCCAAAAATGGTATACTCTTTAAGCTAAAAATCCTTAGAAAATCTTAGTTGTACGACAATGTCCAAAAAACCAGAGGAACAAAAAACTGAGCAAACACTTGAAAACAAGGGTGTTGTCTCGCGCAGTATTGTAAGTGAGATGCGTGAGTCATACCTTGACTATGCCATGTCAGTTATTACGTCTCGTGCCTTGCCAGACGTTCGTGATGGTTTGAAACCTGTGCATCGTCGTATTTTGTACGCAATGCATGAAATTGGTCTCACTGCATCTGCAAAGACAAAAAAATCAGCGACAATCGTGGGAGACGTGCTCGGTAAGTATCACCCTCACGGTGATGCGTCTGTGTATGACGCGATGGTAAAGATGGCTCAGGACTTTTCGATGAGGTATCCGCTCGTCATTGGTCAGGGAAACTTTGGTTCTATCGACGGAGATGGAGCAGCGGCATATCGTTACACCGAAGCAAAAATGTCTCGCGTTGCGGGTGAAATGCTTCGTGATCTTGAAAAAGAAACCGTAGACTTTAGACCAAACTACGACAACACACGTACTGAACCATCAGTGCTTCCTTCTGCTGTGCCAGCACTTCTCCTCAACGGTACGCTCGGTATTGCGGTGGGAATGGCGACAAATATTCCTCCACACAACCTTCGCGAGGTGCTCGATGCGACAATGTATCTCATTGATAACAAAGACGCTGCAACCGAAGACTTGCTCCAATTCGTCAAAGGACCTGATTTTCCTACAGGGGGAATGATATTCAATGAAAAGGATATTCATCATGCATACACAACAGGAAAAGGTGGAGTGGTGACTCGTGGTGATGCTGAAATTGTGGAAACAAAATCAGGAATGTTCCAGATTATCATTACCTCAATTCCGTATCGTGTTGTGAAGGCAGACCTCATTATGGCGATTGCAGATCTCGTTCGTGACAAAAAAATCGAAGGAATAAAAGGCTTGCGTGATGAGTCATCAAAAGACATTCGCGTGGTGATTGATCTCAAGAACGGCGCACATCCTCAAAAGATTCTCAACTTTTTGTATAAACACACTCAACTCGAGGATACATTCCACTTGAACGTAGTGGCTCTCGTAAAGGGTGTACCACAAACACTTTCTCTCAAATCAATTCTCGAAGAATTCATCGAACACCGCATCGAGGTTGTAAAGCGTAGAACTATTTTTGACCTTAAAAAGGCTGAGGATCGCGAACACATCCTCATTGGTTTGAAAAAGGCGCTTGATCATATTGATGAAATCATAAAACTCATCAGGAAATCAAAAGACGTCGAAGAGGCAAAACGTGAACTCATGAAAGTATTCAAGTTTTCAGAGAGACAGGCGGTTGCCATTCTCGATATGCGCCTTCAGAAATTGGCAGGTCTTGAGCGCAAGAAAATTGAAGACGAACTCAAGGAGGTACAAGCTCTCATCGAATTCCTCAAAGAGCTTCTTGGAAGCCACAAGAAAATTCTCGGTGTTATAAAGGCAGAGTTTAAGGAAATTTCTGAAAAATACGGCGATGATCGTAAAACTCGCGTTATTAAACATGGAGCAAAGATTATTTCTGATGAAGATTTGGTACCGGATGTTGAAAGTGTGCTCGTGCTCACTGCAGGAGGATATGTAAAGAGAACTGCTCCAGAGGAGTACCGCAAGCAGAAACGTGGCGGTGTGGGTGTTGTAGATCTCGATACAAAGGAAGAGGACTTTGTGACAAATCTTATTACTGCAAACACGCATGCAGACATACTTTTCTTTACTGACAAGGGAAAGGCGTATCAAATAAAAATGTATGAATTGCCAGAGGGTAAACGTGCTACAAAAGGTAAGTCGATTATGAACTTCCTCTCCGTTGCTCAGGATGAAAAGGTCACCTCTATTTTACCTATGCCAAAAGAGCTCAAAAAATCTGATCTCTCTCTCATGATGGTCACCAAGCTTGGTGTTGCAAAAAAGGTGAGCGCTGAAAGTTTTCACGATGTACGTAGGAGCGGACTCATTGCTATTGGACTCCATGATGGGGATGAGCTCATTTCAGTAAACTTTGTTTCAAAGGGTGATGATGTGTCTGTCGTTACTGCACAGGGTCAGTCAATTCGATTCAAGGAATCAGATGTTCGAGAGATGGGCAGAGGCGCTGCGGGAGTGCGCGGTATCGATCTCGACAAAAATGATCGTGTTGTAGGAACAAATGTTATTGCAAAAGACATGACAGCGTCACGACTACTCGTTATGTCAAAAAATGGCTACGGAAAGACCACAAAAATGTCTGAATACAAGACACAGGGTCGTGGTGGATCAGGAATCAAGACCGCCCAGGTGACAGAAAAGACTGGTGAAATCATGGTCGCAAAACTCATTACTGATGAAGAGGCTGAACTCGTAGCGATCTCAAAGAAAAGTCAGGTGATTCGTGTTGATGTAAAGGAAATTCCTACTCTCGGTCGTCAGACTCAAGGCGTTCGTATTATGAAGATGCGCGAAGGAGACTCAATCGCATCACTTTCTCTCATCTAAGGTATTTCATAGGGTATCTCTCTTGTGCACAATACTCGCGCACGGCACCTGTTGCCCGTGCGCGAGTATTTTTTGCTATACTTATAGGTATGTTTACCCACCCTCGAAATAATCTCGAACAATTTGGTGTGAGTCAGGGTCAGGTCGTTGCTGATCTCGGCGCTGGATCTGGATTTTATTCTGTTGAGGCTGCTCGTATGGTTGCGCCGATGGGACGTGTCTATGCTATCGATATTCAAAAAGATTTACTTACACGACTACAAAAAGAGGCACGTAAAAATAAGGTTGGGAATATTGAAATTCTTGTAGGTGACTTAGAAAAACTAGGTGGCACAAAACTTCGCGATGCGAGTGTTGATAGGCTCATTGTTTCAAATATATTGTTTATGATTGAACATAAAAAAGATCTCGTCTATGAAATAAAACGAGTTCTCAAGCCGGGAGGGAGAGCCCTCCTCATTGATTGGTCTGCTTCGTATGGAAATATGGGCCCTCATGCAGACAGTGTTGTGTACAAGGATGACGCAGTAAAACTCTTTACTTCTGTTGGTTTTCAATTGGACAAGGAGATAGAGGCTGGAGATTATCATTATGGTATAATTTTCAGGAAACTATAAAAAGGATTACATGACAAAATTTCAACTCATTGTTATGGGACTGTGCGCAATATTTCTCGTGGGAGGTGTTGCTGCTTTTGCAACATTTCGTGCAAATCAAAACGCTCAGGCTCCTGAAATAACACTTTGGGGTTCACTCGATACGAGCGATTTTCAAAAAGTTCTCTCTGATGCTCGTATTACCAACAAAGCACAGTTGAACATTTCATATGTAGAAAAGTCTGCACAGACCTTTGAGAAGGATCTCGTGGAAGCACTCGCGCGTGGGGAAGGCCCTGACATGATACTCATGCCTCACGATTTGATTGTTCGTCAGAGTGACAAAGCCTATGTCATTCCTTATAAAAGCTATACTGAGAGACTTTTTAAAGATTCGTTTATACAGGGAGCTGAGTTGTTTCTCGCGCCTGAGGGGGTTCTCGGTTTACCGTTTTCCGTCGATCCTCTCGTGATGTATTGGAATAGAGACATCTTTTTGGCTGCAGGTTTGCCAAAGCCACCAAAATTGTGGGGAGAGTTTTTTGAAATAGCGCCAAAGCTTACCAAGAGAGACACTTCAGGTAACATTACGCAGAGCGTCGTTGCTCTCGGTGATTTTCGTAATGTACAAAACGCAAAAGAAATTCTCGTGGCTCTCACTAATCAGGCAGGGGATCCTATTATCATTCGTCGAGCAGACGGTTCGTTTGATAGTGTTTTCGGTTCAAGACAAAATACTATGCTCGTACCAGCAGAAGAGGCTCTCCGTTTTTTTACAGAATTTTCTAACCCATCAAAATCTTCGTATTCATGGAATAGATCTCTCACCGACTCACTCACCGCTTTTGTAGGAGGTAAACTCGCAGTGTATTTTGGTTTTGCAAGTGAGCTCGAGTCTATTCGGGAGAAAAATCCAAATCTCAACTTTGATGTTGCTCTTTTGCCACAAATAAAAGACGCTCCTGTCCCAAAAACCTATGGTGCGCTACATGCTTTTGTGATTCTCAAAACGTCAAAAAACATTCCTGCTGCGTATACTGCTGCGGTCACGCTCACATCAAGTCCTCTCGTTTCAAATTGGGCACGTACGTCAGGTTTACCCCCTGTGCGTACTGATCTACTCCTCGATACACCAACGGATGCTTATAAGTCTATTTTGTATAGTTCGGCTTTAATTGCCGAGGCGTGGTTTGATCCAGAGCCTCTATATTCACTACGTGTTTTGTCGGACATGGTCGACAATGTAACTTCTGGAAAATTACGCCTGAGTGAGGGTGTGCGAGAAACGAGCGTGCTTTTTGATGATATTGTCGGGCGTTAATATTTTTTAGATATGAAAACTTTTTTACTCCTCGTAATGTTCATACTTGTGCCGGTTTTTGTTTTTGCACAGGGTCAACCTGTACCACCTGAGGCGGGTATTTTTGGTGATAATTTTCAACTCGTGCCGTGTGACGGCGTCTCTATTAAAGGTCAGGGGGTAGAGTGTGATTATAATGCTCTGGTGAATGGCATTAATAATCTTGTAAAATATTTTATTTATCTCGCTCACTTTTTTGCCATTGCCATGTTTATGTATGCCGGCTTTCTCTATATGTTTGCTGGTGATAATCCGAGCAATAAAGAAAGCGCAAAACGAATATTTAAAAATATTGGTATTGGCCTTTTCTTTGTTTATGCTGCGTGGCTTCTCGTGTATTCGCTTCTCACGTATCTTATTGACCCTGCTTTTGTTAATGAGGCAAAGAAAAATAATACAGGTGTTCAAACGGTAGAGGATATTATTCAACTAAAGAAATAATATGAAAAAAAGTATTGCGTTTATTGTTTTCGGTTTAATGCTTATTCCGCTATTTGGATTCGCACAACCAAAATCTTCAGCTACTACGGGATCAACTCCACCTGCCACTACAGGTAGCACTCCTCCCGCTACTACGGGATCAACTCCACCTGCCACTACAGGTAGCACTCCTCCCGCTACTACGGGATCAACTCCACCTGCCTCTGCTGGCCCGTCGGTACCTCTAGAAAATTCAGGCGGACCATTAACTCAACCGGCAGTTCCCGGCGGACCATTAACTCAACCGGCAGTTCCCGGCGGACAAACAACACCTGTCCAACCGCGAGCAGCGCTTGAAAACCCTCTAGGGAGCAAGGCTAATAGCCTCACCGGTCTCTTTATTAAACTGGTTAATATTGTTGTTAATATTAGTTATGCGGTGGTCGCTTTCTTTTTGATTCTCTCTGGGTTCAAGTTTGTGGTTGCTCAAGGTAATCCAAAGGAAATTGAGAGTGCAAAACAGACATTTTGGTACACCATTGTTGGAGGATTGATTATCGTGGGTGCTCAAACCATAGCCCGTATTTTAGAAAATCTTGTTAAAAGTTTATAATATGAACATGAAAAAAACCTATAGTTTTATCCTCGTTTTGTTTCTTTTGCTAGTTCCTGTTTTGTTTGCTGATGCACAAACGGCACCTCAGCTTTCTGGGTGTAGGAGTATACAAAACGTTGACGGTCTCGTCTCTTGTGCGCTTAGCACGCTCAAAGTAGTTATATATTTTTTGTTTTCTTTTGCCTTTATCTATACGCTCTATGGCGCCTTCCGTTTTATTGGTGCAGAAGGGGACAGTAGGGACAAGTGGCGAGACGTTATTGTCTACGGAATCATAGGACTTTTCGTCATGACGTCTATTTGGGGACTTGTAGGTATTCTAGACGGTACTTTTGGTCTGAGCGACACTGGTCCAATTAAACCTCCCGAGATTCGTGTAAATTAGGAAAGGATATCCCCATCTATACACAGGGAAAGTTGTTTTGTGGTATAATATCTCACATA
>ERZ724505.742-NODE-742-length-19695-cov-11.312271_pt1 | contig 19695 bp, 7 predicted proteins | sample MGYA00376038_ERZ724505 | MGnify/ENA primary metagenome ERZ724505 (study PRJEB28724, sample SAMN07190884) | wastewater metagenome | isolation source: effluent of sewage treatment plant in Hong Hong | place: Hong Kong | collected 2016-03-17 ...
ATCGTCGTTGAATGAGTGGTCGCTCCCGTCGTGGTGAAGGTATTAGTCATGGAAGCATAGGTGACGCCTGCAGTGGTTGCATAGCGACAGGTCGCGTTTTTGTCAGTCGTCACACTCAGAGTGGTCGAGCTAGTGCCAGAAGGGAGAGTGCTGACGGGAGCAGTGAGAGTGATCGTAGGAGGAGTGGTATCGAGAGGCTGGGTTTTTGCGGAAACCGTATTGGTCCAACCGGAAACATTGCCCGCCGCATCACTCGCTCGGACACGATAGCTGTAGTCGGTATTGGGAGAAAGACCAGTATTGTTCACGAAGGGAGAAGCGGTGGGGGTGCCAACTGTAGCGAAGGAAGCGTCAGGACAAGCAGCAGGAAGTCCAGTACAGCGCTCTACCGTGTAACCGGTGACGCCGACATTGTCGGTTGCGGAACTCCAGGTGACAGTGATGGACGAGGAGGAAGTAGCGGCGGCGGAAAAAGTAGTGCCGGAGGGCCAGGTTGGTGAGATGGTATCGGGGGTGGAGACGGAGATCCCAAGATTCGCTGCCACATAATCTCCAAGCAAAGACGAACTAGCACAAAACCCCCTGGTCACTCCAGCATCCGCACACATTTCCTGCCTCCAACGGGGATCATTCAGGAATGTCGTATTAAGCGAGAAATTTGCTCCAGCGGTACGATTAATACTCCCTTTCCATGCCGACACCTGTTTATCTGTATCGAATCGTGTTGCTGTTGTTGTTCCATTTACGTTACGCGTCATTCCCCAATCAAGTGAATTACCCTTCGTGATGCTGTCTGAAATAGTTACATTGTGCGAACCCAATCCATCGCTCGCAAACCGACCGTATTCACCACTCGTCGTAATCGCTGACTGACTAATCATCCCGACATTCGCGTGACTCTGATGTGTATTGATAACCTGACCACCAATATTTTCCGATTCTCCGGAGGCACTCGAAATAGCATCCACAAGGATTGCTCCTGTTATAGCAAAGCCTTCCGTATCGTACATATTGTATGCCGCATGCGGCTCCCATTCATTGCAGCTTGATCCATTTCCCCAACCTCCATCCGGACGAAAGATGGCATTTTGAACAACAAGTCCTCCGTTCTGCTGATAGGCAATCAAAAGATATCGACCCCCGAGACCATAGAAGGCCGAGTCATATATCTTCGTATTAGAACCCATAAGAGAATTAACCGTATTGCCACACGATGGACCCCCAACAAACGACATGCGGCGATAGGTATTGTTCGACCCCAAATCTTTCTGATCGCTTGATTTCACAATAATTCCCTGCATAGTAAACCCGGCGTTTCCAGGATTGAAGCTTCCCGTAAATTTCACCTTGCCATCATTTGTCGCTTGAATAGTAGTGTTCGCCTTGATACCACTAATGGAGTCGCTATAGGTGCCATCAGCAATAAGGAGAGTGTCTCCTGAAGACATAGATGAAACACAAACAGAGATACTAGAACAGTTACCGGGAAGGTTGAAAGTAGCAGCGGAAACATTACTTCCGAAGGCAAAGCTCACCATAACCATACAGGCACTCAGGAAAAATTCAACGCGCTCCCATCGTCGCACATGTTTCATATTGATCCTGGTTAACAATCATTTATTTCCCTACAGAATATAGGTTAACTATTTCCGTCGCTGAGAGTGTCCGATTGTAAATGCGAACATCGTCGATAAGTGCACCAGCATAAGTCGTAGAAGCACCCCCGTTATAATTACTTGCCCCTCCGCCGATTCGAATGTTTGAAAATGTGAATGATCCGCTCGTTGTGATACTAGAATCGCTTCCTACCTCCGCTCCATTGTAAAATAAAGCGGTTCTTGAACTGTTTGCAGTTACCACGAGATGATGCCACTCAGTCGTCGCAGAAACTGACGAATACGCATAATCCAGAATATATCCTTCATTCGAAGAAAATTGTCTTCCAACCAATACTTGCAATCGCTGATAGGAAACATAGTTATTACTACTCAGGCGAATTCGTTCGTTGGTATCGCCGGAATTCCACATTTCAAAAATTACCACGTCTTGAATATTATCAGGGAAGTCTTTTACCCACATCGAGATGGTATATCCGGATGCTGTTTGCCAATCCGGAAGAGAAAGCCCGGTAACATTCACCACATCACTACTCCCATTAAAACTGAGTGCCTGCCCCAACTTCCCAATTGTCTTCGTCGTCCCTGTTATTGTACCATTATTTCCAAGGCTACTCCGATCAATTGCGGTCGTTCCTTGAATATCCGTCCCGTCAAATGTCCAGTGTCCGACGAGACTCGTATCAATCGGTTGCGTGGGACTGGTGGTGTTATATATCTTCTTCACTTGATCCGCAGAGAGGGCGTAGCCGTAGATGCGGATATCGTCAAGTTTGCCGTCGAAGGGATTATCCCCATCTATTTCAGCACCAATAGAGAACGGGTTCGTATTGGAGAGATCTCCCATACTTGCAAAGGCAGTGCCACTTCCCGATCCGTCAGGTTTGCCATCAACATAGAGAATCGAATCGGGAGCGCTGTCATTCCAGGAGAGGGCGAGGTGATGCCAGCCGGTTGTGGTAAAGGTACTGGTTGAGGTGAAAGTTCTCGCATCGGTTGATCCGTTTTCGTCAAACCGAATAATGAGCTGATCAGTGGCGTCGTCTATATAGGCAATGTATCCATCGCTTTCGGTGGATTGCCCGCTTTTGGTAGAAAGGATGGTGTGATCGTTTGCGAAGGTGTCTCGATTGAACCAGCCGGTAATGGTAAAACTTGCTCCGTTGGCAAAGTCGAGAGCACTGGAGGGAGAGGCGACTGAAAGGTGTTGCGCAGACGTATACGATGCCGGTTTCAATACGGCAGCCACCCCATTCGGATAATCTCCGGAACCCGAGAGATCAATCGTTGTTCCTGTTGCTGTCTTGTAGGCAGCTGCATTATACTCACTGTTAAAAGCGACTGCATTTTCAAAGATTTTTGTTTGACCGGAAAGATCAACATCAACATTAACACTGGAATAACTCTGCATTTGGAGCACAGCCATATCCCCTGTTTGCGAAGTCATTCCCGAAAAAGAAAGCGTGGCAGTATTAGTAGCATTCTGAGCTGAGCTACTCCGAATAGGAGACGACTGGTCAACGCCAGAAAAATACAAGAGAACCGCTTTTCCACCCTCCGTCCACGAATTACTCTGCGTTGAAGCAAAGGTTTTGGTACCAGAAGTAGTGTTTACATAGTACATATAAGCAGCACCGTCAGCGTCACTGACTGACGAACCAACAGAGGTCATAGCCGTCCCCCCAAGAGAAATGCTCGATACCGAAGGATTTGTACCGCTTCGCCACCCGCTAATAAACGCGAGAGCGAAATCTGTGTTTGCCGGAACCGTAACACTCTGAGATTGATTCCCATCGCTATCGGAAACCTCAGTATAACCGAGGTACGTAATTCCTCCACTTGCTGCTGCACCGGAGAAATCAAGGGCGTAGGGACCGATGTTGCCGGTTGTCCAACTTGGGGATCCGGTCATGGAGAGGGTGTTGCCATTGCCAGAAGAATCGACAGCAGAAGTGCCGCTTCCAGTGTCGAGTTTCCAGTAGCCGCGGAGGGATTGGGAGAGGGGGTCTTCCGGGGGCGCATTCACTTTTGCATTTCCGGCAGTATAGAGTTGATAGACAGCACTTGCAGAAAGTGCAGATGAGTACATACGCACATCATCAAGTCGCCCGTCAAAGTATCCCGTGCTGATTCTTCCGATATCAACCGCACTCGCGTTTATGCCAGTGCCGGTTGTAATTGCCACAAAATGCCAGCCGGTCGTGTCAATCGTTGGTGTCGAACTCACAATGCCGTCTATGTATATCGTCGGCGATGTAAAGTTATTCCCCCGAATGGTTCCGGAACTCACGTCAATCGTTGCCGTGGCGTTGAGATCAATAATATTCTTTGTCGTACTATCCGCCCACACCCAAAACGCAACGGTCTTTACTCCATTGTACACAGCGCCGACACTTACATATTGATTCGACCCGGGAAAATCGAGTGCCTGTCCCCATCTCCCTGTTGTTTTCGTCGGGCTGTTTGTGAGTGTGCCGCTATGGCTATTTCCGGACTTGTCCGTAATAACCGTTGCACTCGAATAATCCGCACCGTCAAAAGTCCAATATCCCACGAGACCACTTGCGGACATTTCCGATGGCACCGGCGTTTTACCGGTCGTCACTCCCGCACTGGCGCGATACCAAAAGTACCCACCGGTCCCAAGAAGAAAGAGTGTAGCTATAAACAACCACTGGAGCATTCGAGCGTTCTTCATCATGAGAATATTGTATAATAAGCAACGAACAACTGACAACAAGACCAGTAATGGGTAGAGGTGGCTAGCTGGACATTCTATCTTCCACTTTCCATATCATTAACGATTGAGATTCCTCCGCTCCGGTCGGAATGACAGGAGACATTCGTCTGTATTCTCGCTCCTCTCTTCCATATTATTCTGTCCTTCCTATTCCCGACTCACCACGCCAAGAGCGTTCATGGTGACTCTGCGAGAAATACTCCCTGATGAAGCAGTGAAAGTAACGGCGAGCGGAGCTGTTGGCACCCCTGATACACGAGCAAAAACGGTTTCACTGAGTCCGCTTATTGACACCGATGAAGGCAGAGCGACTTGCCGATCAAGTGCTGTATTCCGAGTAGCGAATGAATTCCCCTGAAACAAAACGACCGCATTGCCATTGAGAGCTACTCCCCATGGGAGACTTCCCTTCCCGGCAAGTGAATATCCTTGCGCGTTCCGAAGCGATCCCGCCACACGGTCCGCCGCCTCGGCAACCGCGTCCTGCAAAAAAAATCGACCATAGAAAGCCGGCGCAAAACCGGCAATAACAAAGAAGATCGCCACAACGAGGAGAAGTTCGATGACCGTAAATCCGCGAGAAGCCATGAGAAGTCAATAAAAAATGTCTGAGAGATGAAAGTTCCGCATTAAATTTGCCACTTGTCTTCTTGGGTATCGCCCATTGACATTTCCTCGCTCTCCGCATTGGATACGGGGTCATCATGATCAACAGAAACATGAGCTGGCGAGGAGTCACCGGGAGCCGAACTCCCTCCTAAAGCAAGAATATCTCGAGGCTTGGATCCGTCTTTGGGACCGATGACGCCGTTCTTCTCGAGACAATCAATAATCTTCGCGGCACGGGAGTATCCGAGACCCATGCGCCGCTGAAGAAACGAGGTGGATGCCTGGCGAAACTCAAGAACCACCTGCCGAGCTTCTTCATAGCGAGGATCCTGATCCTCTTCCGAATGTTCCTCATCGTCAAGTGAAAAGACAATGCCGTCAGAGAGCTTTTCCGGGTGCGCAAACGAGTCCGTATCGGGACCGACCGGAGCCGCTTCAAGGTCGCCATTTGCCCGAGGAAGCGAGGGGAGAGCGAATTCTCGCTCTCGTATCGGAGAATTCACGGTTACCTCTCCATCAATCGATTCCTCAAAACCGGCTGCCAATTTCTGCTCGCGAATAAACTCCACCACATTGCGCACCTCGTCTTCGGAGACAAACGGTCCCTGAATTCGTCTCGGCTGAGGATATCCGGCAGTCGTAAAGAGCATATCGCCCTGCCCGATGAGCTTCTCGGCACCCCCTTGATCGAGAATGGTGCGAGAATCAATCTGCGTCGCCACTTGAAACGCAATGCGCGTCACAATGTTTGCCTTGATAAGTCCGGTAATCACCTCGACGCTTGGCCGCTGTGTCGCCAAAACCAAATGAATGCCCACGGCACGCGCCATCTGTGCCAAGCGCACAATGACGCCTTCCACTTCCCTTCCGTGAGACATCATGAGATCCGCCATCTCATCAATGACAATGACAATGTAGGGAAGCTTGGGCAGATCCTCCTCACGATGACCGCCGCCGGGCAATGGCACGGTTCGCTTTTCCCCGCGAGCGCACCGAACATGATAGGACTCAATATCTCGCGACCCCACCTGCTCCAAGAGTTTGTACCGACGATCCATCTCGCCCACCATTGATCGAAGCGCATTCACCACCTTCTTCGGTTCAACGATCACATCGGTAATGAGATGTGGTATGCCATTGTAGAGCGAGAGCTCCACGCGCTTCGGATCAATAAGGATAAGACGGAGATCATCCGGCGCATTCTGATAGAGCAAGGACAAGAGAAGTGCGTTTACAAAAACGCTCTTCCCGCTTCGTGTTGTCCCGGCAACCAGCAAGTGTGGCATCTTCCCGATATCCGCAACCGCATAGTCGCCATGCACATCCTTCCCCAGAGCAACCGTAAGTGGAGAGTTTCGCTTGAGAAACGCTTGGCTTTCCAAGATATTTCGAAGCCGAACAATAGCCTGCACCTGATTGGGCACCTCAATGCCGATGAGCGACTTCCCCGGAATCGGCGCCTGTATGCGAATGGAAGGTGCCGCCATAGCAAGTGCGAGATTGTCCGAAAGCGTCGTAATACGCGAGAGCTTCACGCCACCCGCGGGACTAAACATATACTGCGTCACTGTTGGCCCAACCATGGTTGCGTGGTGCACCACCGGAATACCGAAATTCTCAAGTGTCTGACGAATGATCTCCGCGCGAGCCTCCGTATCTCCCCCAAATCCCTCCTCGCTCGACGTATCCAGAAGATCCGGCGTCGGCAATTGCCAGAATGTTCGTTTCCTCGAGGATCGACGCGGCGCCACCACAAAGGGCTTTCGCTCGCCGGAAAGAAAGTATGCCGGAACCGATGCGAGTTCCGAGTGTTTTTTCATATCAGACGTCTTTCCTGTCGCAGACTCTTCACCGTCATCTTGCGGGAAGTGAATATGCTTGATATTCTCCTGTTCCAGTTTCTCTTGCTCGGTAACCACCGGGTCAACCGCAAGCACATCCATTCCACTTCCGGCACTTGGCGATGCCGGCTCGTCAGTATGAGAAGTTTCTTCTCCTTCACCCCCCGCATCCTTTTCGGCAGAAGACGATTGATCCGAATCTCGCCGCTTTGTCCACTCGCTGAGCGAATCCGAAAACTGAAGCAATGAAAAATTAAATGCCGCGAGAACCCCGATAAGAAAAAGTGCGACAAACAAAATCGTACCGCCTATTGTCCCGGCAAGTTTCCCAAAAAGCATCGCAAGTCCGAATCCGATATACCCCCCGCCCTGACCATTCATGGCGAGTTGTTCCAAATTACCGCTCTGGAAGGAGTGTAGAAGTCCCAAGAAACTCAAGAAGGCAACGGAAAGCCCTCCAAGCTTCACCACATCCGACCACGAACTCGTCCGACGACGAAAGAGAAAAATACCGGCAAGGAAGAGCAAAAAAGGAAATATCCACTTTCCCCAGCCCAAGCCGAGTCCCGCCATTCGGTCAAAAAACGTCCCGAGCATTCCTGCGCTTTTGAAAAACCCAAGCGCAAAAAGAATGCCGAGCGTAAAAAGAAAGACTGCGGCAATGCTTCGTTTCACGTCATGATGAAGAATACCCGAAGACTCTTTGACCTCCGCCTCCTCATCAATATCTTGATCGATTTCTTTTGTTTTCTTTTTTCTTCCCATAATGGAGACATTATACCAAATCCCGCACAGAAAAGGAAAATTTCCGTCCATTACCTCACGCAAGTCCTTCGTTTTCTTTTCCACAAAAAACAGCCCCACATTATAGGGGCTGTTTTTCCGGTTTCACTTCGTTCACTCTTCTCCGAGAACCACTATGCTTCCGAAGAGGCAGGAACGGAAGCAGTTGCCGATCGGCGTTCCAAGAATCCGGTTCCGGCCGGAATCAGTCGACCGATAATCACGTTCTCCTTGAGTCCGCGAAGCTTATCGGCACGACCGGTCACCGCCGCATTGATCAACACGCGAGCAGTCTCCTGGAACGACGCCGAAGAAAGGAATGATTCCGTTGAAAGCGCCACTTTGGTGATACCGAGGAGCAATTGTTCGCCGACAGCCGGCTTCCCACCAAGCGCAATCGCCTCCTCATTCGCTTCTTCAAATTGATCCTTCTCAACAATATCTCCCGGGAGAATATCCGCATCGCCGGAATCCAAGATGCGAATACGCGAGAGCATTTGCCGAATAATCACTTCGATATGCTTGTCGTTAATGCCCTCGCCTTGCGAGGCGTAAATCTCCTGAATCTCGCGAAGAATATAGCGATGGAGCGACTCTCGTCCCATAACTTCGAAGAGTTTTCTGAGATCGAGACTTCCCTCAATCAACGCCTGTCCCTTCGCAATGAGGTCTCCTTTTTCGACGCGAATACCGCTGCCGTTTGGCACGAGGTATTCTTTCATCTCGCCATCCGCGGTTTCAACCTTTATGGAAATCGTCTTGGAGCTTTCGCTTAAGATAGATATAACTTTTCCGTCTACTTCCGATATAACCGCCTCGCCCTTCGGTTGACGGGCTTCGAAAATTTCCTGAACTCGCGGAAGTCCTTGGGTAATATCCGATCCGGCAACACCTCCGATGTGGAAGGTTCGCATAGTGAGCTGTGTTCCCGGCTCACCAATTGCCTGCGCTGCCACAATACCGACCGCCTGCCCTTCCTGCACCAAAGACGCTCGTCCCAAATCGACGCCATAGCATCGCTGACACACGCCTCGGCGAGTCCGGCACGTAACAACACTGCGAATATGCACTTTCGGTATATCGCAGCGCTCGATTTCCTGCGCCTGCATTTTGGTAATAAGTTCGCCCTTTTTCACTAAGATCTTACCGGCCTCGGTCTTGATTTGATCGAGAGAAACGCGACCTTCGACACGAGAAGCGAAAGAAACGCCGACACCGTCACTGTCTTCGCGATACAACGTCGCTCCCTCAGTGTCACCGCAGTCGGCCTCGCGAACAATAACGTCTTGCGACACATCGACAAGTCGCCGAGTCAAATACCCGGCCGTCGCCGTTCGAAGTGCGATATCCGCCATACCTTTTCTTGCGCCGTGCGTCGAGATAAAGTATTCCAACACATTGAAGCCTTCTTTGAAAGAGCTTTTCACGGGGAGTTCAAGCGTCTCTCCGGTTGGTCCCGCCATGAGTCCCTTCATACCCGTCATCTGCACCACGACGGATTCCGTACCGCGCGCCTTCGAGTAAATCATCGAGTAGACCGGGCCATCCTTGTCAATCGACTCTCGAACCAGTTCGGTAATCGTATTCTTCGTCGCGTTCCAAATTTCAATCACCCGATTCCGACGCTCTTCATTGGTGAGAAGTCCCATCTGATATTGCTCTTTCACCTCGGCAATCTGTCGCTCCGCCGATTCGATGGTTGCCTTCTTAGCGGGCGGCACAACAAGGTCGTCCATGCCCCAGCTGATACCGGAGTGAGACACGGCACGGAAACCCAAATCTTTCACACGATCCGCAAAGAGCGCCGCCTGCTCACTCCCCTCGGTTGCCAGTATCTGCGCCACCAGCCCCTTGAGATCTTTCTTGGTCATCTCTGCATTCACAAATCGGAGCGATTCCGGCAGAATATCGTTCAAGAGAATACGCCCGATCGACGTATCGATAACCTCATCATTAAAGAGAAGCTTCACACTCGCATTCGCGTCTGCCAAACCTGCATCATAGAGGTATACGCCTTCTTTCATGGAGCTCAGTATTTTCCCTTCGCCCTTCGCGCCCTTCTTGATATGCGTCAAATAGTAAATTCCGAGCACCATATCGAGCGATGGCGTCACAACCGGCTCGCCGGACGCCGGCTTTAAGAGATTCTTGGATGACAGCATGAGATTGGCACTCTCCGCACGCGCTTCGTCGGTCAAGGGGACATGCACCGCCATCTGATCACCGTCGAAGTCAGCATTAAATGCCGAACACACCAACGGATGGAGACGAATCGCCTTCCCTTCGATCAAAACCGGCTGAAAAGCCTGAATGGACAGACGATGGAGCGTTGGAGCGCGATTCAAGAGCACATAGTGATGCTCGATAATTTCATCCAGAATTTCATACGCTTCTTCCGTTTCCGCATCCACCATACGTCCAGCCGTACGCACATTGTGCGCGTACTCCTTCTCGATCATCTTGTGAATGATGAACGGCTTGAAGAGTTCGAGCGCCATCTTTTTCGGCAACCCAGCCTGATGCAATTTGAGCTGCGGACCCACAACGATAACCGATCGACCGGAGTAGTCGACACGCTTTCCCAAGAGATTCTGTCGAAATCGCCCCTGCTTTCCCTTCAGCGCATCCGCGAGCGAGCGAAGTGGTCGCCGTTGCCCTGTTGAAGCCGCCGTCGACGCTTGTCCGCGCCGCGCGCTGTTGTCGAAGAGCGCATCGACCGCTTCCTGGAGCATTCGCTTTTCATTGCGCGTAATCACTTCCGGCGCATTAATCGAGAGAAGTCTCCGGAGACGGTTGTTGCGATTAATAATGCGACGATAGAGATCGTTCAAATCGGATGTAGCAAACCGTCCGCCGTCGAGCGCAACCATCGGACGAAGATCCGGCGGAATAACCGGGATCATCGTCGGCAGCATCCACTCGAGCTTAAGTCCGGATTTCTTAAATCCCTGAAAGAGCTTGAGACGTTGGAGCGTTTTCTTCTCATCGTTCATGCCGTTCGCCTCGAGATCTTCGTTCAAACGTTCGATGGTCTGATCGATATCGAGATTCTCCAGCACTTTTCGAATCGCCTCGGCGCCGATGCCTGCCGTAAACATTTGCCCGAAACGCGTTGAGAGATTGAAATACTCGACTTCTGACAGCACGCGGAACGGTTCGATGCTCTTGATATCTTCTTTCGCTGTTCGGTATTGATCTTTCAACGCATCAAGATTCTCTTCGAGACGCTTCGTCGTTCCGGATTCCTCCTTTGCGTCACCCTGCTTTGACTTGTATTCTCGCTCGAGCTGATTGATTGCCTGTTCCCGAGCTTCTTCATTGACCGAGGTGACAATATATGAAGAGAAGTACACCACTTTCTCCACTTCCTGCGGAGAAAGACCCAATGCCAAGCCGATCTTCGACGGCACGCCGCGCAGAAACCAAATGTGCGAGACCGGTGCCGCCAATTTGATATGTCCCATTCGTTCGCGACGAACCACAGACCGCGTCACTTCGACGCCGCACTTGTCGCAAACGATGCCCTTATAGCGAACTCGCTTGTATTTTCCGCAGTAACATTCCCAATCCTTCGACGGACCGAAAATTTTCTCACAGAACAGTCCGTCGAGCTCATAGCGCTGCGTACGATAGTTGATCGTTTCGGGTTTCGTCACTTCCCCGCTCGACCACTCAAGCATGTGCTCCGGGGAAGCAAGCGTCAAACGCACGCTCTCGAAGTCACTTACTTTGGTAATGCCGGTTTCTTCCATCATAGTGTTGGGAAAATTAGAGTTGAAGAATACGAATGTGCGTATTTTTTTGTAAATATCGACTCAATAATTCAAGGCTCATACCTTCCTGCACTTATGAATGGTCATCTTCTTCGGACGCTATCGGTGTTGCACCAACCAAGTCGACATTGAGACACAATCCTTTCAGTTCGTTCACCAACACATGGAATGATGCTGGAATATTCGGGCTCTTGATTGGCTCACCCTTGATGATCGATTCGTATGCCTTCGACCGACCAAGCACATCGTCGGACTTGATGGTGAGCATTTCTTGCAATGTATGCGCCGCACCATACCCTTCGAGCGCCCACACTTCCATTTCTCCGAATCGCTGTCCGCCGAATTGTGCCTTGCCGCCCAAAGGCTGCTGAGTAATAAGCGAGTACGGTCCGATGGATCGCATGTGAAGCTTGTCGTCAATCAGGTGATTAAGTTTCATCACATACATCACACCAACCGTCGATTCATTGTCAAAATATTCTCCCGACTTGCCATCACGGAGTCGGACCTTGCCGTTTTCCGGAAGTCCCGCTTTGCGAAGTTCGGCTTTAATGTCCGCTTCTGTCGCACCATCGAGCGCCGGAGTCGCTACCGTGTGACCCAACTTCTTCGCCGCCCATCCGAGATGCGTTTCGAGGATCTGCCCGATATTCATACGACTCGCCACACCAAGCGGATTCAGGATCATATCAACCGGTGTTCCATCTTCGAGATAGGGCATGTCTTCGATCGGCGCAATACGGGAAACCACACCCTTGTTGCCGTGGCGACCGGCAAACTTGTCCCCAACCGAAACTTTTCGAAGCTGTGCTACCGATACCTGCACCTGCTGGAATACTCCCATGGAAAGTTTATCGCCTTGCTCTCGTGAGAAGATCTTCACGTCTACCACCTTGCCGCGCTCGCCATGCGGAAGATAGAGCGATGAGTCTTTCACATCACGTGATTTTTCACCAAAGATGACGCGAAGCAGCCGCTCTTCCGCGGTCAGATCGCCTTCACCCTTCGGAGAAATCTTCCCCACCAGAATATCGCCCGAGGAAACCTCGGCACCGATACGAATAATGCCTTGTTCATCCAAATTCTTGAGACGATCTTCGCCGATATTCGGAATATCGCGTGTCACCACTTCGGGACCAAGCTTAGTATCGCGCACGTCGAGAGAGAAGTCTTCGATGTGGATAGAGCTGTAACGATCCTCATGCAGCAATCGCTCCGACATGATAATCGCGTCTTCGAAGCTGTATCCCTGCCACGGAACAAACGCTACAACGACATTTTGCCCGAGCGCCAATTCGCCGCGATCCGTGGAAGCGCCGTCCGCAATAAGGTCGCCTTTCTTGAGCATTTGCCCCTTCGCGACACGCGGCACTTGGTTCATGCTTGTAAAGTTGTTCGACTTGGCAAAGCTCTTGAGCGCATAGGTACGGTCAAAGTGCGCTTTCTTCGAGCCAATGGGCGCCTCTTCGCGCACCACCACATGGCTCGCGTCCACTTCGATCACCTCGCCATCCTGCCGAGCGAGAATAACCTGTCCGGAATCCGCCGCCGCCTTGTCTTCGATGCCTGTCCCCACGAGCGGCGCATCCGGTACAACGCACGACACCGCCTGACGCTGCATGTTCGAACCCATGAGCGCGCGGTTCGCATCGTCGTGTTCCAAAAACGGGATGAGTGAAGTCGCCACGGAAATACACTGCTTCACGGAAACATCCACGTAGTCGATGCGCTCCGCCTCAATCATTTCCGGATGACCATTCACACGCGCCTCAACGAGCGGCTCCAGGATATTGTTTTTTTCATCGGTTTCGATACCGGCATGCGCTATAATTTTACGATCCTCAACAATGGCATTGAGGTAGTCGATAGTGAGTGTGATAAACGGTTTCACTCGAACCGTGCCCGACTTTCGCTCCTTGGCAATTTTCCCGGCAAGCGATTCATCAATGAGCGTGCCCGCCTCGGCCCCGGCGATGGATTCATTGAGAATCCTCCCGATTAATTCTTTCGAATCTTCCACGGCAACATCTTTCTGGATACGAAGATATGGTGTCTCAAGAAATCCGTATTCATTGACACGCGCATAGGTTGCCATATGCCCCACAAGTCCGATATTCGGACCCTCCGGCGTTTCCACGGGGCAAATGCGTCCGTAGTGCGATGAGTGAACATCGCGCACTTCAAAACTCGCCCGCTCGCGCGTAAGTCCGCCCGGCCCCATCGCCGAAAGGCGCCGCTTATGCTCCAACTCCGCCAGAGGATTCACCTGATCCATAAACTGTGAAAGCTGCGAACTGGAGAAAAATTCCTTCACCGCAGCCGCTACCGGGCGCGGATTGATGAGCTGTCCCGGGATAACCGTCTCGACATCGCAGGTACTCATGCGATCTTTGATATTTCGCACCATGCGGTAGAGTCCCACACGCAGTTTGTTCTGAATAAGCTCACCCACAGCACGAACGCGACGATTGCCAAGATGGTCAATATCGTCCGGACGCGCTTCGGGATCATTGTTGAGTCGGATAATCTCACGGATAATCAGCACGAGATCATCCACATTGAGTACGCGATTCGCTTCGAGATCCTCGCGATTCGTTTCGAGACGCTGATTGAGACGGTATCGCCCGACGCTTCCGAAGTCGTAGCGCTCGTAGTTAAAAAACATCGAATCAATCATTTGCTTCGCGTTTTCCTCGGTCGCCAAGTCACCCGGACGAAGCCGCTTATAAACTTCCTTGTATCCCTCACCCTGCGTTCGCGTTGGATCTTTGGAGAGCGTTTCCTCGATATACCGCACTTCTCCGGTATCCGTTTCGGCAAACAGTTCCCGAAGCGTCGCGTCATTTCCGCATCCGAACGCCTTGAGGAGCGCCGTTACCGGCACTTTTCGCTTCCGATCTATTTTCGCCGAAATAACGCCGTCGAGGTCGGTCTCAAGTTCGAGCCATGCACCGCGATTCGGAATGATCTTCGCGCCGAACAATTTCTTGCCCTTCTGATAATTCATCGTAAAGAACGCGCCCGGAGAGCGAATCAACTGACTCACTACAACGCGCTCAACTCCATTTATAATAAATGTCCCTCGATCAGTCATGATCGGGAATTCACCAAGATAAATTTCCTGGTCTTTCACTTCACCGGTTTTCTTGAAGGTCAGCGTCGCTTTGGCGCGAAGCGGCGCTTCATAGGAAATATTTTTCGCCTTCGCGGTCACTTCGTCATATTTCGGTTCATCGAGATAATAGTCGCCAAGACGAAGTTCGAGATCTTTGTTGGTAAAATCGCGAATAGGATTCACTTCTTCGAGCAATTCTTTGAAGCCTTTTTCCCAAAACCAGGTATACGAGCTCGTCAAAACATCGATAAGATTCGGGAGCGACACCATGATGCGCCGCTTAAAGAACTTTCGCGTCGACAGGGACGATCCCGAACGAAACGAGTCACGAATCTTCAGTACTTTCTCCTCTTTTCTCGCGGCTTCTTTTTTGGGCATAGAAAGACGCTCATCCTTTCTCTCGCCCCTCGGAAGAACAAAAAACTCTCCCGAAAGACGGCAGTGGATGAGAAATTAGACTCGCTTACAATGAATTGTTATATCTCCGAGACAGAAGCGTTGACATTCGCTTGAAAAAGACCCTCCGCACACTTCCTCTTCTATCATATCGTTCCTCTTCTTCCTTGGCAATCTTCCTCCCTTTTGATTCGAATTCGAACCAATTCCTTGCGAATCTTTCGGGGCTTCTGTCCACAATCATGATTCCCTCAGAGTCCGCCTTTTCTGACTTTCTCAAGAGTATAGAACGCTCACTCCGATTTGTCAAATTGAGGAGCGTCCGGTTAGAGCACTGGCAGCATCCATTCCGATTCGTGACGCACTCCGTCCGCGCAATTCATCCATAAGTGTTGCGTAAAAACGAAGATTATGGAGCGACAGCAAACGCGATCCGAGCACTTCGCCGGTTGCAAAAAGATGCCGAATATACGCTCGAGAAAACCCGCCGGCACATGCCGCACAGTCGCACATTTCATCAATCACTCCCTTATCACCCCGAAACCGTTCACTCGTCAGATTGACAACTTCATAGAAAGATTCGTCGAAAACGCTCCGCTCGGCACAGCGAAGAAATGCTCGGCCATGGCGCCCTTCTCGCGTGGGGATAACGCAATCGAAGATATCCCAACCGAGCGAGTGACAACGCACAATATCTTGCGGCGTTCCAACACCGAGCGCGAACCGGATTGCATCCTCCGGAATACATGCCGCCGTCTCATGAAGCACCTCTTCGAGAAAATTCCCCGCCATATCGAGATGCCGCGCCCCAAAACCGTATCCGTCGAAACCGATTGCCGCGAGCGCCTCGGCGCAATGCCGCCGCAACGCCATATCCATACCGCCCTGAACAACCGAGAAAAGAAGTGGCCGTTGTTTCTTGTTGCCATCCACTTTCTGCTCTGCCAATCGCTCTTCATACCGAATCTTGCACCGACGCGCCCAGCGAAGTGTCCGCTCCACAGCAAGCATCGCCTCTGTCGTCGGAGCGTCATTTGGCCGAGGATCATCCAAACACACCATCATGTCAACACCGAGATCAAACTGAATATCGATAGCGCGTTCGGGAGTAAGGAGATACTTCGACCCGTCGATCGGAGAACGAAAGAGCGCGCCCTCCTCAGATACCAAGCCGCACTCCGGATGCTTATGTATCAGAGAATAGACCTGATACCCTCCGGAATCAGAAAGTATGGGCGCATCCCAGCACATAAAAGCATGTACACCCCCCATGCGGGCAATATGCTCCGCCCCCGGGCGGAGCAAGAGGTGATAGGTATTGACGACGAGCGCTTCGATACCGGAAGAGGCAAGAGCGCCCGGTTCAATACCGCGCACCGCCGCCCGAGTAGCATCCGGCATAAAAAACGGCGTTTCCAGAACGCCGTGTGCCGTGCGGATCCGACCCCTCCTCCCAGATCGATCCGCTTGCAAAACTTCGAAATACGAATCCATAGTCCTACCCTACCTCCAAACGAAATATTCGGTCAAGAATGCTTCATCGCCTCTTATTCTCCACTTGCTACCTTGGAGCCGCTCGGCGGGAGAGAGTCATCTTCCCGAAGGCTCGTCGTTTTTTCCGACGTTCTGGATTGAATCATCTCATTCGTAAAGACATCCGTCGCTTTCGCCAGCGATGGTTGCAGCAATGCAGGGGACGTATTCAATTGGTTCAGCTCCGGGCGGATTGATACCTGAAACGCCACCGTTCGCTTCGGAGCGAGTATACCCTCGCCAACTCCGAGACTCCCGACACTCCACACAATTTTGTTGGTGCGCTCATTGTAGGAAATCTTCTCGGTATCTGGAAATGTTTTCCCGGTCCACACGACACCAGTCGGCAAATCCGCCGATACCTCCGCTCCCGTCACGTCATTCGTCGTATTCGACAAGAGCCAGTGCAGAGTATACGTTGTATTCTGACCAACCGTCGGAGGAATCGGCCCCGCATTTGGCAATACGCTGTCTTTGTAATATCCGACCGTCTCCAAAAGAAGGCGAGAGTTTACCTTGGTCCACATGGTATCGGTTGCCACAATTTTGTTTGCGCCCGCCGGATTCGGAACATCGGGACTTTCGATTTTTGCCGTCGTTTTGATCTGAAAATCTTTTGTAAGCACGCTCTTCGGAACGAAATCATCCCGAACCGGCACATTGAACTCAATCTCACCTGAAGCATTCGGTACGAGATTTCCCAGTTGAGACACATCCGACGCCTTCCACGTAATCACCTTGCGGAGACTGTCATAGGCGCCTTTCTCCGGACGAAGTCGAGAGAAATCCAACGCATCTCCTTCCAATTCCACGGTGATGATAGCTTCTCGAAGCGCTATCTCACTGTCATTGCGATACGCTATGGTATAACGCAAAATATCGCCAGGATTCACGGCTCCCGGCTTTGCGCCGTTTAGCGATTGCCGAATGCTAAAGGGCGCCGCCACGATTCTCGTTATTCGCTCGGCATCACTGTACGAAAGGAACGTGTTGTCTCCCTGGAATGTGCCAAATTCAACCTTCACCGTTTTGGTTTCATTGGGTACGCCGCTCATGTTTCCCGTGAGGCGAATTTTGCCACGTTCGCCCGGAGCAATGCTCCCGAGATACCACACCACCTCGCCTTCCGACGGTTTCGGATCGGCATCTCTCAGAGAGAAACCCGCCGGAAATGTCGCCTTCATGCGCACATTCGATAACGACGAATCGCTCGTATTTTCATAATTCACCAAATAATTCACTTCTCCCGAAGGCGGCACCGAAAGCGGCGCTTCCAACTCGACGGCGAGAGATGCACTCCGTAAATTGACGCTCTTCTGTCCCGCCGCAGAGAATCGGCTCTGGACATTGTTCGGACGATACCGAAGCTCGGCGCGAATATATGCTATCGAATCCTTGGAACCATAAAACTTCCCCGAAAAATCAAGGGTTTTCTTTTCAAAGGCAGAGATATCGCCGATCGCAACACTGCTTGACGAGGCATCATTTCGGAATGTGTTCGCGTTTCCCTCTGGCACAAAATTCGGCGGATACGAAACGACGAGCTCGGCATCGGCAAGTCCCGACCGATTGGCATTCTCGTAGGAAATGACGAAATCAGTCAGATCCGAGCTGTTCACATTGCTCGGTCCTGTGACAGAAACCGAGACGCGGTCCTGCGAAAAGAGCGTTTGACGAATGCGCACGAACGTCCCGACAAGAAGCGCTATAAACGCAATCCCGCCTATTGCCAGCATTCCCACACGAATCATCTGCGCTCGGTCCGCAAAAAACCGGCTGCGAATCGTGCGCCACCCGCTTGTCGCTTCCAACGAAATATTCGCATCATCCGCCGCCTGCCCCGGATCAAACGCATCCGCCCGGGAAGATTCGCGAATTTCGCCATCATGTTTATGAAGCTGCTCCTCAAGATCTTGTATACCCATAGACCAATATGATCGCATCACACAGAAAACAGTCCGCACGTGTAAGCACAGTATAACACATCCGACTCCGGAGAACCTTAAAAGGACTTCTCTCGTCCACAACACATGTTCATTATGTCAATGAGAGTTTCTTGGAAGAACGCGTGGAATAAAATCCCTGCCCCACTGTGGCATTCAAACTGTGGCATTCAAGCAGTGTCATAATGCACTTCTCCGCATATCCCCCGAACCATCGGTTTGATAATTTTTATACCCAATACTCCATCATCCGTTCGGATTTTCCCTTAAGAGAGAGAAACTTTACGAGCTCGACCATGTGCGCGATAATGAGGAGGCGCAAAACGGAATCGCGCACTCCGTGGGGGAGGTCGTATATCCACGGTTTTTCTTTTCTCCGAAATCGAAATCCTAGCCAAAAACCGTATGAAACACAGACAGAAAGCAGAAACAGTATCCATCGAATCCGTGCGGAGACGAAGCGGACGCACGACTTCGTTCAATCCGTACAAGATTGTCAACGCTATCGAAAAAGCACTCTGCGCTACTGCCGAAGGAAACGAGAAAGACGCCGCCCGCATCGGCAAGAAGGTCGTCTCGCTCCTCGAAAAGAAAGCCCGACACTACGCCAAGCAAAACCTCGGAACATTCATTCCGAAAATCGAGGAAATTCAAGACCTCGTCGAAACCGTCCTCATGTCGGAAGGGTTTCACGAGACCGCCAAAGCCTATATTCTCTACCGCGAACAGCATCGCGAAGTCCGCGAAACGGAAGAATCACTTGTCAAAGCAGTGCACCTCGTCGACAAATATATCGGCAACCTCGACTGGCTCGTGAAGGAGAATGCCAATATGGCGTATTCCCTTCAGGGACTCAATAACTATGTCTCCAGTGCCATCAGCACGAAGTATTGGATGAACACTATCTATTCCAAGGAAGTGCGCGATGCTCATGAGTCCGGCGATCTGCACATTCACGATCTCCAGCTCATTTCCGCCTATTGCTGCGGCTGGGATCTCGAAGATCTCTTGCGACAAGGCTTCACCGGCGTCCCCGGCAAAGTCTCTTGCAAGCCCGCCAAGCACTTGGGATCCATCTTGGGACAGATGGTGAACTTTATCTACACACTCCAAGGCGAAGTTGCCGGCGCACAGGCATTCTCCAACTTCGACACGCTCCTCGCGCCGTTTATTCGGAAAGACAAACTCTCCTACGAACAAGTGAAGCAGGAGATACAATCATTTGTCTTCAATATGAATGTCTCGACGCGCGTCGGATTCCAGACGCCGTTTTCAAACATCACGATGGATATTATTCCGCCGAAGATTCTCGCGAAGAATCATGTCGTGATCGGCGGTGAACCGCA
>ERZ724505.743-NODE-743-length-19689-cov-19.932260_pt1 | contig 19689 bp, 31 predicted proteins | sample MGYA00376038_ERZ724505 | MGnify/ENA primary metagenome ERZ724505 (study PRJEB28724, sample SAMN07190884) | wastewater metagenome | isolation source: effluent of sewage treatment plant in Hong Hong | place: Hong Kong | collected 2016-03-17 ...
TGAACAAACTGGCCATCGCAACCGAGAGATGCCCGATGGGGAAGTGGGAATGATCATTGTCGGGAGAGTCGGGAGAGGAAACTCGCGTTGTATCCCGACTCTCCCGACAACTGGGACAAATGTCCCTTTTTGTCCCCGTCCCCGCCGTCCCCGTGGGGACGAACTGTACTTGACGAAAGTAACTTCTCACTTCTCGGAAGCTTCTCGGAAGTAAAAAGTTCCCGGGTTCATTTGTGTTACACGCCAATGGCTTACGGAAATTCAAATGCAACTATCAAAAACGCCTTTTGACGACGCCTGGGCGCTCTACGAGTCGATCCAGTACGGTTTCACGCGGGATGAGGCCTCAGAACTCTACCGGCTTGCCACAATTGCCGGTCCGGGAGCAATCGTCGAGGTCGGATCGATGCAAGGCGGGTCGGCCTGTATCCTCGAGGCAACAGGCCGAGACGTGATCTGTATCGATCCCATCGAAAACCAGGTGTACTACGCGATGTTTCGCCAGAACTGCAGCGGAAAGCGGATATCCCACATCAGGGCCAAGGATTCCGACGTCTGGGGCTGGTGGAAACAGCCGATTTCCCTGTTGCTGATCGATCACGACCATTCCCACGAGACGACAGCGGCCAGCCTGCGCGAGTGGCGGCGGCATCTGACCACAAAAAATTCTCTGGGGAGTACAAATGCTTTTGTACTGGTCCACGACTATGGCGGGGACGATTGGCCGGAAGTGAAGCCAGCGACGGAACAGAGCGGTTTGACGATCGAGGGGGTTACGGGGCGTCTGGCGTGGGGTCGGTGGTTGTAGTCCCCAGCAGAATCGCCAGTTTGGCGAGTCCCTTGGACGTGATCCGTGCCTGTTCGACGGTCTTGTCATCGCCATCGGGCTTGTGGATGGTTGTCACCTTCATTTCCATGTAGCCCTGCTGGATTCGCTCTTGATATGGCACGTCGTAACTGCAACCCGTGCGGCGGTAGATCCATCGGTTCTCGCGCAGCCACGCAAACAGCTTCCGTGGGGGATAGTTCAGCGATTTGGCCCCATCGGTGATACAGAACGAGCCGTCCGAAGCGGAGATCGTCTCGAACGCTGCGACCTTGGGAGCTTGGGCGGCGACCTTTTCTTCTAGGACGATCACCTTTTCGGAGTATCCCAGCAGCAAATTCCGAAGGCTATGGGGATCGTTCAGCGTGTCGGACAGGTCAGGAACATTGTTCGCCCGTCGCTCGCAGTCGAGGAACCATTTACGGGCTTGGCGACCTTTGTCCGTGTGTTCCACCATTGACAACTCTTTAGCCATATCAAGCGTAACGACGTAAGTTGTTGTGGGCCTTCCACCGAGAGGGTTTTTGATAAGGTTATCAAAAACCCCATAGTCCATGTTTTCGACGAATCCGTAACGCTCAATGCGAGCCTTGATCCACGCGGAGAACTCTTGTTTTGATTCCAGGAAAAACCAAAGTTCGCGTGCATCAACCGCATTCACGGTTTCCGAACCAATGACATGACGCTGAATTCGGATGAGTTCCATTTGTGGCTCCAGAAACGAAAAAAGACCACAAGCGATGTGTGGGTCGCTTGGGGCCTTGAGTGCTTCAATAGCCACAAAAAAACCTGTCCCGGAGTTACTACGCCCGTGGGACAGGTTGAAAACCAGCCTTGCGGCCGGGGATTTCTGAGTTCATGCAGGCGTAGTGGGAAAGATGCTACGAACCGAGTATTGACCAGTCAAGTCAATTCTCCCCCGGCGTGGTAAATCCCCGTTCCTGCACGAAGTTGGCAAAACTGCTGGCAATGAGCGATGCGGCCTCGAAGAGAATCCCACCCTTGGCACGGTCCCGAAACGCCTGGGCGTGCTTCAGGCGCTCGGAAACCGGCATCAGGTGCCAGCACTGGCCACAGACCGGAATCGGCGTACCGTCAATCAGCATCTGTCCCGTCAACGGGAAGGTGTTTTGACAGCCCCAGCAGACAAAATCTGTGACGGGCTTCGATGATGGTGGTAGCCGGTGTGCCATAAACCCATCGTAGTCATGCCCCTACTGACAGGGCAAGGAAATTCGAAAAATTGGGTTGAAACGGGTCGTCAAAAATGTATCATCAGGCCGTCTTGATGGACTCGTGATCGCACGGGTGACGCGCCGGGCTGTGGGAATCCAGCCTGCCCTTCTATCGCGTCGAGTTACCCATGATGGGAGCTACCATGCAGCCTGTTTTGTTTCAGCCGGGGCGTGCGTACGCATTCAGGTACCCGCGCCACAATTTCCACGGGGTCTTGTCGGCCCAAGAGCCACGCCGATTGCTGGTGACAGCAGTACGCGATTTGGAACAGGATCCAATCGAGCGGGAGACGTTCGACCTGCAACCATTGCTGCGGCGGGGCCGGTATCTGGTGACCGGGCACGATCTGGACAAGGGCGCCGAACGATCGTTCTACGTTGAATCGATCCGTGGTGCCACGGAATTGGAACTGGCGAACGCAGGTTAGACCAGAGTATCCGTGATCCTCTGGCCTAAGTTGAAAACGAGCCAATCGCCTGTCGAGGGTGGTTGGCTCGTGGCGTTTGATACCGTGACCAAAAACGTGACCAAACGCGTGCATCGGCCCGTCTTGGGAGATTCGACCGATTTGCGGCATATCCCAGAAAAACATGGCAAACGCCATGCAACGCGATGCGACGGGCGAGGACCGAGAAAATTATGAGTCCTCTGCTCTAACCGATTGAGCTACGGTCCCGTGCGTGAATTTAAGGGTTTTCTGAATCTTCGGGTTCGACCGTGACCTTTTTCGTGACCTTGGGTTTCGCCGTCTTTTTCCAAAGTTCCTCAGCCATAACCTGAGTGTTCAAACCGATATAGTATTCCTCAGTCGTCTGCAATGACGAATGACGCATCAACTCTTTTAGCACAAGTGGATGCACATGGGGAGCCCAGCGGGTGCCGTATGTTCGCCGAAGATCCTGGGCGGATGCGAACTTGCCGGATTTCGAGTTTACAACGATGTTGGCAGCTTCGCCGAACTCGGAAATCGTTCGCGACAGATTGGTTTCATTCGTGATGACCTGCCCGTCCTGACCGAGTGGCCGAAAGATCTTGCCGGTACGTTGATCCTGGGGCGTTCTGGAGAGCCAGCGGGCGAAATCCTCAGTGATCGGCAACAAGCGGTGAGATCGTCCCTTATCGTCGTCCACGTCCATTTCCAGCGTGGGATACTTCTCGGCGAAGCTGATCCGGGGGGAGTCAGGATCGTCCCACGAAAGTTCAGCGGCTTCAGACAGTCGTAATCCGGACAGCCAGAGACCGATCAGGAATCGACGCCAGGATTCCACTTGCTGGGGCTGCAGCACGGTTCGGACAGCTCGCAACAGCCGGATGAACTCCCAGAACGTCAATGCACGGCCACGGGCTTTACCGTGACGCGGGAGCTTGATGGCGGGGATTGTCGGCACATCGGACAGGTAGCCTTGGGACTTCGCCCAATCGACCGCACATTTCAAAGCAATCATGTGGCCACGAATCGTCACATCCTTCCGGCCCTGACCGCGCAGCCAGGCACCGTACCGACTGATGGCGATCGAGTTGATGCTTGCCAGTTTCGAGGGTTTCATTTCGGTCTCGAAGACTCGCAGCTTCGACAGGTGCCAGCGTTCTGTTGGTGCATCCATGGCGGCAAGTTGGCGATGCTGGTACAGGTCGAAAAACGTGTTCCACGGCATGGAACCGTCACCAGTGGCTTGCGTCGAGTTCAGTTGTTCCTCGAGTTGTCCGGCGACTCGTTCAGCATCGCGGCGGGTTGACCGTTTGGACGACTTCACGACACGCTTGCCGGTCGTGGGATCGGTCCAGCGGAGCTTGAAATACGGCCCATTGGAGGCGATGACATAGACTTTGATGCGGTCAACCATGCGGTCTCCAAGGCGTCATGCGTCTTTGCCCTTGCGAGGCTTCCGGGGTTTCTTTTTCAGGTTCCGCGACTGTTCAGTTGCAGCCGCCAGTAACTGTTCGGCTTCTGCGGCGGTGCGAGCCTCAACGCGAATGGACTGATCACTGCTGGAAATTTCGATGCAAACCGTTTTGCCAAACAATTGAGCCCCCTTTTGGATGAGCCAACCCACAATCGTGGCGGGTGGATCGGCAGGTACAACGAAGCGAGCGAGTTGATGTGCACTGTCGCTCTTTCCGTAGTGTACGATCGGGATTGGCTCAAAAGAATAGGGGATGCTGCTGGCGAACAGTGATGAAGCAAGTTCGGCCCCACTCGGGTCGTATGCTTTTTTGCAGGTGATAATGACTTTGATGCGGTCAACCATGTGTGACGAGCCTCCAGAGCCACTTGGCGACTTCGACAGCCAGCACGGCGGCGATGTACTCGGCAGCGCGCTTGATGCGACCCACGAGGGTTTTGGACTTCGCGATTTGACGCAATTCATCAAGACGCCTCTTGCCAGCAATGGTAAGATGGACGTTCATGACAGATGGACCGATGTCACACGGAATGACTTCTCCAGTCAGGAGGCGAGTTTCGATGAGTTCAATTAAAAATGCCCGAGAAACGACTGCATCATCTTCCACGATGTACGGCAGTCCGCGTTCGGCGGCTTCTAAAACCAAAAGCTCAGGATCGGAATGGCTCATTGATTTGCTCGTGATTCTGGCGGGGCTGCTAACGCGGTTGGTGTTGCATCTGACAGGAATTTGGCCGTACTGAAAAAAAGGAATGGCATCATGGAATACAAGTACGAGCACATTGAAGTGGTGGGCGAACGAACAATTCGAGTGATCGGTGATGAATACGTGGCACTGCACGAAGCCGTGATATTCGCAATACTGACAGGTGGAAACATCACGCTTCATTGTCGATACCCGTATGACGATGTTCCAACCGTGTTCAGAAGCAGCGATATCATTAAGAGGCTCGCAGAGATTCGTGAAAACGCCTATCGAAAGTCTCTCACTGAATCGACGGAAAAGGCTCGGACAGACCAATCGCCGAGTGCATCTGATTTAAGCAATACAGTTTCTGCAGAAGTGGTTTCAGCGACATCGAAAGGCGTTCTGCAACTGGTATGTCGGGCGTTGTATCTCCCTGTCCGTCTTGTGCGAGCATGTCTCTGACGCACTGAAAGTGCTGGTCAAAATGCTGTCGCAACTCGACCCAATCAATTGACTGTCGCAGGAACTCATCGGCGAAGTAGTTGAACCGGTCTATTGGGTCGGTCGGAAGCGGCATGGCAACCTTTGTTGATCACAGAAACCAGGAAACGAGCCGTACAAGCCCTATCAGCACAAGCATGGCCAGAGAGCAGACGATGGCCTGAAGGAAACGATGGAGCGTGTACATCATTGGCCCCGTAACTTTTCCAGAAGAGCCGCTTCCGGGTCGTAGTCAGGCTTCTTCAAGTATTCCCAGCCGTGCTGGTGCAGGTAGTCAGCGTCAACTGGCGAATAGTCATCGGGGGAGAACTTGATCGGTGATGCTTCTGGGCCGGTGACATCAAACAATTGCTCGACCAGCACCTTGCCACCAAATGGGCTCACGATGCGGTACTTGATACCGCATATTCGGCGAACTGGCTTGCTTTCGTACTTGAGCAAGGCGTCGGAGTACTTTCGAAGATCATTCTGGATGTTTGTGAACTTGTCTTTGGCGTGCTGTCGGTCCAGTGGCGTTGCACCTTGCACCATTTCTGCCTGTGCCAGTTGCAGTTCCTTTTTCGTGTCGGCGATGAGTTGTTTACGGTTACGAAGGTTGCGATCACGCATCGCCGTCAGTTCGACCGTCGGATACCAGCGGACTTCCTCCCAAGTGCCAGAATTTGTGTTCTCACGAAGCCACGTTGCAACGGCCATGTGGTCCGCAGTCTGTTTGACGGCATCAGCCAATGGAGCGCGGCCGGTCACATACCAAAGTCCGATGAACAGCAGACCGCACAGGCAAAAAAGTGTGATTACGACTGGCAGCAGATCGGTTCGACGTTTCGCGCGAACAGGGACGGTGGTATCGATGACCGGAATCGGATCGGCCTGGACAGGTGGTGTCCTGCGACAACGGGGGCAGGTCAACATCGGGCGATTGGTCGTGAATGACCGATTGCAATGAGGGCATTGCCAGTTCATTTACGGTGCCTTTTTCGTGGCTGGTTTCTTCTTGACGGGCTTGACGAGTCCCCGTGATTCGACGTTGGACTTGGCTTCCAGATAGGCATCATCCAACGCCGTTTTCACTTTGCGGCGGCGTTCTATCTCTTTGGCGGCACGCTCCTTGGCTCGTTCGACATGGCATTGAGTCCCGTATCGCTTGGACGTCAACTGGTCCTCAACTTCGCCGCAGGTTTCAGACACGAACGTAGCGATGGCAGCAATCTTACGTGGAATCTCATCAGTCCATGTAGCCCAAGGTTCATCTATCCCCGCAGACTCAAAGGATTTGCACGCGGCCAGCAATCGATTGGCGGATCTCAACAGAGATTCAGCCTCAAGTCGCAAATTGGCGATTGGTACGCGATTCCAGGTCTTTGGCATGATGTGTCACAAAAAAACTGAAAAAAAGTCGAAACGCCGTAAGGGTAGAGACGGCAACACATTTTGTCGTGCCCATGCGTTGTTTGTGGGTGGCTACACGTCGCCTACAAATGTTTTGTAGTTGACGGCGTGAAAACATGCCGATACCTTTCTCCACATGCAAACCACATGCAAACACGCAAGTGGCAGGAGAAAGCAAATGTCAACGTCAACGGCAAAGATTGATCCCAAGCGGGCTTATACCGTCGCTGAGTTTCTAGAGATCACTGGCATCAGCCGTGAGAAGCTGTCTCGGATGAGACGTGCAGGACTGGTCGTCCGTGATACCGGTGTGCCAACGATCCTTGGCTCGGACTGGGTGGAATACTGTCGCAATGCCCCGGTGGCGACACCGAAGCGGCGAGGCCGACCGTTCCCAAGTGGGGCCGCGCATCCTCGGTCGAAACAGAACGCCACGACGCCACAGCCAGAATGATAGCTCGACCGGAGCGTTGTCCATCACGTTTTTGAAAAAATCGAGGAAGGCCAAAAGATGACCAGCCAAGCCACATGGCCCGAAGAAGTCGCAGAACAGAAGTTCCGAGCGAGAGAACTTCGGCGATTGGTCGAACTGGAACAGGCAGCCGCAAACGACTGTCACTGCGTTGGCTCATTCGTGTGCCTCAAATGCCGTGGCAGTGGGCCAATGATACTCCCCCGTCAGGCCCGTACGAGTGGGCTGGTGACGACCAGTGGCCATCCTGCGGGAGACGGGGGTTCTTTTTCCGCCTGAAAACAGGCAACACGTCAACTTCTGTGGGGAAGGTATGTCCATGGCTGATCTGAAAGACATCGACGAACTGTTCGCACCGTACATCGCACGGCTACGCGACCTTGGGCTCACTGGCGAATTCCGTCTGTGGGCTCATTCCGGCGTGGACTGGACACTCTTGTCTAAATCGCTCCCGAACGAGCATGGCAACGAGTCGTTCGGGACGTGGAAAGCTGTTGAAGACTACGTCACCAAACTGGTGGCTTCAACCAATGTCGATGTCGATCCGATCGCACTTGGCATGTGAGGAAGCCATGACCACAGAAGCCCGCATTCTATTCGACACCATCGCAGGCTGGCTGCTGTGGATCACGTACTTCGGTGGACTCGGCGGCACATGGGCATGGCTGGTTTATGTGGTTCGTAGTTCGAAAGCCTAGTTCCGATACATATCGGACGTTTTAAGGAATGCAAGGATGCTGGTTTTGAGTCGGAAGAAAAACGAAAAGGTGATGATCGGCGATGACGTGGTTGTCACGGTTGTGGCGATTCGTGGCGATAAGGTTCGCCTCGGGTTCGAAGCACCACGAGGAACGATGATCAACAGGCAGGAAGTCTACGAGGCCATCGCCCTGGAACATCAACGGCAAACAGGGGCAACCCATGAAGTCCCTGCTTGACTGGGCAGCCCAGCGGGACAAAGCAATGTCTCGGGTTGAGAAGAACGCCAACAAAGCAGTGGCCGACTTCTCCACCCGGGCCGGGGAGTTCATCACGAACTACCTGAGAGAACACGGTGAAACGTCGGGAGAAGACCTGACAGACGCATGCAAACAAGCGGGGATCGTTCCCCACGATGACCGGGCATTCGGTCCTGTGTACCACAGGTTAGCCCGAACCAATGTGATCGAAAAATGTGGCACCTGCATTCGTAAGCGGGGCCATGGGACCAGCGGCGGGCATATCTGGAGACTGAAAGATGGATAATGAACGAATCACAAGTGAAGCCATCATTCGCGCGGAGCAAATGGCGACATTGCTCAATGCAGACAACTTACCCCGGCACGCGCATGTGGAGTTGCTCGCGCTGTCACTTGTGATGGTCGGAACGATGCTGTTCAGGCACAGAGATACGGAACACATTCCCCTTACTCAAGTGCCAGTGGACGGGGTGGACTTGGCCCATGAACTGCTGAACTTCCTGTCAAAACGCATTCAGGAACGAATTGCCGCGGCAACTGCCAATAACTGAAAAGGAACAACATGCTGACACAATCCGAACTTGAGCGTCGCAGATCGTTCATCACGGCAACGGACGTGCCCTGCATCATAGGCGTGAACAAGTACAAAAACGCCTACGATGTGTACCTCGAGAAAACTCAGTCCCTGCAGCCGTGGGACGGCAACGCGGCGACCGAAGCGGGGAATCTGCTGGAACCGGTCATCCTGCAGTGGGCAGCTACGAAACTCGGTCCCATCAATCCAGGGGACTGGCGAGTTCACGAAAACGGGATTCTGGCGGCAACTCTCGACGGAATCCTGCCGAACGGCGAAGTGGTCGAGTGCAAATCCCATGGGATCTGCGGTCCCACCAATTGGGACGACTGGGGCAAGGAAGGGACTGACGATATCCCGGACGTGTACGCGATTCAGGTCCAATCCCAGATGCTGGTCACTGGCGCGGAACGAACCTGGATTCCGGCCCTGATCGGTGGACGCGGTTTCGTTCTCTACACGATGGAGAAGAACGAAGACATCCACGAACTGATCCTGGACTTCACCAATCGATTCTGGAAGCGGGTTCAGGACCGTGAGCCCCCGGAAGGCGTGCCACATCTCGAAGTCATGAAGCGGATGAATCGGGAACTCGGCAAGGCTATCACGATCGACGACTCGCTGGCCATCCAGTACCTGCGAGCGTGCGAAGATGCCAAGGCCGCGAATGACGCCAAGGAAGCGGCACAGGAAGCACTCCTTGCGGCCCTGGGTGATGCGGAGTTCGGCCAGTGGCACGGGGGCGAGTTCTCTTACAAACCGCAGACGCGCAAGGCTTACCAAGTGGAAGCCGGGACGTTTCGCGTACTGCGGTCAAAGCGTCAGAAAGAATTGGCGTAACACGGTCTAAGTTCAACAACAACAGCCTTCGCGAAAGGGCAACAGCATGAGTACAGACGACATCGGCGGGGTTGTATCCCGCAGCACGTTCATTGAGTCGCAGACACGCGGAGAAATCGACACGCAAATTAGCACGGCCAAGCGGTTCCCCCGGTCGATCACGAGCTTCAAGAAAAAGGCGATGGAACTTGCCACCTTGGACGAAGAGACAGCCCAAAGCTGTTTCTATGCCCTGCCCCGTGATGGCAAATCGATTGAGGGACCGTCGGCACGTCTGGCAGAGATCGTAGCCGGATCGTGGGGCAATCTGCGGTCACAAGCCAACATCGTGGACGAGGATGACAAGTTCATCACTGCCCGTGGGGTGTGCTGGGATCTCGAAAACAACGTGGCAATCTCCGTCGAGGTCCGCCGTCGGATCACTGGCAAAAATGGACGCCGGTACAACGATGACATGATCGGGACGACCGCCAACGCAGCCTGTAGCATCGCGTTACGAAATGCGGTGTTCAAGGTCGTTCCGATGGCGATCATCAAGCCGATCTACGAAGCGGCCAAGCGAGTAGCCATCGGGGATGCAACGACACTGGCAGCACGGCGAGACAAGGCACTGAAGCACTTCGCGGCAATGGGTGTACGACAGGATCAGATCTTCGCAAAACTTGGTCGGGCCGGTGTCGAGGAAATCACCCTGGACGACTTGGCAACGCTGTTGGGGCTGTCCACGGCCATCAAGGACGGTGATACCTCGATCGATGAGGCGTTCCCGGTTCAGTCGGTCGCGAAGCCGACGGAGCCAGGCACCAAGGCGGAAGGGTTGGCCGAACGTCTGAAGGAACATCAGCAGCAGCAAAACGGTGATGGGGTCAAGGAACCGGAAACCAAGTCCGAAGAGGGTGAACGCCGTCCGCTTCCGACCTGTGAGGAACTGATGGCGGCTATCGAACAGGCCACCAAGACTGAGGAAGTCACCGATCTGGTGTTCCAGCGGGCGCATCTGAACGAAACGGAGCAAACGGCCGTCGAAGCGGCGGGACGAGCTCGCAAGGACGCGATTCGAGCGGCAAGGAAGTGAACGGTTCGCCAGTAGTCCAACGGTAGTGACGCCCCGGCAGGGGAAATGCGGGTTCGAATCCCGTCTGGCGAAATTTGGATGAAAGCAGAGGACCGTTTGTCGTAAGTCCAGCCGTGGTGATCAGCAGCAAATCGGCGAACCCAAGCGACAAGACGTTCAGGAGAGACTGAAGTGCATTCGTGCTCTGGGAGCAAATATGAGTACTCGCGGCGGTTTGACTCCATTCCGCAAGTGTCCGTGGGCAGGTAAGCGAAAACCGGAGCCGTGCGGAACTCTCGGTTCGAATCCGAGCGAATGCAATGTGGTCAGTTAGTCAATGTGTCAAAGGAGTAACAAAGTGTTGGACCCCAAACTGGAAGCGAACCTTCCAAGGCTGTCGGCAGAAAACATCTGCCGTCTCGAACTCGCAGTGATCGTCAGTGATTGATATCCAGGAGAACAGGCGATGGCGGGGGACTTCATCAAGGTCGAGAAAGCTACGGCCAGAAAGCCGGAAGTCCTCCGTATCGCCATGCTCCTGCAGATCCACCCAGACCACGCGTTTGGGCTGTGCATTCGCTTCTGGTCATGGTGTGACGACAACATGAGCGATGGCACTGCGGCAATCGATTGTCCGATCCTGGATGCGGTACTCGGCACCCCCGGATTCGCTCAGGCGCTCATCGAAGTTGGCTGGCTCAAAGACCGAAAAAAAGCTCTTGAGATACCTAATTTCGACCGGCATCTAAGTCAATCCGCGAAGGTAAGGTGTGCTGCCACAGAGAGAAAGCGCAAATCGAGACTCCCGCAAGCCGTCACGAATCCGTCACAGAAAAGTGTGACATCTGTCACAAAAAAACGTGACCCCAGAGAAGAGAAGAGAAGAGAAGAGTTTATTAAACCCCCATTACCCCCTTCTGCGGACAAAAACCAAAGCGATGGGAATGGTTGGGAATTAAAAGAACAGGATTTGAGAAACACGGCAAGAATCATCGCCTGGATGACTCATACGCGTCTGGTCGAGGATACGCACGCCAATCAACTTCGAGTCCTGTCAGCAGCGGAACGGGCCATCAACGTCGAGAAACTCGGCGGCGAAGTGCCCGAGAACCGCGTTGCGTACTTCGTCTCGATCGTGCGGGACGGCAACTGGAAAGTCATCACGGACGCTGATTTCGACCGGGCGAAGCTGCGTCACATCCAGTGGCAGAGATCACATCCGGCGGCAGAGTTGCCCAGCGATCTAACATCATGTTTTAAGTCAGCGGAGTAGGTCATGGCGGAACCGGCAGCATTCAGGGCACATTGGCCAGCGGGTCTTGAAACGTGCACACACTACGAGGTTTTGTGCGATGACAAGGGCCGAAAAGGCGGATCGTATCTGCGAGTCATGATCGCCAACGATGGCGATGTGCATGTGATGATGCAGGACTGGGAGGATATGCCAGAGGGCGAGCCAAACCGTTTTCCGTCGATTCGCATCAGGTCTCTCGCAGGCGGTGGGCGAAACATGCGAACACGACAGGCGTTGTTGTGGCTGGCAGAAGCAATTCGTTTGGACACCCAAGACGCTGAAACGCAGGTGAAGCAATGAGCATTCATTATTGCGGTACAGGAAGCGTTCAGAGCGTAACAATCAACGGCAATCCAGTTTCGATCATCGACCTGTATTCCCAGTGGACGCAATGCTGCATCTGCGGAATCGATTGTCCGTCAACACACGGAATTCCGGTTGACTCAGAGACAGCCGAAATCGTCTCTAACGACTTCGATGGAGACTGGGGAGGTAAGCCAGCGTGTGAAAGTTGCCATGATCGGCACGCGGCAGGTGAGTTTGTTGGAATGTATCCACGATATTGAAAAGGCGGTGAACCAATGAGCGCCCAAGCCCCAGCAAAGCGAAAAGAGCGGCCACAGGTCACCACGGACGTGACGCTGATGATGCCTCCGCAGAATTTGTCCGCAGAGCGGTCTGTACTGGCTTGCGTCCTGTTGGATAACCGGGTCTACGATGAGATCAGCGATCAGGTCAAAGCCGGGTATTTCTACCTCGACGTGCATTCCACCATCTGGACCACGATGGCAAGATTGCTGGAGCAAGCCAAAGCGGTTGATGCCGTCACTCTGGCCGATGCTCTCGGTCCAGACATGCTCCAGGAATGCGGCGGTGTGCCGTACCTTCTGGAGGTGATGGAGGAAGTCCCGCACACGGCCCATGCGAAGCACTACGCGGAAATCGTTCGCGAAAAGTTCCTTGAGCGAACCTTGCAGGATATCTGCCAGGTCTCACTGCGGTCCCTGCATGAGCAACAGGACGACACCGAGACGCTGATCGAAACGCATGAGCGGGCCGTCTTCGATTTGACAGACCAGCGGACGGCACAGAACCAAGAGACGTCGATCACGGACATCCTGATTGGGAGCCTGCAAACGCTTCAGGATCGCATGGCGAATCCCAGCCAGGTACCGGGGCTGGCATCGGGATTCACGGAACTGGACCTGCTGACAAACGGGTTTCAGCCCCACGAATTGATCATCATCGCCGCGCGTCCCTCGATGGGGAAAACGGCGTTCGTCTGCAATCTGGCCGAATGGGTGGTCAACACAGGGCATCCGGCACTGCTGTTCAGCCTGGAGCAGTCCAAACACGAAATCGCGATGCGGCTGCTGTGCATCCGTGCCAGACTGGATGGACACCGAGTCAAAAAGGGAGTGCTGGAGCCGGACGAGCGATTCACGTTGCTCCAGGCAGCAGACGAAATGTCGAAGCTCCCGCTGTACATCGACGATCAGCCCGGGCGAACGATGACGGAGATCCGATCGATATCACGACGGATCAAACGGCGGCACGGGCTGAAGCTGGTGATCATCGACTATCTGCAGTTGATCGAGCCGGAAACGAACAGCCGGAACAGCAACCGCGAAAACGACGTGGCACAGATCAGCCGTCGGTTGAAGGGGCTTGCCAAGGAATTGGAAGTGCCTGTTATCGCCCTGTCGCAGTTGAATCGAGGGGTGGACAACCGGGAAGACAAGCGGCCACGTCTGAGCGACCTGCGCGAGTCGGGGGCCATTGAACAGGACGCAGACATTGTGATGTTCCTGCATCGACCGGACGCCTATGACCCGACCGACCGGCCCGGCGAAGCGGAGGTGATCGTGGCCAAGCATCGGTCAGGAAAAACCGGCATCGTCGGATTGCAGTGGCTGTCACATTCAATGCGGTTTGCGGACAAGGAGTCGGCAGCAGAAAGGGAGTTCACATGAGGGTTTTGAATCTCGGGGCCGGTGTTCAGGCAACCACGATCTACCTGATGATGATCGACGGGGAGCTACCCACCTGTGACGTGGCCATTTTCGCGGATACCGGAGATGAGCCCGAAGCCGTGTACAGACACCTGCAGATGCTTGAGCAACTGGCGGGACCGAAGATCATCCGTGTGTCAGCCGGAAACCTTGGACAGAATCTCATTGAGGGTAAGAACTCAACAGGTCAGAGATTTGTGTCCATTCCATCGTTCCTGTCAGTGGATGGAAGGGGGAATTCTGGCATCGGGCGTCGGCAATGCACCAAGGAATACAAGATCGAGCCGATCGAGCGGCACATTCGCGAGTTGTGTGGATCGGAGAAAGGTCGACCACTGCCAAAGGGTACGACAGTCACGCAGATTTTCGGTCTGTCGTTTGACGAACCGGGACGTGTCGCACGCGTTCGTGGACTCTACGAAACCCGCAAACAGTGGAAAGCAGAGTTTCCCCTGTTTGACGAATTCATGACGCGGCCGGATTGCGTCAAGTGGCTTCAACGGCGACTGCCAGGTTACGTCGTCCCACGATCTGCATGCGTGTTTTGTCCGTATCGATCGGATGCCGAATGGGTCGCGATGAAAGAAGCGGACCCAGCGGCATGGGATAGAGCAGTTGAGATTGATAACGCGATTCGACTCGAAACGAGCGCATGTCAGCGGGGCATGGAAGCAAAGCAGTACCTGCACAGGTCGTGCAAGCCACTGGAGGAAGTGCAGTTCAATCCGAAACCGCCCAGCAATCAAAAGATGATGGACTGGTCTGGAATGGATTGTGAAGGGATGTGTGGCAACTGAAATGATCACCACGAAAGGGCGTACCAATGAGTCAGTTGAAACCAAAAGAATGGCGTCGTTTTTTCGCACTGATGGACAGGATCGTCCATAGCAACGAACTGACCTTTCGAGAAATTGGGCTGGATATCGTCGAAGCGGCACAAATCGACGGAGAACAGCTTGACCACGAGACGGAAGTTTGGCTGGAAACATTCGTGAACATTTTCGAGGGGTCACTGATGTGCAAGGTCGGTCAAAAGCTCGACCTTGAAATGGCGGACATGCGAGCCGAAGACAAAATAGCGGAAGACGAGGCGGATGAACTCGACGAACTGAACGAGAGCAACATCTGAGGGCGTTCCAATGATCACCACGAAAGACAGAACAACATTGGTACTCGCCACGGTCCGCGCGTCGGCCCGCATGGCAATGCACAAGGCAGCGACAAATGCAGGTCTCGGAAAAGGACGTGACGGTCATTCTGGCAAAAGCGAACGCGGGTGTACCACTGAAAATAATCGAGATCCATCGACTCGCGGCGGCATCCGGGGTTGCAGTGCCGAAGCCGCGCCGGTTCCGTCAGTTGATCCAAGCGACGGAAGAAAAACTGGCTACGGCATTGCGTGAAGTGTTGATCGAACTGGAACCAGAACCAAGGCCGGTTGGCCGCAAACGACTTCGAAAGGTCAGATAGATGCGAAAGCGACACGTCAACAGCTTGAAGTCCAAGGAATGGATGATCGTCGATTCCTTTGCTGGTGGTGGGGGGGCATCGACGGGTATTGAGATGGCTTTGGGCCGGTCTCCTGATGTGGCTGTGAACCACAACGGATCGGCACGCGCCATGCACGAGGCAAATCACCCGTGGACGCGGCATTACCAGACGGATGTTCGGGAAATCGATCCACTCGTTGTGACTCGCAACAAGCCCGTTGGCTTGGCGTGGTTCAGCCCGGACTGCACATTCTTTTCGAAGTCTCGCGGCGGGAAGCCAATGCGTGGGGCTGGCAAAAAGGTTCGCGGGCTGGCGTGGGTGGTGGTGAACTGGGCTCGCAAGGCAAGACCGCGCGTCATCCTCTTGGAGAACGTTGAAGAGTTCCAGGATTGGGGCCCGGTGGTCAAGAAAGTCGGAACAGACGGATTCCCGGTATTTGATCAGGCGGGTGAGCCGTGGTATGTCCCATGTCCTAATCGACGCGGCCAGACGTTCCGGAAGTGGGTTCGACGGATGGAACGACTCGGGTACAAGGTCGAGTGGCGCGAGTTGCGGGCTTGCGATTACGGTTCCCCAACGATTCGAAAGCGATTGTTTGTCATCGCTCGAATGGATGGTGAGCCAATCGTCTGGCCAGAACCGACGCACGGCAAACCAGGTTCACCGGAAGTCATGGCGGGAAAGCGGCTGCCATGGAGAACGGCAGCATCGGACGTCATCGACTGGTCAATTCCCTGTCCGTCAATCTTCCTGACATCGGAAGAGGCCAAGGTGATTGGCGTCAAGCGGCCACTGCAGGAAAACACGCTGAAACGAATCTTTGCAGGTCTGAAGCGGTACGTTCTGGAGTGTGCCAATCCATACATCGTGTCGACGAATCACGGCGAGTCGGGTGGAAAACGCGATTATGCGGTGAATGATCCATATCGGACGGTAACAACGTCGCAGAGTGACGGTGTTGTCGCTCCAGTGATGACATTCGCTCAACATGGCGGGGCAACTCGTGACGTCGATGGTCCGATGCACACAGTCACGGCATCGAACAAGGATCAAAATGCGGTCATCGCTCCCTACTGTGTGCCGCGGTACGGCGAAGCTCCAGGTCAGGCACCACGCTGCGGAACAGTGCAAGCTCCCTTGCCGACGATCGTGACGACGGACAACGGGGCTCAACTGGTCGCTCCCATTCTCGACAGCCAGTATGGAAACTCGCGGGGAGTTTCAATCGAACAACCATTGCCGACTGTGACGGGAGGCGGCGGCGGCAAATCTGCTCTGGTCGCTCCCATCCTGGATTCGTATCACGGTCCCAAGGGTGAGACTGTTGGTAGAGCCGGTGAATTGAACGATCCCCTGCGAACTCAGGACACTTCGAATCGACACGCATTGGTGCAGGCTTTCATTGCACAGCACAACGGCGGTGTCATCGGCCATAGAGCAGATCGACCGCTGTCAACGCTGACAACGCGTGGAACGCAGCAACAGGTTGTGGAAGTCAAATCGGCGGCAATTGTCGGATGCGGCGGTCGCGCTGGACAGTCGCCACCGACAGGGATGGAAAAGCCACTTGGAACAGTCACAGGAAAGGCGGACAAGTGCCTTGCAACAGCGTTTCTGTCGGAGCAGCGTGGAAGTAATGAACATGGGGCAGGAGGCGACCCATCAGAACCGATGAAGACGGTTGCAGCCCAAGGGACTCATCACGCGGCCGTGCTGGCGTTTCTCGCGAAATACTACGGGAATCACCACAACCATCAGGGAGTTGGCGAACCGCTTCACACAGCTACGACAAAGGAACGATTCGGCGTTGTGACCGTCGATCAAGTGGAATACCAGATCGTTGACATCGGCATGCGAATGCTCACGGCGAGAGAGCTCTTCAACGCTCAGGGGTTCCCACGAGACTACAAGATCGAAGTCTGGTGCAACGAACGACGGAACAAGACCGGCAAGCTGATGAAGCCCGGGCTGCTGACAAAAGAGGAACAGGTGCGGTGTGCTGGTAACTCGGTGTGCCCACAACTCGCGGAAGCACTGGTCTTGGCAAACTGCGGATTCCTGAAGGTTGATCGGACCGCAAAACCCAAGATCCGACAGCTTGAATTGGCAAACGTGTAATCGTGTTGAAGCGGAAACCAGCCCCGAAGCCGAAGGGGATCACAGAGGAAGAATTCCTCGGTCAAGTGATCGACATGGCCCACCTGTACGGGTGGAAGGTCGCTCACTTCCGGCCAGCGAAGACAGCCAAAGGCTACAGAACGCCGGTCCAGGGGGACGGCAAGGGGTTTCCCGACCTGATTGGGACCAGACGGGCTACGAAGCACAAGTTTGTGGCCGAACTGAAGGTGGGACGCAACAAGGTGACGGCAGAGCAAAACGAGTGGCTGACTGATTGTGAGGCGTGCGGGATACCAGCGTTCACTTGGACGCCGGGCGACTGGGAAGAGATCGAGGACACATTGAAGAACGGAGTGTGACGATGGCGGCGACAACCAGCATCGAATGGACAGATCGAACGTGGAACCCCGTGGCAGGCTGCAATCGGATCAGTTCAGGTTGCAAGAATTGCTACGCCGAAAAGATGGGCAAGCGGCTGCGGGCGATGGCGCTCGCCGATCAGAAGGACGGCAAGAATCCGGGCAGGAAAGCTGCGTACATCGATGCGATCAACCCTGCCGGCGGGTGGTCCGGGAACCTCATAATGGTCCCGGATGCGTTGCGTGATCCGTTGAAGTGGAAGAAACCACAACGGATCTTCGTAAATTCGATGAGTGACCTGTTTCACGATGCGGTCCCGTTCGAGTTCATCGATCAGGTCTTTGCGGTGATGTACGCCGCGCAGTGGCACACGTTCCAGGTCCTGACCAAGCGAGCCGACCGGATGCGGGATTACTTCGCATCTGATCCTCTGCCACGCATCGCAGCGATGGCGTTTCGGCAGTGGACGGATTGGAACCAAGAAAAAGCGTCTCAAGGCATTTTGACGAATAGTGACATCGCAGACGATCTTTCTGGAATGTGGCCGCTTCCGAACGTATGGCTGGGTGTCAGCATCGAGAATCAGGCGATGGCCGACAAACGAATCCCTGATCTTCTCGCAACTACAGCGGCGGTCAGGTTCCTGTCGTGTGAGCCGTTGCTGGGGCCGATCGATCTTGGGCTCTCGAATGCAACGTGCCAATGCTGCGAGCGTCTACCAAGTCGCTGGATCAAGTTAGAGCGTGGGGTACGCGGTGATGTGCCAGGTAGCACGACCGAAGCCGGACCGGGAATTTACCGGGCGGAATCAAACCGGCACGGGGCTTTGAGCGTTCGCGCCACAAACGGGGAAATGTTGGGGGTGCTTCCGCGAGAAATGGAAGTACTGGGGTCAATCGACTGGGTAATCGTCGGTGGCGAGTCTGGCCACGATGCTCGGCCAATGCACCCCGATTGGGCAAGATCGCTACGATACCAGTGCCAGGCTGCGAAAGTGCCGTTTTTCTACAAACAGTGGGGGGAATGGAAGCCATTGCACGGCGATGGATGGCCACACGGCGATGAAGACGATGAAGGCAAATTTCCGTGGACGTGGATCACGACGGATGGTGAGTTGCGTCAATCAGGGTCACGACCGGATGCCGTCATGCAGAAGGTCGGAAAGAACCGCGCAGGGAGACTGCTCGACGGCCGCACATGGGGTATGTTTCCCGGAGATCAGGACGACATCGCATGGTGATCCCAAACTTCCCCACATTCATCGGCGATGGTCCGTCGGGTGCCGTGTTCGACGATTCCCGGCTGTATCGGTACACGCTCTGGCGGCGATGGGTGGATAACTGCCCGCTGGAACGAATGTGCTGTTTCATCGGCCTGAATCCCTCGACGGCGGACGAAACAGCCGACGATCCGACCATTCGCCGGTGCATCAACTTCTCGAAGTCCTGGGGCTTCGACGGTTACGTGATGCTGAACCTGTTCGCGTTCCGGGCCACGGACCCCGTGGATATGTACCGGCAGACTGATCGGGTCGGAAAGCTGAATGACGAAGTGTTGCAGATCGTACCGGCCCTGATGGGGCGAACTGTGATGGCGTGGGGAGCGGGGGCGGTCCATCGGAAACTCGGTGCCGACGCGAACCGTTGTGCCATGGTGCAAGGATGGCTGCGGGAGTATCCGCAGGTTTACTACCTGAGAAAGACGAAGCACGGGCACCCGGAACACCCGTTGTATGTGCCTGGGGATGTGGTCCCGGTGTTGTGGGGGTGTTGTGAGATCAACAAGCGAATGGAGCAATCAGAATGAGCGAGTTTCATCCAGCCAGCGATACTCCAGATAATTGCCGTAGTGTCATCATGCGATTCGGAGACAACGGTGAGCGTGACACGGAGGGGTTTTACTGGGCCGCAGAAGGTGCCAGTAACGGTCCAGATGTGGAACGACAAACCCGAATAAGAACTTCCAAAATAA
>ERZ724505.744-NODE-744-length-19646-cov-29.425553_pt1 | contig 19646 bp, 26 predicted proteins | sample MGYA00376038_ERZ724505 | MGnify/ENA primary metagenome ERZ724505 (study PRJEB28724, sample SAMN07190884) | wastewater metagenome | isolation source: effluent of sewage treatment plant in Hong Hong | place: Hong Kong | collected 2016-03-17 ...
CGCCATCGCAGGAGCTTGCCGTGGGGCTTCCGGGCAAGATCCGTTGCGACGAGCCGAAGTCTGCGGGGAAGTGCTGATTGAAGCAGCTTCGCCATCTGCAGGTCGTTGACGACGAGCCCCGCGTCCTCGCAGCCGAGCGCCGCGAGACGTGGGAGGACGCCATCGCGGCCTACTGCGCGCGGCGCAAGAAGGCGCTGGAATCTGAATACGCCACCAAGGCGAGCTTCGACCGCGCTGCGCTACGCGCGCAGGCGAAGGCTCTGCCAGAGATCCTGCAACTCCTGACGCAGGGCGTTATGGCGATCCCCGACAAGGCGACCGTCATCGAACGGAACGACGGCGAGAACACAGCGGATCACATCATCCGTCTCGCCGGACTGCTCACGCCTCCGGGCTGGGAGGAGCACGTCCGCCCTGTCCTGCTGGAGCGTCGCGCGAAGGCGATGACAGATGCCTTCGACGAGACGGACGAGGAGCAGAACGTCGCTCTCATCTCCGAGATCGACCACTTGCTGCGCTTCCTGACTGCCACCGACATGCAAGGTGCGCAGGCACGAGCGGAGCGTCGCGGGATGTCGTCCCGCGCGAACAAGAACCGGCGTCACGAGGCGGCTATGTAGAGTGTCGGAGGTAGGCCAGCAGGACGTCATCTCTCGGGATGACTTCATGCAGTTCCAGCAGCAGGTTGCACAGTTCGCGCAGGCGCAGGCCCGCGAACTTCAGGAATTGAAGCAGCGCGCGGGCACGCCACAGGCGGCGGCTCCGCAGCCGCAGCTTCCCCCCGACGTGGACGAGAAGCTCCGCGAGGAGATGATCGGCAACCCGCGTCGGTACACGGCAGAGGTCGTCGCAATCGCCAAGAAGCAGGCGCGCGACGAGATCATGTCGGAGATGCAGAAGGAGCAGCTCGTCCGCGAGCAGCATGCCGTGGCGGCGTCCTTCTGGAATGGCTTCTACGGTCACAACACCGACTTGCAGGCGTGGCAGGGCGAGGTCGCGCGCTACTTCGCGCAGACCGACCCGAATGCCGACCCGTCAGCCCGCGCGAACTGGGCTGCGGAGCAGGTTCGCAGACAGATCGAGGATGCCGCGAAGTCCCTCCGAGTTCAGGAGGAGCGGCAGAAGCGTGGAGCGCGTCAGGCGGCTGGCGCTCCCGGCTCGATGGCACTCCCGAGGATGGCGCAGGACGGTCCCGTTCAGGATGACCGTGCCGAGCGTCTGTCCCCGCGCGAGTCGCTGATCGAGGCAATGTCCGACTTCGAGCAGTCTCGGGCGAAGAAGATGTGGCACAACATCGACACGCCCGACTACAGAGCCGCCGCACGCGACCGTGCTGCGCGCGTCGTTCTCAAGAGGAGCGCCTAGTTCGGCGCGCGTGACCGTGTCGGGTCGCGAGGGCTAACGCAGCAGTGTCACGAGGTGGCAAATGACAGGTGGCCGGTCTTAGCTGGAACAACAGCACCGAACAGCTTTGGAGCAATAACACCCTATCGCGCAAGATGCGCGCGATGGGACAGCCGATGGTTCGCTATCGGCAGTTCTGCGACAAGGACCCTCAGTACGGCAAGCGCAGCGGTCAGACGCTGCTCTTCAACAAGAAGTCGAACGCGAGCGGCACTGCCATTGGCGGTCGCATCATCGGCATCGGACAGCCGATTCCGCGCGGCAACTTCTCGACCACGCAGGGCTCCTGCACCGCGTACCCGAGTGGCTTCGCCATTCCGTGGGACGAGGAGTTCGAGACGTTCTCGGAGTTCGAGGTCCGCGACCCGATCTCGTCGACGCTGACCGATGACATGGTCAAGGCGCTCGACTGGCGGGCGTGGGACCAGTTCGACGACACGGACGTTGCGTACACGCCGACGAACTCGATTGATACGCCGACCGCGACGTGGGACGTCGACGGTACTCCTTCGACTGCCGCGACCCGCGACTGGCAGCTCTGGGACTACAAGAACATCATCGACGCGCTCAAGAAGGGCGTTTACGGCGCGAATACCTCGAAGCAAGTTCCGCCGTGGGATGGTGTCAACTACATCTGTATCGGTGGCGTCGATGCGCTGCGTGCCCTGAAGGACGATCCGGATTGGGAGAAGGCGCAATACTACGGCGACCCGGAGAAGCTGTTCTCTGGTGAGACGGGCCGCATCTATACGGGCCGTTGCATCGAGGACAACCACCTCGCTTCGACGATCAACTCGTACAAGGGCGAGGCCGTCATCTTCGGCGCCGACGCTGTCATGGAGTGCGTCGCGACGCCTGAGGAGATCCGCGAGGGCATCCCCGGCGACTTCGGCCGCGACATGGCGCTCGCCTGGTACTACCTCGGCGGCTTCAAGTGCATCTGGGACTACAGCTCGGATGGCGACAACCGCATCGTCAAGATCCGCGGCACCGCGAACTAAGAGCCGGGAAGGAGCTTAGGAGATTACAATGGCTGAAGGTTACAGCATCCCGGCGCAGTACACGACTGCGACCATGGACATCTCGGGCGCGAATACCGTCGAGCAGGTGTTCGCGCGGCACTTCAAGCTGCTTGAGATCCGCGTCTTCGTCAGCGTCGTCACCGCGACCGCTGACGAGACGATGACCGTCACGCGGCGAGTGGTGCCCGGTCAGACTACCAGCGCGGTCAATATCGGCACGTTCGTCGTGTCGTCCGGCTGGACGGTGGGCAGCGAGGCGCGCATCACGCTCGCCGGTGTCGCGGACACCCTGTTCAACTCAGGCGAGGGCTGCGCGATCACGTGCGGCAACTCGACCGGTACGGGCACGGTGTATTTCGGACTCATTGGTTACCACTACGACGGTGACAACCTGAACCCGCAGCAGGCGTTCACGTCCACCACGACCAAGGCGATCTCGCTTGGCACCGGCACGATCCGCCGGGTGGCGCTGACGGCGACCTGATGACGAACGACCTGGGCAAGCAGGGCTCGCGACCGGGCTCCACGTACCAGGACATGCGCGCGAAGGCGCGGGCGGGGTCGCTCGCCGGGAAATCATATCCCGGCGACGGCCTCCGCTCTGCGCCGAGCACGTCGTCCGAAGGTGCGAAGGCTGCTCGCGTGGGTCAGGGCTCCGGTGTCGTGCGCAAGTCTCCAATCGGTTCGCCAAATACGGGCAACAGCCCGTACGAACGGCCGAGCAACCGGAAGCCTGGCGCAGAGAGCATCGGTTGAGCGCGTTCACGGAAGCTCTCGGGCAGCGGCGTCCCGGTCCCAAGACCGAGCGCCGCGCCGAGCGCAACGATCACCTTCGGCAGTGGGTGAAGCAGGGGTATCGCACCGTTGGCGACCAAGGCAGAAATCCGAGCCAGGGTACAAAGGAACCTCGGACGCGTCGGTGTATCGACTGACGAATCCAACGACATCGACAACTGGATCAACTATGTGATCCGAGAGGACATCTGCGCCGACCACAACTGGTCAGGCATGGAGTCCACACAGACCCGCACCCTCACCGCCTCCACCGATACCTACGCCTTCCAGAACGCCACGGTGTTCAAGGACTGCGCGTGGATCGCCATCCGCTATGCAAGCGGACAGGATTACCAGATCCTCCCAGAGGTCAGTCTGGATGTGATCCACGACCACACGGTCTGGACCGAGCAGAGCGAAGGCTTCCCGCGCTGCTGGGCGCGCGACGGTTCATCGTACGTGCTGCGCCCCATCCCTGACGACACCTACGCCGTGCGCGAGCGCGTATGGCAGTACCCCGCCGATTTCACGGTGGGCTCGGGTGGAGACAGCAGCACAAACTTCGTGACGTTGTACTGGCCGAAGCTCCTTGAGTTCGGCGTCAGTGCGCGTGGTGCGCTATACTACAACGACCTCGAAGCGTACCAGCTTTGGCAGCAGGCTTACGAGACGGAGCTTCGCAAGGCGGTGTCTGTGGATAGACGTCGCCTGTCGAGGGCGCGTGCCACGATGCGTGTCAGCACCATCGCTGGACGTCCGAGCCCCGGCCTGCCCGGATTCGACATCGGCGCGCGCATTCCGCCGTACGGGTGGGTGTAAGTGCCAACGGAAGCGCCATTCCAGACCGTAGTCAAGGGTGCTGTCGATCAGCTGACCCGCAATCTCTACGATCTCGGCAACACCGTCGCGACCGCGATCGAGAAGTCGTCGTCACTGGCGACGATGCAGATTGTCTCCGTCCTGAACAACGGGCTCCTGCCGGTGTTCAGCCAGATCAAGACCACGCTGGCGGGCTCGATCAACGTCAACGCCCTGTACGCGGACGGCGAGAGCGACATCTACAAGGGCTTCAGCGGCACGATCACCGGCACCGGCAAGCTCACGGTCTGGACCCCGGCGACGAACACGCGCTTCCTGCTGAAGGGCTACGCCATAACTGGCGTGGTCAGCACGGACGCGATCGCGGCGGCATCCGGTCCTCTGCTGTACCTGTGCGACGCTGGGAACAGTGATGCCGTAGTCGCCCCCATCTCTGCATTCGGCAAGGCTTCGGCGGCAGAGACGACGATCATTGGCGGCGCGGCGGCAGGTATCCCGTACGTCGTGAACCTCGGCTCCGGTCGCCTCGGCTCCGCGACCGGCTCCAGCGGGCCTCTGAAGATCAGGGCCGACGTGGACATCGTCGGCGGCGACATCAAGCTCGTCGGCGTGGTCTGGGGCCGGGAAATCCCGAACGTCTGATGCGTACTCAACCCGTATGGCTGGGACCGTTCCGCAGGCTGAATGGCGAGCGTACCACCGACCGCGCGTTGCAGGGTACCTTCCTGCGCGGCGGCTTCAACTTCGAGGTACGCGACGGCGAGTGGTGGTCCCGCAAGGGTGAAGAGTGCGAGTTCGCCCGTGTCGGCAGCACGCCGTGGTGGTGGATGTTCGACGTCAACCGTGACGTCAGCGTGATCTGCAACCCGTGGTACGCGCTGAAGATTGAGCGCACGGGGTTCTCTGGACTCTACGCGGCGGCCGTGTCTGAGAGCGTGAACTTCACCAACGGCAGCAAGACGGCCACACCGGCCACGACCAGGACGGTCGGTCAGCTGATGCTCGTCGGCACGCAGCCCACGACCGAGGTGTACCGCGTCACGGCGGCGACTGGTGCCCCGTCGATCACGCTCGACCGCGCGTATGAGGGGACCAACGGGGCCAAGACGGTCAAGTTCTACGACATCATCTCCGAGACGCTGGCTGGAGCGAAGGCGTCGCATGACGACACGGCTCGCGTGATCGGCAATGCATGCGTGTTCGAGCAGCTTGTCACGCACGCGGCCAATGAGCTTTCGACCAGCAGCCCCGCGACGACGGCGGGACACCTCTACCTCATCATCACCACCGATCAGGGCGCGCCTGCCGCGATCGACCTGTCGGACAGCACCAAGTCCGTGCTGCGCAACTGGTTCGCCCTCACCAACAAGGGACCGTCCACGCTGGACAAGATCGGTTCGGACACGTTGGCGGACGGCATCACCCCGCGTGGTGTGTACTCGGTGGTCTACAAGAATCGCCTGTTCATCGGCGCGGCGTCTGATCCCAACGACAACTACGGCTCGCGCACGCTGTACTACTCCGCGAACGGCGACTTCATCAACTGGCACTCCGGCAACGTCAGCGACATGACGGCCACGCCGAACTTCAAGACCTTCGACGGCGAGGGGAATACCATCTGCGCTGTGGCCACGCTCGCGGATGACCTGATTATCCATCGTGACGACTCGCAGGAGATCTGCACCGCGACTCAGTCGGCGGCGACTCCATTCGTGTTCCGCAGCAACAACGAGGGCGTCGGCCTGCGCGACTTCCGCCGGTCCAATCGCATCATCTCGGCGCGTGGCAAGCACTTCATCTGGACGCGGCGTGGTCCGTACGTGTTCGACGGGCGCAACATGACGCCGATCTGCGAGGACGTGCGCGGCTCGCTCCGGTGGCAGCGCTTCCTGCAGGTCAGGGAGACGCTCCGCCACGTCCAGCACGACGACCAGAACGGGCATATCTACTGGTTCTCCGCGCGGGACGATTCGCGCTGGGACGAATACGCGAACCCGACATCGGCGGACTACACTACGGTCGATGGCGGCACGATGCAGAACTACTACGGCGTGTTCGTCTACGACTACGAGAGCGACAACTACTGGTACGAGGACCGTCCGGCCTCGATCGGCGGCGGACTGCTGACGATCACGAAGGCCGTCCCCGCGCAGCTCTACGTCAGCCGCACCGACGGGACGATCATCATTCTGAACGGGCGCAGCAAGGGCAAGGACGCCTGCCTGTCCACCTACAACGGCAGCGGCGTGGTGCAGAACGACCCGGCAGACATCACGGACGACGTGGCCGTGACTTGCGTCGCCGAGACGCCGTGGCTCGACTTCGGCTCGCCGAACGTCAAGCGCATGACGCGCATCGAGACGCAAGAGCGGAGTCTTGCTGGAGAGGGTCCCGCGGACTTCTTCACCGATTCGTCGCTCGCGGGGCTCAGGCTGCTGCGGATTCAGGTCTACGGCGACATGAATGCCGACGTGCTGCTCAGTGACATCACTACCCTGTACGACTCGACGGACTCGACGGTGGCGTCACAGCTTGCGACGCACAACGTGTCGCAGGCTCCGACATTCATCCGCGAGTTCACGCCGCGCGTAGATGCGAGGCAGTTCAAGCTCATTATCAGCAACACCGAGAGCGTCGGGGCGATCTATCTATCCGCGAAGGTCGCGCCAGTGCGGCTCAGTGACATCTTGGTCGAGTTGCAGCCTGGCGATAGCTTGCAGCCGAAGACCACGGTCAACGAATTCTCGTACTCTGGAGTCTGAAATGATGGATGTGATGAACCACATGATGGGGCAGTTTGGCCAGCCGATGCAGGCCTTTGGCGGCAACGGCGGGATGCAGGGCATGCAGCCGATGCAGGGCTTCGGCCAGCAGATGCAGGGCATGATGAATGGCATGCAGGGCTACGGCGGCATGCAGGGCATGGGCATGTACGGCTACGGTCAGCCGATGCAGGCGCATCAGCCGATGTGGGGTGGCGGCGGCATGATGCAGGGTGGCATGCAGGCGCACCAGCCGATGCAGGGCTACGGTCAGCAGATCCAGCCGCTCGGTGCGCCGCAGGGCATGTACAACCCGAATGCCGGGCAGATGCAGCAGAGGCAGGGCATGCAGCAGCCTCAGATGCAGGCGCGAGGCGCGTACGACCCGAATGCTGGCATGGCAAACGCGGGCGGAACTGGCGCAGGCCGGGATGGCTACGGGTACCGGCAGACCAGACGGCAGGCGAAGCGTGCTGGACAGGATGTCGGACAGCTGCCCGCGCACACGCCGGGCTTCACGCCGGGGCAGGCCATGCCGCAGAACGGGATGGCCCCGCAGGCTGGGATGGCCCCGCAGGGCAGTGCCCCGAACTACGCCTCGTGGGGGCAGTTCGCGCCGACGCCTGAGCAGCTTGCGATGCGGCAGCAGTCTTACAACACCGGGTACTGAGGAGACACGATAATGGCGATGTCGAGATACAATCCAGCTGCGCGAGCGTATAGCCGCACCCCTGCTGTTACCGGACCTGCCCCTGGTGGAAATGGTGGTCAGGGTGACCCGGTCAATGGCTACCCGCGTGGCAGCACGAGCCCCGGTTATACCGACTACCGCGACCCATCAAGGAATGGCAACTTCTACCCCGGCACGACGCGGCAGCCCTACCTAGATGATCCGAACGCGCGCAAGCTGCATAGCCCCGGAAGTTCGCGAGGGGAGCAGAGTGGCTTCCGTCCGCCGACGCAGCCCGCTGAGTCGGATTACGTTGGGCACGCGACGCCGTATTACGACGCGGCGCACACTCCGGAGGCGATGGCGGCATACAAGCAGCGCGTTGATGACTTGATGTCGAATTATCCCGGATACGCCGATGCCGTGGCGAACGGAGACCTGAAAACGGCTATCCGGCTTAAGACTCAGGCGCATAACGACTACATGCGCTCGAAGTTCTCCGGCACGCAAGAGCAGTGGGACAACCGCTTCAGCGACTCGAACCCGCGCCCGCGTAGCCCCGGCAACCCCAGCCACGGTCCCGGCCGTCCTGACTACGCGCCGGGTGGAGCACCTCCGGCGACGACGCAGGGTGGATACGGCGGCGGTGTCCCGACCGGTGGCCGTGGTCCTACCTCGATGATGATTGATCCGAGCATGTACAACGCCGGGTCGAGCTTCGGTGGCGGTGGCGGCGGTGGCTTCGGCGGCATGGGAGCCTACGGCGGCGCGGGCAGCGGTGGCGGCGAGACGGGATACATGTACGGCGGTGGCGGCGGCAATCCAAACAGGCCTGATTTCGGCAACTTGGGGCCTACTTGGGCGGGCGGTACTGGCGGCATGTTCGGCGGCGGCCAGATGGGCGGCGGGTCGCCGTTTGATGCCATGTCGCGCTTGTCTACCGGCTTCAGTGGTGGCGGCGGTATGAACCCGTTCGCGATGATGGGCGGCGGCGGCCTCGGTGGCATGGGTGCGTACGGCGGCGCGGGCAGCGGCGGCGGCGAGACGGGCTACATGTACCCGTCAGCCCGCGCGAACTGGGCTGCGGAGCAGGTTCGCAGACAGATCGAGGATGCCGCGAAGTCCGGCGGTAACCCATTCGCGAGACCCAGCCCGCCGTGGTTCAATGGCGGTGGCCCGTCCATGTTCAATTCCAGGTCGAGCGTCAGCATGAATCCGTTCATGCAGGGACGCGGGGACTTCGGGAGCCTAGGTGGGATGGGCGGATTCGGCTACAATCCCGGTGCGTCTGGACTATTCTGGTAACGCGGATGTCGCCCGCGCAGTCTCAGCAGTGTCACAAGGTCGGTATGTAGTTGGCCTACAATCCGGGTGATAAGTACGTCACCCCAATCGGCATCGGTCTGTTCGACCGGCTGTTTGGAGGTGCCACCAAGGGCGGGCCTTATGATGGCGGCCCCGAGCAGCTCGGAATGTTCGGCCCCGACCCGTTTGCCGCACCGGCGCAGGCGTGGGCGCGGCAGATGTTCGGCATGGGTGTCGCTCCCATTACCCCGCAGCTGAATGCGGCGGCTGGCAACGCCACGGACCGCTACTTCGGCGGCAACGGTGAAAAGTCGTGGGACGACCGCTGGGACCAGTGGTTCGGCACTGACGTCACCGGCCCTGACGGCAATCTCCTGCTCTCGCCGTACCATCAGACGGGACTGCGCGTAGGGCAGGACTACGGTGTCAACCGCGATGCTCAGGGCAACGTCGCGGACCCGTGGCACTCCGATATGTTCCAAGCCGCGCTTGGGATGAGAAACAATCTCAACCAAGACCGCTGGCTGGACCCGGAGAATGCAGTGTCCGGCCTGCGTGGTGTCAGTGCCTCGTCGCCGTACGACATGCCCGACCCCGGCGACTACACCGCAGCGATGCGCGACGCAGCCGCCGCAGGTGGTGGTGACTCGTACCTACAGCGCGGCGTCGACCGCGTGCGGAACCTGAACGAGCGCACCGACTTCGACAAGTACGGCATGCGCGGCGTGAACCAGACCAACGCGCTTGAGGATGCCGACGTCGCGTCCCTCATGTCGGGCATCGACCGCGAGGCGCAGCTGTCCCTCGCGAACCAGCTTCCAGAGATCCAGCAGTCGATGGAGGCGATGGGGCTCGGAAGGTCTGGCGCGGGACAGGCTGCGATGCTGGGCTCGCAACGGTCGATCCTCAGTCAGGCGATCCGCGACAAGCAGCGGACGATGGCGGACTACATGGACCGCTCCGCGAACCGCCGGTCGGGCGCGATCAACCTTGCCACGCAGCAGGGATTCCAGGGGCAGGGTCAGGAGTACGGGACCATTGCGCAGATGATGCGGGATCAGGCGCAGGGCGGACTGCAGTCGTATGAGAACTACGCAGGCCGTCAGGGGCAGGCTGCGATGCAGGGCCTCGGCGACCTGTTTCAGGCGAACCAGCTTGGGCGGCAGAACGAGCAAGCTCTCTGGGCGCAGCAGATGCAGAACCGCTTCGGCAAGAATCAGGGCGACCAGAGCGCGCTGTTCCAGATGCTTGGGCAGGCTGGGCAGTTCGGCCTCGGGCAGCTGGATGCGGAGCGGATGGGTCAGTCGCAGGCCCTGTCCGACTACATGAATCTCGTGAACAGCCGCGAGGGATGGCGGTCGAATTCGCTGAACGAGATGCTCGGATTGAGCGACCGTCAGCGCAGCATCCAGCAGGACATCCTGAACCAGCAGATGCAGGCTGGCTTCATGCCGCTTGACCTGATTACGCGACTGACGACCGGCATCAGCGCGTCTAACTACAGCCCGCAGCAGTCCGCGCCATGGTGGGCGGGTGCGCTGGGCGGTGTCGGCGCGGGCATCGGCAAGGGTGTCGGCGACGCCGCTGGCAGCTGGATGTCGGACTACTTTGGGCAGAAGGGCGGGAACTTTTGAGAATCCGCCTAGCAGACACCGCCGACCTCGGTGCCATCCGCGAGCTAGTCGCGAAGGCGTCCGAGGAGTTGGCGGAGGCGTACGGCACGCCGCGTATGGACGACCTGATGATGGCGGGCATCGTCCACGGCGTGCGCGAGCGCGAGGCGGTGGTCGTCGCGGAGCAGCTAGACGAGATCATCGGCTTCTGCGCGTGGGTACATCTGCCGGGCTGCCCGCCGGAAGCGGTGGAGGGTATCGGCACATATGTCCTGCCTCTCGCGCGGAAGGACTACGTCAGTCACGACATGAGGCAGTACGCCTCGGATCACGCGCGCAGGCGCGGGTATCAGTACGTTCGCGGCGAGGTCGCAATGAGCAACGAAGCGGGCCTCAAGTCCGCGCTCGCCAACGGGTTCGAGATCACGGGTTACACCATCCGCAAGGAACTTGGAGGCAGCAGATGAGCCCCATCTTCAGCGCCCTCGCTGCCGCAGCCACCGCGATCGGTACGGCTGCCGGTGCGACGGGCGCAGTAGCAACGGCGATCGGTGCAGGCGTGCTCGGTGCGGGCACGGGCATGCTCGCCTCCGACATCACGCAGCTGGTCAACGGCAACCTACCGTGGAAGGACCCCGGCGAGTGGTTCGGCAGCGCGGCCAAGGCTGGTGGTCTGGGGGCTCTCGGCGGTGCGGTCGGGTCCGCGATCGGACCTGCCCTGGGCGCGGCTGGCGATGCGCTCGGTCTGGGCAGCAACGCCGGGACCGTGGCGGCAGAGGCTGGCGCTCCGTCCGGTGCGCTCGACATCACTGGCAACATCGCCAAGGAGGCGTCGGACATCATGTCCGCCGGGGCTACGCCGACGGATGCCGGTATCTCGCAAGTGCTGGAGAAAGCCGCGACCAGTGCCGCTGCTCCGAGCACGGTCCAGAAGCTCGCGACCGGTGTCACGCAAGGTGCCTTTGGTGGCGCTGCCTCTGGTGCCGTGAGCAACCCCGAAAACCCGCTCATGGGTGCGGCCACGGGTGCGGCCAGTGGAGTCGCCACGGGGCTGTTCCGAGCCGGTGCCAGTGCGGCCTTCAGTGGCATGGACAACGGCTTCTGGTCGCCGCAGCCGAAGCCGGAAGTCAACTTCAAGCTACAGACGCCGGGGCCACAGGACTACTCGCTGCTGCGCACGCCGCAGGTGGGTCCGCAGGCGTCGATGTCGATGAGCACGCCACAGCCGCAGTTAGGTGGGCGGGTGCTCGGTGGCGCGGCGAACATCGGTGGCAACCTGTCCGGTCGCGCGGCGAGCCAGATGGTCGGCACCGCGATGACCCCGACGCCGCCGCAGCCAATGCAGAACCCCTACGCGCAGTGGGGACAGACTCCGTACTGGATGAAGCCAGGATTCCGGTGAGGAACCTACTCCGATGATGGGCAACTACTCCCTCCAAGACAGCCTTCTTGGTGTTGGCCTCACTCCGCTTGGTGAGGACATCATGCGCGACCCGCGCGCGGCGTCCCGCATGGCGACGGACCTGTCTGGCATGAGCGCGTACACGGCGCAGGAGCCCGGTGTGTTGCTCGACGCGGAGCCTGCTGGCATCGCGACCGCGCAGCCGGGGTCCACGTTCCTCTCTGCCACGCCCGAGGACGACACGAACATCGTCATGAAGACGATCGGGACGGTGCTCGGCGCCCCGTTCAACCTCCTGCGTGGCGCGAAGGAGGGTCTGGAGGATGCCATCGGGCATCCGTACGCGATGCAGCGCGATGCGCAGGACGAGCAGTACGCGATGCTCGCGAGCGTTTTGTCGGACAGCGACAAAGCTGCGATGGGCATGCCCGTGGACCGCACGGGTGTGAACGCGCGGCAGACGAACACCAGCACGGTTGCGACGGGCAACAACTACGGGATCTCGCCGACGCTGACGCCGCGCAAGACGGGCATCGTCGAGCTGCTGACGGGCGAGAGCCGCAAGCAGCGTGCGCTGCAGATGGCGAAGCTGCAGGCGGCGCTGAAGGCGCAGGGCATCAATCTGAACATCGAGGCCGTGAAGTCCGGGATCTACAAGGACAACATGGCTGGGTGGAAGGATGAGATGCAGGGCTTCAAGACTCAGAATGAGGCTTGGGAAGTCCCCGCGAACAACAAGGCATGGCGCGCGACCGAGGCCGCGAAGCAGGCAGAGCACTACGCTGGCGCGTACGAAAACACCATGCAGGGCTATCAGGCGAAGGCGAAGGGCGACCAGACCTACACGCTCACGCCCGGAATCGACGCCCGCAATTGGGGCGCTGCTGCTGCGTCGAACGCACAGGCACTCAGAACCAATACTCTGCTCCCGATTCAGGCCACGACCGAGACGATGCGTGCCGCTCGCGAGCGTGCGCGCGTGGACAAGGAAGTCGCCACCGGTACGGCTGGACCCGCGACCATGCGCGCCGCAACCGATGCCGCGAGCAAGCTAGAAGCTGCGCTCGCGAAAGTGCGCCCCGGCTTCTGGGGAAGCATCAACCAGAAAGGGGCGACCCCGAAGGAGAAGCAGGTATACATGGAGTTCGGCGTCCCCGAGAAGAAGAACGAACTCGGGTTAGGCACCGGCGAGTACGACGTGGAGGCGTGGCGCAAGACTCTCATTCCCGACGCGTCCGAGACGAAGAGCACGGACGACATCATCGCTGGCATCATGCAGTCCATCGAGGACATGAAGCGCCAGCTCGACACGGGCGAGAAGTCGTCGCCTAGCGTCGCGTCTCCTGCGATGGACGCCCCTGCTGTAAACACCGACTCGTGGACGCCGCAGCAGTGGGATGCAGACATCCCGCAGGGCCTCAAGCCAGAAGAGGCGATCCAGTATATCATCAAGAAGGGTGGTAAGTCGCGAAAGCAGGCGGCGGACATCGTCCGCATGATCGCCGCGTCGCAGAAGAAGCAGTGACGCTTGGCGCGCGACTGGAAACTGGAGGAGATACCGGAGTCCACAAACCCGGTAGCTCCCCGGCCCGATAGCACCTCTGGGCACGACTACCGCGAGCGTTCGTGGTCGATGGCCGATGTGCCCGAACAGAACGGGTACACGGATCGCGGGTGGACTTTCGATGATGTGAGCGACGCCCCCGTCACTGACCGGGACTGGACCCTCGACGATATTCACGACCACCCTGGCATGGCGGCGGGTGAACTCGCTGGCAAGGCGCTCTCCATGCCGCAACCTAAGGGGTTCGCCGAGCGCGTACTGGACCGCGAGTACGAGAAGATGCTGGAGACCGAGGCGAAGCCTTGGTCCGAAGTCCTGCCGCAGTTCGGCAGCGTGCTGCTCGGCGCGGCTGTCCCGGCGTCCATCCCCGCGCAGGTCATCGGAGGTCTGCTGCTGAACGCGGGCGCTCGTGGCACGACGGCGGCACTACAGGGCGGCGACACGCAGGCAGTCATCGACGCCGCCAACCCGTTGAACAACAAGCTGCAAAGCGCGCTCGACATCGCGATCCCAGTGGGCGTCGGTGCGTTCACGCGTGGTATGAAGGCCCCCGCCCTCGACGAGTCCCTGCCCGACTTCGCGAAGGCCACGAGCGCGAACGCCGAGCTTCCGCCGCGTCACGAGGTGCTGACGACGCCGGAGCTTCCCGACGACGTGCCTATGTCGTCCGTCGAGCCGCAGACGGCATGGGGGCGCATCCGGCAGTTCACGATGAACCCCAAGCGGTATCTGATCCGCGCCGATGACCCCGGAGCGTTCGACGCATCCACGGGTGCTGTGCCACCGCCGTCCACCGAGCGCATCGCAGGCGAGACGCTTGAGGGCTACCGCACGATGCGGGAGCAGGTACAGCAGCAGGGCGAATACGCCATCCGCGACATCGAGAAGGATCTCACCAGGTCGCAGCGGTATCAGGTCGGGCTCATCCTCGACGGCAAACTCGACCCGACCGCTGTGGATACCCCGGTCCTCGACGCCGCGACGAAGGCACGGAAGTTCCTCGACGAGATCGGCACGCGCGCGACCGGCATCGAAGGCATGCAGACCGTCGATGAAGCGACCGGCCAGCGCATCCCGTTCGAGAAGATCACGGAGCGGGACTATTTCCCGCACCGGCTGCTCGACGAGGGCGAGAACACGACGGTCTCGCTCTCCGCTCGCGGGCAGAAGCGGTACAATATCGACACCGCACAGAAGCAGCGCCTCGACAAGCCACGCAAGTACGACATGGACGTGGGCAACCAGTTGCGCGCGTACGTGGACAAGTTCTCGCGCGACATGGCGGCGTCGCACTACTTCGGCCCGCAGACTGAGGGCACGAAGTGGGGCGAGAATGCCGACTCGATTTGGAAGAACCTGATCGCAGAGGAGAAGCCGCTCGCCGCCGCTGCGTTTGAGTCGCGCATGGACGCGCTCATGCACCCGGAGAAGTTCGGGAACGCGGGCAAGGTCATGCAGATGGTGCAGCGCGGCACGTCAAAGCTCGCGCTGCCCACCTCCGCGATCACTTCGTGGTCGCAGGTGGGAACGAACCTCGGGCGTAACGGACTGAGCAACACGGTCGAGGGCATGACGCGCTGGATGCGCGACCCGTCGCTGCGGAAGCTCTACGAGTCGTCCGGCGCGCTGAACCCAGGCTTCACGGAGATGGCGACGGAGAATGCCCCGCGCCAGACTCTAGGCGCAAGGTGGATGGCAAGTACGGAGCGCGGCCTGCGCGGCATCCTGAACTCCGGCACCGTGCCGTACGCCGAGGATCTGATCCGCAAGGTGCAGGCTGGCGACCGCTCGCGCGTAACGCTCCGCAAGCTGCGCGAGCTGGGTGTGGAGCTTGCCGAGGCGGAGAAGGGTCCGACCGCCGACCTGATGCGGCGTATCGCACAGAACTCTTCCGACGCGCTGCAGTTGCAGGCGCACGACCCGGTCAATGCGGGTGAGTTCTTCGACGACCCGAACCGGCGCGTGATGGCGGCGTACATGCAGTACCCTGCCGAGGCGGCGCGGCTCGCGCACGACATGGTGGTTGACCCGGTTGTGAAGGGCGTACGCAACCTGGACCCGCGAGAGGTGGGACTGGGCGTCGGTCGTCTCGGGCGTTGGGCAGCGGGCACGGGGGCAGCGGCAGCGGCAGCGGAGCTTGCCCGCTCGGCGATGTCCGGTCGCGAGCCGGACCCAACGAATGCCGCGCTGAACACGGCGGACACCATCGGCGGCTTGCCGTCGAACTTCGTAACGACCCCCGCGCGCGGGTTCGACCCTACCAAGGGGCTACTCCAGCCGCCGCTCGTCAGCATGGTGCGCGAGGCTTGGTCGTCTGGTGGCCGGTTGTTTGGGGATACCCCCGAGCGTGGTGCGGCAGAGCTTGCGCTGGACCTCGCGGCGTTCCTCGACCCGACAGGCGCAGCGGCAATCGCACGTCAGCTAGGGCGTGCCCAGATCAGAGAGGCGTACAAACAATGAATGCTCAGGCCATCGCGATCATTCGCGGCATCCTCGTGTGTATCGCAGTCATGTTCTCCAACGGAGTGATCCCGACCGGAGTGGACGGCGGCGGCAGGAAGGTCGGAGACGCCCTGATGGTCATCGCCGTGACGCTGGCCGCAGGTCAAAAGAACGACGAGGCCCCGAAGTAATGGGCCGCAACGACAATCCAGCCCCCGGCATTCAGGAGCAGTGGGTAGGCATCCTGATCCGCGTCGTCATGGCTGCGCTCACCGCTTGGCTGGGATAAGGAACACCTTGCTGATTCCTGCCTGATCAAAGTCAGGGCAGGCACCATCGTTCTTGTTGATGCATGGGACTAAGCGCCGCTCGCCAGTGATAATGTCGGGCGGGCCGTCATAGCATTGCCACGCCATGCGATCGGTGATCTTTTGGGCCAGCCCCGGCATTTTTGACATTTTGCACTCGGCGCAGATTGTCATGCGACTTTCCCTATGCCGCGCAGATCTTCTGGCGTCGGATCTTCGTAGCCACCGCGATCCTCCTGCGCGCGGACGGATCGCGTAGCGCCTTCTCCGCCATCTCCGACAGATACCGGTAGACCTGCCCATAGTCGAGGTCTAGCGCGTCGCAGATGTCTCGTAGCGAGAACCCATCGACCCTGCTGCACGAGATGATCCACGCGCTCGCGGTCTACCTCGAAGAGGACGCCGTGCGGTCAATCGAGGAGGGGCTCTTTCCCGTCCTGTGGCGGCGCGGGTTCAGGCCGTTCTAGGCGGTAGATCTCAAAGTCGAGGTACTGCCGCGCCTTGCGTAGGTCGTCGATACCGCCCTTTGCGTCCCAGCGGGCCACGTACTTCACGACGTTTCCGAGGTTGAAGTTCAGCCCCCACGCATTGATCACGTCGATGGGCTCGGGCTTCAGCCGCGTGTAGTGGTCCGGTCCGTCTCTCATGCCACCGCCCTCGGCAGATGGTATGCCACCCTCCGCCTCGGCTTGTCATCGTTCGCGCACACCCTCGGCCTCGCACTGCCAAGCCCCGGACGCATCGACACAACCCTCCGGCCGCTAGGCTTGATCGCAAGCAACCGCTCCCGCCAGAACGGCACGTTGTAGTCGAATACCTCGCAGATGCCAACGAACGAGAAGGGATGCGTGCGGTCAGATCGCACCCACGCTTGTGCCTCCTCGTACGCCCTGTCCTTCCCCGGCCCACGCATCAGCACCGCAACGGCATCTTCCAGGATGGCGAGCAGCAGCCACTGCTCTGGTGTGAGCGCCGCTCGCTTCTCTTGCGTGAGAGTCTCGATGTCCTCCGAGCGGTCCTTGCTCGCGAGGTGCGCGTCGACCATGCGGTTGTGGTACACCACCCCGCTAAGGCTGTGTCGTTTCTCCATTTGGCTCCTCCACCAGCCACGCCCATGTGCGCCACGGCAGGACCACCATTGCGTCGGCCCGGTCGCGTCGCAGGAACAGGGCGTCGTTGTCCCCCAGCCACTTTTCCAGCGTCGTGAAGCCGCTGCCGTTGGCGCGTGCCTTCACCTCCGCTTGCAGCGCGCGACCGCGCAGCGTGAGGTGGATGTCCCCCTTGAACCCCTCGGCCGCGCCTGAGAGTGGTACCCTGTTGGCCTCCACTCCCAGAACGCGGTGAAGCTCCACGAACTCGCGCTCACGGCGAGCGCCTTTGTTACGGCTACGGCGTCCGCTCATCCCACCGTCAGCCACGCGAGTGTCACCAGCGCGCAGGTGAACCCGCCTGCGAAGTAGCACAGGTCCCTCACGCGGCGGTCATAGTCCTTCTGGCTCATGCCCCTAGGCGGGATGAGCCGCAATTGCGGATGTCCCATTCCCCCACCCTCCGTGGCTTACTTGCACGTCTCGTCGAGGCACGTCCGCTTCGGGTGGATATACAAGGGGAAGTCGCAGACCAGCGCCATGTTGCGCGGCTTGTTGAGACCGTCCGCCTGGATCTTCACGACCTCGCAGTCGTTGACCTCGACGATCTTAGGGGTCGCGCCGATGCGGCGGAGGAACCGGACCTCGGCCGGGGTCAGCGCATACGCGGCGGTGGCCGCAGCCAGGATGACCAGTGTCGTGATTGCCTTCATCATCTTAGTTCTCCTCTATCGGGGAGGCCCCGACCCCGGTAGCCCTATGCTACCGGAGCCGGGGGCCTAGCGGGCTCCCGAACTACCTTCCCGCAGTTCGGTTACCCGCCTACTTGCGGACTGACCTTCGAGTGAAAGTCCGCGTTACTCATGAGCAGACTGGACTCGTGTCCAGTTCAGCAGCCCTTCGGCGGCTTCGGCTTGGTGCCCTTCGGCTTCTTCGCCATGACGTCCTCCTTTCGGTTTCAGCGCCCATACGGTGCCCATGCACCCGGTAGACACGATGAATAGGCACCGCTGTCCCGGCTTGCGCTGGCTGGATCGGAACCATGCGCGACAGGTGTCGCAGCGCGTCCCTCGGTGGTTCGGAGGAACCTTTGTATTCTTGGTCACTTCGACCCCACCGCGAGCTTCAGGATAGTGTCGCTCACGGCATCCAAGACGCCGTTGTCGCGCAACGCAGCCAGCTCCTTGCACACCCCAACAAACTCGTGGACGCGAGCGACTTCGGTTGCATAGTCCGACTCAAGGAAGAACTTGCGAACCTCGCGCATTAACACCAGCGCGTCACGCACCTCATTGGTAAGCGTCATACGCGCCTCGCGGACTCGCTTGATCGAGTTGAGAAGTTCCGGTTCGATCTTGTCCGTCAGGTCACGCGCCTCGTCGGCCAAGGTATTCAGCACGCCCTTGGCGTCCTCAACCGCTTCTGTGATTGCTCGCATTTCCTCTGCGGCGTTGGTCATCATTACCCCCATGCGGCACACGTCCGTGCGCCAGTCGATGTAGAACATGGCGCCATCTCGTGAGCGCCCATCCTCGCGCATGTTCTCGCGCACGACGTCGCGTGTGCGCGCGTACCAAGGACGCTTGTGCATTTCCTTGAGCGACCAGCCAATGATCGCGTCGCGCTCCTCCGCGCAGACACCCATGGTTCAGTCGTCCCAATTGTCGCGGATGTCGTCCTGCGGCTTGACGTACGGCTCCTTGATCACGCCGCTGTAGACCATCTTGCCGTTCGACTTCTTCCAGCCACTGAGTTCGAACTTGATCCCGTTGAAGTTGCCGCGTCCGGTGACGTCCGGGTGCGTGTCCTTCTGCTTGCGATCATTGATAAACAGAGCGAACGTGTTCGGCTTCTCTTCAAATGCCATCTTTCCTCCCGGCGATATTCGCCTCATACCACTGATGTAATTTCACCCGGAACGCCTCAAGGTGCTCGCGCCCGTCGTAGGGCTTCTCGCTGAACGTGCCGTCCTTCAGGCAGTACACACCGCGCCACGACTCGATCATCAGGTTGGGGACCTCGCGCGCTAGCGCCACAGAGTATGCGACTAGCTGTGCGCCATGTTCCTTGCGCGGGGCTCCAGACTTGAGGTCGATTAGACACCCGTAGTCAATCCCGTCACTGTCGCTGCGTGTGAGCCACACGCGGTCGATGGTGCCAGCGTACTTAAGTCCGTCGATCTCTCCCCACACGCGATGCTCGGTGTGCGAAAAGTGCGGTCTGCGGTACTCCTTCCACTTCCGGTACGCCTCGACGTGTGGACGCACCAGGTCGTCCAGTGAGTCCCAGTCGAGGTCATCCTGATCCAGGTACTCCGTCGCGAGGTGGAACGCCGTCCCACGCTCTGCGGTCCACCTCGGAATCCGCGACAGGTCCTGCCCGAACGACAGCACCTGCGTCACCGAGGGGATACGGACACCGCCGAGGGTGTAGGCGTGCTCGGCCTGGTCGAACTCAAGGGTGAGTTGCATCG
>ERZ724505.745-NODE-745-length-19619-cov-6.011041_pt1 | contig 19619 bp, 29 predicted proteins | sample MGYA00376038_ERZ724505 | MGnify/ENA primary metagenome ERZ724505 (study PRJEB28724, sample SAMN07190884) | wastewater metagenome | isolation source: effluent of sewage treatment plant in Hong Hong | place: Hong Kong | collected 2016-03-17 ...
ATGGCTTGCAACGGCGTGCCGTACTTGCCCCCGTAACCGGCATCGCGGGCGCGCACCTTTTTTCGCGCGGCCGCAGGTAATCAAGGTCGCCGGTCGGCCGGCTGGAGGTAGGCGATGGGGCTCCGGGGTCCGCCGAAGAAGCCCACCGCGCTCAAGGTCATCGCCGGCAATCCGGGCAAGCGCCCGCTGCCGAAGAACGAGCCGAAGCCCGAGCTGCTCTCCGACCTTCGGCCGCCGGCATGGCTGAGTGCAGCGGCTAAGCGGAAGTGGAAAGCGCTTGCGCCGAAGCTGGTGGCGACGCGAGTGATGTCGAATGACGACGTCGATGCGCTGGCCAGCTACTGCGACCTGTTCGTCCAGTACGTCGAGATGAGGCGCGAGCTGTCCAGACCTCTGCCCGATGACCTCAGCGTCGAGGAGAAGGTCGAGCTGATGGCACTGCGCGCGAAGTCGGAGGAGGTCTCCCTGAAGACATTCGACAAGGTGCTGAAGCTGCTGCAGCAGTTCGGCATGACGCCATCGAGCAGGGCGGGCATCGAGCGGCTCGACGCCCAGGCGCCGGGATCGGATTGGGATGAGTTCGAACGGACGGCCTGATCGCGACTACCTTGCGATCGCAATTCAGTACGCCTCTGGCGTCATCCTGCGCGACATCCCGGCGGCGGAGCTCACGCGCCTCGCGTGCCAGCGATTCATCGACGACCTGAAGCGTAGCGATCGAGAGGAATGGCAGTACCACATGGACGCCGGCGCCGCGTCGCGCGTCTGTCGGTTCGTCGAACTGATGCCGCACGTGAAGGGCCACCGGGGCCTGATCCGGCTGGAGCCGCCGCAGATCTTCATCATCGTGAACCTGTACGGGTGGCGCGATGAGGAGGGGCTGCGCCGCTTTCGAACGGCGTACCTCGAGATGCCGAGGAAGAACGCTAAGAGCACGCTGATTGCGCCGCTCGGACTGTACGGCCTTGCGCTCGACGGCGAGGAAGGGGCCGAGGTCTACAGCGCGGCCACGAAACGCGAGCAGGCGCAGATTGTCTGGGGCGTGGCCAAACAGATGGCCATGCGGACGCCGCAGCTTCGCGAGCGGTTCGGCATCAGGCCGGGCGCACATGCGATCAGCCACGGCGCGTCTGGCAGCACCTTTGGGGCGCTTTCCAGGGACGCGAAGCGGGCGGACGGCCTGAACATCTCGATGGCGCTGGTCGACGAGCTGCACGCGCACCCGACGCGCGAGATGTGGGACGTGATCGAAACGGCCACGGGCGCCCGGATGCAGTCGCTGATTATCGCGATCACGACCGCTGGCGTGGACACCTCGGGCATCTGCTACGAGCAGCGGTCCTACCTGGTGAAGATCCTGCAGGGAATCCAGCAGGACGAGACCTACTTCGGGGTGATCTACACGGTCGACCCCGAGGACATCGACAACTGGGACGACCCCGCGGTGTGGGCGAAGGCGAACCCGCTGCTGGGCGTGTCCGTGTCGATTGCCGACATGAAGCGCAAGGCCGCGAAGGCGCGAAGCATGCCCAGCGCCCGGGCCGCGTTCCTTCGGTATCACCTGAACATCTGGGGCGAAGGCGAACAGCAGTGGATGTCGCCGCAGCGCTGGAACCAGCGCGCGGTACCGCTGGCCATCGAGCAGCTGCGCGGGCGCCGCGCGGTGATCGGGCTGGACCTCGCCAGCAAGGTGGACGTCGCGGCCGCGGTGATCGTGTCGCGCGATGCCGCCGGTCACTACCTGGTGGTGCCGCGCTTCTGGGTGCCGGAGAAGCGCCTGGGCGAGAACGACAGCTACTACGGATGGCACCAGGAGGGATGGCTGCTCACGACGCCGGGCGAGACGATCGACTTCGAAGCCATCGAGGACGAGATCAAGGATCTGTGCGCGGAGCTCGACGTATGGGCCGTGCCCTACGACCGATTTCAGGCGGTGCAATTCGCCACGCGCATGACGGCCGAGAAAGTGCCGATGGCGGAGTTTGCGCAGGTCGTCAGCAAGATGTCCGAGCCGATGAAAGCGGTGGAAGCGCTGGTGATCGACGGCAAGGTGTCGCACGACGGCAATCCGATGATGGCGTGGATGATGTCCAACGTGCAGGTGCTCGTGGACCGCAAGGACAACGTCTACCCACGCAAGGCCCGGCCCGAGAACAAGATCGACGGCCCGGTCGCGCTGATCATGGCGATGGCCATGTGGCTGGGTGAGGAGGTGCCGAAGGTGTCCAAGTACAAGCAGGGCGCCGACCTCACGGTACTGGGCGTCGCGTGAAGCAGTTCGCCATCGTGGCCTATTCGCTGATTGGCGCTGCGTCGATCGGCTACGGACTGTTCCTGGTACACCCGGCCGCCGCGGCGATCTGGGGTGGTGCCTACGTGCTCGTTGATGCGTGGAGGCTCGGCAATGTTCAGCCTCGCAAGTAAGCGTTCGACGGTGTACGAGGAGATCGGCGACGCGGGCGCGCTGTCGAAACTGTGGGCGCGGTTTGCGGGTACGACCGCAGGCGTTCCGGTGACAGAGGACTCCTCGCTGCAACACCTCGCGGTGTGGTCGTGCGTGGACTTCATCAGCAGCACGCTGGCGCAGCTGCCGGTGCAGTTGTTCGTCACCGCGGATGGTAATGCCGAGCGTCAGGGTGGACCGCTCGCGAACCTCGTGCGCAACGAGCCCAACATGCACATGACGGCATTCCGTCTGGTGCAGCTGATGCAGGCTCAGGTGCTGTTGCACGGCAACGCGTATGCGTGGATTGAGCGTAACGCCAGCTTCCAGCCCGCGGCGATCTGGCCAGTGTCCCCGGGCAAGTGCCGGCCGAAGCTCGTGCAAAACCGCACGCTGGTCTACGAGGTGTGCGTCGAGGGGCTAGGCGTCTTTGAAGTGCCGCCGCTCGACATCATTCACATCCCGGGCTTCGGTTATGACGGGCTTGAGGGGCTGAGTGCGATCCGGTACGCGCGCGAGACCATCGGCATGGGCATGGCCGCGACGGAATTCGGTGCTGCGTTCTTCGGGCGCGGTGCGAACAGCAGCATGGTGATCACGCACCCGGGCGACCTTGGGCCAGAGGCTGCTGCCCGCCTCGCTGCGCAGATGGACAAGACCTACGGCGGCATTGCCAATGCGATGAAGACCATCGTGCTCGATGACGGCATGAAGATGGACCGCATCAGCATTCCGCCCGAGGAGGCGCAGTTCATCGAGACGCGGAAGATGAACCGCGGCGAGATCGCGGGCCTGTTCCGTGTGCCTCCGATGTTTATCGGCGACTTCGAGCGCGCGACGTGGAGCAACGCCGAGCAGTCCGACATCTTCGTGGCGAAGTACACGCTCGCGAGCTGGATTCGCCGGTGGGAGGACGAGCTCTGCCGGAAGCTGCTCTCACAACGGCAGAAGGCTGCCGGCGTGTACTTCCAGTTCAACCTTAACGCGCTGCTGCGCGGCGACATCAAGGCCCGCAGCGAGTTCTATCGCGTGATGAAGGAAGGCGTGATGACGCCGAACGAGATCCGCGAGAAGGAAGACCTGCCGCGGCTGCCGGGCTTCGACCTTCCGATGGTGCCCGCCAACATGAGCGGCACGCCGCCCGAACAACAGCCCAATTCGGGCACGCAAGGAGACCAGCCAGCATGAACATCGAGCACCGCACCCTGGTGCGCGAACTGCGCGCTGCCGAGCCGAAGACCGACGGCAGCATCGGCGTGCTTGCGGGTTACGCCGCTGTGTTCAACAGCCGCAGCGAGAACCTCGGCGGCTTCTTTGAGGAGATCGCGCCAGGTGCGTTCGACGGCGTGCTGGAGAACGACGTGCGCGCGCTGATCGACCACGACAGCGGGCGCGTGCTGGGCCGCAGTTCCGCCGGCACGCTGCGCATGAGCGTGGACGCCACCGGCCTGAAGTACGAGGTGGATCTGCCAGACACGCAGGAAGCGCGCGACCTGCTGACGCTCATCAAGCGCGGCGACGTGCGCGAGTCCTCCTTCGGCTTCACCGTCGCGCACCGCGGCGACGACTGGGCCGAGAACGAGGACGGCCAGATCATCCGCACGATCCACAAGGTGCAGCGGCTGTACGACGTGAGTCCGGTCGCGTTTCCGGCATACCCGGCAGCCACCGTCGCCATGCGCTCCCTGCTGCAGCGTGCGCGCGATGCCAGCCCGCCGACGACGCCAGCTGACGACGCCACGCAGGCACTGATCGCCGCGATGGAGCAGCGCCTGGCCGCGGCCGAGACGCGCCTCGCCAATCACGCACTGATGCTCCGCGCCCTCCGCGCGTAGCCCACCAGTTCCCCCAAGCCCCGGCAGGTCGGGGAAACCCTCAGGGCGCTTCGGCGCCCTTCTTGCGTCCAACTGGAGAAAACCATGGACCTCAATGTGCAGCTGCGCGATCTGCGCGAAAAAGTCGCTGCCCAGACCGACGAGATGCACAAGCTCGTTGCCGGGGCAGACAAGGAGAACCGCGGCCTGACGGACGCGGAGAAGGAGAGCTACAACGCCGCGGAAGGCGAGGTGACCGCTGCGCGCGGCCGCATCGACCTGATCGAGCGACAGCTCAAGCTCGGCCCCCACAGCGACCGCTCGAACGACACCAAGCTCACCGACAAGGAGCAGCGCCGCTTCTCCGTCGTGCGCCTGATCGATGCGATGGTCTCGCTGAAGCAGGACCGCAACCAGAAGGTGATCGACGCCGCGGGCTTCGAGCTCGAGGTGTCGCGCGAGATCGAGTCGCGCACGGGTCGCCCGACGGGTGGCGCGTATATCCCGCGCCAGATGTTCGAGCCGGAGCGCCGCGCACTGCTGGCCTCGGTGGGCTCGGCGGGCGGCTACACGGTGGGCGAGGACTTCCGGTCCGATTCGTTCATCGGGATGCTTCGCGCTTCGCTGGCTGTGCGCCTCGGTGCGACCACGCTGCCCGGCCTTGTGGGTGACGTGATCATCCCGAAGCAGACCGGTGGTGCCACGCACTACTGGCTGGCGTCCGAGGACACCGATGTGTCCTCGAGCGACCAGACGTTCGGCGCGCTGCGCCTGTCGCCGAAGCACGGTGCGGCGCACACGCGCTTCAGCCGCCAGCTGCTGCGCCAGTCCGCGCCGGCGATCGACGACCTGGTGACCAACGACCTCACCCGCGTGGTGGCGCTGGCGGCGGACAACGCCGGCCTGTACGGCACCGGCATCGGTGGCGCGCCGACGGGCCTGAAGAACACCACGGACGTCAACGACCCGACCAACTTCGCCGCGGCGATTCCGACCTGGGCGGAACTGATGGTGATGCTGGGCGAGCTCGCACTCGACAACACCATCGGCCTCGGCGGTCAGGAGGATGGCCAGGCGCCGGGCACGGTGGCGTGGGTGATGGAAGGCCAGCAGTACAGCAACCTGATGGCCAAGTCGAAGGACGCCGGCAGCGGCATGTTCATCGTCGATGGCTCCGGTCGCATCGGCCCCTACGGTGTTGGCGTGAGCAACAACATCACGGCCGGCGATGTGTGGGTGGGCGACTGGTCGCAGCTGCTGTTCGCGACCTGGGGCGATCCGGAAATGATCGTGAACCCCTACACGTCGGACCTCAACGGCTACATCCGCATGACGCTCCACCACTACATGGACGTCGGCGTGCGTCAGCCGAAGGCCTTCTGCTTCAACAACGACGGCTGATCGCTGGCCCGATGAAACGCCCGGCTGCAATGCCGGGCAGAGGATTGCAAGCATGCTGAAGAAGAACTGGTACAACACCGACATCAAGGTCACGCAGACCCTTGTCGGCATCCTGTCGACGTCCACCACGGACATCAACTGCACCGGTGTGGACGGCCGCGGCTACGGCTCGGTCATCCACCAGGTGACGCTTGGCGACTCGGCCGACACGCTCTCCGGCTCGCTGATGGTCGAACTGGAGCTCGAGGAGTCGGACGACGACAACACCTACACCGACTGCGCGAACACCGCGCTGGAGAACCCGACCACGGGCGGTGTGGGCTACGTCACCGGCACCAACACCGGCACCTTCGCGGTGGTCGATGCGCCGTCCGAGGATTCCGCGGCGTTCGCCGTGCGCTACGTCGGCACGAAGCGCTACTCGCGCGTCGTGGTGAACAAGACCGGCACCCACACGACGGGCATCGAGGTGTTCGCGCAAGCGTTCCGCGCTCGCCCGGCCGTGCTGCCGGTCGCCTGATCCCGCCCCCTGGGACATTGGCGGGGCGCCTGCGGCCCCGCCCTCTTTCGTCGGAGGTGACTGATGGTGCGCGTTGAAGTGCTGCGCGGCGTGATCGCGTCGGGTGATCGGCTGGTCGCTGGCACCGTCGCGGAGATCAGCGAGTCCGACGCCCGAATCCTGACGATGTCCGGCAAGGTGCGCGTGCTTCCTCCTGAGGTGCGCGTCGTTGAGCCGGCACCCGAGCCGGAGCCAGAGATTGCAGTCGCGCCGATGCGCGAGACCGCAACCCGCGGACGCCGGCGCAGGGCCACGCTCCAGTGAGCTGGTCCCTCGGCCAGCCATCGGCGCCGGGATCGCCGGTCGTATCCACCGCTGATGCGAAGGCGCACCTGCGCGTCGTGGGTTCGGCGGACGACGACTACATCGCGACGCTGGTGCTTGCGGCCACGTACTACGTGCAGCAGTACACCGGCCGGCTCGTCTACAGCCAGACCATCACCGAGTATGCCGACGCGTTCCCGTCCGTGGCTGAGATGCCGCTGCACTGCTACCCGATCACCAGCCTGGTGCTGAAGTACTACGACAGCACGGACACGCTGACGACGCTGAGTGCCTCGGAGTACTGGGCACACACGACGAAGAAACCCTGCACGGTCGAGACAAAGAGCGCCTGGCCGTCCACCGAGAATCGTGCCGCGGCCGTTCGCGTCGAGATCACGGGCGGCGACTCGACGCCGCTGGCGGACATCAAGCACGCCATCAAGATCATCGTGGGGCACTGGTACGAGCAGCCCGACGAGACCAGCATCAACGTGCCCGCCGCGGCGAAGGCACTGCTGCTGCAGCACAGGCTTTTCCGGTGAAGTACGGCCGCCTGCGGCACGTCGCGTCGATCCAGTCCGCTGCGGACACGACCGACAGCGAAGGATCAACCACCACGGCATACACCACCGTGGGCACCGTGCGGGCCGACCTTCAGGTGGCCACGGGGCGCGAGTTCGTCGAGGAGCGGGAGACCGCTGGCGAGACCGTCTACAAGGTGCACATGCGCTATGAGGCGTCGGTCAACGGCGGCCTGACGCGAAAGCACCGGATCCTGATCGACGGCGACAGCATCGAGACCGGTGCCGCCGACATCGCGCTTGACGTCATCGAGCCCGGCTTCATCGATCACCAGCGGCGCATGGTCACCGCAATCTGCGTGCGGAGGGATCGCTGATGGAGGTCGAATGGAAGTTCATTGGTGGCCGAGAACTGAAAGCCGCTTTGGCGGAGCTTCCGAAGAAGATAGAGCGCCGCGTCACTCGGCGCGCTCTGCTAGCGGGTTCGCGCCTATTCGCAAAGCGCATTCGCAACGTGCTTCCTCGCGGTGGACAGACGTCTCCGGATAGCAAGAAGTACGGGCCGTTGCACAAGAACGTCATCGTTCGTCGGCCGCGGCTCAACGGCACCGAGATGAGCGTGCGAGTTGGGTATCACTCCGACGGGTTCTACGGCGTGTGGCTGGAGTATGGGAACAGCCGGCAGGCGCCCAACCCAATCTGGCGCCGCAACGCTCCCATCATCTGGCCGGACGTCCAGAAGGTCATCAAGGACAAGCTCGCCAAGGACATCCCAGTCGAAGCCGCGAAAGCGTTCAGGAAAACGATCTGATGCACACGCTCACCATCCGCGAGCTCGGCAGTTCCGGAGCCGAACGCTCCGAGGTCTACCTCGACGGCATGCGCCTAAACCTGAAGGCGCTGCAGGTTGTAGCCGGCGTCGGCGAATCGACGGAAGTCACGCTGGTGCTGAACAACATCCGCATCAACAACGACTCCGGCGGCCCCGACGCGCGCGCGCCGGCAGACGATGCGCCGGCGCCCGGTAGCGTGTTTCAGACGCTGTGCCACGGCTGCGGGAAGCTGTTCCGTAACGGCGATGGGCACGTCTGCAAATGAGCGTCGAGTCCGTCATCCAGGCGCGCCTGGCCGCGCAGATCAGCGGCACGACGACGCGCATCTACCGCGGCATGGCTGCGCAGGATGCTGCGCTTCCCTATGTCGTGTGGCACCGCATCACTGCCGAGCGCGAGAGCGCCATGGGCGTGGACCCGGGCAACGTGCACGCCATCTTCCAGTTCAGCAGCTTCGGTGCCTCGCCGGCGGCAGCGAAGACCTGCAGCGACGCCGTGCGCGTGGCCCTGCAGCGGTATCGATCGACGCCGATCGAGGACATCTTCGTGATCGACGAGACCGAACTCTTCGAACGCGACACACAGAAATACGGGCATGCCATCGACCTGATGGTCCACTACCGGGAGTAGACGATGGCGACGCATATCTTCAATGGCGGCGCGCTGTACCTCGGACAAATCGACTTCTCGCCCATCACGAAGTCCCTGGCCATCGATACCGAGGTCGATGCCGTGGACATGACGGTGATGACCCAGACCACCAGGGTGATGGCGGCGGGCCTTGTGTCGAACAGCTGGGCTTCGGAGATGCTTTTCGATCCCGGCTACGAGTCTGCGCTGAGCTTCTGGGTGTCCGAGGTGCTGCCCGACAACCAGGACACGATCCTGAGCTACTACCCGAGTGGTGCTGCGGCGCAGGATGAAACCTGCTACTTCGGCCGCGCCCGCGTCGGCAGCCTGAAGCGCCTGGGTCCGATCGGCGAGGCGGCAATGATGGTCGCCACCGGCCAGACCGCTGAACTGGGCGCTGGTGTTGCGTCGCAGAATCTGGTGGCGGGTCGACTGTCGTGCCGCGGCGTTGCAGCTGCGGCGACCGTTACGGGCACCGGTCGGCAGCTCGGCGCACTGGCGAGTGCGCGCGCCTACGCGCTCATGTCGGCGCATGTGACGGCGATTACCGGCACTGCATCCATCGTGTTCACGCTGCAGTCCGACGACAACAGTGGCTTCACCACGCCGACGACGCGCGGCACGCTGACCGCCATCACTGGCTCCGCGAACTGGGGCTGGCTGCAACCCGTTCCGGGCCCGATCACGGACGACTACTGGCGTGTGGTCGGCACTATCACCGGCACGGGCACGGTGACCTTCCGCGCCAACATGGGCCGCATCGTCCTGCCGTAACGCCACGGGCATCGCGCCCATTCGACCCAACAGCCGCCTCCGGGCGGCTTTCGCATTTCTGGAGGCATGCCAATGGCCACGCTCGTTCTCACGGACGCAGTGCTGACGATCAACTCGGTGGACCTGTCCGACTGGTGCAAGTCCGCCACCATCGAGTACGAGGCGGAAGCGGTGGACGAGACCGCGATGGGCGACAGCACCCGGACCAATCTGGGCGGACTGAAGTCCTGGACGCTCCAGGCAGACCTGATGCAGGACTACGCCTCGAGCGCGCCGGACCAGACGCTGTGGTCGCTCGTGGGCACGGTGGTGACGGTGAAGCTGAAAGCCACCAGCTCGAGCAACAGCAGCACGAACCCGGAATACAGCGGCAGCGCGATGATCCAGTCCTACCAGCCGGTGGGTGGCAGCGTCGGCGAGCTGCACATGACGCGCGTCTCGTGCGTGAGTGCAGGCGCACTGAGCCGGGCGACCAGCTGATGAACGCCACCGAACTGCGGGATCGCGTCCTCCAGGCGCCGGACCTGCATCGCGAGCCGGTGGTGGTGCCGGAATGGGACACCACGCTCTACGTGCGGTGCCTCACCGCGCGCGAGCGCGACGCCTTCGAGGCGCAGCAGATCGCGCTCGGCGCGAAGGACCGCACAAACGAGAACATCCGGGCCCGGCTCGTGGTGCTCGCGTGCGTGGACGAGAACGGCACGCGTGTCTTCGGTGATGCCGATGCCGATGCGCTCGGCAACAAGGCGAGCAGCGCGCTGGACCGGCTGGCCACCGTCGCGCTGCGCATGAACCGCATCTCGCAGGCGGACATCGAGGAACTGCAGGGAAACTGAGAAGCCGACCCCTCAAGCGCTGGGTGTACGTCCTGGCGGAGAAGTGGGGGCAACGGCCGGACCAGATTCTCGATGGGATGACCTCGGCCGAACTGTCCGAGGCGATCGCGTACTACCTGCTGGTGATGGAAGAGCAGAACCAGACCGCTGAGCAGCGCGAGCACGCGGCACGCATGGAACGCACGCTCGCGGAACAACGGCAGGCAGCGCTTCAGACGCGCGGGATGGGAGGTGGCTGATGGCGACCGTCGGCAGCTTCGGCATCGATCTCGGCCTGAACACCGCGCGCTTCGAGGAAGGTCTGAAGCGCGCGGGCGGTGGTGCGTCCACATTCGAGCGGCGCTTCAAGTCCGTGATGTCCGGCCTCGCAACGGCATCGACCGTGGCGGTGGCGGGCTTCGCTGCGCTGGGCACTGCGGTGACCGCGGCGATCGACAAGGCCGACGGCATCGGCGACATGGCTGCCGCCGCGGGCATCGGCACGGATGCGTTCCAGGCGTGGGCGCAGGCTGCCGAGCTCGCCGGCGTCAGCAATGAGTCCTTCGCCTCCGGCCTCGGGCGCACGACGCGCCTGATCGGTGACGCCGCTCGAGGCATCGGCCCTGGCGTGAAGGCGCTGGCCGACCTCGGGATCGCTGCGCGCGATGCGCAGGGCAACGTGAAGTCCACCGAGCAGGTCATCGGCGAGCTCGCGGACAAGATCGCTGCGATGAAGTCGCCCGCGGAGCAGGCATCCGCTGCGTCGGCGCTGCTGGGCCGAGACCTCGGGCCGAAGTTCGCTGGCTTCCTGGCGCAGGGAAGCACCGGCATTCAGGAGTACACGAACCAGCTGCGCTCCATGGGCGGCATCATCAGCAGCGACGTGATCAACCAGGCCGACGAGGCCGAGAAGCGCATGAAGGCGCTGAGCAACGTCGTCACGGCGCAGCTCACGTCCGCGCTCGTGTCGCTCACGCCGGTGATCACGTCGGTGGCGCAGGCATTCGCCAATGCCGCGCCGCACGTCGCGCAGTTCTTCAACATCCTGCGCGGCGGCAACCTGGATGCCGTCGCCGGCCAGATCGGCGCGGTCAACACTGAGCTGACGCGATTGCGCAGCGCCCAGTCGCTGGCCAATGCGGAAACCGAAAAGAACATGTTCGGCCGCCTTATCGCGGACGCCGAGAAGCGTCTCGCGACCCTGAAGGCGGAGTACGCGCAGCTCATGCGCAGGCCGGACACGGCGCTCTCGCCGGCAGCCACGGTGGATGGCGGCGATGCCGCGGCGCCTGCAGCTGCAGCAGCATCTGCGGCAGTGCAATCCACCGCTGAGGACACCGGCAAGAAGGCCGGCAAGAAGGCCGGGCAGGCCTACGCGCGCGAGCTGTCGATGCAGATCGAGTCCACGATGAAGAGCGTGGCCGACCTGGACAAGCTCGCCGTCATGCGCGAGGCAGCGACCGCCGCCACGCAGGAGTGGGCGGATCAGTCCGAGCGCGCCGCCACGCGCATCACCGACAGCATCGACCGCATCATCTTCGCGGGCTTCCGCGATGGCATCGACGGGGTGAAGGAGTCCTTCAAGTCGATGCTGGTCGAGCTCGGCCTCGAGATCGCGCGATCGAAGATCAAGGAACTGCTGCTGGATGCGTTCGGAAGCGCCGGCAGCAGCGGCGGCTCAGGCAACTGGTCCAGCGTCATCCTCAACGCCGCCGCGACCATCTTCGGCGGATCCAGCCCCAAGAGCACCGGCAGCGGCGGCCTTAAGAAGTTCGCCGCGGGCGGTTCGTTCACTGTCCCTGGTCCGCCGACCGGCGATCGCGTGGTGCCCATCTTCCGTGCCAACGGCGGCGAAACCATCACCGTGACGCCCAAGGGCAAGGGCGGCAACGGCGTCACCGTTGTCCAGAACATCAATGCGCCAGGCGCCAACCAGGAAACGGTTGCCATGATCCGGCGCGAGGCGGCAATGGCTGCGCGCGCAGCCGTGGGCGAGATCATCAACATGCGTAGCCGGGGCCGCCTGTGACCACCTACGCCTTCCCGAGCATCACGCCGACCGAGATGTCGATCGGTGTCATCAGCAACACGCGCGCGCACACGTCGCCGTTCACCGGAGCGGTGCAGACATCGGAGCGCGGCGGCGCGCGCCTGAAGCTGCGCATGGTGTTCGCGAACCTGTCCGGCGCAGACCGACAGGACATGATCGCGTTCCTGGCGAAGCTGAACGGCATGGAGCACCGGTTCACGGTGCGCGACTACGGCCACACGCAGCGCGGCACCTTCGGCGGCACGCCGCTGGTGAAGGGCGCGGGCCAGACCGGCGCGACGCTGCTCATCGACGGCTGCACCAACACCGTCACCAACTGGATCCGCGCAGGCGACCAGTTCCAGGTGGGCACGGAACTGAAGATCTGCACGGCAGACCTGAACAGCAACGGCTCCGGCGAGGTGACGCTGGCGTTCCGGCCGAAACTGCGCACGTCGCCGGCGGACAACGCCGCCATCACGATCTCGTCGCCCGTGGGCCTGTGGATGCTCACGCAGGACACGATCGACTGGGCGACCGGCCCCGGCCCTGCGTTCAGCGATTTCGTGGTCGAAGCGGTGGAGGACATCACGGCATGAGCCGCGATCTCAGCACCGACGCCGTCACCGAGCTCGACAGCGCGCACGTCCGTCCGGTGATGTTCGCCTCGCTCGACTTCGACTCGGGCACGCTCTACCTGCACGACGCCATCGGCACGTACACCTGGGGCGGCCACGACTGGGTCGGGCTCGGTGACTTCGGCGGCGTGGAGCTGATCGAGGAGGGCGAGGACGCCACGCCCTACGCAGTGCGACTGCGGCTCTCCGGCATCGACACCGCGATCGCCGCGGAGGCGCTGGGGGAGTCGTACTACCTGCGCGACGTGGTGCTCTACGTCGGCTTCCTGGACGCCTCCAACGTGCTGGTCGACACGCCGGACACGATCTGGACCGGGCAGATGGACGTCATGGACATCCAGGCAGGCGCGGAGAGCGTGATCATGCTCACGTGCGAGTCCTACCTGGCGAAGCTGGACAGGATCAACGGCAAGCTGTTCAGCGACGCCGAATTGAAGTCCAACCACGCGTCGGACACCTTCTTCGAGTACCTGCCGCGCATGCAGGAGCTGAAGCTGATCTGGGCGGAGACGCGCGCCGGCAGCATGGGCAACGACCGTTCGATCTTCGGGCGCTTCGGCCCGGGCGGCCTCGGCTACCTTCCCGGTCGCCCGCTCAAGGGCGGCATCTTCTGATGCTCACCACTCGACAGACGCTGCTGCGCGAGGTGTTCGCGCGGCACTCGGGCGCATTCGCTTGGGGCGGCAACGACTGCGCGTCGATGGCGCGTGACGCGCTGCAGACCATCACCGGCCGCTCGCTTGAGGTGCCGCACTGGCACGACGAGGCCAGCGCCGCGGCCGTCATTGCCCGCTACGGCTCGCTGCATGCTGCCGTGGCGCATGTCCTCGGGCAGCCAGCCACCGACGCACCGCAGGACGGCGACGTGGTGCTCATCCGCACGCCCGACGGCACGGAGATCTGCGGCGTGTGGGCTGCAGGACGGCCCGTGGCGCGCGCCGCGCGCGGCGTGGTGCCGATGCCCGCCCGATGGGTGCGTGCGCACTGGAGGGCCGCCTAGATGCCGCAGGCGATTGCGGCCGCGCTGCCGTACATCCAGGTGGCGCTGACGGCCTACTCGGTCTATTCGACGGTCGCTGCGGCCAACACCGCGCAGCAGCGCCAGAACCGTGCGCGTCAGATCGCAGGCCAGCGCGACGTCACCGTCCGCAGCACCGTGGCGCCGCAGTCGATCATCTACGGCCAGGCGCGCGTGTCGGGACCGGTTGTGTACGCAAACACCGTCCACGCAGCCGGCTCGACCAACAACACGGACCTCTGGATGGTGATCGCCATCGCAGGGCACGAGTGCGATGACTTCCTCGATGTCTGGGTGGACGAGAACCAGACCGAGGATGCGGACATCAACTGGACCACGGGCGCCGTTACGGGCGGGCCGTTCTACGCCGGCACGAACCACGCCTCGTTCTACAAGAAGCTCGGCACAGCCTCCCAGACCGTCCTTTCGGACCTCTCAACGGCGTTCGCCACCGACATCACCAGCAACTTCCGCGGCCGCGGCATCGCGTACCTGGCCACGAAGTTCACGCTGTCGAAGACCAGCCGGGACATGTTCCCGAACCAGCCGAACAACATCCGCGTGCTGGTGAAGGGCAAGAAGGTCTACGACCCGCGGCGCGATCCCACGCATGCCAGCTACAGCGGCGTCGGCTCCCAGACGCTCGGCACGGCCAGCACCTACGAGTGGTCGGACAACCCGATCCTGTGCGCTGCCGACTACCTGACCGACACGAACCTCGGCATGGGCGTGCCAACGTCCCAGATCGACTGGGATCTCGCTGCCACGCATGCCGACATCTGCGACGAGCTGGTGGACATCCCGGGCCCGAGCACCGAGAAACGCTTCACCTGCAACGGCCAAATGTTCACCACCTCGAGCCACCGGGACAACCTGGACGCGCTGCTGAGCAGCTGCAACGGGCGGTACTCGTGGCGCGGCGGGAAGTTCCGCATTCGCTCGGGCGCCTACGAGACGCCCAGCGTGGCGTTCACCGCATCCGACATCGTCGGCGACATCCAGGTGCGCACCGCGATGCCGCGCGAGGAGCGCTATAACACCGTGCGCGCTGCGGTCATCGATCCGGACCAGGACTACAACGAGATCGAGGTCGGCGCCATGACGGACGCCGCCTACGTCACGCGTGACGGCGGGCAGACGCTGTTCCGCGACCTGGTGCTGCCGTTCACGAACGAGCCGCGCATGGCGCAGCGGCTCGCGTTCAAGCAGCTGCTGCAGTCCGACCAGCCCACCACGGTGGTGGTGCCGCTGAACTGGCGCGGGCTGAAGGCCGCCCCGGGCGACTTCGTCACGCTCACCGTGGACGATCTGGGCTGGAGCTCCAAGGTGTTCCGCGTGACCGGCATGGAGGCCTCGCCGGAGGGCTTCAAGCTGTCCATGCGCGAGGACGAGGAGGCGGCCTACGCCGACCCCGAGATCGCGGACTACCTGGCCAGCACCACGCTGCCCAGCATGACCACACCCGACGCGCACAGCGACGGCGTGCGCACGATCGCGGGCCCGCCCGGTAGTTTCACGTGGATCAGCGCCGACGGCGGCAGCACCTGGGATCCCTCGGACGACACGCAGTCGATCACGCTCTACTGGTATCGCGAGGGCGTGCAGGTGGCGTCCGTGCAGATCGACGCGGACCTCGACACCGCCACCGGCGACATCAACGTCACCGACGGGACGCACACCGGCGAGGACGTGACGGTGACGATCTACAGCGACAACACCTACAGCGTGACCGCGCAGGGCGTCCACGACGACAGCAACGCCTACACCTACGCGACGTTTCAGGCGCTGTCGGACATCAGTGGCGCCGGCGGCGGCGGTGGAGGCGGCAAGTGATCATCAGCGGCACCTTCCAGGACGGTCGCACGCTCCACCTGCGCCCGCTCGAGCTCGGCGATTACCTGCTATGGGCAGAGTGCAAGGCCGACTGGCCACGCGACCGCAAGGGCTACTACACGCTGGCCCGCGCGATCGCCGACACCGACCGCAACGTGCGGGACAACGCCAACGTGGTGGTGCCCCTCGGTCCGGACACGAACTGGATCCAGACACTGGTCGCGTACACGGACGACGTTCCGCGCGGCATTGGCGTGCACCGAGCGCGCGCCATGGGCACGGCTGTGCACGTGCTCCAGCAGGCGATCCATCCCGCGCACCGTGGTGCCGGGTGGTTCAGCCTGATGAACCAGCTGCTCAGCAAGTACGCATTCGAGGTCATCGGCGCGGACGTGGTCACGTTCGAGATCGTGGAGTCCGCCGCGAGCGCGAAGACCTACGTCGCCAACCGCTCCATGTATGGCTCGCTCGGCGAGCGCCTGGGCGAGACCGGCAAGACGCTCGAGGCCGGCCGGCAGCGCGCCGCGGACTACGAGCAGTGGGCGAAGGAAAGCCCTGAGCGTGTGCCGTCGGTGATCATCACGGCGCAGGACGCGCGGGCACCGTCCGTGCCAGAGGTATCCCTCGGCGGAGCAGATCTCGCTGAGCCATGATCATCGCGCGCAGGTCCACGCCCTCGGGGCAGCTGTAGCGCATCTCCCAGGTGTTGGCCTGCATCAGCGGCTTCAGCTCCTCCACCTCGCATCCCACCGGCTCGACGATCCACTCGGCCGCCGCCTTCCACGTCGCGAACGAGGGCCCGTCGTCCGCCAGGCCGAACGTCAGGATCTCCAGCGCCCCCTGCCCAAGCACGCGCCCCACCGACAGCTGCAGCAGCAGCGTCGGATCCTTCTCGTGCGCGTACATCTCGAACCGCTTCCCGTAGACCTGATAGATGGCATCCGCCCAGGTCGTGCCGTAGCTCATCGTCCGCTGCATGTTCGAACAGCCAGCCAGCGCCAGGGCCGCAACCCCCGCCACAATCCATGCGCGCATGGTCAATCTCCTACAGACGCCCGCCTCGTGGTGTTCGAACATACCCCTGCGCTCGCAGTAGTGCCCAGCGCACGCGCCCTGACAGGACGGTGGGGCGCCTCCTGATGCGTCATCCGCGCGAAACCGTCGGCTCTAGCCGCACCCCGTGGAACTGCTCACCTTCCCGACGCGCGTAGTGGAACTGCAGACGCCCGTCGTCGCTGTGGTCTGAGCCCCACGTGATACGTGGCCATGGCCCCTTCTCGTCGTTGTCCGGTCCGGGCATCAGGTAGACGTGACTGCCAGCAAGGCCGCGGGACACAAACCAGAGACGCCCGAATTGGTCGACCAGGGGATCATTCGGGTCAATCTTCATCGTGCCGCCGATAGTCGCTCACGTAGCGCTCCAGTGGCCTGGTCGCCATCCAATACGAGAACTCGTCCGCCGTTTGCGGCGGGTGTGGTTCGCCATCGACCTCGCGCGCCAGCCACAGCGCCCAGTGCTCTACCACCTCCGGCCACAGACAACTCGCCCTGATGCAGACCGAGGACGCGCTTGCGCTGCTTGCCTGTTCGCTCATGCGCCAACACGCATCGAACGCGCCCACCTGGTAGACAACGACGGTCCCCGGCGGGCTGGGTGGTTCGGGCCGAGCACGTAGCCATTCGATCCGCCTCCCCGGCTTCGAGCGCGCCCAGGCGCTGAGCATGCGCATTGCATCCATGCGCTGTTGGCGGTGCTCTTGTGTTGTGCACCGGGACCACTGGCCGGGATCGATCGGCGCAATGCTCATATCCGTACCCCTTTTTTCGACCTCGACCGCTCCATAACGCTGGGAATTCGTGTGGTGCCTTTCCAGTCGCGAGGGGTAGATCGCGCGACGAAAGGCAAGCGAATTCGCTGGCGGAGCCGGATTTCGTTGTGCTGGCTACGAACCAGGTGGTCGGGGGTTCGAATCCCTCCCGGTCCGCCATAAAAACAAGAGGTTAGGAAAGGCTCAGGGCGCACCGTCGCCCCTCTTTCTAGATCTGCCCCCTTGTCGGGTCCGAATTCACGCCTTCTTCCCCCCGATCGGCACCCGCCGCGGTGCGCGTCTGTAGACCTGCTCCGTCGTCTTCGCCGAGGTGTGGTCCATCAGCTGCTGCGCGTGCGCAGCCTCCGCATCCGACGCCACCTTCGCCCGCAGATCGTGCTCGGTGAACCTCGTGCCGCCGGCCTTCACGTGCTGCCGCATGGCGCGCGCCCAGGCTGACCGGAACGCGCTCGGCGCCTTCGCGCGGTGCCCGCGCTCGTCGAGCTCGTAGTACGGCCGCCCGTCGTGGGTGTGGAACAGGTAGCGGGATCCCACGCGCCCCTTGTGCGCCTCGGACACCTGCTCGAGCGCACGCTCCAGGATGCCGTCGTCGTCCCATGGGTAGACCTTCGGCCGCGAGCGCGTCTTCCGCCGGTGCGCGTGCAGGCCATCCTCCCGGATGTCGTCGCGCGTCAGCGACAGCATGTCCTCCTGCCCGAGCCCGAGGAGCAGCTTCAGCTCCACATAGGCGCGCATCCACTTCGTGGTGCGTGCGAGGAACGCCTTCAGCTCTTCATCGGTGACGTACCGGTCGCGCGGCCGCGCGCGCTCGATCCTGGTCTGCCCGAGCAGGTGGTTCGACTTCAGCACGCCCCACTTCACCGCGGCGGAGTAGGCCGCCTTGAGCACGCCCACCTCGTGCTTTGCCGCCGTCTTCTTGCTGCGCGACTCGTGGTACCGGTACAGGTCCGCCGGCGTCAGGTCGGCGATCGCCATGCGCCCGAACACGGGGACGAGCTTCGTCACCGCGCGCGCGATCATGTCCTGCGTGGCCTTAGCCTTCCGTGGTGCCTCCACCGCCAGGTAGCGCAGCAGCAGCTGGTCCACCGTGCGCACGTGGTGCTCCTGCTTGCCGATCAGGTCGGCATAGGCGCGGTGCGCGTCCGCCAGCTTCACTGCCAGGTACGTCTCCACCTGCCGGCCATCCACGTAGTGGCGCCAGTAGTACGCACCGCGCCGGAGGCGCCATCCCGTGGGCAGTCTCATGCCACAGCGCTCCAGTCCGGACCGACCTTGGGCGCCGGAGCATCCCGCCCGGTCACCCACGCGCGCAACGTTGCCTCGTCGAACAGGTAGACGCGCTTCCGCCGCCGCTCGATCACCCGGCACGGCACGATGCCAGCCAGCGCCCAGTCGCGCAGGGTGGCGGGGCACACGCCGACGATGCGGCTGGCGGCGGTGGCGTTCATCGGCGTCAGAACGTCGTGGGTCGCGCGATGCCGCGAATGGCCGCCATGAACCCGGTCTGCAGGTCCGTGGCGCCGATGCTCACCCATCGCTGGTCGAGCCCGGGCGTGGCACGCAATTTCGCGATGTACTCACCGCACTGCACGGCAAGCGCCTTGCCCTCGTTCATGAGCTGGGCGTCCTCCGCGGTCAGCTGGCGATAGCCCGTCACCTTGGGCTGGATCATCGTCTCCATGGAATTCATCGGCTTGCTCTCTTCACTCATTGCTCAGTCTTTCCTCTCATCGTTGGTTGCGCTCAGGGCGCGTTGCGAAGGTCATGCGAGAACGCCGCACAGCCGCACAGGCTGCAGGTTGCGGTTCCGCCGTGCCCATCATCGAATTCTGTCCAGCCGCCATCCCACTTGTGCTCGCACGGGCCGCCGGTTCCACAGGCGCAGTAGCAGCCGAGCGAGCGGACCGCGACACGCACGTCAGACAATCCCACTCCGTACTTCTCGGCAAATTCCCTCGCCATCTGCATCAGCGCGGCATCCCGTTCAGCGCGCAGGCGCTCGAAGTCTGGTGCTTCGCTCATGTGCGTTCGCCCTCGCGCAGGCGCTGGATCAACTCCTCATTGGCCACAGACTCTCTGATGCGAGCGGTCATCGCGGTGACGAAGCAACATCGGCACTTGTAGACCTTCAACGCACACCGCTCGTCGTGCGCGCCGTAGACACCCAGCGCATTCGCCAGGAACTCCGCGAGTTCGTCCGGAGTCTCGATGTTCATGC
>ERZ724505.746-NODE-746-length-19612-cov-39.854477_pt1 | contig 19612 bp, 27 predicted proteins | sample MGYA00376038_ERZ724505 | MGnify/ENA primary metagenome ERZ724505 (study PRJEB28724, sample SAMN07190884) | wastewater metagenome | isolation source: effluent of sewage treatment plant in Hong Hong | place: Hong Kong | collected 2016-03-17 ...
TGTCGGCCTTGTCTTGCGTGCGGGCCTCGAAGTCGCCGGCCTCGAGGGTTTTCTGGATTTGCAGGCGGGCGGCCGGCGTCAGTTCGGCATTGACCTGCTTCATGTACTCGCGGGCATAGTCCAACTTGCCCGCATCGGCTGCCGAGGCGATGACGGCCGCGTGGCCGGGGGAAAGCGCTTCCACCAGATTGGCCTCGACCTGTTTTGCCGACAAGCCCTTCAACCGGCCTTGCTCGACCACGGCGGCTTTGATGGCGTCGCGGGATTGCCCGAGCGCTTCCGCGTCCCCCCAGGCCAGCGCCATTTGGTCGCGCGCCACCTGGATGGTGCCTTCTTGCACGCTGTACTGTAAGGCGCCGTATTCCTTGGCAACGTGCTGGGTGAGCGCACCATTGAACTGCGACGTAAGCTGGCCGGATTGCTGGCGGAAGGCGTCACGCTGCATCTGGTTGCCGAGGCCCGCCTCGATTTCGTCGAGGTTCTTTTTCAGCTTTTCGCCGTACTCCTGAGCCAGCGCTTTGCCGTCCGGGCGGGTGAGCGCAGCCTCGCCGCGCAGGTGGACGAAGCCTTCGGTCGGGTCGTAAATCAGGCGATTTTTCGCGGCGACCGCCTTGTTCATGGCGTCGTTGATGCGCACTTGATTGGCCTGCTGGGCCATGTCGAGGGCGATCCTGCCGAGTTCGCCCCCAGCACGCTGCATGCCTTGACCCATCCGTTGCGCCTCTTGCCCGGCTACGTCGGACATTTCGGGCGCGGTCAGGCGGGTTTGCGGCATGGCGCCCGGCGCCGCCTGGAAATTGTCATAGGTTGGCACGGTGGGCACGGCTTACTCCTTCAACTTGTTGAGGCTGTACCAGGAACTCGCCACCGTGCCGGCGCTGCCGAGTAGCGAACCTGCGGCGGCCATGCCGGGGCTGATTGAATCCGCGCCGGCCCGCTTCATCAGGGCCTCGTTCTGGAAGTTCACCGCCTGGGTGCGATAGCCCCACGCGCTGCGCACCGCGTTGGCGGTCAGCGTGTTGGCGTCGATTTCCTTCATGATGTCGGTCGAGGCTTGGATCTCGGCCGCATTGCCGACGCCCAGGTCGATGCCGTTGGCGGCCATGGACGCGCGCTGGCTGCTCTTGAGTTGCCCCGCCTTGAGGGTGAGCGCGCCGACTTGCTGCTGGCCTTGCAATAGGGCCGACTGCGCGCCGACTTCGGCGATGCGCGCGTTGCTATCCGCAATCGCCGCCTGGGTATTGAGGTTGATCTTTTGCGTGGCCGCGCTGAAATAGCTGCCGACTGCGGACGTGACCCCGCCGCCGATCTGACCGATAAGCGACGCGGTGGCAAGCTGGCTAGAGGTAAATCCCATGCACGATACTCCGAAGGAATGGCCCCAAGGTAATGCAGCTATTTGCGGCCACGTGCACGCCGCTACCCACCGAGGGCCACTTCGGCGGTCATGCTCACCACGGTGAGCGGCAGCGGGTCGGCCTGCCGCACGAAAACCTGGCCGCTGGCGCCCCAGGTCGGGGTCAAGGTGATTTCGATTTCGTCGCTCTTGAGCGCGGGCGGCGAGCCGTAGGGCTCGGTGGTGCGCTGCTTGGCCTCGGTCAGTTCGCTGGTGCTTGGCCCCACGAAAATGCCCGACGAGCGATAGACGCGCAGCCATACCTTGTTCACGTTCTTGAACCGGCCTTGCCCGAAGCTGCCGTCCTGTAGCTGCACGGCGAGCGGCAGGGTTTGCAGGTCGGCCTCGATGGGCAGCCCGATTTGCACGGTGCTGGCCTCGATGTCCAGGGTGACGCTGCCGCCCGTGACCACACGCTGCGGATGCACCGCGCCATCGGCCAGGATGCTGACGGTTTTCCCTTCGAGGTGGCCCAGGCCGCTGATAACGTCGGCCGGCACGCCCGAGTAGGTAGCGCCGCAATCGACGAAGAAGGCGTCGGCCTGGTCGGTGAATTGGCGCGAGGCCAGGCGCTCGACGTAGCGCTTGCTGGTGCCGTTGATGGTGCGGCGAACCACGCAATAGAGCACGTCCTCGCCGCCCTCGGCCACCACAGTGCAGGACTCGAAAACGCCGTCCGTGTCGTGCCAGTGCCACGCGCCGATCTGCTGCTCGGGCACGTAGGTGAGGCCCAGCAGGTTGCCCGAGGTCGAGACAAACCAGACCACCGGCTGCGGGGCCTTGCCATAGGCCATATCCACAATGTCGAACGTGTCGAACAGGTGCGGCGCGCGAAGGGACAGATCCCCGGTAATGAAGCCGTTGGCCTGCCAGTTGTAGGCCAGTTCGCGCACGTGGCCGCCACGGGCCGCGCCGTAGATCAAGGTGTTGCTGATGATGGCCGGCTGCACGTTCGAGGCGCCCACATAGGACTGCGGCCGCACGCTGATGGTGCTCGGGGTGATGGCGTCGCTATTCACCGACGTGACCCGCCACTCGGCCGACGAGGTGAGCAGCAGCAGTTGGGTGAGCGGCACAATATGGCGGATGGTGTTGGCCTCGCGCGCCGCCACCCGGAAGGCGATGCGGTCATCGTCACGGATGGGCAGCGAATAGCTCATGTTCGATTCGGTGCCCGACTTGGTCATCCAGATGTTTTGCGGTTTGTTGATCGTGCCAGCAAAACATCGGCGCTGCTCGAAATAGGACACGGCCCCAGGATATTCACCTGGCGTGTTGAACATCGTTTCGTAAAGGGGTGGTGTTTTGGATAGGTCGGGTGAAATGTTGTCATCAGCCAGCGCGGTGCCAGTTGTTTGGCCGATGTACCCAAACAGCCCCCCTTGTTGCTTGTAGACGTTATACCTCGATGCACCAGGAACCGCGCTCCAAGAGATTACGTTGACGCAACCGGTCTCAAATAGATTGCTGGCGGTGCTTGCCCATACCGATGCTGGCGACTCGCCAACCCCATCGGCAGCAATGGCGGTTACTGCATAGGTGTAGGTGTACTTGGCTGTGGTAAATCCATTCCCGACCGCTGTCACATTTGATGGGTAAATAATTGGGAAGGAGAAAACAATTTCGGACAGTTGCCAATTTACCGCACCGAGCCTGCGCAACTCACGCGGGCCGTGATTTGGATGCACCAGGGTAAGCACGTCGGCCGATTGCACGTAATGAATATCGAACAGGTCGGCCTCTGCATACGGACTTGCTACTTCATACGGGTTATCGCCATCAAGCAGCGTGCTGCCATTGGTGTGAAACCTAAAATATCCCGCTCCCATTTCGATGACCATGGTTTGCGTGGTTGAATAGGTGAAGGGGATCAACCGCACTTTCTTGGTCGAGTCCTTCACTTCGCGCACGAAGGCGAAGCCGGGCCGGTTTTCGGCCGGGCCTTGCGGCTTGACGATGAAGTTGCGGCAGCGCGCGAGGCCCGCCTGGTACTTGGCGTCGTCGTTGCGCCCGAACATTTCCGGCGAGACTTCGCCACCAGCGAAGGAGCGCTGCAGGGTGCGGATATTTGCCACGGCTTACCTCCCGGCGATCCAGTCGGGTTTGTGTTCCGGCCGCGCCTTGCGCTGGTTGGCGTCCGAGGTCTTGGCGTTCGACAGGGCGAGCATGAAACTTTGCAGGCATGCCTTCGCCATGGCCGCGCCTGCGTCGCCCTTGAGCACGGGGCCGGCCAAGTAGGAAGCTAGCAGCCAAGCCAGCGCATCGACGAACAGCGGCGAGAACACCGTAGTGTCGGTCACGTGCGAGATGTAGCGCAGGCTGGCGCCTTCCTGGTCGGTCAGGATGATGGGCGCGCCGTTGCCGTCCGTTTCCGCCTCGTACTCTTGGGTGTCGGCATCGCTCGCCGCCGAGGCCGGCAGGACGGCCAGCAACTTGAGGACGCCGGTTGGCTCGGCGTAGGCGAATGACCAGTTCCAGGTGTCGGTGGTCAGTTGGGCCAGCAGCACGCGCCGCGTAGCGAACTTCCAGGCGTGCATTTCGAGCATGGAATCGCGCGCGATTGGATAGAAGCGCGCGCAGTGTTCCGCCTGGGCCGAGCCCTCGGGCGGGTCGATGCTTGCCACCGTGGCGTTGTCGCCCAGGCGTGCCAAAGCCAAATTACAGATGTCGACCTCGGATGCCATTGACCACCTCCAGATATTCGGGCTATTCGTAAAAATGTGTGGAAATTGAGTTTGCGAATAGCCAGAAAAACGAGGGCACTAAGGCCCCCGCAAGCTGCTGGCTACCACCTTGGAGAAAATCAAACCAGGTCGTCGGCGGGCTTTTCAGAGGCCGGGGCCTCGGGCTTCTTGCCGCCCTTGGCCGGGGCCTCTTGCTTGACCGGCTGGAACCACGAGCCTTTGGTACCGTCCGGTACCTCAAACACGTCGTCCGGCTGGCGCAACTTCCCGAAATATCCCTGTTTGAGCGCAATCACTTTCATGCTGTCACCTCATTAAGCGATGCGCGGGCTGTCAGGCTTCGGCACGTTTTGCTGGAAGCCAGCGACAACCTGTGCCGAGAACTTGCCGGCCGTCAGCGGGCCGGTGCCGACCGTGTAGTACACACGGCAGTAGCGGCGCAGCTTGGTGGGCAGCGGGATGACGTGCTGGTAGCCGGCCACCAGCGTGGCTTTGGCGATGGCAACCGTGACGGCCACGTCGGCGAAGGTCGAGTTGTCGGCCGAGTCTTGCACCGAGAACGTGACGGTCGCGGCACCGGCAGCGGCAGCCGCTTCGTCCGTGGTAATGACCGCGTAGAGGTCGGCCATGCCGGCGTCCGGGTTGGCCTGGCCGAAGTCGATAACGTCGGTCGAGGCGGCCGAAGCGGTGACGGCTTGCTCGTTCGAAACTTGGAGGTTCTTGTCGATATACATGATGGCTTGTCCTTTCTGTTGTCTGTGAGCGGGGGCGGTGTTACCCGCCCCCAGCCGGTTACACCACGCGGGCCTCGGTGAGCAGGAGCGCGTCGGTACGACGGCAAGGCACGCCGTCGAACGTGACAACCTTCTTGCCGGCCACTTCTTCCATGGTCAGTGTCGAGGCGGCCACCTTGTTGGTGATCTGGCGACGCAGGAAGCTGCGCAGCTTGCGCGGCATGTAGAAGGCTGGGCGGCCCATGCCGACGTTCGGCACCAGTTCGAGAGCCTGGGTCATCAAGTCGATGAGGTCGGCGCCTGCGCTGGCGTTCTTGGTCAGGTCGGACACGTCGATGTTGGCGATGCGCACGACATAGCGCCAGTCGCGCAGCACGGCACCGATGTCCCACTTGTAGTGGGTGCGATAGCCTTGATAACGGCCGCCGCCAGCATCGAGCAGGGTATCCTCGCCGAGGTCGCGCGATTGCAGGCCGGCCGGCGAGCCCTTCGGGTAGATGGTGTGGCAGGTATTCGGCCCCCACACAATCAACCAGATGGAAGCGTTGTCGCTGCCGGTGCCGCCCGCATCGACAATGTTCATGGCGTTTTCAGCGGAAAGGCTGTTGTAACGCGGGGTCAGGCCCATGAACTTCTCGGGGTCGAGGCTGGAATCGCCATAGAACAGGGTGGTCGCCATGTTCTGATTCATGCCCTCGATGAAAGCGCGGTCTTCGGACAAGCGCCATGCGGCGGAATTGCCGTTGAGGTCGGCCAGTGCCTTGTCGACTTCGGCGTAGGTTTCGAGCATGCCCATGCTGTCCTTGACCTGCACGGTGCGGGACTTCTCGGGCTGGACGCCGTAGTTCAGTTTGCGCCAGGTGCCGGTCGGCAGGCCGGAACGAACGGTAGTCTTGTGCTCGGTGGAACCATTGGCCTCGATGGCGGTCATGTCGTCGAGGATTTCGTTGGTTTCGTTGAGCATTTCAACGATTGCGGGGTCGATCTTGCCGTCCGTGGTCATCCGGGCGGCGACATCGGCCAGGGTCGGGTTGGTGCTGGAAAGCGTTGCCATTTTGCTGTTCTCCTTTTACGGATTCATGTTGGAAGCGGAATAGAGTCGTCGTGCGTCGCCCTGGTTGGCTTTGCCCCCCTGGCCGGACACGAAACGGTCTTCACTGATTGCCTTGCCGGTGCGGTAAAACATCCTGATGACTTCGGGATGGTTGCCCAGGCCGGACTCGTCCAGCAGTGCGCGCAGTTCGGGAGTGGCGAAGGTATCGAGGGCCTTCTTCGCCAGGCCCAGGTTCTCGGCCAGTTTCTCGCCGCCGAACTCCTTGTCGGCCTTCGCGGCTTCTGCCCAATCGTTGCGGGCAGTTTCAAACTGCTCAAGCTGGCGCGCCTGGATTACCGGGGCCATCTTGTCGAGCACCTTTTGCGCTTGGTCTTGGGGCAGGTTCAATTCCTTGGCGACTTCGGAGAAAGCACCGATGACCGTGTCGTCGAACTGCACACCCTCGGGAGCCTTGAACTCGTAGCTCTCGGGCGCGCCTTCCGGCTTCTTCTCTGCTTCGCCTTCGGTCTTGGTGCCTTCGGCCTGTTGACCTTGGGTATCTTGCCCTTTGGACGCTTGCTGCTGCTGCTGTTGGCCGCCATCGCCCGCACCAGTAGCGGGTTGCTGGGTGGCCTGTTCAGATGCGGTCGTGCCTTCAGTGGTCGTTGCGGCTTCCGTCATCAGCGTTTCGGTTGTCATGGATCTGTTCCTTCACCATCACGGGATAAAGCTCCGGGCAGAGCGTGTGGATTTGCGCCAGGATGCGCAGGCCCTCGTTCCTGTTCCCCTCGTTGAACGCCATCGCCATCGAGTTCGTGTTGAACGAAAGCCGGAAAACCCCGGCTCGATCCAGAAGGCGCCACACGATGCGACGCCCCCGCTTGCTGCCCATGAGCCACTTAAGGTCGGCCTCCTCGTTATCCTTCGCCAGCTTGTTGCGCAGGTCGGTGTCGGCCTTCGCACGTTCCTGGCTGCGGATGTCGGTCGGGTCGTAGTTGCTCATGGCCGCAATCTATGCGCATGCGTTTGAGGTACGTGCACGCCTCACGGATTCATATTGCTGTTGGCATACATGCGCGGCGCGATGCTCTTGCCTTCGCCGGCTTCTTCCTTGGCCGGGGCCAGTTCCATCATTTCGATTTGCAGGTCGACCGAGCGGTGCGGCTTGTCGCTGCCCTGGCTTTCGTGCTGGCTCACGCTGACCACGCAAGCGAGCGCGGTCACCTTGAACTCGGCGTCGATGGCCGGCAGTTCGGTAATGCCGAGTTTCGTCAGGCTCTCGTTGTCCAGGCAGATGCGCAGGCCATAGGGATACTCGGGCGCGTCCGCTTCCACGGGCTCGCCGAGCATGGTCTTGGCCTCGGGCTTGAGTTTCATGTCGATCATGTCGGGTTTCCTCTTAGGTGTAGCCGCTGAATGCGCGGGTCACGTCGGTGAGCGCGTTTTGCTTGCTGGTATCGACGCTGCCCAGCTTTTGCGCGGTGTCGGCGCCCTGGTTGAGCAGCGCGGCCTGCTGCTGGGCCTTCGCCGCTTCGGCGCGCTGCTGGCGGATCAACGCCACCTGGTCGCCCGGCACGATCAACTCGGGGTCGATGCCCAGCATGTCGGCGTAGGCGTCGGCCCAGCGGTCGGCGTCGAACTTGTCGAGGACTTCCGGCTTGATGCCGGCCACCACGCCCAGGTTGCCCACGAAACGATCCACCGAATTGGTGGCGACGGCGCGCTGCGCCTGGGCCAGCATGCTGACGAACTCGACGTTCAGTTCCATGCCTTGCAGTTCGTCGGGCGGGGGCGGCACGATGCCGGCCTCGACCATGCGCGAAAAGGTCATTTCGATGAGCGGGTCGAGGATTTCGTTGTGCATCCGTTCCAGCACCGGGCCGAGCATGAGCAGCTTTTCCTCGTGCCGCTCGGCCACCTCGGTGGCGGTCATTTGCGGGTTGGTGCCGTTGGCGAGCATGAGGAACAGGTCGGCGTAGAAACCGCCCTTGATGCGCTCGCGCACGTCCTGGATGTCGGCCAGCAGGTGCGACAGGTCGATGCTCACCTCGAAGGCCGAACGGATGCCGCCGTTGGGGGCGGCCGCATCGACGAAGGAAATGCCGCCCGGCAAGGTATCCACGTCGCGCGACTTCATGGACGTGGGCGCCTGCAGCGGGGGCTTGGTCTTGTAGTCGATGCCCTGGGCCTTGCGCAGTTGCTCGTGCTGCAATTGCTTGATGTCGCCCAGCGCTTCCATGGCCGGGCTGTTGCCGTAAATGTCGCCGCCGACCACGGCCCAGCGCGGGCACAGGGCTGGGAATTCCTTGAAGCCGGACTCGCGCAGGATCTGGTCTTCGCTGCCGCCCTGCTCGAAATAGACCGACTTCCACGCCATGTTGCGGTCGTCGCGCTTGGTCAGATCGCGGTCGGCGCGGGGCTCGATGGCCTGCATGATCGTGACCCACTGTTCCAGCGCGCCACGGTCGAACATTCCTTGCACCGTGGGGCTGCAACTGTCGCGGCCGAACTCGCGCACCATTTGCGCGACGGTCATTTGAAATTGCCGGTACAGCGTATTGATCTGGCCCCGGCTGTTCGCGGCCAGGGCGTACTCGCCAGCGGTCAGGGTGTAGTGGTGGATGACGGTATCGAAGTCGGCCAGCACGATGCTGCTGGCGGTGCCGAAGGCGCCCAATTCCTCGTACATCGAATGCAGCGCGCGGTAGGTGTTCGACTTCGCAAACACCATTTGCATGAGGCGGGTCACGTCAGCCAGCCACGCCTTGACGGCCGCCGACTCATCAAGCTGCGGGTCGGACGTGGTGAGGCGGAACCAGGGCCGCGCCGGGCTGGTCATGCCGGCCATCATGCCGGCAGCGAGCACGCGCAGCGCGCGGGTGCCGGTCGAATCATATATCGAGTTGTGTTTCTTCTCCCCCCTGTTCCTGTCAGTCGCAAGGAACCGCCCGGAGCGCGGTAGAAGATACTCAGAAATCTCGCGCCAGTGGTCGATCCAGCTTGAACGCTCATCGCGCAGTTGCCCCCAGCGCGATAGCAGTAGTTTGCGCTTGGACACGTCGGCCATGGTTAAGACCCCAGGAGCGTGTTCTTGCCGAGGTTCAGCATGTTGGGATCAACGCCCTGCGGCCCGGTCAGCATGGTGCCCGAGGCCCCAGCCTTGCCGGATTGCGAGGCCGCGTCCAGCGCGGCGCCGGTATCGGCGCGCTTCTGGTTGGCGCGGTTGGTTGCCTCGTCGGCGGCCTTCTCCTGCTTCTTGGCGTTGGCTTCGGCCTGCTGGCTCGCCTTCTCGGCGGCCTTCTTCTGCTCCTGGCCGTTGTTGTAGGCAACGGCGGCGCCGGCAACTGCGGCGGCGGCCATGACCATGCTGGAAATTGCTGCCATTTAATTCACCTTTTTGACGTGGGAACGCTCGATTACGGTGTAGCCGAGCTTTTCAAACAGGCGGCCGGCTGGCGTCGCCCCCTCGATTACCAAATCCGACATGGAAACCATCGCCGCGCCTTTGTCCTTCGCCCACTGCTCAAAGGCTCGCAGCAACTTGATGCCGGCTGTACCGCCTCGGTGCTCTTCGCTAACCCACCAGGCGAATTCAGTAGCCGACAGGCACGTCGGCGCAAACCAAAGCGGAGCCAGCGCGCCGACGATGCCACCGACAACTTCACCGTCGATAACAGCCACCAGGCACACGCCTACCTCGGTGTTGATTAGTGCGGTAATGCTCGCGCGGGCTGTGTCGCGGTTGAAATCGGCGAACTGCGCGAAGCGAGAAAACACGAAGAACTTTTCACCCATGGCAAGCAGGGCGTCGAGGTCATCGTAGGTTGCTGGGCGGATTTGGCACATGCGCGCAGCGTATTCGCGCGCGATTCCAGTACGTGCAACCTAGCGCCGCTTGTTGTTCGCCTGGGTCTTGGCGTCTGCCCACCGGCAGTTGCCGCGCTCAACGATCATTTCGAGCACCAGCAGCCGCCCAAAGCGTTGCCCCTCCAAGCCTTCCAGTCGTTTTCCCTTCATGGTTTCACCTATCACAAATTAGCGTAGGGATCGTATCCAAGCCGGGATTTGGTACGTGCACTCATGGCCTCGACCGTGGCGCGCTTCGGGGTGTCCATGAGCGCCAGCACGTAGGCGCTGCCATAGTCGGGCGAACGCCCGATTTTTTCCATGATCTGCTCGCGGCTCGCCACGTAGATGGTCGAGCCCGACAACTCCCACGTGTAGGCCGTCAGGTCGGCCAGCAGTTGCGGGTCGGGCGGCAGCGCGATGCCGGTGTTGTTGGTCGGGTCAAGCGCTTCACGCATCCGCCACACCAACTCGCTGCGCAGGTTCTTGAAGCGCAGCCGGCCGGACTTGTCGGTGCCGGTGGCGGACTCGGCGACATTGACGCCGACGACCTGCTGCCCGGCCTCGTTGAGGAAGTCGTAGGGCGCCGAGCCCACGCCGATGACGTCGATATGCACCACCGCGTCGTCGCGCTTGGCCGCAACGGTGAGCCCGGCCACTGTTGGGCCGTCTGGTGTCGCCTTGCCCGGATAGACCAGGGCCTCGTCGAACCACATGCCGTGGCGCCGGGCCAGGATGGTGTTGTCGCGGCCGCCGCGCGCTACATCGACGCCCAGCGAATCCATGGGCGCCAGCTTGTCGGGCCGCTTCCACCGTGCCTGGGCCGCTTCCACCCACGCGGTCGGAATGACTTGCCACGGGTCGTCCTCAATGCCCGCGTTGAAGTCGCCATAGAGCATTTGCGAGCGCAGCGGCTCGGGTAGGGATTGCAGGGTTGCCATGTAGCCGGTTCCCATGAGGTAGGGGTTGTCGCCGACACGCGATGGGATGAACGTCCGGCTCATCGGCTTGATGAGGTCGGCACCATGCTGGAAGGGCTCGCCGTTCGGTACCTCGACTTCCTCGCCGTCGATCATGGCGAACCACCGCAACTCGCCCGGCTGGGCGGGCTTCGGGTGCTTCTTGTCGAGCCAAGGCGCAAAGAAGGCCGTGATCCACCGGCCCTCGGCCGTCGTCGGCGGGTTGAAGGTGAGCAGCGCTTGGCACCGCTGGGTGGGATCAACCGAGCGCAGCCAGCCCAGCAGAAAGCGAACCTGCACCTCAAGGAAATTGGCCGCCTCGTCGAACACCAGCAGGTCGTGCGGGCGGCCCTGATAGCGCGCCTCGTCGCCCAGGTTCGGCACGCTGCCGAACTCGATCTGCCTGCCGTCCGGCAGTCGCCAGATGCGCTCCTGCCCGTTGTAGCCATCGCGCCCGCCCAGCAGCGTGGTCATGTCGTCGATGATGCCGGTAAGCTGCGTGGCCTCACGGCGCAGGATCATCACCTTGCGGTGCTGGGTCAAAGCCTTGCCGATGGCAAGAAAGCTCTTGCCGCCGCCGGCCGCGCCGCCGTAGCCGATGATGTCGGCCTCGGAGTGGTACGCCATCATCTGCGGGCCGGGCAACGGCCAAAACAACCGCGACGGGTCGTTCAGCAGTTGGTCGATTTGGGCCAGTTCCTCGGGGGTCAGGTAGGCCAGTAGGTCGGGGTCAAACGAGGTCGGAGACATCGCCGTCCTTGCGGGCCTTCGCGGCGGCGAGAATGGCGGCGATCTTGGCGGCCCGTTCGGTGTCGCTGATCTGCACCGGCCCGCCGTTGGCCCCGGTCAATTCCATGCTGGTCTTTTCGCGGTACTTCTCGGGTTTTCCACCTTTGAGCAGGAAAATCATGAGCGTGTCGCTGTACTCCTTCACCGTGTCGGTAATTTCACCCTGGTACACGATGGCCTTGTCGACGCCCTCATAGGCACGGCGCACGGCTTCATCCTCCAAGGCATCCAGGCCGATGGCTTTGGCCTCGTCCCAAGCCTGGGCGAATTCCTTGTCGTCCTGCCGCCAGCGGTACGCGGTCATCCGCGTAATATCCACCGCCTCGCAAGCACGCGCGACATTGCCGCCACTGGCAACCAGCGCGGCGCAGAATGCTGCCTTTTTTTCGGGTGTAACTTTCATGGTCGGGATTACAGCCTATTCGCAATCCAGCACGTGCACGTTCTTGAAGTTCGCCGGGGTTTGCGCTCGACGCTCATAGCGACAAATCCGGCCGATGGCCCACTTGCTCACCTCGAACTTCTCGGCCAGCGCGTCGTAGCTCATGCCGTCCTCATGCAGCGAGCGAATCCGCTCCACCTCGGCATCCGTCAGCTTGGCATTCGGATGATCCTCACCAATCCGCAAACCTCGCTCATTCACCGCCACCGTTTTCTGCATGCGCCGCCCTCCCTTCCGTGAAAAGTGCAAATTCCGTGCTGCACCTTCTGCACCTCCGAAACGGCCAATTTCCCTATTTCTCTGTATTTTTTCTTTCCCTCATAGGGGAACAACAGGAAAACAGCGTTTTTGAAGGTGCAGAAGGTGCAGCCCATGTTTCAAATCTCTGCCTCGACTAAACGCAATCCGCGAACTACTGCAAACTTGCGACGTTTTGCGCCTTCGCTCGCCTCGTATCTGTCGCACTTTGCAAAAAACGGCACACATCGTTCCAATTCTGAAAGGAAGCGAATCTTTGCAAGTGGGTGAATCCCTCCCGCTTTGCACCAATTGGAATAAGCCGGATACAACCCGCCCCCAAATGGCGTGCTGATTTTTTCCTCGTGCTCTGTGCCAAGTTCGCATTCCTCATTGACGAACTGAAACACTCGGTCTTGTTCAGTCTGGTAGTCCTTGGAAGCCGCCAGCACGACGTCAGGCGGGTTCAGGCCGTCCCTGAACCAATCCACCGCCCCAGCCACAACCCACGCCAGCACGCCTTCCTTCTCGGCTGCCAGGTGCTCGACGATTCGGGTATCGCGCAGGCAGGTGGCCCGCCCGCTGGCAACTTCTTCTGGCGTCCCGAACCGGGCCTTGAACGGCACCAGCATGACGCGCCGCCATATCCCTTCGTCCTGCCCCTTGATGACTGGCTTGTGGTTTGTCAGCAATTGCAGCTTATGAGTTGGCAGGAACTCGAAGAAGTCGCCGCGCATGTAGCGGGCCTTAATCTTGTCGCCACCCGTGGCCTGTTTGACGAAATCCTCGCGCAGCACGCCGCCTTCGCCAGTCTCGTGCGCCGTTACCATGCGCCGCCCGGCCAGGTCGGCTATCTCGGTCGGGTGCCGGTCGCGGCTATTGCTCATGAGCAACCCCGGCGCGGCCGTGGCTGCATAGTCGCCCAGCACTTCGGCAACAATATCCAGCACCGTGCTCTTGCCGTTGCGGCCTTGCCCATAATGCACGGCGAACTTCTGCTCGCGCACCGACCCCGTGGCGCAGTAGCCGAACCATCGCTGCAGGAAGCCCGACAACGGGCGCACCGCCTTGCCTTCCTCGCAGGCCACCCGCGCGATGACGGTTTCAAACAACGGGGCCGCCACTTGGGGTAGATATGGCAGGCCAATAAAGCGTGTGAGATAGTCGTCGGGGTTGTGGGGGCGAATCTTGCCCGTGCGCAGGTCGACCGTGCCATTGGCACAATTGAGCGCCCACGGGTCGGCATCCAAATCTTCCGCCTTCACGGCCAGCATGCGTTTTGCCAGCCCCAGCGCGGCCTCGATCGTGCCGCGCATTTCCGACTTTCTGGCCCAGCTAATCAGGGCGTCCGCGATTTTGTCGTTTTTCTCGCGTTCTTCCGACGTGTCGGCCTTCTTGGCGCGCCACTGGTCGGCTTCGGCATGGACAACCTTAGAAAGGTTCAGCGCGAAGCGATACACCGCCGCGTCGTCCTGCGCCCAATGGGTGCCCACCCAGGCAAACCAACGGTCTGCCGATACCATGAGGCGCTGCCCGTAGCGCTTGACGATGCGCACCGCGTTGGCTTGATCGGTCGTGAGGTGCTGCGCTTCGGGGATGCGGATTTTTTTAGTTTCCTGCCCCACCTCACCATCGCCCTGGTTTTCGCTGATGGCCTCGAAATCATCGTCGACCGGATCGATGCCGATCTGCGACAAAAACACCGATTGCGGAACATCCCGGCAGTGGGCATGTTGACAAACAAAAGCCCCGTTGGCATACCCTCCCGTGTGCGCCGGGTAATACACCGTCGCCGTGGCACCTGATTCCTGGGTGTGGTTTTCCGACAGGGGGCACTCGATGAACAATTCCCCTTTTTTGCCGACCGACTTAATCAACTCGCGGTCGGCAAGGCGCTGGGCAATCGGATCATTGTCGGCAACTTCAAGCAACCGCTGGTGCCGGCTTGATCTTGCGGCCGCCGCGCCCGAGGCCAATATCCCCGCGTCGATTTCCAGCGCTACGTCATCGCTTATCAGCCCAGGCACGAAGCCACTACGCACGGGCACAGGATCAACCACCCCATCTTCAAACACCGGGGCCGCCGTGTAGTGGATTTGCACCACGTTGAACACGGATTTATCAAGGTCAAGCCCGAAAGCTGTTGCCCACGCTTTCAGTTGCTCGCTGGTGTAGGCTGTTGCCAGCCAGAACCAAACGTGTGCCTTGAGTTTGCCGGTATTCTTCGCGTGCCCTGCGCTGTTCGATAGCTGCCAATGATAGGCCGCCCCCTGAAAGCAATCCGGCAGATTGGTCGATATAAATTCCTCGATTGCCAACACCGGCTGCGCCACTGGATCAGAACAAAGGGGCTCGAAATTGTCGATTTCCACCAGCATCCAGTGGTGCGGCTTGTCCTCGTAGAGGTCGGCAATCCGGCGAACATTTCCCCGCTTGTACTCTGGATCAAGCTCTGCCGCCTTGTCATGACCAACATACACGCCGCGAACCACACACGACCGGGCGTCGCTCTCCAAGGTCATCAACAGTGCCGATAGCGCGCCGATATTCTCGACCGTGGATTCCTTCCAGACGAAATACTTGGCGTTGTCGTATGCCTTGACCGTGCCGTCCGCCAGCCAGGTCTTTGCCAGCAAGTTGGTCGGGTGTTTGAGAATGGTAATTTTGTCACCCACGGCGCGCCCCACTTTCACCATGTTCAAAGCGAGCGGAACGGGCCGCCACCGCAGCGATTTCTACTTTTGACAGATATTTATGAAATTCGCTAACGATGATTAAGAGGTCGCCTTTGTGTGGAGTCACCAGCGCCAATAGACCATCTTCACTTTCATTGCCACCACCGCTCGGGGTGTCGAAATCGCAAGACTCGCACCCGTAGCGGATTTCTGCATAGTTTGCGTACCCCCATCCGTACTCTGGAGTGTGAATAACGCCACAACGGGGGCAAACTCTAACGTCAGCTTCGAATTCGCCATACCTGCCGCTCACCACCCTCGGGCGGTGAGTTTCGATTACATCAACCGGATCTCCACTGAGCAAACGGCAACTATCGTCCTTCTCTAGCGCGCGTATCCATTTAGAGAAAAGGCTGAATTTTTCACAATTCTCTTGCCCACGGGGCTTTACCTCATACCAAGCGACTAAGCCTGTTGGGCTTGTGGTCTTGAAATCTGGCAAGTAATGACATCCCCCGCCAAGGTCAAAGCCTTCCGGTTCATACTCCCATTTGATGCCCAACGCATCGAAAAACACCGCCCACCGTGCCTCAAGGCGCGAGCGAAAACGGTAGCCCTTGTACTTGGTTTCGATAGCCTTCATTGCTTGGTTCCTCCTGGAATTTGGCGCCAGCGGACGATGTCCTTGAAGGACACGCCTTTCGTTGTGTGCATCCCGTCGAATCCGCGCACCACTTCGCCGGTTACTATTCGGCCACTCCGCAGAAGTGCCTCGAACTTGAAACCGTCCGTGTTCGGCAGCCAGGCAGGATCGAATGGAAAAAGTTTGGAAGTCATGGGCGGCACTCCAAATAGGCCGCGATCATTTCGCTTGCCGGGAACGGCGAGATTGCGTTTCCGTAGGCGCGCAGTCGTCCCACGCGGCTGGCAGCCCCATGAGCCAGCGGGAATGTGCCGGGTTCAACTGGCCGCCACTTTCCATCCCGGCACAAGAGCCAATCAGCATTTCGCCAGAAGCCGTTAGTCGGGCCGGAATCGATGCTTGTGTCATCCATGCCGCGTCCGCCAGGCTCGTCTGAACACCCCCCTCTTTTAGCTTCTGCGGGTCTTTGCTGTTTTTCGTGTTCTTCATCGCTGACGGCGTAGGCCAGCCCGCAAGCTGCGCCGCCGACTGGATGTTCATCCCGCCCTCGCGCCCCGATGTTCCAGCCCCTGTAGTGCTGTTCGCTGTCGGAGTGGGCCAGCTTGCCAAGTTCGCTGCGCCCGGCAATTTCAGATGTTTCACCCGCGAGCCGTCCGGCTTCTTCGGCCCGTAGCAGTGCGTGCTCCCCAGCGCGTCGTTGGCTATCGGCGTCGGCCACGAACCACAACCGCTGCCGGATGTGCGGCGCGCCGACGCCCGCAGCAGGGATACCGGCCGCTGCAAAGGCGTAGCCGATTCCTTCCATGTCAGATTGTACAAGGTCGAGCCAGCCGTGTTTAATCGCTGCTTCAACTTGCTCACCAAAGACGACCGAAGGGCGGCACTGGCTAATGAGGTGGAACCAGAAGGGCCAAAGGTGCCGCTCGTCGTCAAGCCCACCACCCACGCCTGCCACGCTGAATGGCTGGCAGGGGCAGGAGCCAGTCCATACAGGTCGGCTATCCGGCCACCCCCCCTGGCGCAGGGCGTAGCTCCACACGCCGATGCCGGCGAAGAAGTGGCATTGTGTGAATCCGGCAAGGTCATCGGGGCAAACATCTAGGAGGCTCCTTTCATCTACTTCACCGGGCGCGATGTGCCCGGCTGCAATCAGGTTGCGCAGCCATTGCGCTGCATAGGGGTCGATTTCGTTGTAATAGGCAGTCATCGCGCGGCCCCTACACCAGGTCGGCGACGCCGTAGAACTCGGCCTCGGCGGCTTCCAGTCGGTTGCGCGAAATGTCGGCATAGGCGGCCTCGCGCTCGATGCCGATGAAGCGACGACCGGAAAGGACTGCAGCGACCCCTGTTGTGCCGCTGCCGGCGAACGGGTCGAGCACTACCCCCCCCTGGCAGCACTGGGCGCACCAGTTCGCGCATGAGCGCGGTAGGCTTGCCGGTCATGTGGTGTTTGTCATCGCGCTTGACTGTGGCCTGGATGCAGCCATCGAACGGGCCGTCGTGTTCCAACTGGATGGCGGCGCCCTTGGTGCCCCACACCACGTACTCGCACTGGTGCCGGAAATAGCCTTTATGCGGTGCGCGCGAGCCCCGGCCCTTGTCCCAGGCCACGATGCCGCGCCAGAACACGCCACCGGCCTGCACGGCGTCGGTCATGACCGGCAACTGGCGCCAGTCGGTGAAGGCCATGAAGTAGCCGCCCGGCTTGAGGACGCGCACGCACTCGGCGATCCACAACGAGCACCAGGTCAGGTAGCTGCGCTGGTCGCGCGAGTCGCCCGAGAAGGTCGGGTACCGGCCTTGCGATTGGCTTTGCGTATATTTCGCGTCGGGGTCTTTGCCCTTGTCGTCGCGGGAAAATCCGCCGGAAGAGTACGGTGGGTCGGTTATACAAGCATCCACCGAGTTGTCGGCCATTCCATGCAAGGCGGGCAGCGCTTCGCCCTGAATCAGCGTCCAGGAGTTCATGCCAGCACCTCCGCGACGGCTTTCTCAAAAGGGAACTGCGCGAAGGTCTTGCCACTCTTCCCGCCATTTGCTGGGGGTGCGCTGTCCTCATGGGTGCGGATATGAACCGTCTGCACTTGCATGGATGGCGGAAGGTAGGCGATTTGCCGCGTATCCAAAGCCACCAGCGCCAACAGGTCAAAAGCGCCAGCTTCATAGACACGGGCGCCCGCCTTACCCGCCCGCCGCACGTACCACATATATGCAGACCGGGCGTTCGGGTTGTTTGGAATCGGGCGCGGCTCGCGGGTTGATTTAACTTGTAGCCGTACCAATCGGCCGTGAATATCGACAGCAACATCGTAGGCGCAGCACTGGTCGGCGAGGAAGGCGTTGTAGCCCTTGAGCAGCAGGTCAGCGGCGACCAGATGTTCGGCTGCCGTCCCGGCGGCGAGGTCGGTTATGGTTTTCACGCCTCTCCCCCTTCGCTCACATCGTCGAATTCCTCGATTGGGTACAGGTCGGGTCGCAGCTCGTGGCGAGATACGCCCGTGGCCTTTTCTATGGGGATCACATACTCGCCGGGGACTTTGCCATTCGAGCGGTTAAGCCAGTTCCAGACGTGCATTTGCTTCACGCCGATGCGCCGGGCCAGTTCGGTTTGCGAGCCAGCGAGCGCGACGGCACGGTGGAGTGGGGTTGTCATCGGTCTTTCCTCGTTCAACAAAACGACCGAGAGCATAAAACAGTTGTTGTTATCAAGTCAAAACATTTGTAGTTTGCTCAACCTCAAAGCACGCGGCACGGAGCGGGCTTTTTCTTGCCGGCAAAAAATTTTGTTCTCGAATACAACAATTGTTATTGACACAAGGAAAACAATTGTTTTATGCTGCGCTCCGTCAGTCACAACGAAAGGACGGAAACGATGAGCGCAACCCCCCTGATTCCCGGCCGCCTGTACCGCGTGCGCGGCGCCGGCCTCGACCTGAAAGTCATCGCGTCGCACCCCTGCGACGCCATCTGCATCGGGCTCTCCCTGTTGGAGCGCGCCAAATGCTGACCGCCCAACTGATGAAGTCCATGGACGCCGGCCACCTGGTTGCGTCCGCCCGCGCCGAACTCGACCCGCTGACCAGCACCTCGCTGGAACTCGAACTGCTCGACCGGCTGGAAACCCTGCTTGATGAGCAGGAAGAAAACAAGCCCATCGCCGAACTGCTCGACGAATACGAAGTGAGCACCGACGACATGAAGGCCGTCATCGAGTCGCACCCGGCCAGCCTGAAAGACCAGGCCGCGCTGCTCTCCCTGCTCAACGACCAAGACATCCACGAGCCCGACCAGTTGAAGGAACTGCTCGAGTTCGCCGCGAAGTTCCGCGCCCTGGCATCTGACGCCGGGGATTTATTCACCCGCCTGAACGACCTCGTATCCACCAACCAGGAGTAACCACCATGTTCCCGATGACCGTAACTATCAGCAACCCCGCGCAACTCAACGCCGTGATGGCGGCCCTCAACGTGGTCGGCATCGTGCCGCCCAAGACCTCGCCCTGCTCCGGCCACGCCGTCGAAACCGCGAAGGAAGAAGCCAAGGGCAAGGCCACCACCACGAAGAAGGAAGCCGCCAAGACCGAGGTCAAGGACGAGCCGAAGGCCGAAGCCCAAGCTGCAGCCGCCACCGAAACCGCCCAGGCCACCGAAACCGCCGAGCAAAAGCCGGAAGCCCTCACGCAGATGACGGCCGCAGAAGCCGAGAAGGCTCTGCACGGCCACGCCAACAACCCGGCCGACGCACCCACCTATCAGGCCACCGCTGACGCCGTTACCAAGCTGGCGCGCACCAAGGGCCGCGACGCTGCCGTGGCCGTGCTCAACGAGTTCGGCGCCGCCAAGCTGCCCGACGTGAAGCCCGAGCAGTTCGCCGCGATCATCGCCGCCTGCGAAAAGGCCGGGGCCTAAAACCATGAAAATTCAAATCACTGCTCGGTTCTCCGGTGCCGTGTTGTTTGAACATGAAGCCGAGAACAACACCGTGTCTTTGACCTTGGTTGCAGCCGTCAAGGCCCGCGCGAACCTGGCCGGCGCGAACCTGGCCCGCGCGAACCTGGCCCGCGCGAACCTGGAAGGCGCGAACCTGGCCCGCGCGAACCTGGCCCGCGCGAACCTGGAAGGCGCGAACCTGGCCCGCGCGAACCTGGCCCGCGCGAACCTGGAAGGCGCGAACC
>ERZ724505.747-NODE-747-length-19582-cov-4.952374_pt1 | contig 19582 bp, 17 predicted proteins | sample MGYA00376038_ERZ724505 | MGnify/ENA primary metagenome ERZ724505 (study PRJEB28724, sample SAMN07190884) | wastewater metagenome | isolation source: effluent of sewage treatment plant in Hong Hong | place: Hong Kong | collected 2016-03-17 ...
GCACCTGATCACGAGTAAACTCAATTACTTCGCCAGGCGATTCTTCGGTTGCGGCGAATAAACGCCCCATCATTACGCTTGAAGCGCCAGCTGCTAGAGCTTTTGTGATGTCACCAAAATAGTTAATACCACCATCAGCGATTACTGGAATGTCGTGTTTTTGAGCGACTTTTGCGGAGTCAATAATCGCTGTAAGCTGAGGTACGCCCATGCCAGAAACGATACGTGTAGTGCAAATTGCGCCAGGACCCATACCAACCCGCAAACCATCGACGCCGGCCTTAATTAAGGCCTCTGCGCCTTCGCTGGTTGCGATATTTCCGGCAATTACATCAACCTTGTGATTTTGTTTAATGTGTTCGACTGCCTCAATCACAAATTTAGCAAAACCATGGGCCGAATCAACCACGATTACATCAACCCCAGCTTTTATAAGGGCGGCCACGCGTTCTTCATAACCAGGGCTAGACCCAACAGCCGCACCGACCAAACAGCCGGCTTTCTTTACGGCGGCCACTTCAGCAGCCTGCTCTTCAATTGTCAGGTTGCGATGAATTATGCCAATACCTCCGAACTTACCAAGAGCAATTGCTAATTTGCTTTCGGTAACCGTATCCATTGGGGCAGATACCAGCGGTGCTTTAAGGCTAATGTTACGAGTAAGTTTGGTTGATAAATTGATCTCTGAACGAGAAAACCCGGCGTAACCGGGCTTAAGTAGGACGTCATCAAATGTGAGGCTGATGTTGTCGTTGATTTCCATAAGCAATTCTAACCTGAAACGGGCCCTTTTGTCAAAGCCTTTACCAAGTGCCGCCACCTCCACCACCACCTCCACCACCAGAGAAGCCGCCTCCACCTGAAAAACCAGAGCTGCTAATGCTAGACGGAGCTGAAAACGCGGCATTCACAGCGCCACCGATGCCTGAGTTTAGTGAGCTAACAAGGTAGTACGAATTAAATGTTTTCCAGTTTCCACTGTACCAATCTGGAGGCGTGAGATATAGAGACTCAAACTGCTTGGACCATTCAGTCTCTACCCCTAATACGATCGCAAAAGGTAGCAGTTTCTCAAATAATTCGACCGTTTTTACAGGCTCATGAGCATTGCTTGCATAGGGTGCATTTGGTGACTGCAGCTTTTCAATCCGATCTTTTTCAGCAGTCTTGAGATATAGTTTGAGTCCTTCGATGTGTTCTTTAGCTGCAACTCCTTTAGCCGTTCTAGCTTTTAGTGCAAAAAAGAAAGGAAGCGCAATTAAAAACCCAATAAATATACCGAATCCCGCTGCGCCACCAACAACTTTTACGAGTCCATAGCCTAAAGCGGCAATCATTAAAGTGCTGTAAATCGTTTTTTTGGTCATCTGTGGCGCTAATTTGTTTGATACTTGATAGCCGTTTTTGTTTAGGCGATCATTTACATTCTTGCGAAGTGTTTCTGCTACCGTATAAAGTTTATTTTTGCTGCCAGAGATATCAGCTTCTTTGCCAATAGCGACTTCATCAAATATTCGAGACATTAGCAGTTGCCCGTCAGGATCAAGATTTGTTAAATCTGCTTTGGAAACCTGCAACTTGTAATTCAATTTATCTTTGCCAATTAATCGGTCGTGTTTTTCTTCTATTATTTTTATATAGCCGTTGACTGCCAAATCAATGATTACAGCCGTAATATCTCTGTTATCTAATTTAAAATCAATCAACTGTCCGACTTCGGCCGGCTTCATGCCATCCGGAGGATCATATTGTGGCACGATAATGCCACTGCCTTTAGGGTCTCTGCCTTTGCGCCACCACAAGACAAATCCACCGCCGCCCAAAATAACTATCGGCCCTAAAATGCCGACAATTTGAAGGAAATATTCTCCAACAGCGTCAAACCATTTATGTGGGGTAAAGTAGCCTGCTTCAAAGCCAGCTACATATGTAAGGGTTTGGTTAGGCTCGAGAGGACTTGTCGTGCTGATATTTATCGTGTCGCCGACTTTAGTGACGCTGCAGTTTTTTGCAGCATCACCATAACCACCTGTAAAACAAATTGGCTGGCGGTATTGTTGTAGACCACTTGGTAGGTGAAGATTAACGCTTACAGCTTCAGTCGCTTGTGGCCATTGATCGCCATTCACATCCCAATACAATTCGTCGTGATCACCAAAAAAACTAATTACATTTTGCATTGTGTAATCAATCCTGTATTGCTGAACACCGTTCACTAAAACCGACGGACTACCGATTTTTAAGACCGTATTGCCACCAGAACTATATGTCGAATATTGGGCAGGGGCGCCGGTACTAGATGTTACGCTGTTAATTTTTAGCCGAGTCGAGTGTTTTTGATATCGGTCAGGAATAGCGCGCAATATACCATGAGAATCACTCGTGTATTTAACTGTAATATCTTCGACAATTCGCAGTTCACCCTGTGGGTCAGCGCGCGATAAGGTTTGGTCGGACTTGAAGGATGTGATTACGTCGCTGCTACTGGCGGCGTATGCTGAGCCGGATAAAAAATAGATACCAAAAACTAGGCCAATGATAGCAAATAAAAAGTTTTGCTTTTTCATATCCGGTCGGCACTAATTTTTGACTTGGCTAATTCTGCAACTGCATCAAGCACGGCGTTGATTTCTTTGTCGGTCAAGGTGCGGTAACGACCGGTTACAGTTGCCCTGAAAGTGACTTGCTTATGCGATTTGTCGTCTTCTTTTTGGAAGATATCAATACCTTCCAGCTCAGTGTGCGTATTATCGGGTGCATTGTTTTTTAACTCGGTTTTGACAAAATTAAATAACTCATCGTAGCTTAAGTCTGCACTGACTTTGAGGGTAATGTCTTGCTTAACGCCTGGGAAGCGGAATAATGCCGAATAGTCTGGGCCAATTGTGATCAAATTTTGTAGAGCAAGTGTGTCAATTTCAAAACCAGCGGTATATTTTGGTAGTTTTAGCCCACGAGTTACGCTGGCTTTGAATTCACCGACAATGCCCAAAAAGTTTCCATTCTTCACGCTTACTAAAGCCGCTCGTTTTGGCTCATACGGCTGCACGACCGGATACTGCATCATGTCTTGGCTGATCGGTTTATAAACTAGGTCATGCCCTGCCAAAAACTCTAAGTACTTACGAGCTTCATAATAAGCTGAGCCAGCCTTCTTTAATTTATCTGCGGCTGTCAGCACCAACCCCGTAAATTCAAATTCTACGGGCAAGCCTTCTTGGTCGATATGATCAAGGTCATGCGTTTTGCCCAATTCAAAAATAGCAAATTCATCGAAGCCGGCTTTTATATTCGGGTGAACTTTGTCGAGCAAGCTAGGCATTAAGCTTAGTCTGTAATGTTCGAGTTCTGGGCTGATCGCGTTTGAAACCTGGAAGGCTTTTGACGAATCTTGACCGGTTTTTTGAAGCAATTCCGCTGGCACAAAACTGTAAGTTAGTACTTCGTTTGCGCCGGCGCGACTTAGCCGAGCACGTACTTTGGCCTTCAAATCAAACAAAGGATCGCGACGAGTTGGACTTAGGTCGCGAATCGGCAACTCAAGTGGGAGCTTGTCATATCCATATAGGCGACCAACTTCCTCGACAATATCTTCGCGAAGCTCTATATCGGTCCGCCAAAAAGGGGCTTTTACTGTCAGGGTTTCTTCGTTTACCTCAACGGTAAATTCTACATTTTCTAGTATTGTTTTTACATCGGCTGGAGTGAGCTGCAGGCCAAGCCGATCATTAATAAAACTTACCGGAACTGTGACCGGGAAATGTAATGAGTTACGTTCAATAACAGCTGGGTCGAGCCGAATATCATCGACAATTTTGCCGGCTACTTTACCGCCTGTGATCTTGCCGACTTCCGCGACCGCCTCGGCAGCAACCGCCATATTTTGTAGCGGGCTTTGGCCTTTATTAAATCTAGTAACAGCATCGGTAAATAAACCATGCGCCATGCTTGTGCGCCTGATTGAATACATGTCAAAGTTCGCCATTTCTAAAACAATATTTGTGGTATTGTCATCGACCTCAGTTTCAAGACCCCCCATCACGCCTCCAGCGCCGATGAGCTTCTTGTCGGTGGCAATCATGATTGATTCCGGCCCAGGCTCAATTTCTTTACCATTTAGCAATTTTAGCTTCTCGCCGGGCTTTGGGTTTCTAACCACAATAGTCGCAACGCCAGCACTTAAAGCTTTTAACTTGTCATAGTCATAGGCGTGCAATGGCTGGCCGGTAAGTAGCATCAAATAATTGGTTAGATCTACGATGTTATTAATCGGCCTCAGGCCGTGCCGCGTTAGGAAAGTTTGTAGCCAAATAGGACTAGGTGCAATCTTAACATCTGACATTGGGATGGCTACAAAACGAGGCACCAGCTCGGGCAGCTCGTTTACAAAGCTAAGCTTAAGCGTGTCGGCCTCGGGCTCAATTTTAGAATCTGCCCGATACCAGTCTGGGCTTTTAAAGGCTATGCCTTGGATACCAGCAATCTCGCGGCCCACACCCAACAAACCAAACGCATCGGGCCGATGAGTGAACATTTTGTTTTCGATATCAAGTATGTAATCGTCAAGGCCGTAGAGTTTTTTGAAGTCGGTGCCTGGCTTCATTAATTCTTCGCCGACATCTTCGGCTTTGATTTCAAGAATGCCACCGTGATCATCGCTGATCGCTAATTCACTTAGGCTCGCCAACATTCCGTTACTCACAACACCGCGAATTTCGCGCGATTCAATCACCAACGGCTCTTTGCTGACCGTACTCGGCACGGTTACGCCAGGTGGTATCCAAGCGGCCGTCATGCCCGCTTTAACATTTGGTGCACCACAGACTACCTGCACATTGCCATCGGAATCGCGATTGACCCCTTCAACAACACCACCATCATCAATAACACAGACGTTTAATTTATCGGCATCGCCGTGTGGCTCACAGCTAACAACTTTAACAACCACGATGCCTTCATAGAGACCACCTAAATAGAATGGATCTTCATCCATCGCGCCAATCTGCGCACCGATCTTTTCGGTCAGTTTATCGATCGGCAGCTTAAAGATCTCCTCGTAGCCCAAATACTTTATAGAATTAATGCCAATTTTCATGAGAATTGCCTCAAAAATGTAAGCTTAGCGGACTCAAAATGACGAACATCTTCGATGCCATATTTCATCATCACCAGACGGTCTATGCCACCTCCCCATGCAAAACCAGTGTATTCATTAGTATCAATTCCGGCTTGATGCAAAACGTTAGGGTGAATCATGCCGCAACCTAATAGCTCGATCCAGCCACTTTGAGAGCAGACCGAACAGCCTTTTTTGTCGCAAAACGGGCAGCTCAACATAAATTCAAAAGATGGTTCGGTAAAAGGAAAATAAAAGGGGTTGGTTTTTACTTCCAGTTTTTTGCCGTAATATTCCTGCAAAAAAGCTTTAAGTGTGGCGATTAGATGACCGGCGTTAATGCCTTTATCTACATAAACTCCTTCAAGTTGGTAAAAAGTATGCTCATGTCTAGCGTCTAAATCTTCGTTACGAAAAACACGACCTGGGATAACTGCAGCGATTGGTTTGCCTTCAGCCAAATTTAGCTTACCGGCCTTTAATACACGGTTTTGCATAGTGCTAGTGTGAGCTGGCGCGATGAACTGATTGCCACTCTTATCTGTTTGCGTCGTCATAAAGGTGTCATAGTCATCGCGAGCCGGATGGCCGGCAGGGAAGTTGAGCGAGCCGAACATATGGAAATCATCATCGATCTCGCGTGATTCGATTGCAGTGAAACCCATCCGATAAAAAATATCTAAAATGTTTCCTAGCTCGCTCATCAACGGATGTTGTGTACCATTTTCGCCCGGCAAAAGCTTCGGCTTTTCATCTGGCTTCAGATTTGGGTCAAACGGTGCAGTAATATCCAAAGCTGGCAGAGCTTCCGATTCGTCTTGTTTGGACTGCAAAATGGCTTCGAGTTCGCTACGTAATCTGTTTATCTCTTGTCCGAACTGTCCGCGCTGATCAGCTGGCAAGTCTTTAATCTTATTAAAAAGCTCTCGTAGCTCGGCACTTCGAAGCACCGATGCCTCCCCTGCCTCGGCGCGCTTTTTTAGATCATCAGCAAGTTTCTGGTCAATCATAATCAATAAGCATATTGTACCAGAGAGAGCTAAGGGGGTGTTATTTTAACGACGTATCTGGTCAGTATTCGGCAGAACTATGGTTTGGGCATCGCCAATCCAAATGCCGACGGTACCCCCCAAATGATCTTCCTGCGTAACTTGAACTGCATCGATATTACCCTGGTCCAATCCAAGCTGCCAACACTCGACTACTCTGCCTTCTTCACTTTCGTCATCAACCCGTGTCGATAGCTCCGAAAAAAAGTTCAATCGGAATGTATCTTCACGCAATATGAGTCTGCCTGCTTGAACGGCCACAAATGGACTATCAATGGTAATACTGCGCCTTTCGGGGTTTTCAGGCTCTGCAATAACCCTTGAGTCGTAAGCTACCATCGTGCTTGCGACTATGCTTGCAGCAAGGTCTTCAACATTGGGCTGAATTAGATATTTATAACCCCGGCCTAGGCTTAACCGAGTATGCATATCCAGCCGTGCTTTTTCAGCCATTTCACGGATTTCCGTGGTCGACTTTTCGCGAGCACTTAACTCTTCTAAAAGATCTGGAATTGTAAAAACTTCTGGACTTGTGGGCGTAGCCATCTTTAGTGCTCCATATACATTATCGTGCTCTAATTAGTACTATTTAACTACTTGTGGGAAGAATTGCAAGCAGTAGCATTTCGGTTGGGTTATTATATAGGTATGGCGAATTTCTCTTTTGACGCGGTAAGCGAGTACGACAAAGCTGAGCTTAATAATGTTTTTGATCAGGTACAGCGTGAAATTGCAGCCCGCTATGACTTCAAGGGCACACCTGCAGCAGTCGAATGGCTTAATTCAGATAAAACCGGTTTCAAGGTAATCGGCAATGGCGATATGCAAATCGATGCGATATTAGATATTGTGCGTAAGAAATTAGCTGCCAGAAATCAAAGCCAAAAGATCCTCGATGTGTCTGGCGAAGTCGTAACCAGCAATATGAAATCATCTAAAGAGGTGCCTTTCAAAAAAGGTCTAGATCAAGAAAAAGCCAAAAAAATTACCTCCGTTATCCGCGAAAAATTTCCAAAAGTAAAAACCCAAATTCAGGGTGAAGCAGTCAGAGTTACCAGTAATAGCAAAAATGATCTTCAAGAAGTTATGCAGCTTATTAGAAGCCAAGACTATGACTTCCCTGTCTCCTTCACAAACTACCGATAACGTATACTAAGCATATGCCCGATAAGTCCGATTTGCTCAAACAAACAACTGCTGTGCTAAAAATGAACGACCGAGGGAATTACACTCAGCCGGCCGGTCACCTATACCCTCACCAATGGCTCTGGGACAGCTCGTTTATAGCGATTGGCTTGAGACATTTAGACATTGAGCGTGCAAAGATGGAAATTCTCAGTTTGCAGCGTGGGCAGTGGCATAACGGCATGCTGCCAAACATTATTTTTAGGAGCGATTCACAGTACCGAACCGACCGCAATATGTGGCGTAGCTGGCTTAACCCGTATGCTCCTGATGACGTTACAACTACCGGTATAACCCAACCGCCAGTGCTTGCAGAAGCGATCGTACAAATTGGCGCCAAAATGGCTTTGCCGGAACGTCGCACGTGGTACCGCTCCACTTATCATATGTTGTTGTCTTATCATGAGTGGCTATATAACGAACGTGATCCACACGGAGAAGGCTTAGTGCTGCAGATCCACCCCTGGGAAACTGGCCTCGATAACACCCCTCCCTGGATCAATGAGCTGCATGAGCATATGATGCCATTTTGGATTAGGATGATCGAAAAATTAAAGTTGGACTTTTTTATTAAATTCTTTCGACGTGACACTAAAAGCATCCCGATGGATCAACGCTTCTCGGCAATCGAATCGGTCGCGATGTTTGATATCCAACTCCGCTTGAGGCGAAAAGCCTTCAAAATTAACAAAATTCTTGATCACTCGATGTTTAGTATCGAAGATTTAAACTTTAACTCTATATTCATCAGAGCCAACACTCATTTGCGGGAAATCGCCAAAACAATCAAAGAAGACCTGCCTGACGGTCTTGAAGACAAGATGAAAAAATCTGAGGAGGCGCTCGAGCAATTATGGGATCCATACTCTGGACAATATTATTCACGTGATTTTATTACCCACCGTTTGCTTAAAGTGCCGAGTATCGCTACTCTGCTGCCACTTTACGCAGGCACAATTTCTAAGGACCGCGCCAAAGAATTAGTAAAGATGCTCGAAAACGAAAATATGTTTGGCCCAGCCTACCCAGTACCCAGCGTGCCTTTAAATTCTGATTGGTTTAAGCCTAAAGGCTACTGGCAAGGCCCGTCATGGATCAACACAAATTGGCTAATAATCGACGGCTTAAGACGCTATGGCTTCAAAGAGCACGCTGCAGCACTTACCGAGAGCTCAATTGAGCTGGTTGAAAAGAGCGGATGCTCCGAATATTTCGATCCAATTACTGGCGAAGCCGCTGGTGCCATGGATTTCTCCTGGACGGCCGCCCTCACCATCGACCTGTTGAACGCAAAATAATCTATCTAGCTACGTACTCATTTACTGAGCCTATGTTAGCTCGACCATTTTTACCTTGATATTTACCGTCCTCAACAAATCCTGAATTTCTCCAGCCAAACCACCGCGGATCAACATGGGCGTACAAACTGGCTCCTCCCTTAACAACAGCATCAGAGTGAATGCCTGAACGGTGCGTTATCCAGTCTTCACCAACCACGGGCGTTTTAGCTGGGATTGTGATGCCGGCTTTAGCTGCAACCATACTCGCCACCGCCAAAATTTTTGTCGTATCAATATCGAATTCAATCGGCACAGCAAATTCGTTTTCATCAACCAGGACATCTAACGCCCAAGGCGCAAAATTCGTATTACCACTTCGCTCGCCCAGATCAGGGCCATTAGTCACTTCTGCTTGAAAGACTGGAATTTGCGCACCCATAGCGACAGCTGTGTCGGCAATTGCATGCGCTGCAGCAATTGTGTTTGAAACTGCTCGGGCGCCATCATTGTGATTATGAGCCGACAAGATTACGTGATCGTTAAGCCCTTCTTCGACCAACCAACGCGTTGCATTGGCAAACATTGTATGAATACGTCTTGCGCTGGCTGCTCCAAGAGTATCGGGTAGGTTAATGACATCCACGCCCTCCTGTGCAACCGACTTCATAACTCTTTCCAGGTAGCCCATATCAGATGTTGATGCGGCTTCGCAGGAAAATTGGACACGAGCATCTGGGCCAGAGATTTCTCTGGCAAAGCGTACTGCCGTAACTGCCATTTCTTTAACGCTTTCACGATCGTGATGTGGATGCTTAACTCTAATATGCTCATCTGCCGTAGCCACGAAAGTATGGATTCCAGGATGGCGCGCTTCGATAACTGATCCCCATGTTTTTTCTATATCCGGCACAATTGCCCTTGATAACCCAGAAATTATAGGCGTTGTACCGTAAATATCTCCTGCCACCAGTTCGCCATTAACTATCCGGCGAGGCTCGATTGCGAACGGTTCGTTGCCAACTGTACGGGCGACTTCCCGAACCTCTTCATCATCACCAGGTGTTGCGGGAAAACCAGCTTCGATTGTTTCGACCCCTAACTCGGCAATCCCTCGGGCAATTTCGACTTTTGATCCGACCGGAAACTGGTTTGCTTCCGGCAGGGCTTGAGCTCCATCACGGCATGTCGTATCAAAATTTATTATTTTAAATGTTTCGCTCACAATAACTCCTATAAATTAAAAAACAGACTTGGTTGAAGCCTGTTTAGAATCTTGGGTTGTGCTAATCCGCTATTTAAGGCGGTAGGCTTCAACCATGCTGAAGCACAACCCTTGTAGACCGAGGAGTAGTACTAAATTTTGTCGCATAGTCTTAACCATACTTCTTTTATAACATGCCATTAGATTATGCACAATTAATCTTCTAGGCTGGGTTTATCTAGCAGCAATGGGTCGACAGTAATCTCTGTTTCGGCGATTTTGACGATGTCACGGTCAATTTTACCTAGCTCTTTGTAGGTAGTATTGTAATGGCCAACCGTCGTGCCAAGACTGTTGCCAAGTTTAAGCATATAGCCGTTGTGGGCAATCAAGTGTTTAGCTAGCTGTTCGATATTTTTGCGAATCTGCTCAGTGTCTTTATGGATCTCTATTGATCGCAAACCCTGCATGATAGTCTGTAGCATGGCTGATAATGTACTCGGACCAACAATCGTCACTTTTTTATCGGCAGCGTACTGCATTAAGTTGCGGCCGCTAACTCCCCCAAGCCCAACCTTATTGGCTAAAAGGTCGTAGTAGATGGCTTCGCTCGGTATAAACATCAAAGCCTGATCGAGAGTGCCCTTGCCTGGTTTAATGTATTTGGACGTTTCGTCTATCCGTTTCTTAAGATCTTCTTTAAAGGCTCGATCTAATGCTGGGCGCTGCTCATCTTTGGCTTCAACCAGTCGATTATAGTTCTCAAGTGGAAATTTACTATCGACTGGCAAAATTTTGTCATCTAATTTAATTACAGCATCTACAACTAAACCTTCAGCGATCTTGTATTGAAGTTGGAATGTGCCTGGCGGCAGAATATTTTTTAGAATCTGATCAAGATAAAATTCGCCGATTACGCCACGTTGTTTCGGATTCTGCAGAACATTCTGTAATGTTTTTAGCTCTGAGGCTATGTCGCCAACATTTTTATTGGTACGATCCAACTCTGTCAATTTCTTAGTTACATCGGCAATTATCTTGCTGCTGGCAGCAAATTGAGCGGTCATCTGTTTGTTGCTAGTGCCAAGCTGCTCGGTTAGTTGTTTCTGCAACCCATCTTTGAGCTCTAAGACGGATTTATTGAGCTCGGTAACATCGGCCTTTAGCATAAGTGTACTGCCCTCATCGACCGCTTTTGGTTTACGGACAAGCAGAAATATAATCACTCCGAGGAGTATCAACAGCAAAATCCCCAAAACTAACACCAGTGCTAACATACTTATATTCTATCAGCTTTCAACAGTAACAGTGGTGCCGACAGGCGCCCATTCATATAACCATTTCGAACTTGCGAGCGGTAATTCTATACATCCATGCGAAGCGTCTTCTGAGTCAGGGCTAACTGTGCCAAACTCGCGATCGGCTCGCCAAGTCGCATCGTGAAATCCGTAGGTTCCGTATTGGTTGTCGAGAAATGGCATCCAATAATAGACTGGGTCTTTCCAAGTGCCGCGACTATCTGATCCGGTCAGGGTGGTGTTAGTGGTTTTGCCGTATATCTTATAGGTGCCAAGCGGCGTTTCTGTCTCTGGGTGATTTTTCAAACCTGTAATCACTGGTGAGCTGTGCACACTTTTGGTTTTTTCGCAGGCCCACATCCGGCGTTTATCAATACTGATTTTAATTAGTTTATCTTGTTGATTTCCCTCGCAATTATTAATGGCTGCTGCCTCGGACTGAGGGGGTTTTGCAGTGGTCGCTGCTGGGACTGATGCAGTTGGTTGGCCGGAGGACTTATTTTCGCTATTGCCACGAAAGCCAAACCAAAAAGCCACGAAAAATATCAGTGCAATTAGCAGATAGATTTTTTTGTGTGATTTTTTGTCTGATTTAGGTTTAGCAGCAGGTTTTGTTTCAGTTTTTTTATCGCCAGAGTAATAATACGAGTAGCCGCTCAGGCTGCCCGGTCGAATTGTTTTGTCATGAATTGACGATTTAGCCATACTGCAAATTTAATCTGTTTGTTTTTGTATCAACAGGCTTATTATAACACCGTTTTACGCAAATCGCGTCACTATAAATATAAAAACTACTCCGAGTATTGTAGTAGCGATTGTTTTGTAACTGGAGTGCTTGCTATGAGCCTCAGGCAAAATTTCACTAGCACCAATATATAGCAGAAATCCCGCAAAAAAGCCGAGATAAACTACCAACGCCTGATCAGAAATAGTTAAAAGAAGCGTACTCAAAGCACCAAGCACTGGCGCCAGAGCATCAGCAATTAAAAAGTAGAATGTCTTTTTGGTTTTGTTTTTGTTGAGCAGCATAAGATTGACAGTATTTAGACCATCGGTAAAATCATGTGAAATCACGGCAATCGCCACGGCGATTCCAATCGAATTGCTAGCTTGAAAGCCCAAACCGATAGCGACACCGTCTAAAAAACTATGTCCGATTAACGCTAGGGCTGACGCCACTCCAACTTGAGGATGCTTATGCGTACCATATTCGTCTTCATTCGCATGGTGGATTAAAAGACTTTTTTCGATGATATGAAAACCCAAGAACCCAGTCACTAAAGCAATCATCGGCAGCATTACATCTACATTTGTGGCATTGAGCAAGTCAAATATCTCAGGCAATAGGTCGAAAGCGACCACGCCGAGCAAAACTCCAGCCGTGAATCCTAGAAAGCGATGGGTTTGGTCTTTATTTTTTAGCCCAACAAGTCCACCCACAAAAGTTGAAACAAAAGTCATAAAGGATAGAAATACAGGAGTCATTGAAAAAAGTATACAGTAATTACAGAAGTAAATCATAAGACCCGGAACGAAGTACGCCCGGGTCGGTTGGAAGCCTCACACTTCCACTTCCAGCTTATGCTCGGCTATGGCCAAAAGCAATGCGATATATATCACAAAGGGTGAGCTTAAATTGCGCTGCCTCTAGCTCGTTTGGCTTCTCGGGATGAAATGAACGAAGCACCGATTACACCCAAACCGACAATGCCTGTGATAGCGTCCGGCACTTCGTAAAAAAGGCTTCCTAAAAGCGCAGCGGCCAGCACAAAGATAGCGTAGTGCGCGCCATGCTCGAGATATTTGTACGAATTTAGTGTACCGTGGCGTACAAAATATACGGTTAGGCTTCGCACCCAAATAGCCCCAACGCCAAGCCCCAGAGCAATTAGCAACACTTTGTCTGTGATTGCAAAGGCGCCGAGTACTCCGTCAAAACTAAAACTAGCATCTAAAATTTGTAGATACATAAATGCAAAAAATGCCGGCCAGCCGACGTAAACTTTTTGCTCCTTTGGGGCCAGTCGGCCAAGCCAGTCGATTAGGAGTTTAATAGCAGTGTACGAAACTACTCCAAAGAGTCCGGCCTGCAAGACTGTTTTTGCTTCTTCATGGCCGACAAAGTAGGCGATAATGCAAACCGCAATGGCAGACAGCAGTGGCGGAAACCACACCGTACCGCCCGCCTTTAAAAGATATTTTTCGAACCGCTGTAGCCAAAAATCTTTCCGAGCAGTGTCAAAAAAGAAAAACAGAGTTAAGGTAAGCAAAAAGGCGCCGCCAAAAGAAGCAATTGCCGGATGTGCGTCAGCTAAATATTCACCATAAACTTCCGGATTATGCAGCGCGTCGTTCACGACCGTGCTCCACGGCAAATTAGCTGTCACCATCACGATCAGTATTGGAAAAACAAAGCGCATGCCGACAATGGCAAACAGCATGCCAACGGTTAAAAACATTTGTTGCCAAAAACGGGATAAGCGCTCGAGGACCTTGGCATTGATAATTGCGTTGTCAAAGCTAAAGGCTATTTCTATGGCGATCAAGACGATCGTCGTGTAGGCGGCGGCCGGGCCGAGTTCAAAAAATGCGATTATTATGGCCGCGATTGTAATCAGTAGAGAGACGGAAAAGAACCTAAGCATACCTGTTATCCTATCATGTTTTGGAAACGAAATTATTAGCTTTTAGGTAAAACCGCAGCTCGGCGTCTTTAGCTCGACTGATTCCGATTCGTGTAGTTTTAACTATCTGGCTAGAATGAACCTCCGGATTTACGACAAGTTTTAAGGGACTGCAAGTTAGATTATGCCCGTTTAGTTTTTTATCAATCTGCATAGCTTCACATAGCTTGGCCGGGCCATTGGTTAGTTCATTGATGGATCGGCCTTTGCGGTTACGTGTCATTAAATCGATACCCAGTAATGGCTCAAGCGCCCGTATTAACACAGCCGAACCCTGCCCGGCTGGTCCGGTGACAATATTGCAGCAGTAATGCATGCCGTATGTGAAATAGACATATAAAAAGCCGGCTTGGCCAAACATGATTTTTGTGCGGGCGGTTTCACCACGGTAGCTATGACTGGCTGTATCGGCTTCATCATAGGCCTCGGTTTCAACAATACGGCCAATAATTTTCTGGCCATTGACTTCGCGAATTAGATCAGAGCCAATCAGCCTACTAGCGGCAACTTCCGCAGGGGCATTCAATATGTTTTTGAGTTCATTACTCAAGTAACAGCCCCGTCTAGACCCAAAGCCGAGCTAATCCTTTCGACAATGAACTGGCTGGGCTTTTCTGAAATTACATGTCTGGCGCGGATTTTATAGCCTGTGATATTCTGCTGGTCTGTGCCAAAAAATTCTTGGGCTTCACCTCGAATCACCATCATGTCCCAGGTACCATAGATCACATCCATTGGCATCTCGAGCTGCTTTATATCATCACCTGTAGTTTGATTCATGATTGTATTTTGTAAACTCTTAGTCAGGGCAAACCAGTTTTCTTTAGTAACTTCCATGCCGACAACGCGCCGTCCGATTCGCTCAAATGCCTTCATATTTGTTTCATCGAAGGTTGGTTCGAGGGTAATAATCTTTTTATATAGACGAAAGTACAGATCATTCAGCACCCGGTAACGGCGCTTTTCTGGCAAGCCGTCATGCAATGGCATTTCATATATGACCAAATGTCGAACTAAATCAGGCCGGAGTAGCGCCACTCTAATCGCCACCAGACAACCCATCGAATGTCCAACCAAAACAACCGGTTCTGAAAGTTTAAGTTTTTCGATACTCGCAATGACCGCCTTGGCATGGTCGGTGGCATCGTAATCAATGTACTTCGGCTTAGGAGACGCCCCAAAACCAAGTAAATCAAACGCTATTACCCGCACGCCACTAGATAACAGCAAGTTAACAACATGATTCCATACTTGAGCTGTCCGCCCAATGCCGTGCAACAACACAACTGGCGAGCCCGTGCCTTGATCAATTGCCTTAGCCAAAAAGAATGGCCGTTTAAGCGTTTGGTGCCAAAATTTATCAAAGATTGTGAGTGTCATCCTTTTAAGTATAATGGTAATAATGCTTGACGCTAATGTTGTGCTAGTAATCGAAGTAGCACTTTTAATCAGCCTTGCCGCGATCTGCTCAGGGTTAAACGTGGCCGTGCTCTCGTTAGATCTGGCAGATTTAAAACGCAAAGCCAAGCTTGGCAATAAACAGGCTAAAAAAATTCTTCCCTTAAGATCAAATGTTCACTTATTACTCGGCAGCATATTATTTACCAATGTCGCAGCTGCTTCGGCGACTTCAATCTTACTCGGAGACCATCTGAATGGCTGGATTGCCGCGCTTATAAGCACGTTATTATTAGTCATATTGGGCGAAGTGTTCCCGCAAGCACTGTTTAGTAAAAACGCACTGTTCTGGACTAGCCGTTTCAGCTGGCTGCTTAAAACCATGATCGTTGTAACTTATGTTGCAAGTAAGCCACTTCAGCTGTTATTAGACAGCTTATTTCCTAACAAGCGAGGCCAGCTGCAAAGTCGCCACGAGCTTGGGCTGCTTATTAATGAACATCTGGATGACGAAACCAGTGAGCTAGATGATGATGAGATTGAAATAATGCGCGGTGCACTCCAGCTAAGCGAAAAGCGAGTTCGCGACATCATGACCAATATTCGACACACCTACTGGCTTGAACCTTCTACTAAACTTGATGGCGATAAAATCGATGAAATCAAAGAAAAGGGTTACAGTCGGATACCCGTACTTGATCACAAATTAACCAAATGTTACGGCCTACTCTTAATGAAAGACTTGGTAGATATCGATTTTGACCAAAACACTTACCGAGTTGATGATATGCCACTGCACCCGACTCAGCTGGTTGGCAGCATGACTGCCCTAGATACGATGTTTAGAAAGTTTATTGCTGCTCGTTCGCACTTAATTCCTATCGAAAAAGATGACGCAATTGTTGGCGTCGTAACCATTGAAGATTTGATCGAAGAAATTATCGGTCATGAAATCGAAGACGAAACCGACCGTACTCGCATCCACCGCGGCTAAAAGCAAAAAGCAGCCTTTTTGAGGGGCTGCTTCTGCTCGCGAGTCCGACTAGAAATTCTAGACTTGTCGCTGATCACCTCACAGTGACTAATACTGAATATAGACCTGCCCCAAACCTGGGTCAATCACATTAACAATTTTCTGTGCTTATCCTGTGCGTAAAATGTGCATATCACACGTTGTCTTCAAAGATCGCGTCGATGGTGCGACCCATTTCTTGTAGAGTTGCCTCACTTGCTTCAGCATTATTTGGTCGGCGGAAGTATCCTCCTCTAAGTGGAATACCGTGTAGCGAGAGGTTTGGCTCAGACTCAGGCTGCCAAAAACCCTCAGAAAATATTCCTTCAGTCGGTTCTATATCATATTCCAACAAATGCTTAGGCGCGAGTGAAAAGTTTATAATATGGACTCCGCCTTTTGAAATATTACTTCTGATCATGGCTTTCTGTGTGCCAGCCAATTCTCCATCGTCTAAACGAAAATACTGCATAAAAATAGCCAGCTCACCAGCTTTTGGTACAATTCCTTTTAATCTTTCGCCTCTTCCGAGTTTGTAAATTACTGGATTAACGGGCGTAAAATCTAATTCACTCATTTAAATAATTATACCATTTTACGATATATTTGTCTATTTATAGTACTTTTGGAGCCAGGTCTTTTTTAGATCATTGAATGAGCCGTCCTCGATTGACTCACGAATGTCGTCAACCAGCTTTATGATGAAATACTCGTTATGAAGCGACAATAAGGTCATCCCCAAAATTTCTTTAGCATTTATAAGATGACGGATGTAAGCTCGGGTGTAATTTTGGCAGGCATAGCATTTACAGTCTTTAATCAGTGGCGTGAAATCTTCTTTATATTTAGCACCCTGAATATTCATGCGCCCTTCATAGGTATAAAAGGCGCCGTTGCGGCCGACACGTGTTGGCGAAACACAATCAAACGTATCAACGCCGTTTTCGATTGCCACAAAAATATCATCCGGTTCGCTGATGCCGAGCATGTGTTTTGGCTTGTCTTCTGGCAGCTCTTCATTAACCCAACGCACAATTTCGCCTAACTTTTCTTTTTCAATCGCTCCACCAATTCCAAAACCATCAAATGTCTGATCACCTAAGTCACGGGCAGTTGCTCGGCGCAGGTCTTCATGCTGCGCACCTTGAATAACCGCGAACAAAGCCTGATATGGGCGCTTTGAGTGCTGCTTACGCAAGCGATCCAGTTCGGTGACGCACCGATCGGCCCATGCTTGAGTACGCGCCAGCGAACTGACTTGATAGTCATATGGGTCAAGCAATGAAGTTAGTTCGTCAAAAGTAAACATAATATCCGCTCCGACGGCGTGCTGTATCTGCATTGATAGCTCAGGAGTAAAGCGAAGTTTTTTGCCATCTAAGTGTGAGTAAAAAGTAACGCCGTCGTCATCAATCAACGCCAGCCTCTCGGATTTATCCGCCAGCGGCACCTCGCCTTTCATGTCAATAACCTTTTTAAAGCCTGATCCGAGCGACAAAACCTGAAAACCACCCGAGTCAGTAAAGGTCGGGCCATCCCAGTTCATAAACTTACCGAGTCCGCCAGCAGCTTCGACAATTTTATGACCTGGCTGCAGATATAAATGATAGGCATTCGCCAATACTGCTTGCCCATTGACTTCGGCAACCATTTCAGGCGTCATAGCCTTAACCGTGGCCTTTGTACCGACCACGATGAAGGCAGGTGTTTTAATCTTGCCGTGCGGAGTCTTGATAACTCCAGTCCGCGCTAAACTATTCTTATCTGCCCTCTTGTCAATATTAAAACTAAAATCACTCATCAGAGATCAAGTATAGCAGCCAAGGCGTCAGTTATTTGCCGCGTGAGTAATCGGGCTTTTTATAGGCACTTTTAAGATTTATCAAAAGCACACCCGTACCGAGCAGATAGGCGAGGAGAGTTATTATCCCTCCTAGTATAGGAATCATCTGGACAACGCCCAACAGTAGACAGGCCACCAGCACCATTAACACTGGGTGAAGCTTTGGAAAAATACTGTGTCCAATAAAGTAGATGGCCAGCGGGAAGCTCAGCAATGCAGCAACTAGCCATAGCAGGCCGAGCAGTATGCCAAGCGGCGCTCCGACAACTGTTGCAAAGGCGCAGATAATCAACACTGGCATAGCAATAGCGCCGAGCAATCCCGTAAGAAATACCCAGCCAAGCTTCTCGCTTGCAACCTTGTTCCAGCGACGGAATAGCTGCGGGAACAATGCAACCAAGACGACCGCAAAGACCGTCATCGCAACTAATAGGTAGATTCTCCAGGCGACCAACCAGCCAGTATTGCTCTTAGGCTCAACCTTGGTATAGGTGACTTTGCCAGCTACATCAGCGCCACCAGTTTTTACGAGCATCTTAGGACTCGAGTAATTTAAATTACCGCCAATACTAGCATTATCTTGCAAAATTAATTTCTCTCCGGCCCGAGCCTCAACATTTCGGCCAACTTTAGAATTGAGATAAATAGTTGAACCCGCGACATTTAAGTCTCGGCCAATTGGTCCGTCCAAAGAAATTGTGTTTCCGGCGACGCTTACATCTCGCCCAATTTTTGAACCAGATGATAGTGTGATGTCTTGACCGGCAACCGAACCGCCACCTAGAACCGACGCGTTTATATCTACCGTCTGCCCAGCCACCCTGATATCACCATTCACCTTGCCACCGATAGTCACAGACTGACCGGCACACATTATGTCACCATTTACGGTCGCATCAATCGTCACTGTCTGAGCTGCACAATAAATATCACCGTTAACAGTGCCGGTGATAGTAACATTATTGCCAAATTTATAAATTGTCTTGTTTGTGTATCCGCTTGTAAATTGACTTGCCGAAGCCGCATAAGCCACGCCAACTCCAGCAACGAGCACGGCCGCACCAACAAAAAGACTCATTAGTGATCTACTGAATGGTTTCGGCACTCTCATATGCGACCTCCCAATTTATTTTCATTATACTCCCTTATATCAAATGAGAGAGCTCACCACACTTCAAGGTGAGCCCTCAAATGGATGTTTGTTTAGTGTGCATAAGCGCCGTGATGAACAGTTGTCTTCTCGTGTATCAAGCTGTGCCTAGTGTGCCGGGCTGTAGAAATCAGCCACAGAACACCAACCGTGCCAGCTACAAATAAGCCTGCCCATTGCCAACCAGTAATAACTGCAAAGAATGCTGCAAGTATGACAAAGGTGCCGAGAAACATTTCTATCCTGTTTAGGATACTTCTGTTTTCAATACCGCCAGCTGCCGTGATGCACATGCCGAGCCCGATGGCAGCAATTGCTACGGTCGTGACCCGCCAATCATTTAGCCACTTTCCGGAGAAATTGGCC
>ERZ724505.748-NODE-748-length-19530-cov-13.003440_pt1 | contig 19530 bp, 31 predicted proteins | sample MGYA00376038_ERZ724505 | MGnify/ENA primary metagenome ERZ724505 (study PRJEB28724, sample SAMN07190884) | wastewater metagenome | isolation source: effluent of sewage treatment plant in Hong Hong | place: Hong Kong | collected 2016-03-17 ...
CTCATTTCTGGGGCATCGAAGCTAATGTCTGGTACTTCGTTGTCGCTTAAAGCAGACACCGAATGGTCTTTATTGATCCGCTTAACCTTCCACTTCGTTTCTTTGTCCTTTCCGGTCTTAGAGATTACGAGTCTGTCTCCTGGAACCGGCTGAACCATGCAGAAGGCTTTAAAGAGGGGGAGTGATCCAGAATCGAATTCTCCTTCCTCAAACTTATAAAGGCAGGTATAGCCTTGAGGATAAGCGGGGTCGTAGTTTTTATTTTTCCACGGGGTTCCGTCTTTATTAATAATTTGCTTCCCGGTGGTGGGGTCGAAAGCAAACTCAGGGTAGGAATACCGAAGACAATACTTTATTGTTTGCTCCCAAGTAGATCCTGGGAATTTTCCTTTTGCAGGGCGGTCTACGTTGTGTTTTTTCTCCCAGCCTTTGTAAGTGACTGTGACTTCTTGATCTTGAAAGTTCTCGCCTTTAAAAAATGTTACCTTGTTTTTTGGAAACTCTGTGTTCATTATTCAATCTCCTCTTGTGATCCGTCATAGTTTTTGGGATAGTCCACGAATAAGCACATTAAACCGTCATATCTTTTTCTTAATTGCCACCGGCACGGGTATTTTTTTAATTGGTCAATGGCAAATTGAATATCATCACGGGTGGAAGGGTGTACTAAGTCGTAAGGAAGAATCCCGTCAAGATACGACCCCTCAATTAATTCCATTTTTTTAATTTCTTTTGCTAAAGTCAGCTTCATACCCCGAACCTCTTTCTGAAGTTTTCTCTGTCCTCACAGAAAAGATTGAAATATCCTTCAAAATTCTTTTCAACCTTCGGCTTAGAGAACCCCTGTTGCGTTTTGTTATTTAAAACTAAGATGCAAATTTGTTTTATATCTTCATATCCTTTCATTTTTGCGTATGCGCTTAGTTGTTTGAAGTTTTTAAGATTGTCAGCGGTTCTTTTAACATCGAAAAGAGTCGGAACCTTGTCAGCACCTTCAAAATCAGGTATGCCGATAAAATCAGGGGTTCCGGCGTACTTGAATTGATCGTTAAAAGAGGGGAAAGCGTTTTTCATTTCTTTAATTGGATATTTCTTGAGGAAGTCAGGGAAAGACCAGCCTTCAGTCTCAAGTTGAAGAGAGCCTTTTTTTACTACCACTAAATCCGCCCAGCATTTAGCAATCTCTTTCGGTTCTTTCCAAATTCCGTCTTTAATGTATTCCTCTACTTGAGCGTGACAAAGACTTGACTGTGAAGCGTATTGCGCCAATTCCTCAGGTGAGCAAAACATATCTGCGTCAAATCCGATAATAGATGTAACAGACGGAACCTTAATTCCTTCTGAATTGGTGTAGAATCTAATATCCTGACGCTCTTTATTGATCCTTTCGACCACCGCTTGATCTTCACAGGCTTTGAAATTGTTGTAGCAAATAGCCTGTAAATCTTTTTGCACCTTGTTTATTTCTTCCGTGATCGGCAGAGATGAATCCGTAACATCGTATTCAAGCTCTGCGGAAAAGAACGGGCGGGAATTCTCGTAGGAACCCCTCGAAATGACTCCCGTGTAAGATGCTCCGACTTTAATTTTCATTTTTTATTTTCTCCTATTAATGAAATCAGAAACAACAAGCCCCAAAAAACAAACCCACACAAGCCAAAGAACCTCACTAGATTTGAGGAAATCATGCACGTTTGAAAATCCTTTCAGCTTCTTGGCGATCAAGCTCGGTTAAAATGTCATCTGCTGAATCGATTAAGTTTTCTAGTTCTCTCTTCGTTGCATACGAGACAAACCCGAAAGAGTTGTCTTTTGCACGTACTGAAATTTCTATTTTGAAATCTCCTAATTGCACAGACTCCGGCACAATACCTAATTCAATTTTCACGTCATTATTAAAAGATGTCGTATTTATCATTTTTTTAATTCCTATTTAGTTGAGCGAGAATCGCAGGGTGATTTGATAGGGAAGCTCTCATTTCTTCTAGAGCTTGCTGGAAAGATATTTCAGCGTTGTCCACTTTTAATCCGAGATCATCTACAAATCTTTTCAATTTGTTTTTTCTTTTCATTTCTTCGTGAATTCTTTTTATTTCTTGGAGTCTGTTTTCCATTTTTTTATCCTTTCGTTAAAAAGAGGGGCGTTGGGATTGTATCTGCGCCTTTAACCCAGGACGCAATCCTGGGAAGCCCCCATAATTGGACAGGGCAGGCATTTTTGAGGCATGGGGAGCGACCCCGCCTGCCGGAATGCCACGACCGCTTTTTAAAGCCCTGTTGTATTTTTTTATGTATTTAAAAGATTTTTTTCCCCGCTTAACTGCTCCGATTCCCATGTTGTAAGCGGTGAGGCGGTTATCCAGCGTGTCTTTAATCTTTAATTTTTTAAAATAGAAAGGAATAACTTCGTTAAGGTATGCGTCTGCGATAACAAAAGACTTTTGAGGATCTAGAGCGTCTTTGTGTTTATAGCTTCTTTTTTTGAAGCGGTTAACGTCTTTAATCGCTTCAGCGTGGAGTTGGTGAAGCCCTAGAGCTTTGCCACCGTCACCGATAGCCTTAGAATTAAAAGAGGATTCAACAAAGGCGATAGCCTTAGCATTAACTGTCTCAGCGCAGTACCCGTCAAGCCCTCTTACTATAACGAGGAAAAAAGTAATACAGCACAAACCAGCAAAGGATAGAGTATTACTTTTTCCGTGATAACCATTAGGCATTTTCAACCGTCCTTTTTAGGATATTCTACCTGAAACTTTCACAGTGTCAAGCATTATAAACAAAAAAAATTAATTTACAACTCTGACCTTGTGATTGTGTTTGTCCGGCTCCACTGAAACTCTGGAAAGCTGACTAGCCTCAATGAAGGGGAGACCGCCGATTTTCTCGACTTTAAAAATGCCCTCTTTAATTAAAAGCTCTAACGTAGGGCGTGAAATCTTTAACTTTCTACAAACTGATATTTTGGTCATATATTCCATAGTGGTGAAGTATTATAGTTAAATTTTAAGCCATGTCAAGTTTAATAATTTCATACTTTCACCCCTGCTTTTTCTAGGGAATTAATAATTTTATCGTAAGCAATATCGTCAAAATCAAATTTCCAGTCGTTGTCCTTTGCTATTTTGTAAGTTTTGGCTATTTCCTCAAGTGTTTTTATTAAATCGTCGTAAGCAAAGGCTACATCGGCAGGTATTTCATATGCTCTTTGATTTATTACAACGATTTTCTTTAACTCTGTTTCGTCTTTAATTGGTGTATGCTGTGACATGGTTTTATTCTCCCTGTTTAAATGTCTCGTTATAATCCGCTTCCGAACCTTCCCAAATTTCCCCGGCTTGTAAATCGTCGGGGCAAATATCGGTTTTCTCTAATAAAACACCGCTTTCTGAGTCGTATATCCCCGAACCCTCAAAACCTAAAACCTTTTCAATTTGCACTTCTTTTCCGTACCCTTTGCGCTTCCAATGGTCTGCCACTTCCTGCGCTTCTTTTTTTGTTAAGTAATAGTCATTTACTTCAACAGCTCCTACCCAAACGCTATAAACTTTATTGTTTTTCATTTTCTAAAATCCTCCGCTTTAATGGTTAGAGTATTAGTTGCCAGTAATTTCAGGGGCAAGCAAACCATTACCGCCCCAATCACGTTGTAAGCCTGTTTTTTCGATCAATTCCCGCCCGTAATCATTACCCGCCTCTGCACCTCTAATTTTTAGAGCGTAACCTCTAGCGTCTCCGTTGACGTAAAAGAACGGGGGAAGCGTAACAAAAAGAACCTGAACCTCTCGCTCGATCATCTCAGAGAAACGATCCCAAGCGTTTTCGTCGGCATTAAAATTGTATCCCCCAAAAATCCGGCTTTTGTAATTCTCTCCGTTGCAGTAAGCCTCGGCTCCTGCGTGTGCGTCCTGCTCAATCTTTAATAATTTAACACTTAACTTCTTACCGTCTGCCTTTTTAACCCCGCAAGCCTCAGCAAGACGAACTAAGGCTGTGTAATGTGCTTCTAGCTGTGCTTTTCTGCGTTCTTTCTTGGTAATTGTTTTCATTGTCTTTATCTCCTGTTTTGCCATTAGGCGGTTATTTATTCAGGTTTCAGCATATTTTTAATTAAATCTAAGGGCTTTTCTTGTATTGATAATTCAACCAAACAATCTTCTCTGCTCATTTTATTGGCAACCTTAACTATATTTCTCCAAGCTAAGTTTAACATTTCGAGCCGTTCTATTAACTCTTTATCCCCTTGTCTTATTCTCAAGTCGAATTGATCGTTAAGCCATTGAAGATTATAGGCTAAGTTTTCCTCTGCCTCGTTCAAAAGATCGGATAATTTAATTTCTTGTTTAATATTTTTCATCTCTCACCCCTTTGCCGGAAGTCCGGCGGTTAAAGTCCTTTATCTTCTAAAAAAGTTACTGCGCTATCGTAAACTTCTGGATAATTGTCTGCTAGATAATCCTCAAGAGCGACTAAGTATTTAAGACGCAAGAGGACGTTTTTTATACCTTTTGATTTTGCAAAGTCTTTTAGCTTTTTAAATTCGTTGTAGGGTTTTTCTTGGTCTTGATCTTCTGTTATTGCCAAAACTCCAGAAGATTTATTGACGGAAGCCTCGTAAATCACGCCTTTAATTTTTAGGCTATAATCCCAATATTTACCGCTATCGTCTGTCTGGTATGGTTTTCTATTCATGGTTTTTGTCCTCTTTGTCGATTTTGTCTCCGTGAACTTTTAGCATGTGCTCGGCGTATAGATTGAATCCGTGAAGGCTGACTGGGTACCATTTGAAGCAAATTTTACATTGCTTTGTATTTAGTAACTCTTTCTCAAGTTTAGTTTCCATTTCTAACCCCTTTTTTTTATTCACCGTTTTCGGCTACGTTAAATCATCGGCTTGATCTGGTAATACTTTAACACTATTAAAGTTATTATGCAACAACTATTTTCCCTATACAAAAAAGATTTTTTTAAAAAAAACGCACGAAAAACCACAAAAGAAGGTTAGCGCACAGCCTAAAGGATAAAATCAAGCCTTGGCGGATTTAATAAGGGTAACTACTCAACCCACAAAGAAAGTGCCTCTAATAGCCTTTAAACGCAAAAAAACGCTATTTAATAAGCGCACAAGTAATGGTGTAAAGATTAAAAATACACCACAAGATATAGTTACAAAAACTCGCTCTTTAATATAAAGCACTCAATATATGGTGATATAATATAATCCATGCCTCCCTTAAAGCATATTAAACACGAAAAATTCGCAAAGGCTGTTATTGAAAAACCAACCTATAAAGAAGCATATCTCGCTACTTACGATCCCAAAGGCGATCGTTTAATGTCTGAACACACCGCAAGAAGCAACGCCTCTGATTTACTAGCAAAGCCGGATATCAAGAACAGAATAGCTGAATTGCTGAATAGAGACGGCATAAGTTTAGACCGCTTAAATGGAAAACTTCGTGATCTTCTCGAGGGACAGAGCGAGGAAATCCAGTTTAAGGCTACTAAATTAGGTTACGAGCTTCACGGCGTGCTGAATCCTGAAAAGAATAATGGTGAATCGTCAAGTCCGATACTTATTCAGGTAAACATAACAGGCACCAACGGCGAACAAACAGCTGTAACCATATGATATCGAACAAGTTAGGACAATCTGTTCTACCCTTACATAACCTTTATTATCGGACGTTTGACACTGTGCGAACCATTGAGACAAGGCGGGGCACCCTTGACGGCACGCCCGGCGATAAAAGTACTGGTAGTTGTAATAACACTCCTCCCCATAAGATTACGCCCTCAAAAGGGTGGGGGTACTGTTACAAAAAGATAGTTAATACTATATTTTCTTGATTATTAATCATATTTATACCCAGGATTGAAAATGGCCTCAAAAAAGCGTGTAGAGAGAAAAGGTGTAAAAAAGCCCCGTAAAACTCTCTTGCAGAAAAATCATATTGAGGACAAGAAAAAGGTCTATAACTGGGTATGTTTAGAGTGTGGGGTAAGTGACGAGGCTAGTTTAAATCCGAGGTGTCCTGTTTGTGGATTGAGGATGGACGCAGGTAGGGTGATTAAGTGGTAGACGAAGTTAAGAATGAGAAGCCTAATTGGCGGATAAAGAACATCGAGAAGGCGAGGGAGACTCGTCGTAGGAAGTTTTTAGAGCGTCAGGAATTAAAGGCTAAGGGTTTGTGGGTAGATCCGAAGTTAGCTCCTAAGGTAGAGCCTGAGAAGCCGGCTCCTGTAAAGCTAGAGATTAATTTAAGTGCGAAGCAGGGTGAGGCGTTGAAGTGTCCTGCTAAGTTTCTTTTGTATGGCGGGGCAAAAGGTGGTGGTAAGTCGTGGTTTTTGTGTATTTGGATGTTTTTGATGGCTGTTAAGAACCCTGGGAACAAGTTGTTTTTTTGTCGTAGGCGGTCTGTGGACTTTACTAATACGACTTTAGAGACCTGGAAGAAGTCGATTCCTGCTGGATATTACCGGATTAATGAGCAGAAGAAGAAGATCTACCTAAATCGTGTTGGGAGTGTGATTGACTACGGGGGTCTTGATGATCCATTACTTATTCAGAGTCTTAACTCAGCGGAGTACGGGCATATTGGGATAGACCAGGCTGAAGAGATTGAGCAGGATTCGTTTTCGATGTTAAGAGGCACGATGCGTCATAGGTTGGCGAATGGTCAATTCCCTGACTTTAAGGTGAGATTGACGGCTAACCCAGCGCAGTGTTGGTTAAAGGACTTTTTTATCAGCAATCCGGAGCCTGAAACTGCGTACATTCCTGCGCTTCCGACTGATAATCCGAATCTCCCCCAGGACTATGTAGAGAATTTAAGGCAAGCCTTTAAGAATCGCCCCCACCTGCTTGAAGCCTACCTTCATGGTTCCTGGGATGACTTATCTGGTAACGACACATGTATTAGAGGATCTTGGATTGAGTTAGCGAAGAAGAAAAAGCCCTCTGGTACGGCGATTAAGAGGGTGGTGGTTAACGATCCTGCTATTACGGGTGACGAGAACGTGTGTTTTTTAATGGAGAAGGCTGGAAATCTTTATTACAGGGCAGATGAATTAGTGATTGAGCATCGTAGACCCTTAGAAACTGCGGCGTTTTTGAGTGCTTATCGTAAGAGGATGAACGCTCAGCTTATAGCCCTTGATACGATTGGGATTGGGCAGGGTGTTTTGGATGGTCTTTTGCAGTTAGAGGAGCCTGTCCTTGCGATTAATTCATGTTCTAAGCCCACGAGTCAGCATAACCAAATTAAGTACGCCAATTTACGTGCACAGATGTGGTGGGAAGCGGCGGATAAGTTTGCAAACGACCAGGTTTGCTTACCCAGTGATGATTTTGAGTTAGCAAGACAGTTAGGAATCGTGAAGTTTGATCCTACGAATAACGGAAAGATTTTAGTTCAAGACAAATTAGAGATTAAGAAGAGTTTGGGTAGAAGTCCTGACAGAGCAGATGCTTTTGTCATGGGTCTTTATGCTTTGGATTATGTAAACAGATTAGATCACGTTGAATATGAAAACACTCTCAGAGACCGAGCCGGATACGGGATTTTGGTCGAGTCTCCGAGGGAAGAACTATACGTTGGGACTGGGGATGACTACTCCGGTTACAACCTTTAAGGAGTTTGAAATGGGAAAAATTGTTACTGACCACCAAGCGGATGATTGCAATGAGTCGAACCTTTATAGTTGCGTAAAGAGGACTTCTCAGTCTGAAAAGATGTGCAAAAAAACCCAATATTATTACGAGTTACCGGAACGTGCTCAAGACTAAAGAAGAAATAGAAGAAATCGAAAAATATTTAGATGATCCCAGGCAGGTTAAAAGATTCAGGGATTTTCTTAGGTGGAGCAGTTGCACCCACAGTTATGAGCCTATTACAAGCAAGCATAGCTTTATCCATCCACCGGAGTGTTTGATTTGCGGGAGTAATATGTCTCCGGAAGAAAGAATCAAAAACGGTTTAACGAGGTCTACATGGCAGATTTAAAGAGTCCGGAATCACTGGACAAAGTAAAAGACATTAAGATCAACGACGATGTTGTTGATTTTGTTTCAAAGCTAGACTCTGACATTCAAGAGGAATTGAATAGTCGCGGAGAGTGGGAAGCTAGGATTGATAACTACACCCGTAAAAGATACGGAATTAGATCTAAAAAATCATTTCCTTGGGTGGGTGCGGCGAACTTTGTACTTCCTCAAATTGACTCAGACATTAACCGTTTAAAGCCGGCTTATATCAATTTAGCTTATGGCGTAAGCCCGATCGTTACGTTTGAGCCTTTTGGGCCTGAGGATTTGGTTCCCGCCCGTAAGAGGGAGCTTTTGTTTGATTGGCGTATGCGTACTCAGATGAAGTTTTTTAAAGAGTACGCTCTTGGGGTAGATTATATGCTCCACGCTGGTTTTGTTGTTTACAGGACTGGATGGAAATTTGAAACAAGAACTTACACAAAATATCTTAATTTATCAGAGCTTCCGCAAGATATTTTAGAAGCTATTTATCTTCCAGAGGTTAATGACGAACTTCTCTTTAACATTATCGCTGAAGAGATGAAACCTGATCTTACACTTGAAGATAACGTAGACGAAATAAAGCGTGTTGTTTCTGAGTTCAGAAAAGGGGAAACGGAGTTTGAGTTTAATTTCGTAGAGAAATCCGCCAATCGTGCAGACGTTAAAGCATGTAACCCAAGAGATGAGATCACGTTTCCGGTAGACACTTGCGATATTCAGGAAGCCCGTTTTATTGATTACAAGTTTTACAAGTCAAAGAACGATCTTAAACGTGACATGAAGAGTGGGAAGTACAAAGAATACGACGATGATGAGATTAATACTTGGGCGAAGCAAACATCGAGTTCTCAGTCAGCGTCAGAGTATTTAAAGGGAATTAGGGACGGCAAATCCCAATCTTACAATTCTTCAACAGATGAAGTTGTACTTCACGAAGTAAGCACGTGGTATGACATTAATGATGATGGAATTGACGAGCGAGTTTTAATAACGTATCCGGAGGGTAATCCCTCCACAATTCTCCGTTTCATCGAGAACCCCTACGACCACGGATTGTTTCCGTATGTAGTCATACGAAGGGAAATTAACGATGCGGAGATCCTTTCTAGTCGAGGTATTCCGGCTTTGGATGATGATTTCCAAACTGGTATTTCGACGATTTTTAATCAGGACATTGACGCTGGAACGATCAGCACTACACCAACTGTGGTTGCTAGAAAGAACAGCGTTAAGAATCTTAGAAATCTTCGTTACGTTCCAGGCCAAGTAGTTGAGACCGAGAATGGAGCCGCAGATTATCAAGTTACTCAAAATCCTAACATGGGTCAGGCTGGAAGATTTGCCTCGATGCAGTATTTAAAGTCTTGGGCTAATGACCGAATTGGGAATATCACAGCGGCGATTTCTCAGACTAATAATTCTCCTGGCAACGGGCCTCAAGGTTCTAAGACAGCCCGTGAAGTTTCTGCGATTGAATCTAATTCCGGAATGATGCAGAGCATGGATCTTTTGGTTTTCCAGAACCAGATGGTTGATTTGTATTATCAGATTGACTCTCTTTACTATCAGTTCGGTGATGAGGAAGAAGAGTTAATGATTACAAATGAACGAAGTTTAAAGATCAGCCGTAGAGAGATTCAGGGGAAGTTCAACATTATCCCTAATGGGAGATTAGACAACGCCAATCCTGCTCTTAGAGCGCAGAAGATGTTGGCGATGTTGCAGATGTTTACGAACAACCCCTATATTCGTCAGGACGCTTTAGTTAAATTGTACTTGGATGATTACGACACCCGTATCACCCAACAACTTCTAAAGACCCCGCAAGAGCTTCAGCAGGATTCTATGAATCAGCTTCAATCTCAGAATGACCAACTCCAGACTGCATTACTTATGCAGAAGGGGAAGGATAATCTTGAGATTCGTAAGGAAGCGATCTTAGCCCCGATCATCGGAAGAAAATACGGCCCCGATCCTGAACCTAAAAAGGAAAAGAAAATTGCGGCGTAAGAATATTGACAAGGCTATTAAGAAAGCCAAGAAATCACGGCAGGACGAAGAAATTGAGGAACGTCTTGCCGGATGTTCGAGGCATGAAGCACAGCATATTATTTATGTTGGTGACTTAGTTGAGCGAGTTCTTAAAAGCGAATTCGGAGCTGTGCTTAAAGCTCTTACTGCTGGACGTATTTCTTCTGAGCTTTCTACTCGTGATAGTGCTGTTTCTTCCGAGCGCAGGATTGGCAGATTAGAGATGGCTAATGATTTATGGCAAGACCTTGAGCAGTTTGTTCTTGATAAGGACAATGTTCAGAAAAATTTACTTAGGAGTGGTGAAGAAGCTGTAGAGGCTTTTAACTACACTCCTTAAAGATTTTGCAACCGACGAGCCTCACCTCGTAAAACTGTGCGTCCCTCAAAGACGTAAAACTGTGAATTGGTTGCGTGGCTACTTGGGAGCCTTAATCCCATGATCGGAGTAAACAATGACAGTAAGAGAAACTCAACTAACCCCTGAGCAAAAATCGCAGGAATCAGCAATCCAGTACCAAGAGGAAAAGAACTTTGCCTCTCGATTAGCTCAGTCTATGGATTTACCCTCAACCCTTACGGGAGAAATTGATAACAGCATTAAAAAATCGCTGGAGCCTCCTAAAGAGGAGGAAGAGGGAGAAGAAGTTGAAAATGAAGAGGAGCAAGAGGAAGTAGCGGAAGAGGAGCAAGAAGAACCTAAAGCCGAGGAAACAGAGCAGGATTCGGAAGAGGAAGAGGAAGATCTAATTCCAAAGTCCAAAGTCCAGAAACGCTTTGATGAATTAACCGCAGAGATCAAGAAGCTCCGGCAAGCGCAGGAAGCTAAAGATCGTGAGGTTAAGGAAACGGCTCAAAAGGATAGTCAGCTTGAACAGCTTGAAAAGATGAGTGCGGAGGAACTAAAAACTCTTAAACGCCAAATTCGAGTAGAGCAGATCAAAGCATCCTCAGATGAAGCTAAACTTTCTCAGTTACTTGACCTTGAAGATAAGGTAGAGCGTACTCTTCAAACGGCACCGCAAAGATTTCAAAACACTCAGATTACTCGGTTTGAAAATGCAGTACGAGAAACCGCTGAATCTATGGATGGTTTTGAAAAAGTCAAAGGTGATATTTTTAATCACGCAAAAGCTATTTTTGAATCAGCCCCCGAACTTCAAGGATCGGTGTATGGTCAGGAAAGAGCTTGGAAACTTGCGGTAGAACACTTCAACGCCCTAAGAAAAGTTACTGAGGGTAAATCTGATACGACTGAACTAAAAAGACAGGTGAATACTCTGAAAAAGAAAATTAGCGTTGATTCGACATCCAAGAAAGCAGTAACGGTGGCTGATTCTGAATCTAAGTTATTCAGAAAAGCACTATCTGGTGATGACTCGGACAAGAAGAATTTTCTTCGTAGGCGAATCAATACTGATGCGCTGGTTTCCGACGATGAGTTAGGGGGAATTAATCGTAGGAGATAATTAAATGGCATCTACACAAGTTAATGCGTATTTTCAAGCTGGTAATAGGGAGGATTTGGCGTCAGAAGTAGCGGCGTTATATCCGGACGAAGTTCCGTTTTTTGCAATGGCTGGTAAGGTAAAAGCTACCAACCGGACGCACGAATGGATGACGGACGGACTTGCTACGGTAAGCCGAACTGGGGTTCGTGAAGGAGCTGATCTTTCTTATACACAGCCTTCTGCTCGTGTTCGTAAGACGAACTACACCATGATTCGTCTGCGTAACTTTGATGTTACGTTTACGCAAGCGGCTATTGATAAAGCTGGCGTTAAGGACGAAGTGGCGAATCAGGTTATGAAAGCAATGAAATCCTTGCTTCGTGACTTTGATTCAGTGTTTCTGTGGTCTACGATTGCAACCGCTGGTGCTACTGGCGTTGCTCGTCGGTCTGCTGGTCTTTTTAGCGTTCTTGTTACGAACACCGCTAAAGGAACTGGTACTGGTTCTTCAGGTCGTATTCAGATTACTGAAGCTAACGTGAATATCGTTCTTCAGAAAATCTGGAACCAGGGCGGAAATCCTAGAGCGTTCTTTGTCCCAGGTTTTACGAAGCGTGTTATTTCGCAAAAGTTTTCTGCGAAAACAGGATTTACGTGGAACATTGAAGCGTCAACTCGTACTGCTATTCAGAACGTGAATAAGTACGAAGGTTCGTTTGGTACGATCGACGTTATTCCCGATCGTAACATGATGGCTTCACGTGCGGCCATTGTTACTCCTGATATGGCGAAGATCGCTATTCTTCGTGACATTCAGCAGTACAAGGGTGCGGCTACGGCTTCAAGTATTAAGGGCTGGGTGGAAGGTGAAATGTGCTTGCAGTATGGAAACGAAAAAGCGCATGGTCAGCTTCGTTGGCTCCGGTCTACTGGAACCATTTCCTAATCTTTTAGGAACCGTTTTGGGGGTATCGGTAATAACCCCCACCTTTATATGCAAAATGAACAATCAGTAAGTCAGATTAATGAATGGGGAAGGAATCAAGCCGCAAATGAAGTTGTGGCTAAGAACCCTGGTATTCAACACGATCCTATGGCCTTTATTCGTGCCGTAGGAAAGAAGTTTGTTGAAAAGCAATTAGACCGATTCCCTGAGATGTGCGAAATAGCAAGGGTTCAGAATATCCTAGCTTTTAAGCACAACGAAAAATACGGGAAAAAGGGTAAGTACACAGAGTCCTACGGATGGTCTGAGGATGGTACTTTTAAGTTTGATTATCAGATTCCTCAAGAGCTTTATTATTTCATGGTAAACATGGTTTACGACAAATTTTGGGAACAGGACAACGAGAGAGTTTGGCGTAAATTTATGAAGCGTATCTGTGACGGTGAAAACGCTATTGATTGTTTAATGCAAGTTAAAAAAATGTACGGAAGCCAATTTAAACCTTTAGAGAAAGCGGAGATTTATGGGCCAGACAATCGTCCAATTAGCAAATAAAAACGTAAGCGGTAAAGCTGTATTTAACAACCGATTCGTTGTTGAGATTTGCGAAAAAGTCCATGTCCACTACCGCAATCTAAGGATTATTCAATCTTTAAGTGATTGGGTTGAAATGGCTAAAGGAATGGCTGATTCTTTAAAGCGTTGGGAGAAACTAGGTAAACCCGCACCGAAAGAAGGGATTCATTTTGAGCTTTGCCGTAAAGAAGTAGCTAACGAACCTTTATTTGATGATTCGGTTGCGATTAACCTTAATAGGAATCTTTATCCATTGCACGAAGGAAAGATTTTCGCCGAAGGATCTGAGATCCAAGACCAGAGGTACATCCACCTAAAGGTGCGTGATTTAAGATTAGAGCTTTCGATTGATGAATTCAATCAACTTTCAGAAGCCGTATTAGAAGCTAAGGAGAAATTGTGCCTAGAGCCGCAGTCCTAGTTCCTTGTTATAAGCGTCCTGAGTACACTAAATATTGCATAGAGGCTCTTGAAAAGTCTCAAGAATATTCGGGTGTTGACTTCTACTTGGTGGATGACGGCTCCCACGATGATACTTACAGCATCCTATCTAATGCAAAATTATCAAGCACGATAATTAGAAACTCTGAAACTCAAGGGCTAAGGACTGTAATCGTTGACTTTTTTGAGTTGGTTCGTGGTAAGGGGTACGACTACTTCCTTAAAATGGATAATGATTGCATTGTGCCTAAAGATTGGCTAACAAATCTAACTTCAATTCTTAGAGATTCAGACTTCGACATTGTTTCCCCTAACGTGCTTCCTTCAAATGCGGCGTTTGTTTTAGGAAAAGACGGAACACCAATCAGACCTTCTGAAACCGTTGGTGGGTTGTGGTGCATGAAATCGAATTTAATAGATGGAATTAGTTTTGAGAAATACGCCCCGAACGGGATTCACGGAGCCTTTAATATTTTAAAGCAAATCATTATTGAAAAAGAAGCCAAGTGTGGTTGGGTTCCAATGGTAGAGGTTCAGGATGTTGGGCATTGGTCAGGTGAACACCCACAGCATATTAAGAGCAAAGAACACGAAGAGTATTCGATGATTATTGGGAGACCTATTTCGTGGAGCGCATGATTATCAGAGTTGATGACGTTTCTCCAAATACAGACATTCACGATTTAAACCATGCTTGTCATTATCTAAAGAACGAACTTAATGCTGAGATCTGGTACTGCGTGAATATGTTTTCAAAGAAAACCCCAGGTAGCGTTTACCCTCATCTCCCCATGCGTGGTCGTGGTCTTAATTATTTCTGTGACGTAGATAAGGTTTTTGAAGATAGAAACTTCCCTGATTTCGTTAAGGTTGTGTCTCACGGGTTAATTCACGCAGAGCATGGTGAGCTTGATAAGCAAACCCAATATCTTTCGATTATGACTTCGTGTAATTTCTTAAATACGAAAATATTCGTTCCTCCATTCATGTCATACGATTCAAACACGAAAGAAATTTGCGACATGAACAATGTCCAATTAATTGACGGAAAAGAATGGCACAGCATGGAAACGGAGAAACTAAATACAAGCCATAAGTTGTGGTACTTCCATCATTGGCGGATGGATTTTAAAAAGGTAAAGGAATGGGTAGATGCCGGCAAAGTCATTGCATAGCTACGCTAACACTCTTTACGATATTTTGGCAGAGTTCAATCCTGAAACTGTTTTTGAGTGGGGGCCTGGGGTTTCCACTCAAATATTCGCTCTTTATCCCTCAGTTGAGAAGGTTATAAGCGTTGAGCATGATGATTACTTCTTCCAATTAGTTGACAAATTTAATTTTGAAAACGTGAAGTTGGAATACAAGCCTAATATGGAAGATTACTCAAACGCCATAGGCGAAGATCACTACGACTTAATATTTGTTGACGGAAGAGATCGTAGCAACTGCCTTAAATACGCAAAAAAGCTAAGTGATTTAGTAGTCCTGCATGATGCGGCTAGGCTTGATTATCGTGATGCAGTAGATGATTTCAAATATCAGATTTGGACGGATGAGGGGAATACGGTCGTGCTTACTAACAGCGAAGATATTTACGAAAGAGCTAAGAATAAGCTGAGAATGGATATTTGTAAAAAGCCAAATCCGGAAGTTATTAAGTTCAAAGATTCAGCTAAAGAGAAAGGCTGGACTGTATGAAGATTGGTATTCACCAACCTAATTTTGTTCCCTGGCTACCTTTCTTCTACAAAATGCAACAAAGTGATGTTTTTGTGTGCATGATTAATTGCCAATTTGAGAAAAACGGTTTTCAGAATAGGTTTAATATTGGAGAAGATTGGATTACGAAATCAGTCGTTGGTGGGAGCTGTTCGATTAAAGAGAAGTTTTACACAGACGGGAACAAGCTGATTGACGTTAATATGCCGTTAATTATCGGATTTGCGAAGATGTTATCCATTAACACTTCTAAAGTTCATTACGACTTTGAGACTGAAGCTACTGGGACTAAGAGAATCATCGAGATTTGTAAGCGATTTGACTGTGACCAGTATTTAACAAATCCAGACGCCATGAACAAGTATCTTAGCGAAAAAGAAATGAACGACAACGGCATTGAGGTAGTTGGATGTGATCTCCCCAAACAATATCGTGTTCCTATTTTTAAAGCCCTTGAGGAATGGGGCGTTGAAGGGTGCATAAAAATCATCCAGAAAGATTGGTCTAAGTGCAAAGCGTGATAATTCCTCAGCAGTACAGGTCTGATTGTCGAGAAAGGTATGAATCAATTAAAGCGATTGAAGATTTTAATGGTAAGAGCCTTGTGGATATTGGGTGCGCTAACGGTTATTTCATGGCAATGTTTTTGGATGATGGCGGTTCGGTAGCTGTTGGGGTTGACCCCGACAATCAATACAACTACCCAGGAACCACTAGAGACATATCCGATATTATTGGAAAGTTCGATTATTGTTTTTATTTAGACCTGCATTATCACAATGGGATTAATTATTTTCCTTGGATTAAAAAACACGCAAGGATTCTCTATGTAGCTCCATCAGGATGTGGGAAAAATAAAGAGCTAGAAGAAGATCTTCAAAAAGAATTTGGTAATTTTGAGTTTGTTAGCAACTCAGCATACGCAAACAGAAACATATACAAGGTGATCGTCCAATGAACTCCATAAAACAATTCTTCTCGTTTATGAATGACATTAACTTTCCTTATGTCGTTTTGAGGAATTGGGAGCGTTTGCCTTATGACGTTTCTTTGGGTGAGCATTCTGACCTAGATCTCCTTGTTTATGATTTTGACCATTGGAAAGAGATATTTCCTAAGGCTAAGGCTGAATATCCTTACCCTAGAGTTAGAATGAAAGTTCCGATAGATGATTCCTACATTTATGTAGATGTAAGGCATATCGGGGATGATTATTACCCTATTGATTTTGAAAAGGCTATTCTGGAAACCCGTGAGTGGAATGAGAGGGGATTTTGGACTCCAAATCCAATACATCACAGGATAGCCCTTGCTTATCATTGCGTTCATCACAAGGCTATGATTTCGGATAACTACCGGAGATACCTTGGAAACGCAACTATGGAAGATCTAACGGTAGCTCTTAAAGGATCTAATGTTGGCTGGATTAGACCTAAAGACCTATCCGTTGGTTCGTTTAATGGGTACTGGAAGGGTGCTACCAGTGTTGTTTCAGCTTCAGAGGGTAGGGTTGTCAAGAAACAGACAGGTTATATGGACTACAACCTGATTAGGAACGAATACGAGATTTTGGCTAAAAGTAGCTCTGTCCACTTCCCTGAGGTCTATAAATACGATGATATAATAAAAGAGATAGAAATTGAGGATTGCGGAACTCCGCTAGAGAAGAATATCCCTCATAATTGGAAAGAGCAGATCGCTGAAATTATCGAAGATTTACGCTCTAATGGAATAATCCATAGAGATATAAAGCTGGATAACCTAATGGTCAAAGACGGGGTTATTAAGCTAATTGATTTTGGTTGGGCTAAGTTAAAAGACGAAGAAGAAGAGAAAGCCCCGCCCTCATGCTTGGGATTCCCTAATAAGCCTTCTTGGGGATTCGATGATCTTTATTCGATGAATAGAGTAATTAAACAAATAGAATTCCAACTTGAGGAACAGGAGCCACTAATAGCATGAAGATTCTAGGGATTGAGCGTGACGATTCAGCGTGTAACTACTATCGGGTATTTTCTCCCCTAAAGGCTATTTTAGATCAAAACCTCGCTGACGTTGCCTTAATTCACCAAAGAGATATTGGAAGTGACCGAGCATTGCAGTTAGCCCTCCAGGCTGACGTTTTAGTGTTTCAGCGTCCCGCTAATGAAGATTGGCTTAACTTTATAAAGGTATGCCGTAAATACGGTAAACACATCGTAGCAGACTATGATGATGACCCTTTCAACACTTCTCCTTTGAACCCTTTCTATCAGTACATTGGAACCGAGCCTATTGAATACACATGGCCTGATGGGACAAAAGAGATGCTTTGGTCTGAGGATATGGTAGGTTCTACTGGTAATAAGATTTTTAATATTGAACGGAATATTGCCTTTAGAGATATGTTCCGTCTTAACTTTAAAAAGTCTGATATGGTGACTTGCACTACTCCAATTCTTCAGGCTGAGTTTTTAAAAATAACCCCTCACGTTTCTGTTCTCCCTAACGTAATTGACCATAATTTTTGGCCGGCTATTCCATCATTTCAAAAAAATGAGGTTCGTATAGGGTGGCAGGGCGGATTCTCACATTATGAAGATTTATACGATATTGTTCCAGTAATCAAGAGAATTCTTGAAAAACATGAAAATGTTAAGTTTGTTTATTTTGGAGATCAGCGGTTTAGGAAGCTGTTTGAGTCCTGCGATCAGAACAAGATTGAATGGCAGGATTGGGTTCACCACGAAACATACCCTTACAAAATGACCCTTCTTAACTTAGATATTGGGATTTGTCCTTTAGCTAATAACAAGTTTAATTGGACTAAATCAGCTATTAAGTGGATGGAGTATTCAATGCTTGGGGCCGCAACGGTAGCTTCAAACATTGAGCCGTATTCTTCGGTAATCAAAAACGGAGAAACCGGATTTTTGGTTAATGACAACTCCGAGTGGGAACAGGCTTTAGATGCTTTAATTCTTAATAAATCAAGCAGGAATTTAATGGCTAAGAGAGCATTTATGGACGTTATGGAGAACCATAATATTCAAACCAAGGCAAAACTTTGGATTAATGCCTATGAAGAAATGCTCAAGCCAAAAGAGGTTTTGGTGTAATTATGGCAATGACATTCGCAAACCAGCAGACGCTTTTAAGTGTATTGTTGGGAGATTCAAATACGGGGACTGATGACGCTTTCCCTCTTGCGACTAGGAAACTTTTTCTTAATCGTGGGGAGCTTCAGTTTTGTAAAGATTCAAAGTGTGTCCGTGAGAAAGCTACGGGAACTATCTCTGGAACTCAGTTGGCGTTTCCTTCCGATCTTCTTCATCCGGTTTCTTTAATTATTAATGGTAAAGACGTTTGGAACGATAGACAGACATCTATTACGGAGTATGAGCGCTGGAATACTTCTGGTAGTGCTTATCCAGCTGTTTACATCACCCAGGAATCAGGAACTAGGTATTTTAATTTTTGGGGTTCAGCTAACGGTCAGTCTTACATTCTTCATTACATTAAAAAGCCCACAACGGCTCTTTCTTCTGACAGCGACGAGTCAATTCATTTAGATGAGTTCCGTGAAGCTCCTGTTTATTGGTGCGCTGGTGAACTTCTTCAGCAAGCTGGTAAAAATGCGATCGCTGACAAGTATAAGGCTATTTACAACAAATTTGTCCGTGACGGTGAGAAGTACGCAGAAGATATGTACCTTAATCTTTACTATCCTAAACCTGACACTAACTTCATTGATACCGGAGAAACGGACGTTGCCGGTTACGGTATGGATGTAGCTTAATGGGTAATCAATTAAGTAACACCAAAGTTTTAGATGGATATGATTCACCAGAGGTAGTTTTAGAGATCCTATCCTTTTCTGGTGGCGAGAACACCATTTCTGAAGATCAAGCCATGAAATCAAACGAGGCTAGGACTTTAGAGAATTGGGAAGCCACTTCTCTTGGGGGGATGGAACGTGCTAAGGGATTTAACGAAGTTGCTGACGGTGGAGTTTCTTACACAGAAAAATTAGACCTATTAATCCAGCACCGAGATTCCGGTGGAACCCAAACGTACGCTCTAGTTGAGGGAGATTTAATATATAAAAATGGGTCGGCGTTCACAAATGATGACAATGGAGCCTTCACAAGTGGGACGCTATCTCATGGGTTCTCTGATGAGTATAACAAGCTGTGGATAACCAACTCTACCGATAACTTAAAATACAAGGCTGTTGGAGTTGCGATAGCTACCGGAGCGAGTCAACCCACTACGGCGTGTGACAGGATTTACGGTCATAAAAACAGATTGGTTGCTGAGGGATCGGCTTCGGTTCCTTACAGAGTTTATGGATC